>Ga0335079_10005573_pt1 | contig 14407 bp, 12 predicted proteins | sample Lox_Sample_33_FD_206719 | JGI IMG/M metagenome (GOLD analysis project Ga0335079, IMG submission 206719) | Soil microbial communities from Loxahatchee National Wildlife Refuge, Florida, United States - Lox_Sample_3.3 | ecosystem: Environmental > Terrestrial > Soil > Wetlands | place: USA...
CTGAAACGCATACTTGGCGACGTGCGCGGGCTCGCCCGCTGTGACTGCCCGCTCCAGCGAAGCGTCAGCCTTTGAAGCCGCCAAGAGCACTTGCCAGAAGTCTTCCGACTGCAATTGGTGGCGGAAGGCATCCCCGCTCAGTTCCGCTTGAAAATCGGGTACTTGCTCGCCTTTTTCTTCGAGCTTGCGCAGGATATTGCAAGCGCGCACGGCGGCATATTGCACGTAAGGCCCGGTTTCACCTTCGAAGCTCAAGGCTTCCTGGAAATCGAACGCGATGACCGAGGTCCGCGTGTATTTCAACAGAAAATAGCGAAGCGCGCCGATGGCGATCTGGGATGCGACCGACCGTTGTTCTTCTGGCGACGCCTCCGAATGGCGGGAAGCAACCTCTGCAAGCGCGCTCTCGATGAGCTTGTCGATCAGATCGTCGGCTTTGACCCCGAGACCCTTGCGTCCGGACACTTCAACGTACGGCCGTTTTTGATCTTCCTCGGAAAGCGGAATGCCGAGCTCGGCGCAGCAACGAGGCGAAAGCGCGACCATTTCGTAGGAGAAGTGAACCGACTGATCGGCCTGGTCGTTAAAACCGAGCGCGCGCAGGCCGGCCACAACGACATCCTGCAGATAAGACTGGCGAACGTCGATGACGTTGTAGACGCGGGTGGCGCGGCCGAAAGACGGGACTTGGGATTCGGGATTTGGGGGCCGGTCGGCGGTTACCCAGAGAACACGGCCGTCGGCGTAGGTCTGGAGCGGGCGATAGAAAAAATCCTTCCCGAGTAGGCCGAATTTCCAAAGCTGGTAGGCGATGTCTTTGCCAACGTAGGTGACCGTTCCGTTGGAGCGCACGATCACCTTGCTATCTTCCGAGTCATCGGAAAACGCGGCGGCGGGCATCACCCAGCATCCCTTGTTCTTGCCTTCTGTTTCCAGGTAGATCGCCTTGCGCTCTTTGAGCAGCTCGAACGCGGCGGCCCAGAATTTCAAGTGCAGGATTTCGCTTTCGCGCGGCAGCACATCGTACTCCACGCCCAGACGGAGCATGGTCCGCAAGTGCAACTGCACAATGGCATCCGCTACCAGCGTGCCCAGCACGGCCTGAGCGCCCTCGTCCGCTTCAATCGCGTGCAGAGTTTCATTGCGCCATGCAAGCAGCTCAGGCTGATCTTTGAACTGCGCTGAGATTCCCGCGTAAAGATCCCAGCAGTAGTAATCGAAGCGGATCGCAGGGTCGCTGATGAGCTCGGAAACTTCCGGCGGTGATTTGTGCTCCAGATAATGGAACCCGGCCACCACATCCGCCACCTGCACGCCCGTATTGTCGATGTAGTTCTGCACCTCAACGCGTTTGCCCCGGGCCCGCAGCATGCGCACGAATGTGTCTCCCAGCGTGGCGTTGCGAAGATGGCCGATGTGCGCGGCCTTGTTGGGGTTGATATTGGTGTGCTCGACGATGATTTTTTCGGTAGATGCAGCCGCTGCCTCTTCCACCGGATGCAGCAGCGCCGTGCCGTATCGCGCGCGATCGAAACGCGCATTTATGTAGCCGTTACCGGCGACTTCGAGCGCAGCGATGCCGTCGATCGCGCCAATATCCGCCACGAGCTCAGCGGCGATTTTCTTGGGCGCTTGCCGCAGTTGCTTGGCGAGTTGAAACGCCACAGGCAGCGCGAGCTCGCCGAAATCCGGCTGCTTGGGCTGTTCGATGGCAATCGATACATCGACGCCGTATCTTGCTTTTATGTGGTTCTGAAAGGCTTCCTGAACCCGTTTTTCCAGTATGTGAAACACGAACTTCCGAGTATAACAACGGCGGCCGGCCCGCTTAGAACAGTCTGCCTTTCTTCTTTCTCAGCGAAGATCCGAGCGCGCGGTCAATGGCGTTGAGCGCGATTGGAGCCATCACCCGGTAGCCCTTGGCGTTGGGGTGCAGCCCGTCGTCGGCGAGATCGGCTTGCAGGAAACCGGCGGAATCCACCATCGAGGAATAGTAGTCCACGTACGCGTAGCCGCGCTGCGAGCAAAACTGCTTCAGCCAGTTGTTCAAGGTCAGAATGGTCGAGGGTGGCCGCTGGCCCGTTCGGGCATATTGCGAGTTGACGTTTTTGTGATAGTCGCTCACTGGGAGAATAGAGGCTAACATCGGCCGGATTTGATGATAAGCCGCCAGCTCGGCAATCATCACCAGATTGTTCTCAATGGTGCTCACGGGCACGCCGCGCGCGATGTCGTTAGTGCCGGCCAGCACGAGCATGGCGGCGGGCTTTAAGTTGATGACGTCCGCCACCATGCGCCCCAGCATCTCACCGGTAATCTGCCCGCTGATGCCGCGATTGACGAAATCACGGCCGGAAAAGTATTCCGAAAGGCGCCAACCATCCGTAATCGAATCACCCAGGAACACAATGCGCGGCGTCTGGCCCGAGGGTGGGCCCAGGCGTGAATTGTCCTCGGCATAGCGCTTCAGATTATCGCGATCGGGATTGCGCCCTTGTCCATCTTTCAGATCGAGAAGCGCCTGGAAATCCGCGTCCATGCGATTCATGTCATCGCGCAGCTCTGCTATTTGCTTCACTGCCGTATCGGCAAACGGATATTGCTTGGGCAGGGCATCGGAAAGCGCCAAGTACGCGCGCACATTGGCCATCAGGGCGTACACTTGGTTGGAATTCTGCGGCGAACTGGCTTCGATGTTTACGAGCGCCTGACGGACATTCTCAGCGAGGGGCGCGGCTGCGCGCGACATGCCGGGCGTTGCCAGCATGGTGGATTCCATCAACTGCGAAATGCGCCTCAGTAAAGCGAGGGCGTCGTTATTGGAAAGCAGCGCGCTCGCCGTCGGATGCGCGGGATTCGCAGCAGGTGTTTGGGTCTGCGGATAAAGCGCCCGCGCCGCCAGTACAAGCAAGCCGAGCGCCACTATACGCTTCATGTTCTTTCTTCTTTCTCCAGTTGAAAAGTAATGGTTCCAATGGTGAACTGCAGCCGCACCTGGATGCGCACGGGAAGCTTTCGGGCATCGTCGGTGAGCCATACATACAGATGCCCCGGCCTGCGGTAGAGCATTCCATTGAACAGGAAGGCTTCGTACCGTACGGTTTGAAATGTTCCCGCAGGCACTTTAATCTGTTCGCGCTGTTGTGCTTCCACCTTTGCCGCAACTGTCTTTTTACCGTCGCTCACTGAAACCTCGATGGATCGTCCCAGCTCGAAATTCCGTGTTCTCAGAAAGAATAATCCGCCGATGACATCGTGCACGCAAACCGGAATGTCGGTCTCGAGTGAGAGCGCGCTGTGCTTGATGAGATCGCGCTCGAGATAATTTGCCTTCCTGGTCGCTGGATCGAAATGCACGACCGTTTCGCGCTGCCGGCCGCCCTCGTGTGCCTGGATGTGGGTATTTTGAACGCAGAAGTCGCCGTTGAGATCGGCCGTGTAGTCGTCATTGACCCTGTAGAGCTTGGAAACCAGCCCCGCCGATTCCAGATGCAGGTTAACCTGCCATCCGGGCCGCGAGACCTGGGTGGACTCATTCCAGATTAGCTTCGCTTTCCCGGCTTCGACCAGGCGCCACTCCACGTTGTAGGAAAGGATCTCTTTCGTGGCGAGCGGACCGGTGCTCTGCGTCTGGGCAGCGGCCCGCGGAGGTCGTGCCGGAACACTCAGTAGAGCCACCAACACCAGCACAGGCCGGGTGCCGAGCCGAGATCCAGGCATGAATTCGACAGTTTACCGCAGTAACGGAATTGGGATTTGGGTGGGCAGCGCGGAGAAGGGCGGCACAATTTTCCCGGCGGGCGCAGCCGCTTCTTTGTTAAAATTAAGTTTCGCCTCCCCCCAAACGTCGGGACTATGAAATTTGGTGTCGTTGTCTTCCCCGGAAGCAATTGCGATCACGATGCCTGGTATGCGGTCCGTGAGAATCTGGGCCAGGAAGCGGAATTCATCTGGCACGATTCCGACCGGCTGGGCGATGTAGATGCCGTCGTTCTGCCTGGCGGATTTGCTTATGGCGATTACTTGCGCTGCGGGGCGATCGCCAAATTCTCACCGGTGATGCAGGCGGTGAAGCGCTTCGCCGCAGATGGCGGCCTGGTACTGGGCATCTGCAACGGGTTTCAGATTCTGGTGGAGGCGGGCATGCTGCCAGGAGCGCTGGTGCGCAACGCGGGTCTGAAGTTTGTTTGCCGCGAAGTACGCCTTCGTACTGAAACCATCGACTCGCCCTTCACCGCAGCAGCAAGTCCAGGGCAGGTGCTGCGTCTGCCGATTGCGCACGGCGAAGGCTGCTACGTTGCCGATGCGCGCACGTTGGACGAGCTCGATTCCGAGGGCCGCGTGGTGTTCCGTTATCTCGATAACCCCAACGGATCGGCACGCGATATCGCCGGTGTGCTGAACGCGGCGCGCAATGTGATGGGCATGATGCCGCATCCGGAACGGGCTTCCGACCCGCTCATGGGGTCAACCGATGGCCTGCTGATATTCCGATCCATGGTTTCCGCACTCGCGCACGCATGACGACCCTCTCGCCCGAACTGATCGCCACTCATCAGTTGACGGAGGCGGAGTACAGCAAAATCGTCCAGATTTTGGGGCGCGAGCCCAGCTACACGGAGCTCGGAATCTTCAGCGTGATGTGGAGCGAGCACTGCTCTTACAAGAGCTCGCGGCTGCACCTGAAGAAGTTGCCCACCCGCGGGCGCTACGTGGTGCAGGGTCCCGGTGAAAACGCGGGCATCGTGGATATCGGCGCGGGCTATGTCGCCGCGTTTAAAATCGAGTCGCATAACCACCCCAGCTTCATCGAACCGTTCCAGGGCGCCGCCACGGGCGTCGGTGGCATTTTACGCGACATTTTCACCATGGGCGCGCGCCCCATTGCGGTGATGGATGCGCTGCGCTTTGGACCTCTCGATGACCCGGCGAACGGTGCGCGCAACCGGCGCATTCTCGAGGGCGTGGTATCGGGGATCGCGCATTACGGCAACTGTTTTGGCGTGCCGACGGTGGGTGGCGAGTGCGTGTTCGAGGCCTGCTACAACGGCAATCCGCTGGTAAACGTCTTCGCCCTGGGGGTGGCCAAGAGCGATGAGATCTTCTACGCCAAGGCAGCAGGCCTGGGCAATCCCGTCATCTACGTGGGCGCCAAGACCGGGCGCGACGGCATTCATGGCGCCTCCATGGCGTCGGCCGAGTTCACTGAGGAATCCAAGCAGAAGCGGCCCAACGTACAAGTGGGTGATCCGTTTCTGGAGAAGCTGCTGCTCGAAGCCTGTCTCGAAGCCATGCATACCGGCGCCATCGTAGGCATTCAGGACATGGGTGCGGCAGGGCTGACGTGTTCGACGTGCGAGATGGGCAGCCGCGGCGGAACGGGCATCGAGATCGAGCTGGATCGTGTGCCGCAGCGCGAAACCGGGATGACCGCTTACGAGATCATGCTCTCGGAATCGCAAGAGCGCATGCTGCTGGTGGCGGAAAAAGGCCGCGAAGAGGAGGTCTTCCGGGTATTCCGAAAGTGGGGCCTGGATGCCGTCACCGTCGGGCAAGTCACCGGGGACGGCCTGCTGCGCGTCCGACATCACGGCGCAATTATGGCCGAGATTCCCAATCAGCCATTGGCTGATAGCGCCCCGCTGTACGATCGCCCGCATACGGCGCCCTTGCGGTCCGCGCCCATGGAGGCGCCGGCCTTCTCGAGTGACAATCTGAGGCGTGATTTCGAAACGCTGCTGGCGGCCGGAGACATCTGCTCCAAGCGTTGGATCTGGCAGCAATACGACTACCAGGTGCGCACCAATACGCTAGCTGGTCCGGCGGCGGCGGATGCCGCAATTCTGCGCGTCAAGGAAACCGGCGCGGCGCTCGCCATGGCGCTCGACGGCAATGCGCGTTACTGCTATCTCGCGCCACGCGAAGGGACGAAGCTCATGGTCGCCGAATGCTGCCGGAATCTGGCCGTGGTGGGCGCGGAGCCAGTGGGCACGACCAACAATCTGAATTTTGGCAATCCGGAACGGCCGGAGATCATGGCGCAGTTGGTGGAATCCATCGAAGGCATGGCGGAAGCCTGCCGCTTTTTCGACGTGCCGATTACCGGCGGAAATGTCAGCCTCTACAACGAGACTCTGGGAGAAGGCATCTGGCCCACGCCCGTCGTGGGCGTCGTGGGATTACTGAAGACCGGCGCCCCGGTTGGTGTTCATTTCCGCGAGACAGGGCGGCCGGTGATGTTGGTGGGCGGATTGGGCGAGTGCGATCCCGTGCATTTCGGCGGAACGCAATACGCGAAGGCCGTTCTGCACGAACTCTGGGGACTGCCACCGGCTCTCGATCTGGATCACGAGAAGCGCGTGCAAGCCGCGGTACGCGAGATGGTTCTAGCGGGGTTAGCGGAATCGGCGCACGATTTGAGTGATGGTGGGCTCGCGGTCGCGCTCGCCGAATGTTCGTTCGGCACGGAGAGCGTGGGCGCTGAGATTGAGTTGGTGTCCGGCTTGCAGCCGGAACTGTTGCTCTTCCATGAGGGACCGTCGCGCGTGCTGATTTCGACGGCCGAGCCGGACCTAGTGGCCAAGATCGCGGCTCGTTACCGAGTGGAGGCTCCGCGGATTGGCGTGACAGCCCAGGAGCGCATCGTCATTCGCAATCGCGGTGCAGAGCTGATCAATGCGGCCGTAGTTGGACTCAGGAAAATCTCCGAAGGAGCACTCGAAAGCAAACTGCGAGCATGACGTATGTTTGATAAATTCCACGAAGAGTGCGGGGTGTTCGCCATTTACGGCCATCCGGAAGCGGCCAAGCTGGCGTATCTCGGGCTGTATGCGCTGCAGCATCGCGGCCAGGAGAGCGCGGGCATATGCACCAGCGATGGCGCCGAAGTGCACTGCGTCAAGTCGATGGGTCATGTGGCGGAAATCTTTACGCCGCGCGTGATTGAGACGCTGCCAGGCGAACAAGCGATCGGCCATACGCGTTATTCAACCGCCGGCGACACAGCATTGCTCAACGCGCAGCCGTTTTCTGTGTCGTGCAACAAAGGCCGCATCGCTGTCGCGCACAACGGCAACATCACGAATGCCGCGGAACTGCGCCGCGAGCTGGAGCGGCAAGGCTCCATTTTTCAGTCCAACAGCGACACCGAAGTCATTCTGCACCTGGTGGCGCACTCACGCGAGCGTACGCTTTCTGGCGCGTTACGTGACGCTCTGTTGCAACTCGACGGCGCTTTTTCGCTGGTATTTCTGGCCGAGGATCGCGTCATCGTAGCGCGCGATCCGCGAGGCTTCCGGCCGCTGGCCGCCGGACAAATGGAGTTCTCCGGCGGGCGTATCGCCCACGTGTTCGCATCGGAGACCTGCGCGTTCGACCTGATTGGCGCCGTGTATCTGAATGAAGTGGAGCCCGGCGAGATGGTCATCGTCGGGCCGGAAGGGGTGACGCGCGAACGCTACGCCCCGGAACAGCCGCGCGCCCAGTGCGTCTTCGAGCACGTGTACTTCTCGCGGCCGGATTCCATCGTGTTTGAAAAATCTGTGCAGCAGTCGCGCGAAATGCTGGGACGACTGCTCGCCCGCGAAGCGCCAGCCGACGCCGATCTCGTGGTGCCCGTTCCCGACTCCGGAGTGGCCGCAGCCATCGGATATGCCGCCGAATCGGGTCTGCCCTTCCGGCACGGCTTGATTCGCAATCACTACGTGGGCCGCACCTTCATTGAGCCGTCGCAAGTGATCCGCGATTTCGGCGTGAAGCTGAAACTCAATCCTGTGCGTCATCTGCTCGAGGGCAAAAGCGTCGTTCTGGTGGACGATTCCATCGTACGCGGAACCACTTCGCGCAAGATCGTGCGTATGGTGCGTCAGGCGGGCGCGCGTGAGGTCCACTTGCGTGTCTCCTGTCCTCCGACCATCTCACCGTGCTTTTACGGCGTGGACACCCCCACTAAGAACGAGCTGATCGGTGCAAACAATACCGTCGAGGAGATCCGCAAGTTTGTTGAAGCGGATTCGCTTGCTTACCTCTCGCTCGCGTCCTTGCGCAAAGCCGTCAACGACGATCGCAAGCATGAATACTGCTACGCCTGCTACACGGGTGACTACCCGACCGAGCTGGTGAACATCGAAGAGTTAATGGCAGCAAAGAAGCGGGGCTGATCTCAGAACGCCATCCGCTTCAACAGTTCCTCAGGGATGCGCTCACGGTGCTCGAGCAGCAGCCGATCAGTGATTCGAGCGGGTTGGCGTGATCACCGTGATCGTCTTCCAGGCCTCAAGAGCCTGCATACAATGCTCTCTTGCGATTGTATCGGAACTGGCGGTGGGATCACGCCTCTCAATTACTTGTGCGACGCGAAACGTTTCTCGATTTCAGCCCAGTTCACCACGTTCCACCAGGCGGCAATGTACTCCGGCCGGCGGTTCTGGTACTTCAGATAGTAGGCATGCTCCCAGACATCCAGGCCCATGATGGGGAACTTGCCTTCCATCACCGGACTATCCTGATTGGCCGTTGAGTAAACGTCTAGTTTGGACCCATCTTTGACCAACCAGGCCCAGCCTGAGCCGAAGCGCGTGGTCGCAGCAGCGTTGAACTTCTCCTTGAATGAATCGAAGCCGCCGAAGGTGCTTTTGATGGCATCGGCGAGGGCTCCGGAGGGTTGACCGCCACCGCCCTTAGACAAAATGGTCCAGAACATGGAGTGATTGATGTGGCCACCGCCATTATTTCGCACGGCGGTCTTGAAGGCGTCCGGCACGATGGCGCAGTTATTGGCGAGGAGTTCCTCGACCGTCTTATTGGCCAGGGCGGGCGCCGATTCCAGCGCTTTGTTGAGATTCGTCACATAAGCGCCATGGTGCTTATCGTGGTGAATCTCCATCGTCATCTTATCGATGTGAGGCTCCAGCGCGTCAGAGGGGTACGGCAGTGATGGAACTGAGAATGGCATATCGCCTCCTGTGATCTAGATTTTCCGGCAGGCCCAGTTTTGAGCGCCACCGGCTCGTTCAAAAGCATCGGCCAGACGAAACATGCGCGCTTCGTCAAAATGCTTGGCCAGGATTTGCAGTCCAACCGGAAGTCCTTCGGCGGTTTCTCCGCACGGCACGCTCATGCATGGAATGCCCGCAAGATCTCCGGTAATGGTGTAGATGTCCGAAAGGTACATGGCCATCGGATCGTCAATCTTCTCTCCAATTTTAAACGCCGGGAAAGGCGACACCGGCGCCACAATGGCATCCACCCCGGCAAAAGCGTTCGTAAAATCACGAGCAATCAGAGCGCGGACCTTCTGAGCTTTCAAGTAATACGCGTCGTAGTAGCCCGCGCTCAACACGTAAGTGCCCAGCATGATGCGGCGCTTGCATTCAGCTCCGAAACCTTCCCCACGTGTATTCCGGTACATATCGCTCAGACTCTCGGAAGACGCCGATCGAAAGGTGTAGCGCACGCCGTCGTAGCGCGCAAGATTGGAGCTGGCTTCAGCGGTTGCAATGACGTAGTAACAGGCGATCGCGTACTCCGTAGCCGGCAAACTGATGTCACGCACCTCGCATCCCAGCCTCTTGAACCGGTCGATCGCTTTGGAAATCAGATCCCCGGTTTCGCTTGTCAAATCTCTTAGATACTCGCGAGGCAGCCCAAGCTTCAGGCCTTTTATGCCGCCGCCCAGATGTGCCAAATAGTCCGGAACCGGGGCCTCGGCCGACGTTGAATCGAGCGGATCACGGCCCGCGATCACGTTCAGCACCAGCGCGGCGTCACGCACATTGCGCGCCAGAGGGCCTATATGATCGAGTGAGCTGGCAAACGCCGTGAGACCGTAGCGCGAAACCCGCCCATACGTCGGCGTGACGCCCACTACCCCACAAAACGACGCCGGCTGGCGGATGGAGCCGCCCGTATCCGAACCAAGTGCCACTACCGCGGTACCCTGCGCCACAGCCGCGGCCGAGCCACCACTCGACCCTCCGGGAACACGATCGAGCGCATGCGGATTGCACACAGGTCCGAAAGCGGAATTCTCGTTCGACGAGCCCATGGCAAACTCATCGCAGTTAGTTTTACCGATAATCACGCCGCCCGCGGCCTCCAGGCGCTCCACGGCGGTGGCATCGTAAGGCGGAACATAGTTGGCGAGCAACTTTGAGCCGCACGTTGTCCGTACACCTTTCGTCACGATGACGTCTTTCACCGCGATCGGCACACCGGCCAGCGGCCCTGGATCTTCGCCGCGTGCCAGTTGCTCGTCGATACGGCGGGCCGTCGCGAGCGCGCGTTCGTCGGAAAACGTGAGGTAAGCGTTCGTCTTAGGATTTTCCTCGCGAGCAAACTGGAGAGCCGCCGTGGCGAGTTCTACACTGCTGAAGCGGCGCGAACGCAAGGCTTCCCGGACCTGATCGATCGTGAGTGCAGGGATGTCCATCGGCGAGATCAGCGTTTGATGACTTCGGGCACCTTGAAATATCCGGCCCCGGCAACCGGCGCATGGGACAACGCGAGATCCGTACCCAGCCCCGGGCGCGGAAGATCGGGCCGTAACGTGGCGGTCTCTTCGGCCTCATAAAGCACCTGCGCCATGGCGTCACACTGCGACGTGTCCGCATCATTCAGCCGGTCAAAGTGCACCAGAATCTCATCCAGATCGGCCTGGAACCTCCGCACCTCGTCTTCGGTGAGGTGCAGATTGGCCAAGTCCGCCACATACCGCACCTGCTCCGCCGTGATCTTCAAGCCAATTCCCTTTTGCGCGATGCTTTGTAAATGTTCCGGAGCATCGGATCGCTGATACCGTTCGCCTCGTCGGCGCTGTGCATCGCGCGTTGCGCACGTTGCGGACCGAGGCGTGCCGGCATCACCCGAAACTCGATGTCCTCCACAATGCCCGTGCCAACGCTTTCATCGATCTTGCGACGGATCTGTTCGCGCAGAACGAACAGCTGCCGCTGCCAGATGACGTCTTCCACCTCCACGATCAAGTGCGTGCGTACGAGCTTCGCGGCACGCGCGTGAGCCGCGATTTTCCTGCCCACCGCGCTCGCCCAAGCTGCACACACCATCGCTTCTGGAGTGAAGGTCCCCTGAGGAAGGCTCAGTTTCCCGAGCACCCTGCTGGCGCGTTCCATGTTTGGCCGGAAGGAAACATTCTAGCATGGCGGCTGTGCTAGACTGGTCGCCAAAAATTACTCGAAAAATGCGGGTGCGTACTTTCTGTTACTGGGGTTGCCTGTCAATCGCTCTCCTCTTGACTGCGGAAGAATCGGGCGAGCGCGCTTATCGCAACGAAGTGCAAAAGTGGCGCGACGAGTACACAGCCAGCCTCAAGGAGGAAAACGGCTGGGTGGCGCTCGCAGGCCTATTCTGGCTGAAAGAGGGCGCCAACCCGTTTGGCGCGGCGTCCACGAGCTCGATCGTGTTGCCGCCGGGTTCGGCGCCGGGGTCTGCCGGTTGTTTCATTTTTCACCAGGGCAATACGCAATTGCTGGTGAATTCCGGAGCGCCGGTCTTGTTGAATGGAAAGCCGGTCCCATCGCCGGCCAGTCTTAAGCCCGATTCTTCCGGTGAACCCGATCGCATCACTCTCGGCCATTTGAGCATGATCGTGATCCAGCGCGGCGTGCGCTACGGCATCCGCCTTTGGGATAACCGGAGTCCCGCAAGGCTCAACTTCGCCGGCACGCGATGGTTCCCCGTCAAAGAATCATATCGCGTCACGGCGCAATTCACGTCGTATCCGCAACCAAGGATGATTCCCATCCGCAACATCCTGGGCGATACAGAGCCCACTCCCAGCCCTGGATTCGCAGCCTTTGAACTGGGAGGCAAGCAATGCCGTCTTGAACCTGTCGTGGAAAGGGATCAACTTTGCTTTATGTTCAAAGACGCCACGAGTGGCCACGCAACCTACCCCGCCGGCCGATTCCTCTACACTGCCCTGCCGGTAGACGGCGAGGTCATCCTCGATTTCAATCACGCTCACAACCCTCCCTGCGCATTTACGCCTTACGCCACATGCCCGCTTCCTCCTAAACAAAACCATTTGTCCGTCGCGGTAGAGGCGGGCGAACTGAATAGCCGCCACGCAGCCAACTGAATGTTGATCCTGGCTTCGCAGTCGCCGCGGCGGAGTGAGCTTCTTCAACACGCGGGGATTCCGTTCCTATCGCGTCCGGCGAACGTGGACGAAGTGGTCCTCGCTGGCGAGTCACCCGAGTCCTACGTCAAGCGGGTGGCGGAAGAAAAAGCGATCGCGGTGGAAGCAGGCCCGGAGGACATCGTACTCGGCGCCGACACTGTCGTCGTGATCGATGGCCAAATTCTGGGCAAACCGCGCGATGAGGCCGATGCTCTCCGCATGCTCGAAGCGCTATCCGGTCGTGAACACATAGTTCTCACCGGCATCTGCCTGCGCCGCGCCACCGAAACGATTCTCGACATCGCCGAGACGCGCGTCTGGTTTCTGCCGCTCACCCAGCGTGAGATGCAGGAGTATGTGGCCACCATGGAGCCGATGGACAAGGCCGGCGCGTACGCCATTCAGGGCCTGGCGTCAAAATTCATCCGCCAAATTGAGGGGTCGTATACGAACGTGGTGGGTTTACCCATCGAGCTGGTCTATCAATACCTGCGCCGTTGGGATCACTCGTAGTTCTATGCCACAATGACACCAGCAAACGGGCGTGGCAACCTCACTCGAAACGGGCAAATCCGCCGGACTTCTCCGCCAGCTTGGATTCACGAGCGCGACCGCTCTGGTGGTTTCCAACATGGTCGGGATCGGCATTTTCGCCACCACCGGATTCATGGCCGGAGACTTGGGGGATTCCAAGCTCATCCTGCTCTGCTGGTTTGTGGGGGCGTTGTTTGCGCTCTGCGGCGCACTCAGCTATTCCGAGCTGGGCATTAATTTTCCAAGCTCCGGCGGCGAGTATGTCTATCTCACTCGGGCCTACGGTCCAACCTGGGGGTTCATGACCGGGTGGGTCTCTTTCTTCGCGGGGTTTTCCGCGCCCATTGCGCTGGCTGCGCTTGCCTTTGCGGATTACGTCGGCTACTTCTTCCCGGCCTTCAAACAGGCAAATGCCCAATTCACGTTGGGCTCGGGAGGGCTTTCCTTGCGATTGGGTGGCGCGCAGTTCCTGGCGTCCACTCTGATCGCGGTTTTCACGATTCTTAATTGCTTCGGTGTTGGCCGTGCCGCCAGAGTACAGAACGTGCTTACCGGTACAAAGCTGGTGGTCATCGCTTCCTTTGTGCTGATCGGGTTCGTGGCTGGCTCAGGGGACTGGGGACACTTCTCTCAACCCGCGGTCCGCACGTCGGCGCTTTCGATCCCCGTCCAATTCATGGTCAGCCTGCTCTGGGTGATGGTTGGCTATAGCGGATGGAATGCCGCAACATACGTGGCGGAAGAGCTGAAGCAGCCCGACCGCACGCTGCCCTTGGCATTGGCCACGGGCACAGCTTTAGTGACCGCCCTGTTTCTCGCGCTCAATCTGCTTTACATTTACTCCACGCCGCTCGAAGCCATGAGGGGCGTCGTCGCGGTCGGCTCGCTGGCAGCGTCCAATCTGTTCGGTCCGCAGGTCGCCGGTATCTTCGCGGCGCTAATGGCCATCTCCATCACATCTACCGTCAACGCCGAGGTGACCGTCGGTCCGCGCGTCTATTACGCCATGGCCAAGAACCGGGCGTTCTTCAAGTCCGCGGCCGTCGTGAATTCCAGATGGCATACGCCCGTGGCCGCTATCATCGCACAGGGCGTTTGTTCTATTTTGATGACGTTGACCCCATTCCCCCAACTCATGACATACGTCGGATTCAGCCTGACGTTCTTCACCGTGATGTCGGTGGCCAGCTTGTTCCGGTTCCGTCGAACACGCGGTTGGCAGCGCATGGCTTCCGTCAGCTTCGCGTATCCCCTGATTCCCGGCGCCTACATTCTGGTGGGTGTGGGAATGATGGTTTATGGAGTGATCTGGCAGCCCAAAGCTTCGCTCATGGCTGCCGCTACCATCGCCGCGGGTGCGGCTGTCTACCACTTCAGCTTTGCGGCGCGGGCGTCATCTTAGCTCGCGGCGTCTCCCCGGTGCGTTTCGCGAAACTCCGCGTCAATGAGTTTCCGTCCCGCAAAGCCTTCATGGATTCCATGCCAGAACTCGATCGCGGGCTCGCCAAGCTTCCAGCAAAGATACACTTCTTCGCCGCGAAACAAGGTCGGAAAATCAACCAGCCCGACATCCAGGTCCTTGATGATGCACCCCAGTTCCTGGATGTTATGCACGGCCGTCTTGAGATTCTGGGCGTGCCGATCGCGCCGCAGCTTGTGTTGGTTGATCTTTTCGCGGTCCACCAGCATGCCGCCCAGCATCATCACCCGTTGCGCCACGGCCTGTAATTCATT
>Ga0335079_10005580_pt1 | contig 14396 bp, 14 predicted proteins | sample Lox_Sample_33_FD_206719 | JGI IMG/M metagenome (GOLD analysis project Ga0335079, IMG submission 206719) | Soil microbial communities from Loxahatchee National Wildlife Refuge, Florida, United States - Lox_Sample_3.3 | ecosystem: Environmental > Terrestrial > Soil > Wetlands | place: USA...
CTAGAGCAAAGCCGCGAGATCGTGTCGGCCGTCCGATGCGCGGAATTTCATATCATTGAAAATTGCGGCCACATTCCGCATTATGAAAAACCGGAAGAAGTCAATCCTATCATCCAACAATTCTTGGATTCAAAATGATTCAAAAACTAAACAACATGATTTCGCACCACAAATATAAAGCGGGGCTCTTTATATTGCTGACCGCCGCGTCGGCAGTTTGCTTCATCCTTGTTTTGGCGCGCATCGCTTATAGCAATTCCTACGGCTACACAGGTTTAATTTGGAATCTTTTCCTGGCATGGATTCCATTTGTGCTAGCCTACCTCGCATACATCTTGTCGTGGCGGCGGTTATTGATTTATATCGCTATTCCTGTATTCGCGATCCTTTGGTTAATTTTTTTCCCGAACGCACCGTATATCCTTACCGACCTTCAGCATCTTGGACAAGCACCGACAAATGTTCCGCTATGGTACGACGTGATCTTGTTGATTTGGTTTTCATGGACAGGCATGTTGCTTGGAATCGTTTCGCTTAATCTGATGCAAGAGATCATCCGACGCGAGTTCGGAAGATGGTTCGGCTGGATATTTGTTTTATTCGTTGCAGGGCTGAGCAGCGCCGGTGTTTATGTCGGACGTTTTATCCGGTTGAATAGTTGGGATATTTTAAAGAATCCAAAATACGCCGCGTCGAATCTATGGGATTGGCTTTCCGATCCCAGCCTACGCTCCTTTGGATTCATTGGTCTTTACACGCTATTCTTCATCTTTGTCTATCTGACAATCTACGCCTTCGGCCATCTCTTGCAAGAACAAAAAGATCCGTCTTAATGCCTGCACTCATTCTCATTCGCGGTGGAGGAGATTTAGCAAGCGGTGTTGCTCTGCGTTTGCACCGCGCCGGATTAAATGTTGCGATCACCGAATTAGCTCAGCCGCTTGCCGTTCGACAAACTGTCTCATTTGCAACAGCAATCTATGAAAAACGAATCACGGTAGAAGGAATCACCGCGCGAGTCGTGAACGACCCCGCAGATACACTCAAGGTTTTAAATGTTCTTTCAAGGCAACAGATACCAGTATTGATTGATCCGGATTGCATTACCGCGAAGATATTGGGGCCGCTTGCCATCGTGGACGCGCGCATGATGAAACGTCCGCCTGAAGCGTTATCGCACCGAGCGCTTCTTTATCTTGGACTGGGACCGGGCTTTATAGCCCCACTCAATTGTCACGCGGTGATCGAGACCCAGCGCGGGCACACGCTTGGACGTGTGATCTGGGAAGGTTCAACGCTCAACGACACATCCCAGCCTGAAGGCGATCCGCAGCGTGTGTTGCGCGCTCCGCAAGATGGCGTCATTGCCAACCATAAAAATATTGGTGATCATGCTGAAGCAGATGAACTTATCGCTGAAATAAACGGCGCGCCGATCAAGAGTCCATTCAAAGGCGTGGTGCGCGGGCTGATTCATCCCGGCTTAACCGTAACGCGCGGCATGAAAATCGGCGACATTGATGCGCGCGATGACGCGCGGCTTTGCCAATTGGTCAGCGAGAAGGCGCTTGCTATCGGCGGTGGCGTAATGGAAGCTTTACTCACACGCCCCGAAGTAAGAAGCAAGTTGTGGATGTAAATCTTTTGATACAGAAGTGCTACAATGAAAATATTGAAGAAAAAGAAAGAGTGTGATGTATGAGTAGAGAAGATGAACTTCGCGATATCCTTAATCAGACTGCAAAGGAAATTTCGCGCACACAAAATAATCCGCGCACCTGGGTATCATGGATGGTGTATTTGCTTGGACAGCTTGAACAGGAAGCCGCAACTCAAAACCCCAATAAAACAACTTTCTTGGAAATGCTATCTGCGTTGCAGGATGTAATCCGAAACCGTCAAAAAACCGGCGGATGGTGATGCGTTGCTGTTCTCGCGAGCCTTAAGACTTTCGCCTCCATCCAGCCATACCGAGAAGATTATTTCTTTCGTCGGCGCGGGAGGCAAAACGACTGCTATCTTTCAACTTGCGCGCGAACTGCCCCAGCCCGTTCTCGTTACATCCACAACCCATCTCGGCGCATGGCAACTCCCGCTGGCAGATCATCATATCGTTGCGCAAAAAATTAGCGACATTGATCAGCGCGAATTTCATGGTGTAACGCTCATCACTGATTCTATTCAAGGCGAGCGAGTAGCTGGAGTAAATAAAGATATATTATATTGGCTATGCGCTTATGCAAAAACATATAACAACCACACATTGCTTATTGAAGCGGATGGTTCGCGCCAGAAAGCATTGAAAGCGCCTGACGAACACGAACCAGCAATTCCAGAATTTACGGCTGAAGCCGTTGTGGTGGCAGGATTAAGCGGATTAGGAAAACCTCTGAACGAGGAATATGTTCATCGTCCGCAACTCTTCTCGACTTTGAGCGGACTTGCCTTAAATAATTCAATCACACCTGATTCTCTGATCCGCGTTTTGACACAGCCGAATGGCGGACTCAAAAATATTCCGTTAGGCGCGCGTCGAATTGCTTTTCTCAATCAAGCCGATACACCGGAATTACAATCCATCGGCGGAGCAATATCTGCACCCTTGCTTGAACATTTTGATTTAGTAATCATTGGAAGTCTGCGTCAATCGAAATTTCAAGCATTCGAGCGCACAGCAGGGATCGTCCTCGCCGCAGGTGGATCAACGCGTTTCGGTCAACCCAAGCAATTACTGGATTGGCACGGAGAACCGTTCGTCCGCGTTGTGGCACAGGCCACTTTGAACAGCGGACTCTCTCCTGTCCTAATAGTCACTGGCGCTAACGCAGAAGAAGTCGAGGCAAAGATAAGAGATTTGCCTGTTATGATTGTCCGCAATGAGAATTGGCAAAGCGGACAAGCTTCATCCATCCGCGCCGGAGTTAGCGCCTTGCCCGCGAATGCAGGTTCTGCGGTCTTTCTATTATCCGACCAGCCGCAAATCACAGGCGACATTATCCGAGCATTGGCCGAACATCATACAACAGAGCCCTATCCAATTGTTGCGCCGCTGGTAATGATGGAGCAACGCGCAAATCCCGTTTTATTCGACCGCGTCACGTTTTCCGATTTACTAAAACTTGAAGGCGACACCGGAGGACGCGCCATCTTCTCGAAATATCCGGTTGAATATATACCCTGGCATGATGACAGACTCTTACTGGATGTAGATAAACCCGAAGATTATCAACGATTAATTGAAGATGACACATTATGATATCAGCCATTGTCCTCGCCGCAGGTGAATCGAAACGCATGGGGCAACCCAAGATGCTTCTACCTTGGGGAAAAAGCACGGTTCTGCAAACGGTCATTTCCACGCTCCAGACTGCAGGCGTGGACGATATTCTCGTTATCACCGGCGGAAAACATCAGCAAGTAGATATGCTGATCGGTAAATCGGCGCAGATCGTTTATAACGAGAATTACGCTCAAGGTGAAATGCTAAGTTCCCTGCAGGTCGGATTGGCGGTAAAAAAAGATGAGGCGAGTGCCGCGCTGATTTGTCTCGGAGACCAGCCTCAGGTTCAGGTCAGAAGCGTGCAACGCATCCTGCAAACTTATAAAGAGTCCCATGCGCCAATCATCGTTCCCAGTTATCAAATGCACCGCGGACATCCATGGATGGTTGGGCGCGAATTATGGGATGATATCCTGAAGATGCGCGCGCCTAAAACGCCGCGCGATTTCTTAAACAGGCACGAGAAAGATATTCACTATCTTGAATTAGACACGCCAACCATCTTGCAGGACCTCGACACAAAGGAAGACTACTTGAATTTAAAGCCATAGCGTGCTATTGTAAAAGAGGGCGGGTTTAACAAAAGGAGTGTGAATTATGACAGAATGGGATGAGGTCGTTGAATATATCCGCAAAGCAATGGAAGCGGTGGATGAAGCGCACGGCGCATCAGAAGAATTAAAGCGGAACACAAACCATGATACCTTCAAAGCGTTTCAAGTGAAAATGGACGAATTGCATGAACGTCTCAGCAAGCTCAAAGCTGTACTGGATAACGAAGAGGCTTATACAATAGACGAATTGATGGACGCATTGAGTAAGGTCTATTCAGGTCATCAGGCTGACTACCGCCGCACGCCGCGCATGAAATAAAGACACAGTTGAGCTGTGTCTTTATTGATAAATTTAGAGCTATGTTGTTGGTGGCAAAATCAGGCTTTGACCAACCCGATCTTAACTTTCTCTTCATCAAAATTATCTTCAACAGAGGATGCATTCCCAGGCGGATCTGTGAAGTTAAGTGAGAGCGAAAGCGTTTCGCTCGTGATGTACTCGCGATGCGCTTCAATCGCAGACTTCAGGCTGGTTGATGCAACCACGAATAAGTTGATGCGATCCGCCACATCCAGTTCGGTGCTCTTTCGTAAGTCTTGAACGCGGCGAACGAATTCGCGCGCCCGACCTTCCTGAACAAGTTCGGGAGTGAGCTCCGTGATAAGCGCCGCAACATAGGCGCCTTCCTCAGCAACCGCAAAGCCCTCGTTGGCCTGCGCCTTGACTTCAACTTCATCCGGCAGAATATCATAGTCCTGTCCATCCACATTGACCTTCACCGATCCCCCGTCGATCATTGCACGTGCTACCTCTTCGGAGTTCATTGCAAGGATCGCTTTTTGAAGCGCGGGAAATTTGTTGCCGTATTTTTGTCCAAGTTGCTTGGGCAATGGCTTGACCGTGTGCGAAACCGCTTCCGTTGCAGTATCCAACAGACGAACGGTCTTAACATTCAACTCATCCTCAATCACATCTGCAAACATTTCTACTGCTTTTCTTTCAGAAGCGTTGCCCAGCGAAAAAGCAACTTCCTTAAGCGGTTGCCGGACCTTGCGATTCGCTTTTTGACGCGCTTGATGCCCTAGCGAAACCAACTTCATCATCAGCGCCATATCATGGTTGAGCGATTCATCAATCAGGGCCTCATCAAATTTCGGCCATTCCGAGAGATGCACCGACTCCGCCGAGAACTGATCCACCGAACGGACCAAATTTTGATAAAGTTCATCGGCCAGGAACGGCATGGCAGGTGCGATCAATTTCGCAATCGTGACCAATGCAGTGTAGAGCGTTCCGTATGCAGCCTGCTTATCCGCATCCGATTCGGATTTCCAGAAGCGGCGGCGCGAGCGGCGCAAATACCAAGTCGAAAGTTTTTCAACAAATGATTCGATGGGACGCGTCGCACCCGTAACATCGTAAGCTTCATACGCGTTGGTCACATCGCGGACCAGCGCGTGAAGTTCCGATAACAGCCAGCGATCTAAAACGTTATCACTATAGACACGCGCCACTGTCAATTGTGGGTTGTCCAGATTCGCATACGTGACAAAGAAAGAATAAACATTCCACAGCGTCAATGTAAAGTTACGGATGACCTCGCCCACCAAATCCACTGAGAAGCGGCGTTCATTGCCCGGAGGTGTAGCGGTATACAAATACCAGCGAAACGCATCTGCGCCGTTGACTTTGAGCACATCCCAAGGGTCAACGACATTGCCAACGCTCTTCGACATTTTTCTGCCTTTGCCGTCCAGAATCAATCCAAGGCAGATCACATTTTTAAATGCCACTTGATCGTTCAACAGTGTGCTGATCGCGTGAAGCGAATAGAACCAACCGCGTGTCTGATCAACAGCCTCGCAAATATAATCCGCCGGATATTGCGATTTAAATTTCTCCTGATTCTCGAACGGATAATGCCATTGAGCATACGGCATCGAACCGGCGTCGAACCACACATCAATCAAGTCCTTGACGCGATTCATCTTTCCGCCGCATTCAGGGCAAGCATAACTGACTTCGTCTATATACGGACGATGCAGATCCAGATCGCTCAAATCGCGTCCGACTTTTTCGGATAGCTCTTGGACCGAGCCGAAACCTTCGCGATGTTTGCAATCGGCGCATTCCCAGATCGGAAGCGGCGTGCCCCAATACCGTTCACGACTCAATGCCCAATCAATATTGTTCTCGAGCCAATTTCCAAAGCGCCCTTCACGGATATGTTCCGGAACCCAATTGATGGTGTTATTCAATTCAACCAATCGGGCGCGGAATTGACTGGTGCGGATATACCATGAATCGCGCGCATAATACATCAGGGGTGTGTGGCACCGCCAACAAAATGGATAGACATGGTTGTATAACTCAGAGCGGAACAGCAACCCACGCGTCTTCAAGTCTTCGATGATTTGCGGGTCGGCGTCTTTAATAAAAACGCCGCGCCAAGGCTTGACTTCGGGAATGAACGTGCCATTTGGCAAAACAGTCATCAGTAGGGGCAGGTTATTTTCTACACCTACGTCCATATCTTCAGCGCCAAAAGCCGGCGCGATATGGACCAATCCACTACCGTCTTCCGTAGTGACATATTCTGCAAGCACAACATAATAAGCCGGTTTCGAGGGCGGAAGGAAGGTAAAAAGCGGATGATATTTCATCCCTTTGAGTTTCTTGCCTTTGAATGTTTCAAGAACCTTGACTTTTTCATCTTTGAAAACCTTTTCAATCAGGGCTTTGGCAAGGATTAATTTCTCTTTGCCGCCATCAGGCATACCATGCTCAACCGTTACATAATCTACCTCGGGATGCGCGGCAACCGCGACGTTACCGGGCAATGTCCAAGGAGTCGTTGTCCAAACTAACAATGATGTATCCTTTTTATCTACCAGCGGCATGCGAACAAATACTGACGGATCATCTGTCTCATGCATAGCATCAGGGTAATGTACCTCATGATCCGAAAGAGGCGTGCCACAGCGCGGGCAATAAGGCACGACTTTATATTTCTTGAATAGCAAATCCTTGTTCCAGAAGTTTTTTAGAATCCACCAAACCGACTCGATGTAGTCGTTGGTATAAGTCACGTACGCATCTTCGAGATCAACCCAGAACGCGATGCGATCTGTGAGCTTTGCCCAATCGCGGATGTATTCAAACGCAGACTTACGGCATTCCTCATTGAATTTAGCAATGCCGTATTCCTCGATTTGTTGTTTGTTGGTAAAGCCGTGCCTCTTCTCGATTTCGATCTCAACCGGCAAGCCTTGAGTGTCCCAGCCGCCGCGCCGCGAGACATGATAGCCGCGCATAATTTTATAGCGCGGGAACATATCCTTGAAAGCACGCGCCAAAACATGATGCACACCGGGGCGACCGTTCGCCGTTGGCGGACCTTCGAAGAAAACGTATTCGGGTTTGCCCTGGCGCTGCTCGACAGTTTTCTTGAAGATTTCTTCGCGCCGCCAAAAATTCAGCACGCCCTCTTCCAGGGCAGACACATCGAGCTTCGATGAAACAGATTTGAACATCCTTACACTCCTAATTGCTTGTCACTAATCATATCGCCTTAAAGAAAAACGCTCATCCCAAAACAGGGACGAGCGGCGCTCGCGGTACCACCCTGATTTCTCGCACTCTCCGTCTAGGGCTCGCGAGACTCTCAGTGGATAACGTTCATTATCCTGTTCTGCTAACGGTGAACAACACCGTCTCGCTTACTCATCATCGTTGATTTTCAGCTTGCAGCTCCGGGATGATTTTCAATCTGGTTTGCTGATCTGGCTCACACGATCCCAAACTCGCTGGCAACTTCAGCAGATTTACTCGTTCCCATCTTCGCTTTGATTTCAGCGATTATCCCACAAATCAATTTGACCGTCAACGATGAATGCGGGATAATTGTCCGCATGACAAACCTAATTTTCGATGAAAAATTCCCCGCCCAACAAATCATCTCCGCAGCTTCTTTGACTATCAGCCTGCCAGGCTTACCCAAACGTTTTTATCGTCACGGATGGCAATCCTGGTCGCTCGCGGCGTGGACAGGTTTAACTCCGCTCCCAATTCAGCATCCATCAATCCTTCATCCGATGCAAATTGACCCCGTTTACGCCAAAGAGAAACAACTACACAGTTCATGGGTCGGCGCAGTCGAGTTTAATAATGAAAAAATTTTACTTATCGGTTCGCTAGGTTTGAATGCACATATTGTTTTGAATGGAAACCAGCTCGAAGGAAAATATGAATCTAGTGATGAGGATTGGTTTATTGGCTATGACGATGAATCGAATGTTTTCTCAGCATATGCAAGTGAATTAAGCAAACGCTTCGGATCAAAAACAAATAAACTCGCACCACGTATTTGGTGTTCGTGGTACAGTCTCTACACAGCGATAGATGAACAAATCCTTTCAAAAGTTTTTGACGAACTCAGCGATTTGCCCTTTGATGTTTTACAAGTAGATGATGGTTGGCAAATCTCGGTTGGAGATTGGGAAGCGAATTCAAAATTTCCATCCGGGATGAAATCCCTCGCAGACAAAATCAAATCAACGGGGAGAAAAGCCGGCTTGTGGCTCGCGCCGTTGATTGCCGTCAAATCGTCAAAACTTTTCAGAGAGCACCACGATTGGTTTCTTAAAGATCAACACGGAAAATTTGTCTCAGCGGGAATCAATTGGGGCGAACAACTATACAGCTTGGATACGACTTGCCCTGAAGTCGTTGACTGGCTGACCGCGTTGATGAAACAAGTCCGTGCTTGGGGATTTGATTATCTCAAATTGGATTTCCTCTACGGCAGCGCGCTGCCAGCAAAACGTTATAAGGATATTCCGCGCGAGGCAGCATATCGAGAAGGATTGACAATCCTCCGTGAGGCCATGGGCAAAGACGCGTTCTTTCTCACCTGCGGCGCGCTGATTCTTCCGTCACTAGGATTATGCGATGCAATACGCGTAGGTCCCGATGTTGCGGCTGCATGGGAAGACTATCGCGACGCGGTCCTATTATCCAACCCAGCCACGCCATCGGCGAGGAACGCTATTCGAACTACATTGCATCGCCTGTGGCTCAGCCCGCTGGTACATCTTGATCCCGACGTGGCTTATTTTCGTTCGGTGGAATGTTCGTTGACAGCGGAGCAAAAATTATCATTGCAAAACCTGGCCTTGATCTGCAACTTCAAAGCCGCATCCGATCTGCCGCAATGGCTATCCAAAGAAGAACGAGAGGGACTGCGCGCGTTCATGGAGAAATCCCCGACCATTGAACAACTGGATAGATATAAGTTCAAAGTAGATGGACAGGAGATTGATTTCAGTTCTGCCGTGCAATTGCCTGAACCAGCGCGCGGCTGGCCAGCCATTCAAGGCAATCTGATAGGCTGGCTGGCAAATCATCAATGGGCATTAAAAATCTTTGACGAGATAAACAAGAAAGCGTGGGAGAAAATAAAGCAAGAACTCAAATAAGTGCTACAGATGGATTCTGATTAACCATCAAACAGCCTATTCGTCTTGGCGGCCATGATGAAATCGTTTTGATGCAAGCCTCCAATCTTATGGGTCCACCATTGAACGTAATGGTAGCCAGAATTCACAAAGTCCATTTACTTTTACTTATCGATTCAGTTTGACAAATTCACGTCTGGAAAAAGCATCCAAAAATTAGACCTGTGATCTACAGCAATTGATCTGTCTTCGCGGCCATTATGAAATCGTTTTGATGCAATCCGCCAATCTTATGTGTCCACCAATTGACCGTTACTCTCCCGTATTCGGCGATGATCATTGGATGGTGATCTTCCTTCTCCGCAATCAAGGCAACTTTATTAGTAAAGGCAATGGCCTCGATGAAATTCTTCAGCTTGAAAACGCGTTCCAAGCGTTTGACTCCATCCACTTCTTTGATTTGCCATTCAGGCACTTGCGGATGGAGCTCTACGATTTGCGAATCGGTTAACATCGGTTCGCCGCCGCGACAGGCAACACATTTCATCTGATATAAGTCTGCCATTGAAATTCCTTTGCGATTAAAGAATTGACGGAGATTATACTAAGAATTTGCCTGTCATGTCAGCGACGAATCGCTGGCAGGCACTACACTAGCACATTGTGGGCAAAAAAACTGTCTTTCTTAGATCATCACATACTAACGGGGATAGCCTCCCTACGTTTTAACCATTTCCCACAAATCATAGAATCAAAACTGGACAGTCGATTGACTGTCCAGTTTATATCGAAAGCTTTATAAGTTCTAAGCCAACGCTTGCTCTTGCAGGCAAGCACGGAATATATCTCATGTACCCGATATACTCCGCGCGGCAACCCTTTGTACAGTCGTGAAGCCTAAAACATTTCACCTAGATCCCGATGAGATGCAGGCTTGAAGGTACGCCGCCACAAATCCATGGGGGCAAGGCAATACACAATCGAACATATTTTTCGTGCTCAATGAAAGAGTAATAGGCTAATCTTATTAGCACATTTCAGGATGTGAGACTGGACTAATGAAAAGTGATCAAATGTTATCCCTCCTTGCAGTTTTGAAGCACCTACCTAACACGAAGGAAAAGTACCATTGCAAATATCCGTTTTCCCGTATGCGCGCGTGGGTTCGCCGTGAAAGATGGTTAGATTACATTTTCGCAAAACTGGACTTTAGGGCTGGATATATCTCTTGGTAAAGTGGATACGCGCTCTGTGGGTGGTACTCTGTCGTTCATTGCCAACCATTCAGTCCCCGGCAGCGCCATTGTTTTCGATTACATGTGTGAACAGGCTCTAGCACCCAAACGGGATATCGTGATTCTGACCGTCTCGTTCCTCAGGCGTTTCTTCGATGAGGAGCGCAACTTCCAGATCGAAGCCGGACAAATTGAGCCGTTCCTTTGGAAGCGCGGTTTCAGCCAAGTGCGCCATGTCACTGGCGCAGATCTACAGGCACGTTATTTCATCGGCAGCGACTTTACAGAAACGCCCAAAACTTTTCGCAAGTTTTCGCAATAAATAGTGATTTTACGGTTCTCTTGCTGGTTTTGAAAGCACTGCTCATCGTTTTTGGCAGGAGGTGTCTACCAACAAGGAAGGCAGCATGAATCTCCGAGCTGGGCATCCATCCTTAGTAAGAGGTAAAACACTGTACACTGTTGATGCCACCTATACGTACTGCTATAGCCGCTCTTCTCAAGGATCTGGGTGAATCAGACAAGTAGCAGGCACAACGTTGCAGAGAATACTGTCTTGATTATACCGTGACTACAGTATCCGCCTGCCACATCGTGGTAATGATGTCTCCCATCCCTCCTACTATGCCCACACGTACTTTTTCTTTTAATCCAAAATAATCTAGGCAAGTCTGGCAAAGAATCAAACGTACACCTCTAGCTTCCAGTAATCGAAGCTCATCCAGAACGGGAGATCCATCGCAAGCCAGTCTTACACCATCTGTATAGAAGCAAATCGCTCGAGGCAAATCTCCGTTTTGACTGGCGAGGGTAAGGAAGGTTTTTGTAAGCTTATCCCTGAGCGACTGCTCGTTGGTCTGGCCCATTCCGTTCCCATTGAAAATGATCACGACGGCCTTGGAAGTATCCATGGTTTATCTGTCCTTTCGTCTTCTTTGTAATTTGTATGCCCAAAACGAAATCTCTTCTAATTGATAATTGTAGTGCAGACATTGCCAATTCGCATCAAATCTTTCGCAGGTGCAGGATTCCAGTTCAAATCAATCACTTCACCTTTGACCCAGGGACAGAATTCATCATGAGCATCCAATCTGCCATTCAACGCACGGCGACTGGCGCAACCTCCTCTGCATGCACAGTCTGAAGCAAAAGAAGGTTCAAAACGGGCCATTTGAAAAGCCTGCTCATTTAGTATCTCTTCCCCCAACTCAACCAAATCGGAGGTGGTTCGCGCCAGCGATGACCCGTTGGGCCAATAAACACACGGGATGACCTGGCCCCGTGGATTAATGCGGATGCTCTTTCTCCCGCAAGGCGATTGAACGTTTGGCAATCCCATCACAGCCCTGACAACAGGTTCGGCGCACCCAACAACCAGCCCTGCTGAGAAAAGGAGACGGTAACCCTCCCAAAATTGGGAATAACTTAATCGAAAAGCATCAGTTTTCACTGCTTGGTAGGCATTGACTCGAAGATTGCATCCATCCACTCGACCGAGCGCCACCATTTGATCCATTTTGTTATAATTCGTATTCATTAAGGTGGAGAGGATGGAAACTTCAACCCCTTGCTGGTGACAACGTTCAATCGCCCGATGTACTAATGCCCAATTTCCAAAACCGCGGTGCGCATCTTGTTCAGTTTGTGTGGGGAAATCTATAGAGACCTCAACATCGCTAAACATTTCCAAAATAGATTCAGGAATAGACATCAACGTGTAACCGTTCGAAGCAATGCTGAGTTTGATTTGTTGAGTGCTCAAATAACTGACGATCTCATTGAATTCGGGGTTAAGCGCATTTTCACCGGTTCCCATTCCAATGCTATCTACTGGAACTGAGTTACAGATCTCTTTAATCTGAGCCAGACTCAAATAATTAATGCGTACAGTGTCGCGGTAGCAGTGCGCGCAGTTCAAATTGCAATCGTTGGTTAAACCAATTCCAAGAGAGTAACCCATTTTTCTTCTATGTCCTTTCCTCTCGCCAGAATGTTATGATGAAGAATTAATAGTTTATACTTTTACACCCGAAACAATGAAATAGACAATGCTGGCAAAAAAGCGATCTGCCGTCAAGGCGGAGTTGATCTCAGCCACCCAAGCATCATGTTCGCTGGACGTGATCTCGCCTCCATCGCGCGCAACTTGGGCAGATCGAAACAAAGATAGCGTCAGAGAATCCTTCGCATTACGAGCAACTGAAACAAAAGGTATCCCCTCTAGAGTGGAGAACCCCGCGGCCTTCATATGCCTTAATAATTGTCTTCCACTCCAATTATTTCCACCATAATGATCACAACGCCAATGCAACACGCGGCGGGTCAGTGCGCGGTCGGGGTGATCTACTACCACAGTCTCAAAGTCCCAATCCATTACTACTACTTTTCCACCGATACGTACTACACGTTTCAATTCTTTGAGAACAGATTCGGGGGTAGATACGTGTAGGAGTAAACGCGCCGCCAGAGCACTATCAAAACTCATATCCTTAAAAGGAAGGAATTCAGCCTTGCCAGTGCTCCACTGAATCAGATCAGCCAAACCAGTATTCATAGCATAATTTTGTGCAAACGTAATTATCTCTGGAGAAATATCAAGACCTGTGATCTGGCCACCTGGACTAACCATCGGTGCCATTAAGCGGCATAGCAGTCCACTCCCACATCCGACTTCAATCAGGTGATCGCCTGGAGTTGGGGCGAGTTTACTTATGAGGGCCGAGTTAATTTGTTGTTGGTCAAGAGCCCTACCTCGTTCCTCCAGAGCGGATGCCATTTCAGCGATTTCTTGCGCGCCTGCCATTGAGGGATTAGCCCAATTATTTGATTGAATCACTCGCAAGACTCCAATAGAAAGTATTGCTCTAGTTCTAGGGCGTCGAACTGAAGGTTCAGTATAAATGCTATATCCTAGCCTTTAAAGTGTTATTATATACTATGCGATTATATATCCTCTTTTCGATAACGGGTATGGTGAACTCTAGAAATCCAAATCAATGTCGTATCTCTCACCGAGCGAAATCTCCGGAGCGACAGGAAGATCTAGAGATATTCGTTAATTGTTCCGCAAGTGCAAGCGCCTCCTTCAAATCTCAAATGATATACTTGGTATAATTGAAACAATCCACAACGAATTAAACCACGGAGATAAACATTGGACCGCAATGGGATATCTTTATCGGCACACATAACACCAAGAATCTCAACCGTAGTGCCGGAACAGAAGTTCCTACCGGATGCATATCGCCTGCCAGAAGGAAGTATGCGCGGTCCAATTGCTGAGCTCTCCCCCAAAGTCGTTTTTATTGAAGTAACCAACCGCTGCAACCTGCTTTGTCAGACTTGTCCTCGCACTTATTTCCAGCGTGAACGGCTCAAAACTCTATCGCTCCATGAATTCATTTCTATCGCTGAACAGTTCCCTCAAATGCAGCGGGCATTATTGCATGGCATTGGCGAGCCGCTGCTGAATGCACATTTACCGGAGATCATCAAGTATCTTAGGGAACGGAAAGTGGAAGTTATCATCAATTCTAACGGAACATTATTGACTGATGAGTGGCAAAGAAAATTGGTTGAGAGCGGACTCGATCAATACCGATGCTCGATCGATGGGGCAACGGAGGTGACCTACGCCCGTATACGTGGCGCATCGCTCCTTCCTAAGCTTAAGAAAGGTTTGCAGGGATTAGTCAAAACAAAAGAACACTTAGGGATGAGCACACCGAATATTTCGATATGGTGTGTTGCCACGCGAGAGAACCTGCAAGAATTACCAGATCTGTTATGGTTGGCTACTAAGTTGGGTGTTCCTGAAGTCTACTTACAGCGCATGGTTTATTTCGCCAGGCAACCGGATCAACAATTCGG
>Ga0335079_10005582_pt1 | contig 14390 bp, 17 predicted proteins | sample Lox_Sample_33_FD_206719 | JGI IMG/M metagenome (GOLD analysis project Ga0335079, IMG submission 206719) | Soil microbial communities from Loxahatchee National Wildlife Refuge, Florida, United States - Lox_Sample_3.3 | ecosystem: Environmental > Terrestrial > Soil > Wetlands | place: USA...
CGCCCGGCGGCGTTCTGGAGATCAGAACGCCGTCGCGCGCGGTCGCGCTGGAGCTCCCGGGCTGGGCACGACGGGCGGGCCACGAGCCGGTCGACCAGCTCAGCACGCGGGACGGACACGTCGTCACGATCCGACGAGGCACCTCGACCAGGATCCTCGCGGGACCGCTACCGGCGCGAGACGCCGGCCCAGCGCTTCGTCATGGAGAGCTCCACACCGCCGACTGGCGCGGCGGCGAGCTTCCTCCCGCGCCCGAGCCCCGGGCCGGGTTTGCGCCACTGGGAGCCGTGTCCGAAAGCGGAGCGCCCACACACGACTGGCAGCTGAGCCGCCGCGACACGCTCTGGGCTGATGACGTCGGCGAACTCGTCGACCAGGCCTCCGGCCAACAGTGGGACGCCTCTCGCGACATCCCCTGGGAGGCCGCGCGCGGTGTGGACGACACGACCGAGCGAGCCGTCGCTCAGGTCATGACGTTCCTGGCTCAGAACGAGTACGCCGCGCTCTACGTCCCCGCCGGCTTCCTGCCGAAGGTCAATCCGCAGCTCGTCGAGCTGGTCCTGTGGCTGGGCAGCCACGTGCACGACGAAGCCCGCCATATCGAGGTCTTCACCAAGCGCTCCCTCGCGGGTGGGCACCACGGGTACGCGCTCGCGTCCACCGAGCTCTCGCTGAGCACGTTGCTCGACGAGCACGACTTCACCGCCTCCTCGCTGCTGCTGAACGTGCTCGGCGAAGGCACCTTCCTCGACCTCTTGCGCTTCATCGAGACCCACGCCCCCGACGCCGCCACCGCCGCCGCGGCCCGGCTCGCGCACCGCGACGAACGCAGACACGTCCACTTCGGCATCTCGAACATCAAACGCTCCGTGACGATCGCCCCGGACCTGGTGACGCCGCTGGTCGCCGCCGCCGAGACCCGCGCGGCCAAGCTGGTCAGTCTCTCCGGACTCTCACCCGTGCTCGTCGAGGCCCTCACGATCATGACGGCGCAATCTCTCCAGCCCCCTGACCTATCCGACGCCGCCGCCGACGTCCGCGCGCTCATGCAAACGATGGAGCGAAATCGCCTGCGACGCCTGCAGGCGTGCGGCTTCGACACCGCCACCGCGCGGCACCTCTCCGACCTCCACACTCCCAACCTGATGTGACAGGTTTGTTCGATGAGGCTGAGGTCCTGACCGACGCCGACCTGTACCTCCGCGGCGGCCGAACCCTGCTCGCGTCTTGGGAGCGGTACGCCGGTGGTGCGGTCGGCGCTGCGATCGGACCTCGAGCGGCGTGGCTACACCGTCGATGAGGTCACACGCTCGATGGGCATGGGCCTCGACGACATCCGCTTCGTCCGGCTTGAGATCGAACTCGGGGCGGCGGATTGGTCCGAGCATCTGCGTCTCGCCGGCATGCCTGACGGTTTTCTCAGCGGCATGGATCCGAGGGCTACCGCCTTGACCACGATCCACCTGCACGATGCTCGCGCTCGCGGTTGCCGGACCGCGAGCCTGCAGTCAACGGCGACGGCCGAGCGCGTGTACACCGCCGTGGGCTTCCGCGACCTCGGCCGGATCATCGAGTACGTACCGTCGTCAATCCCCGGGGGCGCGCTAGGACCTCGCGGCTCGGATCAGGACGACGTGTCCGGGGTTGACGCCCAGGTCATCTCGCGTTCCGGACTCCGTGAGCCAAGCAAACTGCATGATCGAACCCCGAGCCGCGTCCAGCACGATCCGTTCGACGTGCTTGACGTCGCCGTCGACGAGATACCGGTCTCCGGTCGCGACGATTATCTCCGTCGCGGAGGTCTCGGACAGCGGCTTGCTCTCGCTCGAGCTCATCAGTTAGGTTCGCGCGTCAGGACCGGCTGTGCGTTGGGAGGGGCGCGGCACTCGGCCCCGCAGTCTCAGCCTTCGGTGGAGAAGGCTATCGCCCCGAGCGGGCGGCCGAAGGACCCGCACTGCGACGCGTGTCGCGGTGCTACGGTGACTGTCGCGAGCAGCGTTGCCGCCCGTGAGGTTCTCCTAGCCGACGCAGCGAATCTCCTTCCGAACATCTTCCGCGCCGGCCAAGGAAGGAGCCATATGCCCCGTAGTTGGCAAAGCGGCGAGGTGACGAGGTGAAGACCTCCCGGGAGAAAGCCGCGGAGAAGCGCGAGGCGAAGCTCGAACTGATTCGTGAGCAGGTCGAGAACGGTTCGCTCGTGATCCGCAAGATGACAACGGAAGAGCGTCGGCGGTATCCGCACCGTCCGGAATCGCCTAAGCGTCCGGGTCGGCGGTGAGGTGTGCGAGCGCACGAGGGATTGATCGCACGGTTCCGCCAGATTCACAGCCGGGCAGAAGCTGATCAACGGGGAGAGTCTCCGAGCGTCGATCCTGGACAGGATCGGGTTCGGGCGCTCGAGACTCGGACGCAGCCGGGCGCGCTCGGCAAGGCCCTGAGCGAGGACGCTCGCGCCCGCGGACTGTAGTCACGCATGACCGCTTTCTTTATCCCCGGCATCGTCGGCGATGCGCGCAGCGTCGAGGAAGCGTACGGCGAGATGCGCAGCCGGATCGAGCTCGAGCTTGGCAGTCTGCCGAGCACCCGCCGAATCTTTCGGCTGTGGGCGCGCCGGGGGCGCGTTGATTGCATAACTGAGGTCGGCGGCCGCGACCCACTGCACGGCGACGTTGTAATCGCAATTTTCGACATGGGTCCGCGTGACCCGTTCGTCGTGTGCCGCCAGCAACAGCTCGGGAGCCGCGAAGGCGTCCGCGAGATCCTGGGATGCCACGCCTACTCGGTGCTGGAGTTCGACGGGTGAACTCAACGCGGATCCAGGAGCTCGAGTTTGCCCCGCAGCGCTGTCCTGAGTAACCGCCAGCCTCCGCGCCGGCAGCGATCGCTCGCTCGGCCAGCAGACTGAACGCGAGAGGCCCCGAGCGACGCTAGAGTTTGCGCAGTTGAGAGGCGTGGGGAGCGACGATTGGGGTCGACTGAGCGTCAGCTAGGCGACGAGCGCGATTGGCGTGAAGCTGCAATCTCGACCGTGAGTCTTGCCAGGGTGCTGCCGGCGATCCTCGCCAGCGTCCCGGCTGAAGATCACGAGGTCGCCGCGCGGACGCTGGTCGTGCCGCTCGTCAGAGCCCGGGATGCAGATCTTGCCGAGGTGATGGGTACGCAGATGCCCGCGGCGTTTGCCTTCTTGGTCGTCGAGGGCGTCGTTCTGAAGGAAACGTCCCTGGAGGGACGCACGGCTCTGGAGCTGCTTGGCCCTGGTGATGTGCTCGCGCCACCGCTCACGGCGGTTCGCCAGCTCGATTCGAGGGCGGTGAGTCGTTATCTCGCGCACGGTGTGGTGTCACTCGCCGCGATCGAGGCCCGCTTCCGTCGGTCGGCTCGCCGCTGGCCGGGGATCGGGGACTTCTTGCATGATCGCCTCGGCCGGCAGACGCATCGCGCGTCGATGAACCTCGCGATGCTTCACCTGCCCCGGACCGAGGACCGCGTCATCGCTCTGTTTTCCGACCTGGGCGAACGCTTTGGACGTGTGACCCCCGATGGCGTGGTGATCGATCTGCGGTTGAGCCACGAGGTCATCGGCGGCTTAGTCGGCGGTCGGCGTTCGACGGTGACGATCGCGCTGAATCGGCTTGCGGCCAATGGTCTGCTCGAACGAATCGGCGATCAGCGCTGGAAACTCGCCCGCGGGATCGTTTCCGCCTGAGCCGATCTTCTTCTTGCCGCGGCGCCTGTTTCGGGGCGGCCGCCGGAGTTCGAAAGCAACGGCGGCTATTGGCAGGTGGTTTACGTGGAGCCCCACTGGCTAAAACAGGCACCGCGCACCAATGCCAGCACGCCGACAGACCAAACCCGAGGGTCCTTCCACGTTGCGTCGCGGCGGCCTGGTCAGATGCTGATCGGTGACGATCTCTCGCCCGAGGAGCGGGCGACAGTCGAGCTCGCGACGCAACTGGGGGATTCAGGGAACCTCCAGCCCCTGATCGCGCGGCTGAAGAACGGGGACATCGGACCGGAAAGCGCCCGCGATGCGTTACGCGTCCTTGCAGAGCTCGACCTCGATCTTCTGTTACAGATCACGCTCGACAGCTTGATCACGACGTATCTCGAAGAGCCCGGCCTCGCGCACCAACCCCGACGCGTGGTACGCGGGGAACCACCGGTCCAAGACGCCTGAAAGGTCCCGTGGTCACTGGTCGAGCGTTGCCGTGACTCCATGCCGGTCACCCCGGAGTCAGTTGATGTCTTGCCGAACGGACAGGGCGATACCGAGCACCGCCAGTGCGCTGGCCCAGGCGATCAACGTGATCGCGCCGGCGCCTGGCGAGACCAGGTGATGGACCCGCAGGCCCATGAGTGCGTCCGAAGCACGGGTTGGCGTGAACCGCCCGACCGAAGGGACGAGGCCGAACAGGAGGTTGTCGACGACGAGGCCCCAGGCGAGTAGCGTGATGACGCCGCCGACTTGGTTGTGGATGATCGCTCCAAGGCCGGCGCCGATCGCACCCCACAGGGCCGCGCCGGCGAGCCCACCGAGCGTGAGCAGCAGAATGTCGCCGGTGCTGAGCACGGCGGTGATGCCACGCCCGTCGAGGATCGCGTACCCGATCGCCCAGCCGATCGCCTCGCCGAGGACCCCGAATGCGACTCCGGCCAGTGCGCCGCCGAGGACCTTGGCGGTCAGGACGTGCGAGCGCGCGGGGTTGAACAGGATCGTCGGACGGATCGTGCCGTAGCGATACTCGCTGGTCACAAGCAACACCCCAGCAAGTGCTGCGAACACGCCCGCGAGACTGGCCAGGCTCAGCAGCTGACGCTGGTCCTCTTTGCTCGCAAGTCCGCTTGGGTGGGTGAGCAGCCCGGTGAGCAGCGTGAACAGCAGGATCAGCGCGGCCATCCCGAGGAGCAGCCCGATCGTGGTCCGGGTCGAGCGAATCTTCAGCAGCTCTGCCCTGATCTGCGCGATCATGCCGGTGCCTCCGAGGTCAGTTCGAGGAAGATGTCCTCCAGCAAGCCTCCGTCGTTGACCAGCTCGTGAACCGGGACGCCGGCGGCGAAGGCGATCTCCCCGACCCGCTCGCTCGATGCCCCCTGGACGAGCAGCGCGTGGTCGGTACCGGTCGTCACCTGCAAAGCCTCATCGCGCAGCGCCGTTGTGAGCCGCGGCGGATCGCCACTGCGGACGCGAACCGCGCCGCCGGCACGCGCGGTGAGCTCTGCCAGCGAGGACGAGAGCACGAGCCGCCCGTGATTGATGATCAGCACCCGGTCAACCGTCTGCGCGACCTCGGCGAGGACATGACTTGAGATGAGCACAGTGCGGCCCTCTGAGGCCAGCCTGCGCAGGAAGTCCCGCAGCCAGCGAACGCCCTCCGGGTCAAGGCCGTTGGCCGGCTCGTCGAGGATCAGCAGCTCCGGGTCGCCAAGCAGCGCCACCGCGAGGCCAAGTCGCTGACGCATCCCAAGCGAATATCCCTTCACGCGCCGCCGGGCAGCGTCACCCAGATCTACCAAGCGCAACACCTCGTCCGCGCGTGAGTCAGGAACATCGACGGCCTGCCCGAGCATCCGCAGGTGATCGCGGCCCGAACGGCCGGGATGGAAATCGGTCGCCTCGAGCACGGCACCAATCCGCAACGCCGCACGCGGCAGCTCCGCGTAACGATGATCGAACACCAGTGCTCGTCCACTCGTGGGTGCTGCCAGTCCCAGGATCATCCGCAGCGTCGTCGTCTTGCCGGCGCCGTTCGGGCCGAGAAAGCCCGTGATCGTCCCGGCCTCCAAGGCAAATGACAGATCCGTGACCGCTGAGAGATCGCCGAAGCGCTTGGTCAACGACTCGGCTTCGACGACCGCCGTCATCCGCGTGGCGGACGGTTGAACGGGATCGCGAAGTCTTGGTAGGTATCCCGGCCGATCTCGCTCGGGAGATAGGTGATGCGCAAACCCAGATCACCCAGGATCAAGTGGTGCTGCTGCTCGCTCCAGGCCTCCAGCGATCGTGAGACCACTTCCCAGTCGGCGCCGTCGATCTGCCCATCGCCCATCTTGACGAACGCCTCCTGGTGGGCGGGCTCGGCGCGCAGGGTCAGCTCCGGGCAGCGTGCCGCGAGCGCTTCCGCGTCGTCTGGTGGGACGGGACGGCACCACTCCATCGGACCGTCGCTGTCCTCGCTGACCTCACCCCAGAAGATGCAGAAGAACGCGCCGGCGCGTCCCTCGATCCAAGGCATCCGGTAGTGCCGAAGCAGGCCGATGAACTCCTTGCCGAACGCCCATGCCCGATCCCGCCCTAGGACATTGCGCTTCACGCACAGCAGGCTGCGATCGGGTATCTCCCTCGTGCTGACCTCATACATGACGGGCCTCTTTCCGCTCAGTTCGTCGATCAGGTATGCGGCGAGCGCGCCACGGGCCGTGTGCTCGGCGTCGGTTGCGGCCCAGAACTCGCGCACACGCTCCGCCGCCTGGACCGGCTCGAGCGCCACGATCGCCTTGATCTCCGCAAGCGGGACCTGCAGCTGGCGCAGCGCCGCGATCAGGCGTGCTCGCTTGAGCTGGCCGAGCTCATAGAAGCGGTAGCCAGAGTCCTCATCCACCCGCGCCGGCGCCAGCAGACCCAGGTCGCCATAGAGCCGCAACGCCTTCGCGGACAGCCGCGAGCGTCTGGCGAACTCCCCGATGCTCATCTCATCCACGTGCTCGCTCCTGATCGCCATCGCCCGACAAGTCTGCGCCTTCCCCCAGGGTCAAGGTCAAGCCGGTAGCAGGGGACGAGCCGTGGGTCGGCTGGGAGTTTGAGTCGCGCTCGGCCGAGGAGTATGCCCGTCAGTAGATGGAGCTAAGGCAAGCCACCGGGATCTCGATCCGACGCGCTTGACGCCGGTGTGCCGACGAGAGAGGATCGGCACGGGCGACCGGAAGGAGGAACCCTTATGGCCCGAATGATGGCCGATTGCCGCCGCTGGCCCAGCGAATCAAATTGCTCGCTGGTGATCATCGGTGAGGAGGACGAGGTCGTGCAGGCTGCGGCCGAGCACGCGGCCTCGGTGCACGGCCACGAGAACAACGAGGAGATGCGTGCCCAGCTGCGCGATTTCCTCGAGCCGGCGGAGCAGTACACGCCCGAGCGTCAGGCGGAGGGAGCGCTGCCGGGCTGACGACCAGGGAACGGGGTGCGCCCCCGCTCTTGGCCACGGAGGCCATCTTCTCAGAGCGACGAGCGGTCACTGAGACAAGAAATCCCTGCAAGTCAGGTTATGGGCACGGCTGGGCTTGAACCAGCGACCTCTCGCGTGTGAAGCGAGGGCGACCTCTAGTCTGAAACCTCTCTATTTGCAGGCGTTTTTACATGGCGTTGGGCCACGGAAACGCTCCGTGGCCCAGGCGAGCATGGGCTGACGGCGGGGCGATGCATGACCCTCGTATCCGCGCGCAAAGCAGGCACGGAGCTGTGGGCGGCCGCGTATTCGTCGCGCTGAGTGTTTTGCACGGCTTCGTCGATTGTGTGGACGATGTGGTCGTGCCCGGGCTGGTCGAGTAGGCCGGAGCGTTGGGCCATTTGGATTACGGGTTGGCGGCGTCTGCGATTACGAGGTCGATGCCTGCTGCGCGGAGCGTGGCGAGTGGTTGTGCGAGCATCTCGACGCTGGTGATGTCCAGGCGCTCGTTGGCGTCGATGTCGAGGATCACCGTCTTGGGTGGAGGGTTGGTAGCGCCGACGAGCTGCTTGATGGCGTCGCGGACCGGGGTGGCGTTGGCGTAGAACAGCGGGGTCTCGAGGCGGAGCACGAGCAGCCCGGGGTGCTCTGGTAGTCCGGATGACGCTTGATGTCGCCGTAGGCGCCGGGGGTGTCGGGGACTTGGCCGAGCACGCTTAGGTGCGGTCTGGTCGCGTGCCAGATGACCAGCAGCAGCATCGACGCGACGCCGATCACGAGGCCGGGGAAGACGTCGATCGTGATCACCCTGGTCAGCGTGGTCACGCCCAGCCAGAACTCGACCTGCCGTTCGCGGCGGTAGCGGCGGAACTCGGCGACCTTCCAGAGGTGCGAGACGGCGTGGATGATCAGCGCCGCGAGCACGGCCTCGGGCAGGTTCTTGAATAGCGGCGTGAGGAGCAGCACGGTGACGAGGATCAGCACGGCTGCGTGGAGCGGGGAGAGCTCGGTGCGGGCGCCGGCGCCCTCGTTGACGGCCGACTGGGACACACGGGCGCGAAACAGTGGCGCGGCACCTCACCGGTCGACCTGTTTCCCCCGAACGACTACGGGCTCCACGACGTCACGGGGAACGTGTGGGAATGGACGACGGACTTCTACTCGCCGGAGGGGGCAGGATCCGAGTCGCCCTCCAGCCCGCGCTGCAGCCCTCCCGCTAATCCGCGGATCGAGACCGCCGATGCCAGCTACGACGTCGGTCGCCCGGGTGCGCACATCCCCCGCCGCGTGATGAAGGACGGCTCGCACCTATGCGCCCCGAGCTACTGCCTGCGCTACCGCCCCGTCGCGCGCCAATCCGAGGCGATCGACACCTCGACCGGCCACATCGGCTTTCGGTGCGTCGTGCGCTGACCTGCCGGCCGCTCTAATCGCGGGTGCCAGCGGGCACGAATTCGAGCGGGGCGCCGGCCGGGATCGGGGGTTCTCGCTGGGCGCTCGCGCGGAACTCGCCGAGGATCCGGTTGAAGTGAAATGCCGTCCACGAGTGCAGGTATGGGATCGCGACGTCTTCGCGTTCCTGCGGGTCGGTGACGAGGTTGATGATGCGGGGGGCTGAGAGTCGGCCGACGGGGTCGCTTGAGTATTTCTGCTCGACGAGGACCAGCTTGAAGTTGCGCCACTTGACGCCGTACATCTCGGGGCCCATCCAGAAGATGTAGCCCTCGCGCGCCGAGGAGTCCCTTACTCCAGCGAGCCAATCGAGCTGGTTGACGCCGTCGATCACGCGATCGGCGGGCGCGCTGAGGCCCGCCGCGTGGAGGATCGTGGTGAACCAGTCGGTGACGTGCATGATCTCGTCGCTGACTCGGTTCTCGGCGACGTGTCCGGGCCAGCGCACGATGCAGGGGGTGCGGAGGTTGCCCTCGCCGCCGGCGAAGTAGGAGCCTTCCCAGTAGCCGGGTGTGCCACGCCAGAGCACGACGTCCTCGGGGCCGTTGTCACCGGCGAACACGACGAGCGTGTTGTCCGTGATCCCGAGCTCTCCGAGGAGGTCGAGCAGCACGCCGAAGTCGCTGTCGAGTTCGAGCAGGCTGTCGGCCCAGTCCCCCTGTCCGGACTTCCCTTTGAACTCGTCACGCGGGATCACAGGCATGTGCATCAGCGAATGATTGAAGTAGACAAAGAACGGCGACTGCGCCGCGACGCTACGCCGGATGAACTCACCCGCTTGCGCGAGGTACGCCGTGTCGCAGTCGCGCCGGACCTCGAGCGTGAGCTGCTCACCCTCGGTGACATCTGGCTCGCCCTTCTTGATCTGCACCATCCGCGACTGCGGGTCGCGGTGTGGGTCGTACCACGGGTCGGTCGGCCACAGCGCTTCGTCGTACGTCCTTGGCGGCCCGTACCACTCCTCAAAGCCCTTATCTGTCGGCCACCTACCGGGGCCTTCGCCGACATGCCACTTTCCGTACACGGCGCACGAGTAGCCAGCTTCGCCCAGCACGTCCCCTAGCGTCTTTTCCCACCGCACAAGCCCCCAGCTGTCCTCCGCCCCGACGGGCACGCTGTGCGTGCCCGAGCGGATCGCGTGACGTCCCGTCATCAACGCCGAGCGGGTCGGAGTGCATTGCGCCTCCGGGGCGTAGTTCGTCAACCGGAAACCCTGCTTGGCGAACGCGTCGATCCGCTCGGTCCAGGCGCCGCGAAACGGGCCGCCGCTGTAGCAGCTCAGCTCCCCGAAGCCGAGGTTGTCGACATGGAAGAAGAGGACGTTCGGCCGCTCGCCGACACCGTCGGTCTCGTCGGCTTGGCCGCTGCCCTCGCTCGCCACAGCGGCAGTCTAGTCCCGCCGACAGGGCCCGAGCCAAGCCGGCCGGCGCTTGTCGGACCGAGCCGACACCCGGGACGATCGCGTGGCCCCGCAGATCCGTTCCAGCACACGAATGCAGGGGCCGAGCCCGGACGGTTGCGGGCCCTCCTCCTCGCCACCAGCAGGGGAGTGTCTGAGGCGCCCATGGGTTACGCCTGGCGTCCCCGGCCCACCACCAAGCGCAGTTCATCTGCGGATAGCCAAAGGTGCTGCCGAGAATCGTTCACCGTTCACGGCCCTCATCGTATGTCGCCCTCCTCGCTGTCCTCGGATCCGTCAAATGGGATCGATTCAACCCCTCGAACCCAGCTATTGCCCCGCCGCCCAGCTGGAGTCCTCTGGTGTGCGGCCGACTAACCGAACGACCAACGTGGAGGGCGGGTAGTCGGCCGCATGCAGGTGACGAAAACTCAATGGCGGCAGGGCGATTCGAGCAATCCGGTCCTGCGCGGTGTGCAGGACTTAGCGTAGGACCTAGCGCAGGACCAAACCGACGCGGGTCGGGGCGATACCTTGACGGTAAGTCCCGACCTGCGCGGATCACATCAGACCCGGCGATCTGCCACGGCAAGCCCACGATCAGGGGGCTGCGCTAGACCGTCGAGAGCGTCCTGGAGCTGCTCGCCGCAGGCATGACGGTTGCGGACGTGCTGGTCGACACCCCGGACCTGGACGCGACGACAGCCTCGCCGCCGTGGAGTCGGTGCCCGCGCGGCCGGCGGCCATGTGGTCTCACTCTCCCCGGCGTGAAGCACTAGGGCCGAGAAGCCGGGTTCCCGCGGCTTAGCGCTGCTTCGAACCGGTGCTGCCGTTGTCCCGGGTCTCGCCGACCATGGGGCTCGGACGTATCGGCTGCGGCTGTGGCTGCGGTGTTGGCTTGTCGGCCATGCCTACATTCTGAGACTGGTTGATCAGAACGATCACCCATGCGATCACTTCAGCAACGAGGAGCACGGCGTCGACCCGGAACGCGCCGGTCAACCAGCGGAGCTGTTTGCGATTGAGCCGGCGCTGTTGCCCATGTGGAGTGCGAGGTCGCGATGGATGCTCGGCAGGTCGAGCGGCTCGGTGTCCTCTGGCTCGACGTAGATGTTGATGAACTGGGCCGGTGACAGGTTGAACTCCCAGTCCCGCCGAGGCCAGAGGATCACGAGCACGGCGAGGCTGAGGGCGACGAAGCAGCCGACGGCGACCCAGCCCATCGGGTGGAGATGGTGGCGCAGTGCCTGTCCGCCGAAGAACGGCGTGGCGATGGCTGCACCGGCGATTAGCTGTCCAGCTCGACTACGCAGCTCGAAGACGGCCCGGTCCGGCTCATCCAGGGCCCGCTTGGCCTCCTCATGGGCCAACTGGTACGCGCCCGGATCGATCCCAGCTCGGGTCATCGAAACGATGATGTCTCCCGCGACGGACGCGTTCGCCGTTTGCCTGATTGCTGGCAGTCGCTCGATCCACGACCGTTCCGCATGGCCAATGTCCGCTTGGCTCCCACGTCCACCGCCGAGGTGAAATGACCTCCGCGTCCGACTACCCGAACGACCTACGTGGAGCCTTCGTGTTCGTGCCTACGGTCGCCGCGAGGTCGTCACACTTGGGACCGACGCCGACTGCTGGACCATGCGCGCGGCCGAGCGCGCTCTCGAGCAGATCCTCGCCGAGATCCAGGTGGGCATCTGGCGACCGCCGAGCATGTCCGCCCGGGGCGAGGATCCAACCTTTCACGAGTTCGCTTCGCGATGGTGGTTCGCTCGCAAGTCGGAGCTGCGGCCGAAGACGCAGGCCGACTACGAGTGGCGTCTGCGCAAGCACCTGCTGCCCTTCTTCGCCGACTTCCGGGTCTCGGCGATCACGCGCTCGTCGACGAGTACCGCAGTGAGAAGGTGATCGAGCGGGAGCGGATCACGGCCGCAGCCGCGGCTGGACGGCCGATGCGCGATCGGCGCGGACAGCGACGCGTAGCCCTCAGAAATGAGTCGATCAACAAGACCCTGGTTCTCCTCGCGAACATCCTCGACACCGCGGTCGAGCACGGCCTGCTCGCGAGCAACCCCGCGCGGGGCAAGCGACGGCGGCTGAAAGCCGGTCGGCCAACGCGTCGCTTCCTCGAGGCAGACGAGGTCGCCGAACTCCTCGCCTTCGCCGGCGAGCTCGACCGCTCCGCGCGATCCGACCAACGCATCGGCCGGCGTCCATTGATCGCGGTCATGGCGAAGTCGGGGCCGCGGGTCGGGGAGGTGTGCGCGCTTCGGTGGCGCTCGGTCAACACCGCTCATCAGCGGCTCGTCATCGAGCAGGCCAAGACCGCGGCCGGTGTCCGCGAAGTCGATCTGAGTCTTGACCTCATCGACGAGCTGAACTCCTGGCGGGCCGAGCGCAAGCCCGAGAGCATCGACGAGTTCGTGTTCGCCACTCACAGCGGTCGCCCGCGCGACAAGGACAGCGTCCGCGAGCGGGTCCTCGTGCCGGTCGTGAACCGCGTCAACGAGATCCGTGGCGAACGCGGAATCGCGCCGCTCCCGAAGATCACGCCGCACGCTCTGCGGAGAACCTACATCAGTCTGATGCTCGAGGCTGGCGCCCCGTTGCCGTATGTGATGGACCAGGTCGGCCACGCCGACTCGAAGACGACGCTCGAGATCTACGCGCAGGTACAGAAGCGGGCCTCGCGCAGAAACGTCCACGCCGCGTTCGACCGGCTGCTCAACGGCGCGGACAGCGACGTGGCCTCAGCCGGCGTCTGAACGTCGCACTACGCACTCCGAACGTGGCACTTTGGCCCGCGCTAGTGCCATGTTCGCCGGGCCATTGGAATCCCTGCTGGGCCACGCTCTGGGCCACTGAGGCCTCTGGTCCGAGGTATTGTTCTGAATCTCAGACAAGAAATCCCTGCAAATCCTAATGGGCACGGCTGGGCTCGAACCAGCGACCTCTCGCGTGTGAAGCGAGCGCTCTCCCACTGAGCTACGCGCCCTGGGGCAGGCGATTCTACGCCGCCGGCGTCTGCCGTAGCTGCCTGCGGGACCTCGGGCGGGGATCCGCGGCGTCGCCCGGCGAGAGGCGCGACCGGCGACGCCGGCCCTCGTCGTGGTCACCGTTCATGAACGCCCCCGGGGCGAGACGACAGCCGCGACGTCTCGGACGGTGTCACCAATCTGTGTCACACCGAACTGTGAGTCGACACCAGCCGCCAGGGGCGAAAGTGAAAAACGTTCAATAGTGATCACTAAACGTTCAATAGTGATCACATGAGTAATTCAATACCCACCTAAAGCTCCCGATCAGGCGCTATAATCGTCGAAAACCAACTCAGACACGTCTGGCGTCCCGGCGCCGCCGAGTGCGTTTTCGGTGTTTTTGGCTAAACGCAAACGTTCACGCTTGAACGGGCAGATGTGTCGAATTTGACAGCACCGTCGGTTCATCAGGTGGTGATTTGGTGGATGGGGGCAGTTGGTTGGAGAGGGGCGAGTTCTCCGACCTCATTGCAGGACGTCGGCGTGGCATTTTCTGGCGCGGCATAGCCGTTGCGGTACTCACGCTCGTGCTGATCGCGCCGTGCGCGAAGGCGGCGGGCGTCAGTTCGACCGCGTCGCTGCAGAGCGTGATTGGGACATCGGTCTCGACGAGCACAAGTCTGGTCTCGGCGTCGCCGGCCGGCTCGGCTTCAGGTACGACCACGTCCGCGACCGCGACTACGACCGCCACCGCGACGCAGGGATCCTCAGCACCAAGCGGAACGTCCTCGGGTTCTTCAAGCGCCGCTTCGAGCACAACCTCAGGAAGCTCTGGACAAAGCGCGACGTCCGGCCAAACGACGAGCGCGGGCGCGAGCTCCACGAGCACCTCCGGTTCCTCGTCCGCGGCGCCGGCCGGTTCGTCCTCTGCGGGTTCGTCCTCCACAGGCTCGCCCTCTGCCGGCTCGTCATCGGCTCCACCCACGGCCGGCTCCTCCCCTGCGGGGTCAACTGCACCGGCAGCCCCTGCGCCGGCGACCGCGTCTTCGTCGTCGTCGAGTTCGAGCTCGACCGCTGGGTGCCCTTCGGCCGGTACGTCGACAGCCGCGCCGTCCACCGGAGCGTCGTCATCATCGGGCACCGGCCAGGGCAGCGCAGCTGCTGACGGGTCAGCCTCCGGCGCAAGCACGGGCACCTCCTCGTCCTGCCCCGCGGCCTCCTCTTCTTCCGCCTCCTCTGGAGCGAGCGCATCGACCAAGCCGTCCGGCTCGGGCTCCGGCTCGGGCCCGTCGTCCGGCTCCACCGACCTGGGCTCGAACTCCACGGGGACGAACACGGCTTCGAAGGGCGCAGCGAACCAGGCCGGGGCTTCCGCGCCGGCATTCTCGGCCGCGGCTGCGCCCG
>Ga0335079_10005583_pt1 | contig 14389 bp, 9 predicted proteins | sample Lox_Sample_33_FD_206719 | JGI IMG/M metagenome (GOLD analysis project Ga0335079, IMG submission 206719) | Soil microbial communities from Loxahatchee National Wildlife Refuge, Florida, United States - Lox_Sample_3.3 | ecosystem: Environmental > Terrestrial > Soil > Wetlands | place: USA: Florida...
GGTGGTCCACTCACGAATTGTGAGAGGCGCACACTTGCGGTCCACAAGTAGGCGGGGCGCATCTACAATAGGGGCGAGATCTGAACCTACAGAGGAAAGGACTCGACCCGTGGAATCCGCATCGGCATTACTCGACCAGAAAATCAAGGAACTCGGAGATTGGCGTGGGAAGACGCTGGCCAAGGTGCGCACAGTCATACACGCAGCAGACCCGGAAATTGTCGAAGAGTGGAAATGGGTTAAGCCGACATCTCCAGGCACGCCTGTCTTTTCCCACGGCGGTATCGTCTGCACCGGAGAGACCTACAAAGACAAGATCAAGATGACTTTTGCCAAAGGAGCTCAGTTGAAGGACCCTGGCGGCCTATTCAACTCGAGCCTGGAGGGAAATGTCAGGCGCGCGATCGATATCCACGAAGGCGACAAGATCAATGAGGCGGCATTGAAGGAGCTTATTCGCGCAGCCGTGGCGCTCAATTTGCTCAAAAGCAAGAACAAGACGAAGCCGCAGTCCCGCAGGTCGGGGAAGATCTGACGGCTCGGGACCTTGGGGTACGCAAGTCCGTCTGGCCAAGAAAAGCTGTGTGGAGCAGCGTTGCACAACTACTCCCGCGAAGCCGACTTCCACACATAGAAATTCTTGTCGTCGGTAAGCGTCTCGATTTCCAGTCCCGCCGACGTCGCCCCACGATGCACCGCAGAGCGAAGATTGGCATTTTCCACACCATTGATTTGATCGAGCGGGATTTCAAGAGCCAACCCGGGTTCCGCGGTTCGTAATTCCTCAAGAATGCCCTTCACCAGGTCGTGATGCTTGCCGCGTCTGCCCCGGTCCAAGGACGAGATCTGCACCTGGCGATACTTGGCGATGGGCCGCGCGGCTTTTTGTTCCTTTGCCATGAGGTTCCCCCCAACTTCCATAGTACGATATCCTACCAGAGCGAGTAAACTACGTCAATACTGTGCCAGGAACATGTCTATCATACGATTACGATACGATTGCGCAGGCACTCCGCGCTTCTGCTTCTGATCTGCGAACGCCGCCGGAAGCCGAACCCAATATTTCCCCCGTTTTTTAGTGGTCAGGGTATGTTGAAGTTGCAAGAGGTGATTGCCTGTGAGCAACGGTATGACGCCGGAAGAACAACAACTGCTGAGTACTCTCACCTTCCAGATTCAGGAGGAAGAGAATTATCAACGGTTGGAGTCTCTTCTGCGCCAATTCAACGAGCTGGTGCGGCGCAAATTACAAAAGCTTGGCGATCATCACAACGGCTTGGGTTTGCGGCGGCGCGCTGAAAAAAGGCTCGAAGCGGTTGCGAAGCAGGTGATGAAACCTGTTTTCCCCAATCAGCCGGAAAGACTGGAGATCTTCATCCCTGACGCCGAAGACCTTTTTCGCGAGATTCGCATTGAGAACACGTTCTTTGACGGGCACGGCAACCCGCTCGCACTGAAGGAAGGCGCAATTCTCGATCTCACCCTAGAGGTACACCAAGATGGGGAAAGCCCAACTCACCGCTTGACGAAGGAATAAGTGTTGGCGGTCAGATGGGTGGCCACTTAAGCCTCTCTGGCTGGAGTGGCCACCATTCGCGTTTTCGGCGCATCCATGGGCGTTCACGAATATCCCGGCGACCAGTCAGCCCGAAGCAATCCAGAAAAGCCGTAGATTCTGCGCATCGAGCGCTCAAGCCTGTCGCGCTGTAGACCCCTTCCAGTTCCACGCGGGACCCTTCGGCGGATGGAATTGTCACAAGGCAATGTGACGCACGAGCTAGTGAAGCGAAGCGGCAGGTGGTAGGCTGCGCCTGTCGAGCGGTAAGCGCGAGGCAACCGCGGGAGGCGCAAGATGGATTGGGATCTGATTGCCTATAACCAGTGCACGGCGTGCGAAGAGCCATGCCCGTTTCATGACGGAATCACCTGCGCCGAGTGCCTGGGCGTCGGGCCGGAACAGGTTGCGCACAATGGGGACGAAGAGGTGGAAACCCTGGAGCTTCCAGCGGCATAAAGCTGCTTAGGCCGCGTCTGGATTCGCAGGCGACGCGGCGGAACGGTTGGAAACGACGGCTGTTTGGAAAGCCCGGGGGTTCCGTTTCCGCTCCTCGAACAGGAGCCGGCGAAGAGAGCGCAGGTCGTTCAGGATGCGGCGGCTCTTGCGCATGTGCAGTTCAAGCTTCTCGAGATTGTAGAACGCAATCTGCAGAGCCTGTTGGCGGCGTGGGTATTTGGAACCAGTCTCGCGCTGGATGTCGCCCGCAATGTCGTGCTTGGCTCCTGCGACGGCTTCCGCCAGCAGGGCGACGAATTCGTGAGCACTTTCGATGCTATCGAAGTTCACTTCTACTTCGGGACTCATAAGGATCTCCCAGACCCCTCCAGCGAAGTGGCCGCCAGGTTCGGCTTCCACTGCCGCTATTCTACATTCTTTCTGCCGCAATGGCCCGGGTCTGTGATGCGAGGCACGAACCAACGTGACAGCAGAGAAAGATGAAGCCGAAAAATCGTCCACGTTTGTGCGCCATTGACACTCGTCTGTGACGCGCCTCACTGAACAGACGCTCAACGACAAAACATAATCACAACTGCGACAGCGTTCGCCGCTCAGGCTGCTGGGTTCCGGGATTACTGGATCGCCTCTTCTTGAGCACCTGACACCCGCTGCCGTCCGGTTGCGAGGGCTCAGCAAGTCCCCTCTTCCGAAAAATTCCGGACAGCAAGATCAAAGGACCATCGTGATGGAAGGAATGCAGTCACCGGCTGATGTGATGTTCGGGCTGGTTCCGGGGCGGCTGGTGTTTCTTCTCCTGCATGTTCTCGGAGTCACGTGTTTTGCCTACATTGTGGCGCGGCGATTGACGCCGCTAGTGCATGCGCAAAAGGATCTGCGCTGGGACCGGCCCTGGGTGCGGTGCGGCAAAGTACTGAAATTCTGGCTGGGGCAGTGGAGGCACCCGCGCTATCCGCTGGCCGGGACAATTCACATCCTGGTGTTCTCGGGATTTCTGCTGCTGGCGACGCGGGCATTTTCCGTGTTAATCGAAGGTGTCGCGAACGGCTTCGTGATGCCGGGATTGTCAGGGCAAACCGGCCACATCTACAACATCATTACTGACTGCGCATCCACCGTCGTGTTTGCGTGCATGGTGGTGGCCATCGTCCGCAGGCTGGTCTTCCGGCCCGCGCGTTACGAGGTGCCGGCGAGATACGGTAAGGGCCACAAGGCAGATGCGGTCTTCTTATTAGCGCTGATCGCGATCCTGATGGTGGCCGATAGCCTGTTTGAAGCGGCCCGCGCTGCGGCACAGACGCGAACGGGATTACCAGAGCATTTCGCATTGTTTTCTTTGCCGTGGTTGTTCAGCGCCGGGTTGGCATCTACGTCACTGGTCACATTAAGCAAGATTTACGGCGCCGCCTACCTGCTGCACGAGCTGACTTTCTATTTCCTGCTTTGCTACCGGCCATTCGGCATCCAGTTTCACGTAGAGACGTCGTTGTTCACCGTATTCTTCGCCAAGTTGGATCGCGGCACGGTGAAGCCGGTGCGGTGGGGAATCGCAGAAGACAAACTCGAGCAGGTGAAGTCGTTCGGGGTGAAGACATTTGAAGACTTCACCTGGAAGCACATGCTGGATTTCTACTCCTGTGCCGACTGCGGACGATGCTCGGACAACTGTCCTGCAAATGCCGTGGGCAGACCGCTGTCGCCGCGCTTCCTCACGAACAAGGCGCGAGAGTATGCATTCCAACACTACCCAATGTTTGGCCGTCCGGGGAATGGGAAAGCGCTGGTTGGAGAACTTTACTCCGAGGATGAGGTCTGGTCCTGCACGACCTGCGGCGCCTGCGAGGAAGAATGCCCGCTGCTGGTCGAGTACATAGATAAGGTTGTCGAGCTGCGGCGAGGACTGATCGATGACGGCAATGTTCCGCAATCCCTTCAAAAGCCACTCAAGGCGCTGGAGAGCCGCGGCAATCCCTACGGGAAGCTCGAAAAGAAAAAAGCAGACTGGACCACCGTTCGTGAATTTCAGGAGAACTGCAAAGTCAGGATTGTGGATGCGAAGAACGGCGCGGACACCTTGTACTTCGTCGACAGCATCACGTCCTTCGATGACCGCATGCAGTCAATCGGACGAGCGACAGCCAGGATTCTGAAGAGGACCGGCAGCAACTTCGGAATTCTGGGCGCAGCGGAGAGAGATAGCGGCCACGAAGTCCGGCGTTTCGGGGAGGAGACGCTGTTCCAGGCCTTACGGGAACACAACTCGGACGCCATCAAGGCCTCCGGGGTGAAACGGATCGTTACCTCGGATCCCCATGCTTACAACGCCCTGAAGCATGACTACAAAGGTATGCCTCCGGTTGAGCACATCAGCGAGGTGATCGCCCAGGCTGTCAAAAGTGGCAAGATTCAGCTCCAGCCCATCACCAACGGCGGTGTCTATACCTACCACGATCCTTGCTATCTGGGGCGGCACAACCAGATTTACGACGGTCCCCGCGAAGTTCTCGATGCGATTCCCGGCTTGAAGCGAGTCGAAATGAGCCGATGCCGTGACCGCTCATTCTGTTGCGGTGGTGGCGGGCTGATGTTGTTTTACGAACCCAAAGAAGACGAACGCATGGGAGTGAAGCGGGTGCAGATGGCGGCAGAAGCCGGAGCCAACGTGATTGTGACAGCCTGCCCGTTTTGCATGACCAATATAGAAGATGCGATCAAGGTTGCCGGACTGGAAGGCAAGATGACCGCCATTGATCTGGCGGAGCTGGTGGACAGGCAGATGGTGAGTGAGAGTTCGCGGCAAGCGTAAGGAGGCCTACGTGGAGATTCTAGTTTGCGCAAGAAGAGTGCCGGACACGTCGGAGAACGAGATTCACCTGAATGATGCGGGCAATGACATCGAGCGGGATGATCTCGTCTACTCGATCAACGAAGCTGACAACTACGCGGTGGAAGAAGCGCTGCAGATCGTCTCGCGGGTTGGCGGTAGCGTGAGTGTCGTGACCGTAGGCAGCGAGGAAGATGAGGAGATTCTTCGCCGCGAGATGGCAATGGGAGCGAGCCATGGCGTGCTGCTCAGCGACGATGCTTTCGCCGGTTCCGACGGTCGCGGCATCGCCGCGGTCCTGAAGGCTTTTGTGCAGAAAGGGCACTATGACCTGATCCTGACCGGCGTTCAGGCGGAGGACGGCGGCGCACAGGTCGGCGGAATGCTCGCAGCCATGCTGGACTATCCGTTTGCCTCGCTGGTTACTGCCATCGAGGTCCGCGATAACGGCAAGCTGAAGGTGAGCCGCGAGATCGAAGGCGGCAACAAAGAGATCAGCGAAATTGATTTGCCGTGCGTACTGTCCATTCAGACAGGCATCAATGAGCCGCGCTATGTCGGCATGCGGGGCATCCGGCAGGTCGCCTCCGTTCCCATTCCCAAATTCGGATCAGCAGATCTCGGCGCCGATGCTGGCTTGGTCGGCGAGGCATCCGCGAAGGTAAAGCGCGTGGATTATTTTGTGCCCGCGCTGGGTAAGGGAGCCGAGATCCTGCAGGGCAGCCGCGAAGAGAACATCGCCAAGTTGATTGAGCTGGTGGCAGCCAAAGGAGGGTTGAACTGATGGCTCGCACATTTGTGTATGTCGCGCATAAGGCAGGCGTGGTGGATGATTCGGCAGCGGAACTGATGGCCGCTGCAAGGCGAATTGACTCTGCGGCGGCGCCCACCGCCCTCGTCACGGGGTGGGGGCAAGATCTGGACCCGGTCTGCGCATCGTTGTGTGCGTCATTCCGGGAAGTATGGAAAGTCGCCAACGAGAGCCTGGCATATCCCAACGCCGAGTTGGTGCGGAAGGCGTTAGGGAAGCTGCTTCCGCCTGACAGCATTGTGCTCGTCTCCCACGATCACTTCGGAATTGATCTCGCGCCCGGACTTTCCATCAAGACGAACGCGGCATTTGTCTCCGATGTAATGGGAATCGAAGGGAAGGACAAGAACGTACTGAAGCTGATCCGGCAGGAATTCGGCGGCCAGTTGAGCGCGCACGTGCATTGCGACCTGTCTACCGGTGCGGTGCTGACGATTCGGCCGGGCGCGTTCAAACCCGAGCAGATGGCTGCTGTGCAGGGGCAGGTGGTGGATAAGTCCTCCGAGGTTGGCGTTCTAACGGGGGGGCGGCGCTACCTGGAGACTGTGGTCGCAGAATCGGGCGATGTGGACATCACCAAGCAGCCGGTCCTGATTTCGATTGGCCGCGGCATTCAGGAAAAAGACAACGTAGCCATCGCGCAGGAGCTGGCCGACGCCATGGGAGCAGTCGTGAGCTGTTCCCGGCCCGTCGTCGACGCGAAGTGGCTCGACAAGTCTCGGCAAGTGGGCTCGTCGGGCAAGACAGTCAAGCCGAAAGTGTATCTGGCCTGCGGAATCAGCGGTTCGTTCCAGCATTTGGCCGGCCTCAAGGGCAACCCATTCATTGTTGCCATCAACAAGAATCCCAAAGCCCCGATATTCCAGGTAGCAGACGTCGGCATTGTAGATGACATCCTGGAATTCCTCCCGGAACTGACCAGCAAGATTCGGGAAGTTTCTTCCGCCCAACCCGTTGCCGCACACGCGTCTTGAAAGAGAGGCCACGCCCATGATCGCACCGAAAACACTGAAGTTGAGTTTGAAGTCGCTGCGCGACTTTGCCAAGAAGCGATTGCCCGATGAGACCCTGATCGAACTGGACGAGCGCGACGAGTGCCCGTTGGAGATCGTGCGGCACATGTGCGATCCCGACAAGCTGGGAATCCAGCTCCTCTTTATTCCGGAAGAATTCGGCGGCATGGGCGGCGGCGCTTTCGACGTCTATTGCATTTGTGAGGAGATGGCGCACATCGACCTTGGCATCGCCACCGCCGTGCTGGCCACGTTCCTGGGCAGCGACCCGATCACCGTGGGCGCCACGCCCGAGCAGAAGAAGCTTTGGCTCAGCCGCATTGCCGACGAAGGACTGCTGTTTGCCTATGGCGCTACCGAGCCGGAAGCCGGCAGCGACCTTGGCGCATTGCGCACCACAGCGGACCGCGTCATGCAGGACGGCCGAATTGTTGGATACAAGATCAACGGCAGCAAACAGTGGATCAGCAACGGCGGTGTGGCGGATGTGTACACCGTCCTGGCCAACACCCCCGGCGGTCCGAGCTGGTTCGTAGTGGAAAAAGACACGAAGGGTTTCCAGCACGATGAACCGGAAGACAAGCACGGGATCCGGCTCAGCAATACCGCGGCGCTGGCCTTCAACGATGTTTACGTCGATGCAGACCGTCTGCTCGGAGGGGTCGAAGGCCAGGGTCTCATCCAGGCTCAAGCTGTCTTCGGATACACGCGACTGATGGTCGCCGCATTTGGTCTGGGAGCAGGATGGGCGGCACTCGACCGGGCCATTCCATATTCCACCAAGCGCATTCAGGCAGGCGCACCGCTCTCGGAAAAGCAGGGTTACACCCACAAGCTGATTGTCCCTCATGTGGTTCGGCTGGAAGCGGCCCGCTCCTACATCGAAGAAACGGCGGAGCGCATTGATGCAGGCGAGGGAAGTCTGAACACCGAAGGCGCCATTGCCAAGTACATGGCGTCAGAGGCTGGGAACCAGGCCGCGGATGCCAGCATCCAGGCGCTAGGCGGGTACGGTTACACCCACGAGTACATGGTGGAGAAGATCAGCCGCGACGTTCGCATCACCACGATTTACGAAGGCACCTCCGAAATCATGGAGATGACGATCAGCCGCGACCGCTGGCAGTCACACCTCAAGACACGCGGTCAGCACTACCACGAGGAAGCGAAACGGATGGAATCGGTGCATGCCCAGTCTCCGAACGTGGGAGCCGACACCGCGGCGCTGGCGATGCATGCGCTGGCGGAAGTCATGGAGAAGGCGCGGGCAGCGAGGCTGACCCGCTATCAGCACATCTTGCTGCGCTTGGGCGAGTGGATCGCCTACGCCGAATGCGCCGGCAGCCTGGCGCGCCGGGCGCAACGCGCCGCTCTGGGCAAGTTGGCCGAAAAAGGTAGCCGCCGCTTCGATGCGACGGCCCTGGCCACCCTCAGCCGTGTGTTCGCGCGTGAAGCGGCACTGAAAGTGGCGGAAGAGGGGCTGCGGTGGGTGAGAGGGGCCGGCGGAGTGAGCGACTCAGAGGGTTCAAGCTTCGAAACCAGCCTGCGTCTCGAGAGCATCCATCGCGCTCAGGCGGGATTGATTTCAGACATGGATTCCATCGCGGACGTTCTGTACAACCGCGCTGCCAAGCCATCTGCGTTGGCAGCCGACTAGTCCGCGGCAGAGGGAAAGAAGATCGGTCCGACGCCGCAGGCGACCGTCGGGCAGGGAGCGGCATCATGGAAAATACTGCGTATCGTGCCATCGCGATTGTGGGCGTAGGAGCCATCCTTCCCGACGCCCCGAATGCGGCGACCTTCTGGGAAAACATCAAGAGCGGCCGCTACAGCATCAGCGAAGTTTCCAAGGAACGCTGGGACCCAGAACTCTACTACGATCCGGACCACGCCGCGCCCGACAAGACATATTCCAAGATCGGCGGCTGGGTGCGCGAGTTTGGCTGGGACCCGATGAAATGGCGTCTCGCGATCCCTCCGCGTGTGGTCGATGCCATGGATGGCGCGCAGAAATGGGCCATCGCCTGCACCAGGGAAGCGCTGGAAGACTACGGCTATCCCAATCGTCCGATCGATACGAACCGAATCGCCGTGATCCTTGGCAATGCCATGGCCGGAGAAAAACATTATCTAACCGCGTTGCGGGTGTATTTCCCGGAGTACGCCCAGGAACTCGAGCAGAGTGCCAGCTTTGCTGCATTGCCGCAGGCGTTGCGTAGGGACATCACCCGCGAATTGCATGAACGCATCGGAAAACATCTGCCTGAAGTCACCGAAGACAGTATGCCCGGCGAGCTGGCCAACTGCATTGCCGGACGCATTGCCAACATCTACAACTTCCACGGGCCGAACTACGTCGTCGATGCGGCCTGTGCGTCGACCATGGCGGCCATCAGTTCCGCGGTCGAGGGGTTGGTCGAGAACGACTTTGACGTGGCCGTGACCGGCGGGATCGATCGCAACATGGGTGCTCCGACGTTCGTGAAGTTTTGCAAGATCGGTGCACTGTCTGCGACGGGCACGCGTCCGTACGCCGAGGGCGCGGATGGCTTCGTGATGGGAGAAGGCGCGGCGATCTTTCTGCTCAAACGCCTGGCTGACGCGGAGCGTGATGGAGACAAGATTTACGCTGTTCTCCGTGGGATGGGCGGTTCGAGCGACGGAAAGGGAAAGGGCATCACTGCGCCCAACCCGGTGGGTCAGAGACTGGCGGTGGAGCGCGCCTGGCAAAACGCCGGTCTTTCTCCTGCGACCGCTACCTTAATTGAAGGTCATGGCACTTCGACTCGTGTCGGCGACGTGGTGGAAGTGCAGAGCATGGTGGAGGTACTTAGTAAGTATCAACTGCCTCCTCAGACGGTCGGGCTCGGTTCGGTTAAGTCCAATATTGGACATCTGAAAGGCGCAGCCGGTGCTGCGGGATTGCTGAAAGCCGCATTTGCCTTGCGTGACAAAGTTCTGCCACCGAGCGTGCATTGTGAGCACACCAACCCGGACATCGATTTTGCGCACTCTTCCCTATACGTCAATACCGAATTGCGGCCGTGGAACATGCCCGCCGACGGCGTCCGCCGCGCAGGCTTGAGCGCATTCGGTTTTGGCGGAACGAATTTTCACGCAGTGCTTGAGGAGTACATCCCCCACAAGCTTACCGGCAACGGCACGCGTTCCATAGCGGTGACGCAGACGCCGCAGAAGCCAGAGGACGGAAACATGAAAGCCCCCCAGAATGTTGCCCCCTTGTTGCAGGCCAGTTCTGAAAACAAAGCCCCGCTTCGGGGCGCTTTGGTGATTGGTGCCGCCAGCGAAGCCGCGCTGAGCGAACGCCTCCGCGCAGTACAAACAGAGGCCGTGGCCGGGCGATTTCCCGCAGTGGCTGCCCCGGCAGAATCAGACTTGCGGGCCCCGCAGCGCATTGCCATTGACTATGCCGACGCGGCCGATTTGGCCGATAAGGCAGGCAAGACGCTCAAGGCGCTGGCTGCTAACCAGGACGCGGTGTGGAGGGCTCTGCGGGCGCAAGGGATATTCCGAGGTCGCGGCCCGGCTCCGAAAGTTGCATTTCTATATACCGGACAGGGATCGCAGTACGTCAACATGCTCCGGTCTCTCCGCGACACTGAGCCGATCGTGACGGCGACGTTCGCCGAAGCCGACCGAGTGATGACCCCGCTGCTCGGCAAGCCGCTCAGCGAGTTCATTTTTGTCGATCAGAACGATGCGAACGCCGTGGCAAAGTCAGAAGAAGATTTGCGCCAGACCGCCATCACACAGCCAGCCGTCCTTGCCACAGACATGGCGCTGACACGTCTATTGGCCGCCTATGGAATCCAGCCCGATATGACGATGGGGCACAGTCTCGGTGAGTATGGCGCGCTCGTCGCGTCCGGCGGCCTCCCCTTCGAGGAAGCACTGGAAGCGGTCAGCGCGCGCGGCCGGGGAATGACCGGCGTTGCTATGAAAGACAACGGCCGGATGGCAGCGGTCTTTGCGCCGCTCGAAGAAATCGAACGGCTGCTGAAAACTGTCGTTGGTTATGTGGTCATTGCTAATATCAACAGCCACTCGCAGGCCGTGATCGGAGGAGCAAGCCAGGCCGTCGAACAGGCGATGGAAGTCTTTCAAAAGGCCGGCTATGAAGTGGCGGCGTTGCCGGTGAGTCATGCATTCCACACCTCGATCGTCGCGCCGGCAAGCGAACCGCTCCGGCGAGTGCTGGAGCGCCTGCACCTCAGCTCGCCACGAGTACCCATTGTTGCCAATACAAACGGCGAGTTCTATCCGGCGGGTCCGGACGCGAGACCGCAGATGGTGGACATTCTCGCGCAGCAGGTTTCTTCCCCTGTGCAGTTTGTAAAAGGCCTGAACACGCTCTATCAGGCAGGTGCTCGCGTTTTCGTAGAAGTCGGTCCTAAGAAAGCATTGCAGGGATTTGCTGATGATGTTCTAAGTAACCGCGGCGATGTACTGTCTCTGTTCAGCAACCATCCGAAGTTCGGCGACACGGTCTCGTTCAACCAGGCCCTGTGCGGTCTTTATGCGGCCGGATTTGGCCGCGGAATTCGCGACGCCTCGACGAAGGTTCCCGAAAAACAGGAAGCAGAGACGAAAGTCAACACAACGCAGGAAATCGCCCCGCCAGTCCCTCTGGCGGCCACCTCGGTGCCAGCATCAAATCCGGTATCTGTCCCAGTGAACGGCGATCGGTACAAGGCCTTGGGACAGTTCTTTGCCGGATTCCTGGACCACGGTTATCAACTGCTTCACGGCAAGGGTAGCCGACCCGAACGTGCGCCCGTCGTCATCACCGGGGCTGCTCTCGGTTTGCCCGGAACCGGGCACATATTCGACGACGGCAACGTGGGCCGCATTCTGCGAGGCGACCAGTTCATCGATGTGATTCCGGCGCGCTTTCGCCAGGCAATGCTCGACAAAAACGTGACCCGCCTGGTGAAGAACGAAAACGGCGGACCTACATTTGAAACCATCAATCATGTCGCCGACGTCATCAAGCTGGCGGGACGTGGTGGCGCGTTCGACCTGGAGCAAGAATTTGGCGTTTCTGCCGACCGCATGGGCGCGCTGGACCGCACTACTCGCTTGGCCATGGCAGTGGGCATCGATGCATTGCGTGATGCTGGAATTCCCATCGTCATGCGCTACAAGACGACGACCAAGAGAACCCAGTTGCCGGAACGGTGGGGGCTGCCCGACGCCCTGCGCGACGATACAGGCGTGATTTTCGCCTGCGCGTTCCCTGGATACGATGCGCTGATCGATGAAATGAACCGTTACCGCGCCGACCAGGCCCGCCGTCACCAGCTGGCAGAGTTGGAGAGCCTGCGCTCCCGCGCCGTGGAGGCTAACAGCAACCCGGTGCTGGTGTGGGAAATCGATCGGCGCCTAAACGAAATCCGTGCCGCCATCGAGCAGGAGCCGTACGTGTTCGACCGGCGCTTCCTCTTCAAGACGCTTTCCATGGGACACTCCCAGTTCGCCGAGTTCATTGGAGCTCGCGGTCCGAACACGCAGGTCAACGCCGCGTGCGCTAGCACCACGCAGGCGCTCACGCTGGCAGAAGACTGGATCCAGAGCGGACGCTGCCGGCGCGTGATTGTCATCTCGGCGGACGATGTTACCTCCGACAACATGCTGGAATGGGTGGGCGCGGGCTTTTTGGCTAGCGGTGCCGCCGCTACGGACGAAGCGGTGGAAGATGCTGCGATCCCCTTCGACCGCCGCCGCCACGGCATGCTGATCGGAATGGGCGCAGCGGCATTGGTGGTCGAGAGCACCGAAGCAGCACGGGAACGTGGTATTCAACCGATCTGCGAGGTGCTAGCCACCGTCGTAGCCAACAGCGCCTTTCACGGTACTCGCCTGGATGTGCAACACATCGGCAAAATGATGGAAGAGCTGGTTTCGCGTGCGGAATCCACTCGCGCTATTCGGCGTCAGGAAGTCGCGCCGCAAATGGTTTTTGTCTCGCACGAGACGTACACGCCGGCCCGGGGAGGTAGTGCGTCGGCCGAGATTCACGCTTTGCGCAAGGTGTTCGGCGAAGTCGCCGACCGCATCGTCATCGCGAACACCAAGGGGTTCACCGGGCATCCGATGGGCACCGGCATTGAGGATGTTGTCGCAGTCAAGACCCTGGAAACAGGGTGCGTTCCTCCGGTGGCAAATTTCAAAGAAATTGATCCAGAGCTGGGCAAGCTGAATCTGTCTCTCGGTGGTGCCTATCCGGTGCAATACGCTCTGCGCCTGGCTGCTGGCTTCGGTTCCCAAATTGCCATGAGCCTGCTGCGCTGGGTACCGACCAAGGATGGTGTGCGCCGCAGTCCTGACGCTCTCGGCTACGCCTACCGCATTGCCGATCCAAAAGCGTGGGACGCGTGGTTGACGGAGATTTCCGGCTATCCGAAAGTAGAGCTGGAAATCGTTCAACGCACGCTGCGGGTACGCGACCAGGGTGCGGCCGCGCGCGTCACTCCGGTGATCCGGCAACCGCAAGCAGTTCCACTTCCGGCGCGTGCCTCCACGGCACCCATTGAAACGAACCCTCCCGTGCCGGCACCGGTCGTGCAGGCCGTTACTTCTCCAGAGCCAGCGCCGAAGGCAGCGCCCGCCCCAACCGCAAAGGTCAGCGAGAAAACCGCAGTGGTCGTAGTTTCGCCGGCAGAATCGCCCAAGCCCACGACCACTGCCGATCCGGTGAAGGAGCGCGTGTTGGCACTGGTGGCAGAAAAGACCGGGTACCCAGTTGACATGCTCGATCTCGACCTTGACCTTGAAGCCGACTTGGGCGTGGACACCGTCAAACAGGCCGAGGTGTTCGCCACCATCCGCGAAGCCTACAACATCCCACGCGACGAGAACCGTAAGCTGCGTGACTATCCCACCCTCGCCCATGTGATCCGGTTTGTCCATGAAAAGCGGCCCGATCTATTGCCAACGGTTGCGGCGAGTCCTGCCAAGGCAGAACCGTTCGTGACAGTGACTCGTACGAAGAGCATCACGAATGAGCAGGTAGAGAAAGCGCAGCCTGCACCGTCTGCCGCGGCGGCGCCCCTCATCGCCACTGACGAGTCTGTCAAGGACAAGATACTGGCCCTGGTCGTAGAAAAAACCGGCTATCCCAAAGACATGCTGGACCTCGATCTCGATCTTGAGGCGGACCTCGGCATTGACACGGTTAAGCAGGCGGAGATGTTTGCGGCCATCCGCGAGATCTACAACATCCCACGCGATGAGAACCGCAAGCTGCGCGACTATCCCACGCTCGCGCACGTGATGCGGTTTGTTTACGAGAAACGCCCCGATCTGGCGCCGGTTGCCGTGACTCCTGCCACAACAGAACAGCCGTCCGCCGTGGTCATTCATGGAGACAGCGTTCCAAAAGAAACAATGCCTGTTGCGATCCCAGTTACAGCTGCGCCCGTGAGCGCCGCTGGTGAGGCTGTCAAAGACAAGATTCTGGCACTCGTTGTAGAAAAAACCGGCTATCCCAAAGACATGCTGGACCTCGACCTTGATCTCGAGGCGGACCTTGGCATCGATACAGTCAAGCAAGCGGAGATGTTCGCTGCCATCCGCGAGATCTATAGCATCCCGCGCGATGAGAACCGCAAGCTGCGCGACTATCCCACGCTCGCGCACGTGATGCGGTTTGTTTACGAGAAACGCCCCAATCTCGCTGGCACGGCTGTAGCCGCACCGTCCATTTC
>Ga0335079_10005584_pt1 | contig 14389 bp, 16 predicted proteins | sample Lox_Sample_33_FD_206719 | JGI IMG/M metagenome (GOLD analysis project Ga0335079, IMG submission 206719) | Soil microbial communities from Loxahatchee National Wildlife Refuge, Florida, United States - Lox_Sample_3.3 | ecosystem: Environmental > Terrestrial > Soil > Wetlands | place: USA...
CTGGAGTGAGCTCGGTGCGGCGGGGGCTGCGGGTCATTCGAGTCCCAGTTCCTTCAGGGCGCGGGCGTTGTCGGCCCAATTCTCGCGCACTTTGACCCACAGGTTCAGGTGCAGTCGCTCCTGGAGCATCTCATTCAGCGTCAGCCGAGCGGCCGTGCCGATGCGCTTCAGGCGCGCCCCCTTGGCGCCGATCACGATCGGTTTCTGGCCCTCGCGGTCCACCCAGATGGCCGCATCCACCGTGAGGTGCCCCTCGGCGCGCGTCAGCCGCTCGACCTCCACCGCGATGCCGTACGGCACCTCCTGGTTCAGCTCCAGGGTGAGCTTCTCGCGGATCATCTCGGCGATGCGGAACTCGATGCCGCGGTCGGTCAGTTCCCCGGGCGGAAACAGTGCCGGCCCCGCGGGCAGGTGCCTCGCGATGGCGTGGCGCAGGATCTCGATGTTGTCGGAGCGCAGCGCCGACACCGGCACCACCTCGAGAAAGGCATGGCGCTGTCCCAGGGCTGCCAGATACGGCAGCAGCCGCTCGCGCGGACGCACCCGGTCGACCTTGTTGACCGCGGCGATCGCGGCGCGGCCGGAGCGCCTGAGCCGCTCGAGCGCCAGGTCGTCCTCGGCGGTCCACTTGAGCGCCTCCAGCACCAGCACCACCACGTCCGCCTCCTCGAGCGCGGCGGTGGCGGTGCGGTTCATGGCCTTGTTCAGGGCACGACTCGCGTCGCGGTGCAGCCCGGGGGTGTCGAGGAAGGCGATCTGCACCTCGGGGCTGCTGTAGATGCCGAGGATGCGATGGCGCGTGGTCTGGGGCCTGGGGGTGACGATGCTCAGCTTCTGGCCCACGAGCGCGTTCAGCAGCGTCGACTTGCCGACGTTCGGACGGCCGACGAGCGCGGCGAAGCCGCTGCGGTGCACGGGCTCTGCGGGAAGGTTCACGAAACGAATCCTAAACGTTGCGCGCGCGCAGCGTCTCGAGCATCTGCTCGGCGGCCACCTGTTCGGCCCGGCGGCGGCTTGAGCCGCGACCCTGGGTGCGCGCCCCGAGCGAGGGCACCTCGCACTGCACCCGGAACTGCTGGGCGTGGTCCTCCCCCTCCACGGCGAGCACCGCGTAGCGGGGCAGCTCGAGCGCGCGCGACTGCAGGTGCTCCTGCAGGCGCGTCTTGGCGTCCTTCAGGGTCTCCGGCTCGGGCAGCGCCGCGATGCGCGGGCGGAACAGCCGCTCGACCACCGCTTCGACCGCGCCAAGTCCGCCGTCGAGGAAGATGGCCCCGCACAGCGCCTCCAGGGCATCGGCGAGGATCGACTGGCGGCGGAAGCCGCCGCTCTTGAGTTCCCCGGACCCCAGCTGCAGCGCCTCCCCGAGCGCGAGCCCGGCGGCGATCTCGGCGAGGGGCTCGCGGCTGACGAGCCGCGCGCGCAGGCGGCTGAGGTCTCCCTCGTTCGCCTGCGGATAGCTCACGAAGAGCGCCTGGGCGATGAGCAGGTTCACGACCGCATCGCCGAGGAACTCGAGCCGCTCGTTGTTGAGGCCCGAGGCGCTGCGGTGGGTGAGTGCGGCGCGGAACAGCCCGAGGTCGCGCGGGCTGTAGTGCAGGTGTTCCTGGACCCAGCGCCGCGGCCAGTCGGCGGCAGCGCTCATGGGCGATGGCGCGGGGAAGCCGCGGCGGCGGACGAACCCCTAGTCACCGCCGATGCGCACCTGCTTGTCGAACTCGAAGTGGAGCGAAATGTTGGCGAACAGCGGCGCGTCGTCGTCGTACTGCGCCTCCACGAGCCAGGCACCCTCATCGCGGGTGATCTTGAAGTCCTTCGAGTCAGGATAGTTGACCATGTCGATCTCGAAGTGCTTGTCGATCGCGCTCTTGATGCTCGCCGCGCTGACCCCCCCGCCCTTCAGGTCCGACTTCGTGCCCTCGAGCGTCTTCACCACCTTCAGGTAATTCAGGTACACCGGGGTGGCGCGGATGCCGGCGTAGACCACGATGGCAAACGGGGTGAGCAGGATCAGCCAGCCGAGCGCCGTGACGCCTAATTGCCTGTTACGTCTCATCGCTACCACCCCTCTTGTGACGCCGTGTGCAAGGAACCCGGGGTGATTCCGGCTAGGGAATCGCCGACCCGATGCGGTTCCACATCGGACCCCCCGATCGTCCCCAGTCCCAATTGAACCAGATCCGGGTCGCCCTGCCGACGAGATTTTCCTCAGGAACGTAACCCCAACTGCGACCGTCGTCACTGTTATCGCGATTGTCCCCCATCATGAGGTAGTGCCCGGGTGGCACCACCCCGTCAAAGGGGGGAATGCGCATGCCCCCGGGGGAGTCCTCGTCCCCGCACACATAGCCGCGCACGTTGCCGCGGTGGCACCCGGGCAGCACCGGCGCCCGGTCGATGGCCACCGGGCAGTACATGGCGAAGTGGTCGTGCCGCCCGAGGTGCTCGTACGCCAGCGTGAAATTTATGTAGCAGCCGTCGTTGAAGTGCTGCCCGGCGATCACGGCCGGCACCGCCTGGCCGTTGACGTACACGTGGTTGTCGCGCACCTCGACGTGGTCCCCGGGCAGCCCGATGAGGCGCTTGATGAAGTTGACGGAAGGGTTCGGCGGGTAACGGAACACCACCACGTCGCCGCGCTGCGGCTCACCGATGGCGATCACCTTCTTGTTGATGACCGGCAGGCGCAGGCCGTAGGCGTACTTGTTGACGATGATGAAGTCGCCATCCAGCAGCGTCGGCATCATCGAGTCCGAGGGGATGCGGAAGGGTTCGAAGATGAAGGAGCGCAGCAGCAGCACGACCAGGGCCACCGGGAAGAAGCTGCGCGCGTAGTCCACCGTCCCGGGCTCGGCGAGCTGCGCCGGGTCGTGCCCGGCGGCACGCGCGGCGGCCACGCGCGCGGGCTTGAACAGTGCGCTGTCGACCCCCCACACGATCCCGGTCACGACCGTGATGCCGAGCAGCACCGCGCTGAAGTCGAGCGTCTCGGAGGTCAGCAGACGCACCACCGCGGCGAGGATCAGCACCGGCAGCACCGTGTAGAGGAGCGTGAGCCAGGTGGCATCGGGGGCGGCCTGGGCGCCCGGGGGGACGCTGAGCGCGCGCCGCGGCCGCAGGAACCAGTCATCCACGATGCAGATCAGCGTCGCCGGCAGCGCCAGCCAGGAGAGCAGATCAATGAGGGGCTTCAGGCTCTGTAGCATAAGGTCTCTCTAGTGTTTGCGGCCGACCTGCAGCACGGCAAGGAAGGCCTCCTGCGGGATCTCGACGTGACCGAGCTGCTTCATGCGCTTTTTGCCTTCCTTCTGCTTCTCGAGGAGCTTGCGCTTGCGGCTCACGTCCCCGCCGTAGCACTTGGCGAGCACGTTCTTGCGCAGCGCCTTCACCGAGGCGCGCGCGATCACCGCGGTGCCGATGGCCGCCTGCACCGCTACCTCGAACATCTGGCGCGGGATCAGCTCCTGCATCTTGTCGACGAGCTCGCGCCCGTGCTGATAGGCGCTCTCGCGGTGCACGATGATCGACAGCGCATCCACCGGGTCTCCGTTAATGAGGATGTCCAGTTTCACCAGCGGCGCGGCGCAGAAGTGGCTGAATTCGTAGTCAAAGGAGGCATAGCCACGGCTCGATGACTTCAGGCGGTCGAAGAAGTCGAGCACCACCTCGGCCAGGGGCAGCTCGTACTGCAGCGACACCTGGTTGCCGAGGTAGAGCATCTTCTTTTGCGTGCCGCGCTTGTCGTTACAGAGCTTGAGCACCGCGCCCACGTGCTCGGGCGGCACGAGGATGTTGGCGAGGATGATGGGCTCGCGGATCTCCTCGATCTCGTTGACCGGGGGGAGCTTCGCCGGGTTGTCGACGTAGGTGGTGACGCCGTCGGTGCGCAGCACCTCGTACACGACCGTCGGGGCGCTGGTGACCAGCGTCAGCTCGTACTCGCGCTCCAGGCGCTCCTGCACGATGTCCATGTGCAGAAGGCCGAGGAAGCCGCAGCGAAAGCCGAACCCCAGGGCCGCCGAAACCTCCGGCTCGTAGTGCAGCGCCGAGTCATTGAGGCGCAGCTTCGCGAGCGCATCGCGGAACTTCTCGTAGTCGTCGGTGTTCACGGGAAACAGCCCCGCGAACACCCGCGGCTGGATCTGCTTGAAGCCCGGCAGCGGGGCCGCCGCGGGCCGGTTCTCCAGCGTGATCGTGTCCCCGACCGGGGCGCCGTCGATCTCCTTGATGCCGGCGACCACGAAGCCCACATCCCCGGTGGCGAGTTCCTTCTCGACGATGGGCTTGGGCGTGAAGCGCCCGAGCCGGTCGACGTTGTGCGCGCGCCCGGTGGAGACCACGCGGATCTTCTCCCCGGTCCTGAGGCTGCCGTTCATCACCCGCACGAGCGAGACGACGCCCACGTAGTTGTCGAACCAGGAGTCGATGATCAGCGCCTGCAGCGGCGCCTCGGGGTCCCCGCGCGGGGGCGGTATGCGCTTGATCAAAAGCTCGAGCAGCTCCCCGACCCCCTGCCCGGTCTTGGCGCTGACGCGGGCGGCATCGGTGGCCTCGATGCCGATGATCTCCTCGATCTCGTGGGTGACGCGCTCCGGATCGGCCGAGGGCAGGTCGATCTTGTTGATGACCGGCAGCACCTCCAGCCCCTGCTCAAGGGCGGTGTAGCAGTTGGCGACGCTCTGCGCCTCGACCCCCTGGGAGGCATCCACCACCAGCAGCGCCCCGTCGCAGGCCGCCAGCGAGCGCGACACCTCGTAGGAGAAGTCGACGTGCCCGGGGGTATCGATCATGTTCAGCTGGTAGCGCTGCCCGTCCTGCGCGCCGTAGTACAGCGTCACGCTCTGGGCCTTGATGGTGATTCCGCGCTCGCGCTCGAGCGCCATGGAGTCCAGCACCTGCGCCTGCATCTCGCGCTCAGCGAGGCCGCCGCACAGCTGGATGAGGCGGTCCGCCAGCGTCGATTTGCCGTGATCGACGTGCGCGATAATGGAGAAGTTACGAATATGCCGCATGAAACCTTAAAAGGGCGCCCGAACGCGTAATGCCGCGCAGGGGGTCCAAGCGGCGGGCGCCGATTATAGGGAAAAACGCGCACTTACGGAGAATGCCGCACGCGTAGGGGCTCAGGAGCGCGGCCCTTCAGGGGGCGGGCGGCTCGCGCAGCAGCCGCTCGAGCTCGGCGCGATCCAGGCGGTGGCGGCACACCACCGTGCCCTCGAGCAACAGCACCGGGACGTGCAGCCCGTGACGGCGGGCGAGCTGCGGGTCACTGTCCACATCGATGGTTTCGACCGGCGGAAGCGCGCGCTCGCGCCCGAGCCGCTCAAGCGCGCTAAGCATCTCCTCGCACAGCTCGCAGTCGTGCCGCCGCACGACGGTCAGGCGCACCGTCAGGGCCGTATGGCGGCGCTGGCGGTGCCCGCCGCCTTCACCTGGGTGGCGATGAACTGCACCGTCTGCGGGGGGACCTCGCCCACGGCGGTGATCTTGTGCCCGTCCACCACGGTGGAGAAGGCGGAACTGGCGCCAACGCTGGTGACCTCGGGCGCGGGGGCCGGTTCGGGCGCGGTGCCGCCGCCCTGCATCGTGGTCTCGCGATGCTCGACGAACACCGACACCGAGGCGACCCCGTCGGTGAAGACGATGTGATCGACCACCTGGGCCGAGCCCGGGAGCGTCTGTGCCGAGCGCAGCGTCATGTGGAAGCCCGGCGGCAGGTGCAGGGCATTCCAGGCGGCGGAGTCAGGCGGCGGGGTGAGCGGCGCGGGACGCACCTCGCGCACCCACTGGAAGCCCTCGGTGGAGACTTCCGGCTTAAAGGCCGCATCGGGGATGTGCGCCGGGAGTGTGAGGCTGGCGAACACGATCTGCTCGATCACCTGGCCGTGCGAATCACACAGCTGCGTCTTCATCGGCATGGCGGTCGCGTCATCGATCCACAGCCGGTAGCCGTAGCGGAACTCATCCTTCGGCGTCACGGTGATCACGTGCGTGTTACGGCGGTTCAGGCGCGTGCGCGCCACTTCGCGGATGTCGTAGAAGTCGGCGGTCTGCCCTGTCACCGCCGGAAATCCCACCAGCGGCTCGCCCGGCGGCCGCTGCTCGACCACCACGGTGCGCTTGTCGGGCAGGTAGCACGCAAGGGTCGTACCGGTGCGGATGAACTCGCGCCCCGAGCCATCGAGGGCGGCGAGGCGCTCGGAGACGGCGCCGTCCTGCACGCGGTGCACGATACGCAGCATTTCCACCTGCCCGCCGTGCCAACCGTGCCAGTGTGAGAAGACGCCGTCGTAGTTGCGCGCGGTGAGCGCGCGGTTCATGCGCGCGAGCCACTGCGCCGGCTCATCGGCCAGGGCGCCCGCGGCCGCCAGCGCCCCGAGCACCAGCATCGCGAGCGACTCGTTACGGCGCGGTACGCGAAGCATGGTCCTTGGGGTCCTGTGCCTCGGGAGCCGGCGATGGCTCGCTGGTGATGAAGGAGGACAGCAGGTTGCGCCGCGCGACGGGCGAAGAAACCATGCTGTGGGCCACGACGTAGTTGGCCAGCTGGGTGCTCGGCACCAGCATGGGCCGCAGCGCAGGCGTGGCCGGGGTCACGTAACTGGCGTTGGCGAGCGAGCCGGCGCTGGCGTCCAGCACCGGCGCGGCGGGGGCGCCGGCGCGGTGCTGCGCGGCGAGCGGAAGCGTCGTGAGGGGACCCTGGGCGCGCAGCCACAGCACGGAAGCCGCAGCCACGCCGGCCGCGAGCGCCCCGCCGACCAGCGGCTGCCACCAGCGCAGGCCCGCGGGCCGCGGCTGGCCCACGACGGGGTTGCCGAGCGCAGGCTCGGCGCTGATCGCGGCGTTGACCCGCCCGGCCAGAGGGGCGTTCAGGCGCACGCCGCGCTCGGCGCGCACCACGGCGCCGATGACCGCGTAGCGTCCCCAGCGCGCCTTGAGGGCCTCATCACGCGAGAGGCGCCGGGCGAGCAGCTCGCACTCCGCCGGGGGCAGCTCGTCGTCGAACATCGCGGACAACTGACTGTCGAGTTCCTCGTTCATCCCAGTTCCTCCGCGCGACCGAGTCCGCCCTCAAACACTTCCCGCAGGCGCCGGTCGATCGCCTCACGGGCGCGGAAGATGCGCGAGCGCACGGTGCCCACCGGGCAGTCCATGGCGGCGGCAATCTCCTCGTAGGAAAGGCCCTCGAGCTCGCGCAGCACGATGGCGGTGCGCAGGTCCTCGGGCAGCGCGTCGATGGCGGCATTGACGGTCGTGCGAATCTCGTCCGTCAGCACCAGCCCCTCGGGGGTCTCGGAATCCTTCATGCGGCCTTGCATGTCGTAAGACTCATCGCTGTGGCGGTCGAGGTCATATTCAATCGGGCTGCGGTCACGCGACACGAGGGCATTCTTGGCAGTGTTTATGGCAATCCGGTACAGCCATGTGTAGAAGGCGCTGTCGCCGCGGAACTGAGGCAATGCGCGGTAGGCCTTGATGAAGGCCTCCTGGGCAATGTCTTCCGCCTCGGCCGGGTTGCGCACGTAGCGCATGACCAGCTTGACGAGTTTGTGCTGGTACTTGAGCACCAGCGCATCAAACGCCCCCTTGTCGCCGCGCTGCACACGGCGAACCAGACTCAGGTCACTTACATCGGCGCTCATGCGCGCCCTCTACCTCGCAGAGGACGGCCGCCGCGCCACGAGCAGGATAGACTGTAAGTACGTGTGAAAGTTCAGCATGGGGGGCACCGCGGGAAGGGGCTGGGAGAATAGCCCCTAAAACCCCCTCAGGCGACATAAGCCCGGATCGCCCCCACCAGCTGCGCCATCTGCGGCTCCCCGGGGTCCTCCCCCCCGAGCAGGTACTGCGCCAGCAGCGGATCGGGCAGCTCGAGCAGGCGCGCGAAGCAGCCCCGCAGCGCCCCGGGCGCCCCCGGCAGCTGCGCGCGCGCGAAGCGCTCGAGCAGCAGGTCGAGCTCCTTCAGCCCGCGGCGGCAGCGCCACAGCAGACGGCGCAGCTCCGGATCGGCGGGGGCCGTGGCGCCTTCGGGTGTCATGCTAGCCTTGGCGCTCGAGCATCATCTTCTTGATCTCGGCAATGGCGCGCGCCGGATTGAGGTCCTTCGGACACACGTCGGTGCAGTTCATGATCGTGTGGCAGCGGTAGAGGCGGAAGGGATCCTCGAGCTCATCGAGGCGCTCACCGCGCGCCTCATCGCGGCTGTCGATGATCCAGCGGTAAGCGGCGAGCAGCGCCGCCGGACCGAGGAAGCGCTCGCTGTTCCACCAGTAACTCGGGCAGGCCGTCGAGCAGCACGCGCACAGGATGCAGGCGGCGGGCCGGTCGATCTTCTCCTGTTCCTGTTTGCTTTGCAGGCGCTCGCGGTCCGGCGGTGCCGGGGTGCGCGTCTGCAGCCACGGCTTCACCGCGGCGTACTGGGCGTAGAAGGCGGTGAGGTCGGGGACCAGATCCTTGATCACCGGCATGTGCGGCAACGGGTAGATGCGCACATCGCCCGGGAGGTCCTTCAGCGCGGTGGTGCAGGCGAGTGCATTCACCCCGTTGATGTTCATCGCGCAGGACCCGCAGATGCCCTCGCGGCAGGAACGGCGGAACGTGAGCGTGGAGTCGACCGTGGACTTCAGCTGGATCAGTGCATCGAGCACCATCGGGCCGCACCTGGCGGTGTCGAGCATGAAGGTGTCCACGCGTGGGTTCGCGCCCGCATCGGGATTGAAGCGGTAGATGCGCACCGTGCGCACCTCGCGTGCGCCGGAGGGGGCCGGATGGGTGACCCCCTTGACGATGCGCGAGTTGGCAGGCAGGCGAAATTCAGCCATCACGGTCCTTTAATAAGTGCGCGCCTTGGGCGGGATCGAGGCCACCTCGGCCGTGAGCGTGTTCAGGTGCACCGGGCGGTAGTCAAAGCGTACCCGCTGCGGGGCCTCCACCCAGGCCAGCGTGTGCTTCAGCCAGTTCTGGTCATCCCGCTGCGGGAAGTCCTCGCGGGCGTGCGCACCGCGGCTCTCGGTGCGGTTGGCGGCCGAATGGATGGTCGCGGTGGCCTGCAGCAGCAGGTTCTCCAGCTCGAGCGTCTCGATGAGGTCGGAGTTCCAGATGAGGGAGCGGTCCGCGACGCGCACATCCGCAAAGGAGCTGAAGGTGGCGGCGAGCTTCTGCATGCCCTGCGCAAGCGTCTCGCCGGTGCGAAACACCGCCGCATCCAGCTGCATGGTCTTTTGCATCTCGAGGCGGATCGCGGCCGTACCGCGGCTGCCGGCGGCGTGGCGCAGCCGGTCCAGGCGCGCCACGGCGAAATCGCCGGCGTCCTTCCCCCAGGGGGCGTGCTGCTCCCCGGGACGGATGACTTCAGCGCAGCGGCGCGCCGCCTCGCGCCCGAAGATGACCAGGTCGAGGAGCGAGTTGCTGCCGAGGCGGTTGGCGCCGTGCACCGAGACGCAGGCGGCCTCGCCGATCGCCATCAGGCCCGGCACGATGGCCTCCGGGTCCCCGTGCTTCGGGGCGATCACCTCGCCGTGGTAATTGCAGGGGATGCCGCCCATGTTGTAGTGCACCGTGGGCTGCACCGGGATCGGCGTGCGCGTCACGTCCACGCCGGCAAAGATGCGCGCGGTCTCGGCGATGCCCGGCAGGCGCTCGTGGATGACGGCGGGACCCAAATGCTCGAGGTGCAGGTCGATGTGGTCGTGCTCGGCGCCCACGCCGCGGCCTTCGCGGATCTCGAGCGTCATCGCGCGGCTGACCACGTCGCGCGAGGCGAGGTCCTTGGCGTTGGGGGCGTAGCGCTCCATGAAGCGCTCGCCGCGGGAGTTGGTGAGGTAGCCACCCTCCCCGCGCGCGCCTTCGGTGATCAGGCAGCCCGCGCCATAGATGCCGGTCGGGTGGAACTGCACGAACTCCATGTCCTGCAGCGGCAGCCCGGCGCGCAGCACCATGGCGTTGCCATCCCCGGTGCAGGAGTGCGCCGAGGTGCAGGAGAAATAGGTGCGTCCGTAGCCGCCGGTCGCAAGGATCGTCATGTGGGCACGGAAGCGGTGCAGCGTGCCCTCGGCGAGGTCGAGCGCCACGACGCCGCGGCAGACCCCGTTCTCCATGATCAGGTCGATGGCGAAGTACTCGACGAAGAACGTCGCGGCGTGCCGCACCGACTGCTGGTAGAGCGTGTGCAGCATCGCGTGGCCGGTGCGGTCGGCGGCCGCGCAGGTGCGCTGCGCAATGCCGCTGCCGTAGTGCGTCGTCATGCCCCCGAAGGGGCGCTGGTAGATCAGCCCCTGCTCGGTGCGCGAGAACGGCACGCCGTAGTGCTCGAGCTCGATCACCGCCGCCGGTGCCTCCTTGCACATGAGCTCGATGGCATCCTGATCCCCGAGCCAGTCCGAGCCCTTGACGGTGTCGTACATGTGCCAGCGCCAGTCATCCTCGCCCATGTTGCCGAGCGCTGCGCTGATGCCGCCCTGCGCGGCCACCGTGTGGCTGCGCGTGGGGAAGAGCTTGGTGATGCACGCGGTCGAGAGCCCGCTTTGCGCCAGGCCGAGCGTGGCGCGCAGGCCCGAGCCGCCGGCCCCGACGACGATGACGTCGTAGCTGTGATCGGTGAAGCTGTAGGCGCTCATGCCGCTCCGCGCAACGTCACCTTGAGCACCGCGAAGACGGCGGCAGCGGCGATCAGCACGTGGGCAAAGCGCGTGAGCACCAGGAGGAGCCACTTGGCGCCCGCGCCGTGCACGTAGTCCTCGATGATTACCTGCAGCCCGAGCTGCGAATGCCAGGCGCCGATCAGGAGCAGGAGAATCAGCAGCAGCGCCGTCCAGCTCTGCGCGAGCCAGGCGCTCACGGTCGCGTGATCGAGCGCGGGCAGCGCCACGAGCGAGACCACGAACCAGATCGTCAGCGGGACCAGGGCGAGCGAGGTGAGGCGCTGCAGCCACCAGTGATGCACCCCGGAGCGCGCCGCGCCCGCGCCGAGCACCGCTCGCAGCGGGGAAGACAGGCTCATGGCGTGTGCCCCGCGTGCAGCAGCGCATGGCCGAGCGCGAGCGTCATGAGCACGCTCGCGATGACGATCAGCCAGGCGCTGCGCCGGGACTGCGCGCGCTCGAGTCCGTGCCCGCTGTCCCACACCAGGTGGCGGATGCCGGCGCACAGGTGGTAGCAGAAGGCGAACAGCAACGCGCCGTAGATGCACTTCATGAGCGGCAGCGCGAGCAGCCGCTGCGCGCGCTGCTGCGCGAGCGTGCCGCCCGCCACACTCATCAGCCAGTAGCTCAGCAGCAGCAGTGCGAAGGACAGCGCGACCCCGGTGAGGCGGTTGAGAATGGAAGTCGTCAGCGTGTACTTGAACTTGTACACCGACAGGTGCGGCGATAGGGGTCGGCTCGGCATAGACTCTTTAAAAATCGATACAGCGCCCGTTCTTCTCCCAGTCGCCGAAGCGCGTGGGTTCAGCTCCGGCGGGGCCGCCGATCTCACGCGGCCGCGGGTTGCGCACCACGGTGGCGGCAACATCAGGCTCGGGTGCGGGTTCGGCGGGTGGTGCGGCGGGACTCTTGCGATCGGGCGTCGACATACCCATTTAGTCTGCCAGAATTCGCGTCTACCGGCCACGAATGCCCCGGGGAAACAACGGTCGCATGCGCCTGTCATGGAACCTCGTCGCGCTTGACACACTCGGCGCGCTGCGCTTGCGCGGCGCGGACGTGGGCGCGTTCCTGCAGGGCCAGCTGTCAAACGACATGACACGCCTGAGCGCGCAGCGCGCGCTGTTGGCCGGCTACCACAATGCGCAGGGCCGCGCGATCGCCCTGCTGCGGCTGGTGCAGCTCGGTGCCGACGATGTGCTCGCGGTGTTGCCGCGCGAGCTGGTGGCGCCGGTGGCCGCACGCCTCGGCAAGTTCGTGCTGCGTGCCAAGGTGCGCCTGCAGGATGATTCGCCGCAGTGGATCATCGAGGGTGCACTCGCGAGCGGCGCCGCGCAGATCGAGTCGCAGCCGCAGGTCCCCGGTGCGCGCGATGAGGTGCGGCACGCGGGCGATACGCTCATCGTGCGCTGCTCGCAGGCGCCGGCGCGCTTCCTGCTGATCCGGCCCGCGGGCACGCCCGCGACGCTCGAGGGGCTCACGCCTCTTCGGCTTCTGGACTGGAAGCTCGCCTCCATCGCCGCCGGTGAGCCGCAGGTCTATGCGGCCACCTCGGAGGAGTTTGTCGCACAGATGCTCAACCTCGACCTGCTGGGTGGCATCGCCTTTGACAAGGGCTGCTACAGTGGCCAGGAGGTCATTGCGCGCGCCCACTACCGCGGTCGTGTGAAGCGCCGCATGCAGCGCTTCCTCACCCGCGCTGCCCGGGAACTCAGGCCCGGGGATGCCGGCACCTTCGAAGACGGTCGTGGATTCAAGGTGGTGGAGGCCGCGCGCGGGGCCGACGGCAACGGCGAGTTTCTCGCCGTGACGGCCCTCAGTGCCGACCCGGCCGCCGCGGCCACGGCCGGCGAGCCGCTTGCGGCGAGCGAGTTGCCGCTGCCCTACCCGCTGCCGCAATGACGGCGCGCTGCGTAAGCGAGCCGGTGCCCTACTCGGCTTCCGGGCGCATGTGCGGAAAGAGGATGACGTCGCGGATCGAGGGCGAGTCGGTGAAGAACATCACGAGCCGGTCGATCCCCACCCCGAGGCCTGCGGTGGGTGGCATGCCGTACTCGAGCGCGCGCACGTAATCGGCGTCGTAAAACATCGCCTCCTCGTCGCCGCGGTCCTTGCGCGCCACCTGGGCGCGAAAACGCGCCGCCTGCTCTTCCGGGTCATTGAGCTCGGAGAAGCCATTGGCGATCTCGCGCGCGGCAAGGAAGAACTCGAAGCGGTCGGTGACGAAGGGGTCGGCATCATTGGCACGCGACAGCGGGGAGACTTCCGCGGGGTAGGCGAACACGAAGGTCGGCTCGATGAGGGCGCTCTCGGCGGTCTTCTCAAACAGCTCGATCTGCAGCTTGCCCGCCCCGTCCTCGGGGTCGAACTTGATGCCAAGCTGCTCGCAGCGCTTGCGCAGGTAGGTGACATCGCGCAACGAGAGCGGATCGATCCCGGGGTTGTGTTCGATGATCGCCTGCTCGACCGTGAGGCGCCGGAAGGGCCTCGCGAGGTCGTAGTCGCGCCCCTGGTAGGTGATCTTCTGCGTGCCATGGAGCGTGTCGGCGAGGCCGCGGATCGCCTTCTCGACCCAATCCATGAGGTCACGGTAGTCCGCGTACGCGAGGTACAGCTCGAGCATCGTGAACTCGGGGTTGTGCTGCGTCGAGAGCCCCTCGTTGCGGAAATTGCGGTTGATCTCGTAGACGCGCTCGATGCCCCCGACGATCAGGCGCTTCAAGTACAGCTCCGGGGCGATGCGCAGATACATGTCCAGGTCGAGGGCGTTGTGATGGGTACGGAACGGGCGCGCCGCCGCGCCGCCGGGGATCGCCTGCATCATCGGCGTCTCGACCTCGAGGAAATCCAGCGCATCGAGGAAGTCGCGCAGGTAGCGGATGATGCGGGTGCGGGCACGGAACACCTCGCGGCTCTTCTCGCTCACGATCAGATCGACATAGCGGCGGCGATAGCGCGTCTCGGTGTCGGCAAGTCCGTGCCACTTGTCCGGCAGCGGCCGCAGCGACTTCACCAGCAGCTGCAGCGCCTCCACCCGCACCGACAGCTCCCCCGTCTTGGTGCGAAACAGCACCCCGCGCGCCCCCACGATGTCGCCCACGTCCCAGCCCTTGAAGGCGTCGTACGCGGCACCGAGGGCTTGGGCTTGCAGGAACAGCTGGATCTGCCCGGTGCGGTCGGCGATCTTGGCGAAGCTCGCCTTGCCCATCACGCGCTTGAACATGAGGCGGCCGCCGACGGTGACGCGCGTCGGGTTGGCGGCGAGCCACTCATCGCTGCGCTCCCCGAAGGCGTCGTGCAGCTGCCCGGCGAGCACATCGCGCCGGAAGTCATTCGGAAAGGCGTTGCCGCCGCGGCGCAGCTCGGCCAGCTTCGCGCGCCGCTCGGCGATCAGCTTGTTCTCCTCGCCCTGGGTCTCAGTGCCGCCGCCGTGCTTCGAGTCGCTCATTTTTATACGCCCGCTTTCAGCGAAGCTTCCATGAACTGATCCAGCGCCCCATCGAGCACCGCGGCGGTGTTGCCGACCTCAACGCCGGTGCGCAGATCCTTGATGCGCGACTGGTCGAGCACGTAGGAACGGATCTGATTGCCCCAGCTGACGTCGGACTTAGAGTCCTCCAGCACCTTGGCGGCGGCGTTGCGCTTGTTGACCTCGAGCTCGTAGAGCTTCGCCTTGAGCATCTTCATCGCCGTGGAGCGGTTCTTGTGCTGGCTGCGCTCGTTCTGGCAGGCGACCACGATGCCGCTGGGTA
>Ga0335079_10005585_pt1 | contig 14386 bp, 14 predicted proteins | sample Lox_Sample_33_FD_206719 | JGI IMG/M metagenome (GOLD analysis project Ga0335079, IMG submission 206719) | Soil microbial communities from Loxahatchee National Wildlife Refuge, Florida, United States - Lox_Sample_3.3 | ecosystem: Environmental > Terrestrial > Soil > Wetlands | place: USA...
TGCGAACGAGGTGGCTGTCAAGTACTTCCTCGACGAGAAGATCGGGTACCCCGACATCGCCCGCACGATTATAAGGACAATGGATGCTCATGCCCCGTACCCGATCAAGAACGTTGATGACGTCCTCAAGGCGGACATGTGGGCGCGGCAGGAAGCGGAGAAGATAATACGGTCCCTGATCGCAAGTCAAGTGGCAAGGGGATGAATGAAAGGCTTCTGGCTCGAGGAGAAAGAGAGAATGTGAAGAAATGGGGAAAAACAACATGTAACAATTTTTTTCTCTCTTAAGGTTATCTTTTGTTTTAGAAGGAGTCAACAATGACGTTGGTTTATTTTTTGATCGTTATCGGCATTCTCGTGTTTGTGCACGAGTTTGGTCACTTTGTCATGGCAAAGCGGGCCGGCGTACGCATCGAGAAGTTTTCCCTTGGCATGGGGCCCAAGCTTGTCGGCTACAAGAAGGGTGACACGGAATATGTCATCTCGGCGCTTCCGCTGGGCGGGTACGTCAAGATGGCGGGAGAGAATCCCGATGAAGAGCCCACGGGGTCGCCGGATGAGTTCCAGTCCAAGACCGTATGGCAGCGCGTGAAGATTGCGGCGACGGGGCCGCTCACGAACATTTTGCTCGCCTTTATCGTGATGCCCTTTGTGTTCATGATCGGTACCTATTCCGAAGGCCCTGCCAAGGTGGGCTATGTCGAGCAGGGATCACCGGCGGAGCAGGCCGGGTTCATGGCGGGTGATGTTATCGAGGCGATCAACGGAAGGCGCATCAACGACTGGGTGAAGGCATTGTCCCTGATCGCCGTGAATCCGGACACGGATGTGACGGTGACGATCGACCGCCAGGGCGAGAAGAAGACACTCACGCTCAGGCCTACCACGGCCACAGAGCTCAAGATCGGGACCTCTGGCTTGGTCCCGGACATGCCTGCAGAGATCGGCAGGCTCCGGCCGGGACTACCGGCGGAGAAGGCTGGATTCCAGATACACGACAAGATTATCTCCGTCGACGGCAAAACAATCTATCATTGGAACCAGTTCTCCACCCTGGTGAAGGAAAGCCAGGGGAAGAAACTGACGCTTGTAGTCGAGCGCAATGGCGTGCGCATGGAGAAATCCGTGACCCCCATCGAGGATGGAGGGCGGTTCGTCATCGGAGTAGAGCCGGTAATCAATCTCGTGTTCAAGAAATACGGGTTCTTTCAGTCCATCAGACTGGGTTTCGATAAAACTCTCGATGCTATCGACCTCACCGTCATCACCCTGAGAAAACTGTTGACATTCAACCTTTCGATCAAGACGCTCGGTGGACCGGTGATGATCGCCCAGATGTCGGGTCAGGCTGCGGCTGCAGGGCTTTCGACCTTCCTGTCGCTGCTCGCTATGATCAGCATCTCACTCGGCATTCTGAACCTGCTGCCGATACCGATACTAGACGGTGGACTCATCCTGTTCCTCGTGATAGAGGCGATCCGGAAAAAGCCGCTCACGCGCAGGACCATGGAAATTGCCCAGAGCATCGGTGCTGCGGTCCTGATTACGCTGATCGTCGTGGTATCTTATAATGACATCATGCGAATGTTCTTCAGCAAGTGATAATCAAACAAGCCTAAACCGCGCAGATGCAAAGCACGCTAAGTTTGTAAGCCTTAAGTCATGCTTTCCTTTGCGTTTTTCGTGAACCGCGCGATAGTTTCACGAGCTTTTGATATTCGAAGTAGATGGAAGCGAATTGAATACATTTATCCCCCGCAAAAAAACCAAACAAATAACCCTCGGCACCGTGAAGATCGGCGGCGGCGCGACCGTCGTTGTCCAGTCCATGTGCAACACGGACACGCGTGATGCCGTTAAAACGCTCGAGCAGATCGGCCATCTTGAACAGGCCGGGTGCGAGATCGTGAGGCTTGCCGTTCCAGACATGGATGCGGCAAAGGCGCTGGGCGTGATCAGAAAAGGAACGAGGATTCCCCTCATCGCCGACATTCACTTCGATTACCGGCTTGCGCTCGAAGCCGTGAGGAAGGGTGTAGACGGTCTCAGGATCAACCCGGGCAACATCGGCGGGAAAGAAAAGGTTTCCGAAGTAGTCCGGGCATGTAAGGACCGTGGCATTCCGATCCGCATCGGTGTGAATGCCGGCTCCCTTGAAAAGCATCTGCTCGAAAAGTACCAGCATCCCACAGCCGAGGCGATCGTCGAGAGCGCCTTCGGGCACATTCGCATCCTCGAAGACCTGAACTTCACGAATCTCAAGGTCTCGCTCAAGGCATCGGACGTCCTTACTTCAGTCGCGTCTTATCGTTTGTTCTCGGAAAAGTCCGACTATCCGCTCCATATCGGCATCTCGGAAGCAGGAACCTTATTTTCCGGTACGATCAAGTCGAGCGTCGGGCTCGGGATCCTGCTAGCAGAAGGCATCGGTGATACCATGCGCGTTTCTCTCACCGCTGACCCAGTCGAGGAAGTACGCGTCGCCTATGAGATCCTCAAATCACTCAAGATCCGCCTGCGCGGCGTCAATATTGTCTCTTGCCCCACCTGCGGCAGGACGGAGATAGACATCATCGGCCTGGCACAGGAAGTCGAGAAGAGACTGGCGCATATCAAGGAGCCGCTTACGGTCGCGGTTATGGGCTGTGTGGTGAACGGCCCGGGCGAGGCCCGCGAAGCAGACGCGGGCATCGCTGGGGGGAAGGGCATCGGGCTCTTGTTCAAACACGGCGACATCATTAAGAAACTCACCGAAGCTGAACTCGCTGATGCGCTTGTGAGGGAAGTCGAGGAAATTGTGAAAGCAAAATCCAAACCCTGATGTCCAACTATCTGATCAGATGTCAATCGTCAAATCACCAATGGCTTTTTTCGGGGAATTTGTTTTATTTAATTTGAGCTTTAAAATTTGATTTTCCCCAGGGGGTTATCATGCGTTATTCCCATCTCTTCATCCCTACCCTCAAAGAGGCGCCGGCTGATGCAGAGGCAGTTTCTCACAAGCTCATGGTACGCGCAGGCTATGTACGTCAGATCGCAGCAGGCCTGTACATCTATCTGCCCCTCGGTCAGCGCGTGATGGCGAAGATCAACCAGATTATCCGGGAAGAGATGAATGCCATTGGCGGCCAGGAAGTGACTATGCCGGTGCTGAACCCGGCGGAAGTCTGGCAACAGACCGGACGCTGGGACGCCATCGGAGACGAGATGTTCCGCCTGAAGGACCGCAGCGGCCGCGACATGTGTCTCGCCATGACACATGAGGAGACGATGACCTGGCTCGCGGCCCACGATATCCGTTCATACCGCGATCTGCCGCAGACCTGGTACCAGATCCAGGCCAAGCTCAGGGATGAGGCGCGGCCCAAGAGCGGCGTGCTCCGGACGCGCGAGTTCACCATGAAGGACTCCTACAGTTTCGACCGGGACGAAGAGGGGCTTGACAGGTCCTATCAGCTCCATCTCGAAGCGTATAAGAAAATCTACAGCCGGTGCGGCATCAAGTTCTACGTGGTCCAGAGCGACACGGGCATGATGGGTGGTTCCATGGCGCACGAGTACATGGCGCCCTCACCGGCTGGCGAGGATGAGGTGGCGCTCTGCGACACCTGCGGATATGCGGCGAACGTGGAGCTTGCGTTGTCCGTGCCGAAGACGCCGATTTTCACCGACTGGAAGTATGAGGAAGTCGCTACGCCTGAAAAGCGGACCATTGAAGAGGTCACCCGTTACTTGAAAGTGACACCGGACCTTCTCATCAAATCCATCCTCGTGATGAGCGAAAAGGGGCCGGTGCTCGCTCTGGTGCGCGGCGACCAGACCCTGCACGAAAAGAAGCTTGCAAAGCTTATTGGTCCGCATAGGCCGGGGCAGAAGGATGAGGTAAAGGAGATCCTCGGCGTGGCTGCGGGGTTCATCGGCCCCATGGGCCACAAGCTGAGAAAGATCTCCGACCCCTCGCTTAAGCAGGGCGTGTACGTCGCCGGCGCCAACAAGGAAGGGGTCCACGTAAAAGGAGTGACAGCGGACAAACATTTTGCGGACGCAGAGTTTGCTGATATTCATCTTGCTGGGCCGGGCGATGCCTGCGTGCAGTGCGGCAAGCCGCTCCGCATCGAACGGGTGATTGAGATCGGCAATATCTTCAAGCTGGGAACCAAGTATTCCGTTCCACTCAAGGCCAACTACCTCGACGAGAATGGCGTGGATAAGCCGATCATCATGGGTAGCTATGGTATCGGACCGGCCAGGATAGCAGCCGCGGCCATCGAGCAGGGGAACGATGAGAACGGAATGATCTGGCCACTCTCTATCGCTCCGTACCAGATCCTGATCGTGCCGGTAAACGTCAAGGACGTGAAGTCCATGGACACTGCCGAGGATATGTACACGGCACTCGAGGAGAAAGGTTTCGAGGTCCTGATGGATGACCGCGATGAACGCGCCGGAGTCAAGTTCAAGGATGCCGATCTTATCGGGATCCCGCACCGCATCATTATTGGAGAGAAGAACCTCAAGGAAGGTCTCGTGGAATTGAAGGAACGGAAAACCGGACACGTGGAAAAGGTGAAGGTTGAAGAGGCAGTGGAGAAGATAGCGAAGAAACTCGTGATGGAAGCATAGATGAATCGCGGCTTCCGGATCGCCGAATGCGGGACATATCGTGTGCCGCTGCCGCGCTTGTTCCTCCCGGCGCTAAAATCCGGACACGCATTCCGTGAAGGCGGAAAAACAGTGAAATAATACAAACGGAGTCCCTGCTTTAGGGGGAACGACGACCACCATATTTGGAGGTAAGTTTTTGGAGAACGATATCGAGCAGATCAGGAGCATTATCAATGCAGCGGCAAAGCAGTATCGGGCGCAGGGCGGCGATATACGGTTCGTGGGAGTTGAGGGAGGCATCGTCAAGATCGCACCTGGTGGTTTTTGCTGGCGATGACATATAACTCGGATAGCCCTGGTGCAGGGTTTACAAGAAAAATTGACCGAGGAATTCCCCTGGGTGGAACAAGTCATTGTGGTCAGAACGGAGCCATGATTTCATCTTAAAAATAACTTGAACTTCAGAAATAAAGGGCCTATAATAAAAATTTATGGAGGGTCCTTTCAATGGATGAGACCGTTAAGTTGACGCTCACCCCGCAGCAGACCGCAGATATCAAGAAGCAGATTGGTTTTGAGCTTCGCGAGATCTATCTGACGAAGCGATCGTTGAATAAGCTCAGGGTCTTCCGGCTACGCCTCAGCGAAGAGCAGCAGCAGGTCATGGAAGAGCAACTCGGTCAGAAGGTAAAAGAACTTACGGTCACGCGTTCCATAGCGACGAGAATTCTCTAAGGGCGTTTCAAGGGTGTGCCTTGTACCCCCTGTTTTATGATGCAATCGATATCGTTAGTCTTTCCTATTCTTTACGCGAAAGGAGGTGACAGTTGATGAAAAAATATATTGCTATCATAGTGGCCCTGCTATTCGTCTTTACCGTCGCTATCGTTGGATGTGAGAAAAAGGCGGAAGCCCCGAAACCGGCTGAGCAACCCGCAATGGCCCCGGCTGCTCCTGCTCCGGCGCCTGCTCCTGCTCCGGCACCGGAACCTGCCCCCGCCCCGGCTCCGGAAAAACCTGCTAAGAAGTAAGTGTCATGCTCTCGTTACCGGGTATTTTAGCAAGTACGGCCCCCCTCAGAGGGGGCCTTTTATGTTTGGAAGAATGCAGAATCATACAATAGCCCTATGACGCAATTTATGCCCGCATTTTCCTGCTTGACCATCCGGGAAAGGCGGAGGCCGGGCTTATCAGGAAGGCGGCGGTGGCCGAGGGGCTGGTTGCACTGCGCGAGGCCGCGGTCCGGAGAATGCCGAGTGGCGAGGACACCGTCGATGAAATTATCAAAGTAACAGGAGAAAAAACGTAAGTGGCGAGGGGTAAGAGACGAGAAACGTTAACAATGTCCCGACCCCTGAAGTTTATATCCCATGGAAAATTTAATTGATTTCATAGTTGACCACTGGCTGCTTGCCGCACTGTCTGCGGTGAGCGTGCTCCTCGCGGCCTTTTTCGCAGCTTCTGAAACGGCCATCGTGTTCGCGAACAAGGGTCATGTCCGCCAGCTGTCTGAGGGCGGGAACCAACGCGCCGCAGTCGTGCTCCGGCTCCTGCAGCAGCGGGACCGGTTGCACAGTACGCTTCTGTTCTCCGAGAACTTCTTCATTGCGCTCGCTGTGTCTTTTTGCACCGTGACCGCCTTTCACCTGTTTTCACGGACGGCGCTTTCGGTGGCGGTCGCTACGGTCGTAATGAGCGTTGTGATCGTGCTCTTTGCCAAACTCGCGCCCAAAGGGCTTGCCGCGCGGAACCCCGATAGCCTTGCTCTCATCGTCGCCTATCCCGTGCTCATTGTCATGAAGATCGTATCGCCGGTCGCGCGCCTCCTGGCCGCGGCTGCGGATTCGTTTGCCGGGCCCGGTCCACAGGGCATGTCCTGCACCGCGGTGGTAACTGAAGAGGATATCAAGGCCATGATCAACCTCGGAGAAGAGGGTGGTTCGCTCAAGGAGGAGGAGAAGGAATTGCTCCACAAGGTCTTCGAGTTCGGCGATACCCTTGCATCGGAAGCCATGCGGCCGCGGACCGAGATCGTGAGTGTACCGTCGAACGCTACACTCAAGGACGTATTCAGCCTCGTGTCCGAATTCGGGTATTCGCGCTATCCGGTGATCGAAGACACCATTGATACGGTCATCGGAATCCTCTACATTAAAGACATTCTCGTTGCCATGTCGGCCGGTGAAGTGAAGCGCGAGGACGACATCCAGCAGTTCATCAGGCCGGCGTACTTCATCCCGGAGAACAAACGGGTGAGCGAGCTCCTGTCGGAGATGCAACGGGAGCGGTTCCAGCTCGCCATCGTCATCGACGAATTCGGCGGCACGTCGGGACTCGTGACACTCGAAGACCTGATCGAGGAGATCGTCGGCAGCATCCATGACGAGCTTGAGACCGAAGAGAAAGAAGTCCAGATCGTGGATGAAAAGAACTTTGTGGTTTCGGGCCAGTCCGCGCTTGACGAGGTGAACGAGCTGCTCGGAACCGGCCTCCAGTCCAATGATTTCAATACTCTCGGCGGATTCGTGTTTGGGCTATTCGGCAGGATGCCCAAGGTGGGAGAGCAACTCAAGTACAAGAACCTCAAGCTCGAGATCCTTGAGCTCGAGGGCAGGAAGATCAGCAAGATCAAAGTTACAAAGCTATGACCCGCAGAGCGCATGGACACGGCGCATGTGTTTTTGCCCGTTGCTCTTTGCCCTCTGATGAGGCTGTTTAGGAGGTGAAGTTTGCAGAAGAGAGTGACAGTCGTGGGAGCGGGCCATGTGGGGGCGACCCTTGTGCAGCGGATCGCGGAGACGCGGCTCGCAGACGTGGTGATGGTGGATGTGGTGGAAGGCGTGCCGCAGGGCAAGGGGCTCGATCTCCTCGAGGCCGGGCCTGTGCTGGGGTACGACTCGAAGGTTACCGGTACGAACGGGTATGACGAGACCGCCGGTTCTGATATAATAGTGATTACGGCCGGCCTGGCGAGAAAGCCGGGAATGAGCCGCGACGACCTGCTTGCGGCGAATGGAGATATTGTGAAAAAAGTCGCCCAAGAGACCGGGCGTCGTTCTCCGAACGCCATCATGATCGTGGTTACGAATCCCATGGATGTGATGGCCTATGTGGCCATGAAGGCGAGCGGTTTCCCGCGTGAGCGGGTGGTCGGTATGGGCGGCGTGCTCGATTCGGCACGCTTCCGGACCTTTATCGCCATGGAACTCGGCGTGTCCGTTGAAAATACGCATGCCTTCGTGCTTGGCGGCCACGGGGACTCTATGGTGCCGCTGCCCCGCTATTCTACGGTGGCGGGTATCCCTATCACGGAGGTAATGAGTGCGGACCAGATCAGCCGGCTTGTCGAACGCACGAGGAACGGCGGTGCCGAAATCGTGGCCCTGCTCAAGACCGGGAGCGCTTACTACGCACCGTCGGCAGCAACGCTCGAGATGGTCGAGGCCATGCTCCTGGACAAGAAGAAGATCCTCCCCTGTTCCGCCTACCTCGATGGAGAGTACGGTGTGAAAGGCGCCTTCGCCGGCGTGCCGGTAAAGCTCGGTGCAAAAGGCGTGGAGCAGGTGGTCGAGATCACGCTCAGCGCTGATGAGAAAGCAGCATTCATGAAGTCTGTTAACGCAGTGAGGGCAGGATGCGCGAAATTCATGTAGACGAAATCAGGGACAACGTCGCCCAGATCTGCATTGACGCGGCGTACAACCTGAGCGAAGACGTGCTCACTGCATTCGACCGCGCAATCGAGACTGAGACCGCGCCGGGGGCAAAGGAGATCATCGAGCTCCTCAAGGAGAATGCCCGAATCGCAAAAGAAGACCACATCCCGCTCTGCCAGGACACGGGTATCGCCATCTTTTATGTCGAGATCGGACAGGACCTCCGGATCAAGAACGGCTTCCTTGTCGACGCCATCAACGAAGGCGTTCGCAAAGGTTACAAGGAAGGCTATCTTAGGAAGTCCGTGGTGGACCCCATCACAAGGAAAAACACCGGCGACAATACACCGGCCATCATCTATACCGAACTCGTGCCTGGCGACAGGCTCAAAATATCGTTCATGCCCAAGGGAGCGGGGAGTGAGAACATGAGCGTCATCCGGATGCTCCGGCCGACCGAGGGTGTTGAAGGCATCAAGACCTTCGTGCTTGAGTGCGTGCAGAAGGCCGGCGCCAATCCGTGTCCGCCGGTCGTGATCGGTGTGGGCATTGGTGGCGATTTTGAGAAGGCCGCGCTCATCGCCAAGAAGGCGCTTCTCCGGCCCGTCGGCAGTCCGAATCCGAAGTTGGAACTCGCATCCCTCGAGGAGACGCTGCTCAAGGCCGTGAACAGGACGGGCATCGGGCCCGAAGGGCTTGGCGGCAAGGTCACGGCTATGGCCGTGCACGTGGAGAGCTTCCCGTGCCACATCGCGAGCCTTCCGGTGGCGGTGAACATCAACTGTCATGCGGCGAGGCATAAGACGATCGTTCTCTAGAGCAAGGAGCGTGGAAGAGAAAGTAAAGAGTAAGAGCCGTAAAACGTAAGGCATGAGGGCTATGCTTCTTGCGCGGTGCCCATAAAGATCAAGCATGACCGAAACCATTAAAATACAAACCCCGCTGAGGGACGACGTTATCGAGAAGCTGAAGGCCGGCGACCGCGTAGTGATCACAGGTACGATTTACACCGCCAGGGACATGGCGCACAAGTACATGGTCGAAGGGCATAAAAAAGGCGAGAAGATGCCTTTTGATGTCAAAGGGCAAATCCTCTATTATACCGGTCCCACACCGGCACCGCCGGGAAAACCCATCGGTTCTGCCGGCCCTACCACGAGCTATCGGCTCGACAAGTACACCCTTACGCTGCTTGAGCTGGGACTCAAGGGTATGATCGGCAAAGGCCCTCGCGGGCAGGAAGTGAAGGATGCCATCAAGAAGCACAAAGCTGTATATTTTGCCGCAATTGGGGGTGCAGGTGCGCTCATATCCAAGACCATCAGGAAGGCCGAGGTGATTGCCTATCCCGAACTCGGGACCGAGGCGATTATGAGGCTCGAGGTTGAGAACTTCCCGGCCGTGGTGGTGAACGACATGCATGGCGCGGACCTGTACCGAATCGGCGTGGAGCAGTATAAGGAGGTCGCCGGCCTCGAGGACGAGTCCTGCTGAATATTGCCCGGAGAGATGCAAGGAACGTTAAGAAATGATTAAAGATACAAAATTTACGTCGCTGTGAATGTTGCGCCTTTTCGAGAATTGAGAAGGAGGAACAATGACGATCAAGTCAAGAATCAGGACGATACCGGATTATCCCAAGAAGGGGATCATGTTCCGGGACATCACCACGCTCATCAAGGACCCGGTGGGGTTCCGACTGGTCATCGACAGCCTGACGCAGCGGTATATTCATGCAGACTTTGATTTCGATTCAATCGTGGGCATCGAGTCACGAGGCTTCATTATCGGCTCGGCCCTAGCATATACGCTTGGGAAAGGATTCATACCGATTCGGAAGAAGGGCAAACTCCCCGCCGATGTCGAATTCCAGGAATATGCGCTTGAGTACGGCACGGATAGGATCGAGATCCATAAGGATGCACTGAAAGAAGGCGAACGCGTTATCCTCGTGGATGATCTTCTGGCGACCGGTGGCACTGCGCTCGCCGCGGCCGCGCTTATTGAAAAACTCGGAGCAAAAGTGGTCGAGATGGCGTTCATCGTGGACTTGCCCGATGTGGGAGGGAAAAAGAAGTTGTTGGAAAAAGGATATAAAGTCTTCGCGCTGACGGATTTCGAAGGGGAGTAGGTATCAGAAAAAATCCCAGTGCATGATGAAAGCGTTGTCGTGATTATAGAGCGCATTTATGTTCTGCTGACTTCATCTACAAGCACCCAATCCAAATATCGTGACACGGGCAAAGCAGTAACCGCTTGTACAAAATTAGCTCCAGCATAAGGGCATCAGCCAATCCGGGATTGATAATCAGCTTTTCTGATAAAGACGATGGTAGGAGTAATAATCATATTCTCAAATTTTGATTGCCTTTTCGGTTTACCTTTCCAGTTTGCTCTAGTGACATCAGCGGCCCCTTGTTCATCTATTAATTGCTTAATAAAACCAACCATTCCGTAACTGTGACATCGCATTGGGGTTTTTAGGCGGAATTTATATGCCAGGTTCAACCAAAATGGCTTAAGCCTAATAGATGGCTGAAAATACGATTGTAGGTCGAGACTCTTGCCATCGCGCCAATCATTCCAATAACTGGTACCCCAGTCTTCAATGGCATAAAGTCCATTGGGTTTAAGATGGTTATCAAATAGATGCCAAAACGCGATTTTAGTTAATTCACCCATATGCGAGGCATCATCTATTATGATGTCAAACCCATCAGGAGCAATTTTGCTTGCAACACGTGACAAAAATTTAGGGTCAGCCTGGCTACCTTTAAAAATGTGAATTCGCTCTGTGGGCTGAAAGCCCTTTGGAACTTTTATATCGATGCCGACAATCGTGCCTAAAGGGAAATAATCACGCCACATCATGAGAGAGCCACCTTTATTCACCCCCAGTTCGAGAAGAGCAATTTTTTTATCAACCCACGGTTCAAGGACGGGATCGTATCGCTCCGGATAACCAAGGGCTACTTTGTCTGAATCGTATTGTGCTAATGATAATTGTAAGCTTCGTGTCTCTCCTTCTGCCTATGCGCCATGATCACTAATTTTGCGTAGCATATATATGTGGATACCTATTATAAATCAATATTGAATGAAACATGTTGAATGAAACATGCACATCTGCTCAAGAGGTCGTAAGTGCACAGTACGGGAAGGATGCATCAGTCCTCCCATTGCTTTTGACAGAACAAAAAACCCTCTGTTTATTCGAACTTTAAAAAAAGAGCAGTCCGTCGTATTCCAGCGCGTACATGATCAGCTGTATCCCGCCGGCAATCTCTGCCCCTTCGATCAGGTCTTTTTTCGCAAGGTTCCGGTTCTTCGCCACTTGCTCGCATAACTGGAATTTGACCCCTGCCTCGAGAGCCTCAGCAAGGCGTTGCTCAAAGGTCGGCACACCCGCCGGCAGCGTCCCTTTTTCCTTGATTGCCCCTTTGACGACCGCATCAGCTCCATCCTGTACGCAATAGACTACGGTATTGCAGCCGGAATACTGGGCAAGCGTGGCAAACATAAGCGCTGATTTCACCTTGCCTACATCCCGGCTTCCTGTGGATAATTGTACAGCGAATCTTTTTCTTTCCTTTTTATCAACTTCACCCACGTCGCGCTCCTCCTCCCATGTGAGGCTGCTCACACGTACCGGTAGAACAAGGGCAAACAAAAAAAATACCCTCGCTTTTATACTTTCCCCTTGGTATGCATGTTACTACGGATGCCAAAATTTATCTAGCAAAGAGGATGTCAAAGAACATAAATGGTTTTGTTTGGAGGTAGGCGCTAACGAATTTTATATGAATCTTTTTGAGTTTATAAGAATGGCACCCACAAAGACTACGGGAAGAAGCAAACGCTGCATATTTCTCCAGTTTATCTTGATCTTCCACAATCTCGGCCAGCGCTTGTGCCAGCCGCACCTATAATGTTACTGTTATATAAAACCCCCCATTGGGCCTCTGGCCAACCATCACCGGCGCTACCATTTTTGTCATGCCGCAATTGAACTGCGGATAAAATCGGCAACCGTATCCGCCGAGCCCTCTTGAAATCTCATGCCGGCCGTGTATATCGAGACCCTGTCCCTGTTGTATCTTTCTTCAAATCCGCTTAATTTGCAGCGGACCACGACGCCCTTTACATCGATACTATTCCTCTCGTCTTCGAGCTTGAACAAACATTCTTTGCCGATATTAAGTCTTCTGTCCACTTTTAGGGCAACTCCGCCGAAACTGATATCAATGATTTCTACTTTAGTGGCTAAGTTCAACGTCCCGTTTAGTTCTATTAAATCCAATTTAAATCTCTTATGCCGCCTCTTTTCCAGCATCATATGTTACCTCCACGTTCTTATATGCATTACCGGCTGCGATAGACGCATAATTAATTTGTCCGAAAAGTACGCAGGGCGAGGAAGTCGCTGTGATGCTGATCACTCAAGGCTGTGTACCAACGAGGAAAGCTCCGGATACTCGTCCTTCACCGCGGCAGTCTCTTCCTTCAGTAGCCTCAGCGCTTCGGGGATGTGTTTCAAAAAGTATTTTTTCCCCTTGACCACGGACAGGAACCCATACGCGCCGAGGGCCTGCATATGACGCTGGAGACGGCAGGGGATGAGGCTTTCTCGGAATAACCTTTCATTGAATGCTTCTGATCGTTTATGCACCTCGCTGATGTAATATTCGATCAATCTTTCCCGTATGCCATCATCGAGCCGGTGATAGGGGTCCCAGAGAATGGAGGCGACATCGTACGCGGCAGGCGCCATCCTCGCGCCCTGATAATCGATGACGTGCGGCATGCCTCCGACTGTGATCATGATATTCTGACACTGAAAATCACGGTGGATCACTCCTTTGGCGTAAGTGTCCACCTTCAGCGCAAGACGATGGAACTCCTCCTCTAAGGGCTGCTTGTTGCCCAGCGGCAGTCTCCTTAATCCGATAATGAAGCTCTCCAGAAAGTAGCATGTCTCCCACCGGAGGTAATCATAGTCGAATATACGCGTCTGGAGCAGGGGACATTCATGGACGTGATCGGTAACGCGGGTATGGAGCTTGACCAGGATGTCGAGCACGCTGCAATAGACATCGTAAATATGAGCGGTGCTGTGCGGCATCTTAAAATATGAGTAGAGGCTCGTATCCCCTAGATCATCGAACAGGGCCATCTTGCGCGCATCGTCCGTTGCGATGAGTCCGGGCACGGGCACGGTGTGGGCCGCGAAGAAACGGGTGTAAATGAGATGGCGCTCGTAGTCCGGGTCATCTGGTCTGCATTCCAGGAGCACCACAGTCCTGCTATCATTCCTCACGCGGAAATAGCGACGGTCCGAACCGCCGAAGCCGATCAGTATTGCGTCGGCATGATCATTCTGGTCCGATGGAACAGAGAACCCGCTTGTGCCGAAATGGTGCGCAAATAACGGATCTGACAGAGAAACGCTCTTTTGCTCGGATGCATGGAGGCTGGGCTGCATGTCGGTTTCCTTGAGATTGACGACGTAGTCCGGACCGAGTATCCCGTCCTCATGCTTGCCCGAAACCCTGGCACCTGGCATAACGATACAGTTCCTGATCTGTGCGTCGTCCCGGATCTCGCTCTCTGATTCAAGAACCGCATAGCCGTCTACCTCGATGCTCCCGCATTTCGCCGATGGAGACCGATAGACCATTTCGCCATTTTCCCTCAGCGTATCGAGGACTCCCGCGGCATAGGTTGCCGGGTTTCCGATATCATTCCAGTAACAACCCGTGTAATCGAGCGTCTGGACCTTATGGCCCGCAGACGCTGCCGCGACCCAGGCTATGGTTGCGTGCGATACACCCGTGGGCAGAAACTTGAGTATCTCCGGAGAGTACATGGCAATGCCGGTATATGCGATCTTTTTTGCTATCGTGCTCGGATCTGGTCTGGAATCTCCGGGATTTTCCACGAAGAGCACAAAGCCGTCATCATCCACGACGACATTGCTGAGTTTTGGATGTTTGTGAGTGACAAGCGAGGCGATATTTCCCGAGGAAAGATGTGTCTCGATCAGACGAGTAAAATCGATATCCAGCAGGATGTCAGAGTTGTGCACGATGAAGGGACCGCCCCTAAGAAACTTTTCTGCGTTCTTG
>Ga0335079_10005587_pt1 | contig 14383 bp, 10 predicted proteins | sample Lox_Sample_33_FD_206719 | JGI IMG/M metagenome (GOLD analysis project Ga0335079, IMG submission 206719) | Soil microbial communities from Loxahatchee National Wildlife Refuge, Florida, United States - Lox_Sample_3.3 | ecosystem: Environmental > Terrestrial > Soil > Wetlands | place: USA...
GGGAGGACCTCGACGTTGTTGACGCTTGCAGCCGCCGACTGGCTTGTCCACTGGTATGCGTAGGCTCGATATGAGAGCTGGCCGGCAGGCATGAACATTTCAAGTGCCGTCGAATCCTGCGGCGTCACCTCGGTGAACTGGGGGATCCCGGCGGCGCTGCTGGCCTGCCCCCAGCCGACAATCGTATAGCCGTTCGGGAGCCTCTGTACGGAACCCATGGCGGCCGCAAAGATGTCAGGCGTGTGACGGAATTCCCACACGAGCGTCGCCGTCATGTTCTGTTGATCGAGCTTGTATTCAGCACCCCGGGAGTAGTTGGGCGAGTGCTGGTTGCCGTTGTCGAACAGCGTGATATCCCCGCCGGGAAGGACTCCCACGTCATGCTGGTATGAGAAGTACGTCGGTGCGTTGGATTCATGCTCGTTGACAAACGTGAAGTCGTTCTGTTTCCCTCCCAGCATCCACATCACGTTGCCCGTCTCACGGTCTATTTTCACGATGCTTGACAGGTGCCTCATGGAGACGAGGATATTGCCGTCAGTGTCGACCGCCAAACCGTTAGGATGAATCAGGTCTATGGTTGCCCCGGTAAGGTCGAAATACGAATCGGTCAATGGAATATAATCCCAGCTCCGCCATTGAAAGACGACGTTTTTCGAAGCGTCCACTTCCTGCACGACCACCCCGCTCACCGTGGCATCCGGATTCCCCCCCGGAACCACCTGGCTCATATCCACGGGCTCGGCGTCATTGGCGAACAGGATCGCGTGGCCATTCGGCAGGAGAAGGAAATCATGCGCGTCTCCCTTGTAGCCGTTCCCGCACTGGAATGTATCGACAGGCGTCAGCGTGGAATCCATGATGAAGAAGCCCCCGGCCCCGTTTGCATAGGCGAATGACAGGTAACCGTTTGCCTCCATTTTGAAGAGATTCGGCTGCTGGGGGACTTTCTTGTATTTCACGACGCTGCCGTCGCGGCTCACGATCATGAGGTAGTAGCCGATGCCGCTGGTGTTTCCTTTGTTTGCGAGAAAGATATCTTCCGGGGCGGGGTTGTGCGAGGTGCCGACCGTTATCGTCGGGAAATCAGAAGGCAGGGAATCCGCCAGGGGGGATCTTCCCGCCGGCGTGCGAACCGCGAGAACGCTTCCAGTGCCGCCCGCCGGTTCGTTTTCCGGAAGCGATGCGCCGGGGGATTCTATCGGGACGCGCAGCGGAGTGGTCGTGAAATGCGTCGTGACCGGGGGGAGTGCCATCCCGTCCGCAGTCCTGATGCCGCGGCCGACACTCACAGCCACGTTCTCGTTCGCGGCAAAGGGCGTCGCCGGGAGGAACAGCATTGTCCTCTCGTCGTCGGACAATCGTGCGGTTCCATCATGATTGCCGCTGATCGATCCGGAGACGGAAAATTCTCCCGGTGAGACGCTTGCGGGATCGATCCGCGTGTCGGCCCTCACGATGATGGTCGTCCGGAGCGAAACGAGGATCGAATGATCTCTCGGTGAGATGTAGTCAATGCTCTGGGAAAAGGCCTGCGTGCCGGCGGCCAGTAACGGAATGAGGAACGGCAGGATGCGCTGCGCTTTCATGAAACCGCCTCCAAGTGATCGAACTGGATTGGATTTTTCCCGCCGGAGAGGAGAGTGGTCTGGGAATTCGGCCGATTCCCGCCCGGCGAGGGGAATCGGCATAGAGGGAACAACGAGGACAATCCGGATACAGCGCGTGTGCATCTCTGGCGCGGGACCCCCTACGAGCAGCGTGTATGGAACCGCCTCCGCCCGCGGCGACGACTTTTCCCCCGGCGGCGCTCGCAGCGCCACCACCCCGGTCCGCACGTGTTGATCCCCGTCGAAGTACCGGACGTCGGTGACCTTCCCTGCTTTGACACGCCAATCGTCGAAAGGTTTGATGCGCCACGCCGCCTTGACTCTCACCCCCCGGAAAGGTATCATACGGAAGCTCAGCGAGCTCTCCATGAATACCCGACCGCTGTCACTCCTGGCGCTGCTCCTCTTCTCCGCACGCCTCACCGCTTCCGCTCAGACCGTCAACGTCATCACCGTCGACGCGACCATCAACCCCGCAACGTCCGAATTCATTCACGAGGAGATCCAGCGCTCCGCGGCGCGGCATGACCAGTGTATCGTCATCCGGCTGAACACCCCCGGCGGACTCCTGAAGTCCACGCGCGTGATCGTGAGCGACATCCTCACTTCCCCCGTGCCGGTCGTGGTGTACGTCGCGCCTCCCGGCGCACAGTCGGCCTCGGCCGGCTCGTTCATCACGCTCGCGGCCCATATCGCCGCGATGGCGCCCGGCACGAACATCGGCGCGGCCCATCCGGTTGGCATGCAGGGCTCCGAGCCCGACTCGATCATGAACCAGAAAGCGACGAACGACGCGGCGGCGTTCATCCGGACGATCAGCGAGAAACGGCACAGGAACGTCCGCTGGGCGGAGGACGCGGTCCGCCGGAGCATCTCGATCACGGAGACCGAGGCGCTCCGCGACAGCGTGATCGATCTCATCGCGCCCTCCGTGACCGAGCTTCTCCGGGCGATCGACGGCCGGCGCGTCGTGACCGACGCCGGCGCGAGGACGCTTGCCACCGCCCACGCCGAGGTGACCGAGACGACGATGGGGTGGAAGTTCCGCCTCCTGGACGCGCTGAGCGACCCGAATGTCGCGTACATCTTCTTCCTGCTCGGTCTCTACGGCCTCATTTTCGAGCTCTACAACCCCGGATCGATATTCCCCGGGGTCGTGGGCGTGATCGCGCTTATCCTGGCGTTTTACTCCATGCACACGCTCCCGGTGAACTACGCCGGCCTCGCGCTGATCGTCTTCGGCGTCATCCTCTTCGTCCTGGAAATAAAAATCACCAGCCATGGCCTTCTCACCGTCGGGGGCGTCGTCGCCCTGCTGCTCGGGTCGGTCATGCTCATCAACCCGGAGTCCTCTTTGGAACTCATCGCAGTGTCCTGGGGAGTCATCATCCCCGCGGTCCTCTGCACCGCGCTGTTCTTCCTCCTCGCAATCGGCGTCGGAATACGGGCGCAGGCCCGCAAGCCCGTCACCGGCGCCGAGGGGATCACGGGCGAGGAGGGGGAGGCCGTCACCCCGCTCGCGCCCGGGGGAAAGGTCCGCGTCCACGGCGAGCTGTGGAACGCCGTCGCCGCCGGCGACCCGGTCCCCGCGGGAGCCAGAATAGTCGTGGAGAGCGTGCGCGGCCTCACGCTCCACGTTCGCAGCTCCGCGTCACCAACCGACTGAAAGGAACGCGTCATGGAAGTTCTCGGTGCGTTTGTGTTCGTCATCGTCATCTTTCTCATCATTATCCTCAGCAACGCAATCAGGGTCCTCCGCGAGTACGAGCGGGGGATCGTGTTCCGGCTCGGCAGGCTGGTCGGCGTGAAGGGCCCCGGCATCATCTTCCTCTGGCCGATCGTCGACAGGATGGTCAAAGTGAGCCTGCGCACCGTGGTGATGGACGTCCCGCCGCAGGATATCATCACGAAGGACAACGTGTCCGTGAAGGTCAACGCGGTCGTCTACTTCCGCGTGGTGCAGCCCGACAAGGCCGTGGTCGAGGTCGAGAACTACCTCTTCGCCACCTCCCAGCTCTCGCAGACGACGCTCCGCAGCGTGCTGGGCCAATCCGCGCTGGACGAGCTCCTGTCGGAGCGCGACAAGATCAACGGCGAGCTGCAGAAGATCATGGACATCCACACGGAGCCCTGGGGGATCAAGATCTCGAACGTTGAAGTGAAGCAAATCGACCTTCCCGCGGAGATGCAGCGGGCCATGGCCCGGCAGGCCGAAGCGGAGCGCGAGCGGCGCGCCAAGGTCATTCACGCCGAAGGCGAATACCAGGCATCCCAGAAGCTTGCCGATGCCGCCGGCGTCATCGAGGCGCATCCCGTGGCGCTGCAGCTCCGGTTCCTCCAGACGCTGACCGAGGTCGCCTCCGAGAAGAACTCGACGACCATCTTCCCCGTACCGATCGACCTCATCGCGCCGTTCATCGAGGCCTGGAAGAAGAAGCCCGCCGGCGGATGAACCCCGTCCTCTTCGGCAGCGCACCCGACGAACGCATCGTCGCCGCGCACCAGAGCGGCGACGCTGCGATGCGGGTCTACGCGCGCACGGACACGGAAGTCACCTCCGAAGACCGCCCTTTCTACCCGTTTTTTCATCTCGCCGAGCCCCGCCTCATCGACGGGTTTACCCGGAAACACTGGGTGCGACGCCTCGAGGGGACGGGTGCGTTCAATCACCTCTGCGTGTTCGAGGAGTGGTCGGCCATGTGGGACGCGGTCCGGCACGTGCTCGACGCGCACAACCGCCGCGCCGTGGAGAAAGTCGAGTCCTACCAGGCCCTGGATGCGATCCACCTCGTGGCGGACCCCGTGACGCAGTACCTGATGCAGACCGGGAGGACGCTCTTCAAGGGCATGGCGTTTCCCGAGGTCCGCCGGCTGCAGCTCGATATCGAGACTTACACCGGCCCCGGCCACCGGTTCAGCAACTCCTCGCGCCCCTCCGACAGGATCATCCTGGTCGCGCTCGCCGACAGCACCGGGTGGGAGCTGCTCCTGGACGGCCGCCGGCTCGACGAGGAGGCCTTGCTGAAGGAGCTCGTCAGGTGCCTCCGCGAGAGAGATCCCGACGTGATCGAGGGGCACAACATTTTTAATTTCGACCTGCCGTACATCCTCGCGCGCTGCGCGCTCCACGGCGTCGCTCCCGCCTTCGGCCGCGACGGGGGCATCCCGCGGAGCTTCGATTCGCGCACGTCGTTCGCCGAGCACCCCTTCGATTACACCGCCGCGGAAATCCCCGGCCGCCACGTCATCGACACGCTCCTGCTTGTCCAGTCGTTCGACGCGGTGAAGCGGAACATGGAGAGCTACGGGCTCAAGTACGCCGCGCAGTACTTCGGCCTGGCCGCCCCGGCCAGGACGTATGTCCCCGGAGAGAAGATCTCCTGGTACTGGGACAACGACCCGGCCACGCTCGCGGCGTACGCGATGGACGACGTCCGCGAGACGGCCGCGCTGAGCGCGCACCTCTCCGGGAGCGCGTTCTACCTGACCGGGATGCTCCCGTACGGCTACGGCGCGGTGGCGCGCATGGGCGCAGCGGCGAAGATCGAGAGCCTCCTGGTACGCGAGTACCTCCGGCAGAAGCACGCGCTGCCGCGCGCCCGGGAAGGAACGCAGACGACCGGCGGGTACACCGACATTTTCCTGACGGGAGTGCTCGGCCCGGTTGTCCACGCCGACGTCGAATCCCTGTACCCCTCGATCATGATCTCCGGGAAGATTGCCCCCGCGAGCGACGACCTGGGCGTCTTTACGGGTTTGCTCGGAGAGCTGACGTCAATGCGGCTCCGCGCCAAGCGCGCGATGCAGAAATCCCCCGATCCGGTCGAGCGCTCCCGCCTTGACGCCATGCAGGCGTCGTACAAGATCCTGATCAATTCCTTCTACGGCTACCTCGGTTATGCGAAGGGCATCTTCAACGACTTCGCCCGCGCCGACGAGGTGACGAAAACAGGCCAGAAGATCCTCAGGACGATGATCGCGGAGATCCGGCGGGAGGAGGGGAAAGTCGTCGAGGTTGACACCGACGGGATCTACTTTGTCCCCCCTGCCTCGGCCGGGACCCCGGAGTCCGAGGCGGCGTTCGTGGCGGCGCTCAGCGCGAAGCTCCCCGAAGGGATTACCGTCGCCATGAGCGGGCGGTACAGGAAGATCCTGAGCTACAAGAAGAAGAACTACGCGCTCCTCGACTACGACAACAGGATCAGGATCCGGGGTTCCTCACTCATCTCCCGCAGCATGGAACAGTTCGGCAGGACGTTCGTCCGCCACTCGATCGATTTCATCATGCAGGGAGATTTTGATGGCCTGCACAGGCTCTACGTGCAGTACCATGGCGCCATCCTCTCACACGGGCTCGACGTGCGGGATTTCGCACGCGTGGAGGCGCTGAAGGACCCTATCCCGGTCTACGAGGAGGAGGTCAACGCGGGGAGGAGAAACCGGAGTGCGGCCTACACCGTCGCAATGGCTTCCGGGAGGCCAGTGAGGCCAGGGGACAAAATAGCATATTATATCACGGGGACAGACGCCAACCCGCGCGGGACAGAGAATTGCAAGGCGGCGGAGGAATGGGACCCTAATTTCCCCGATGAAAACGCAGCATACTACGTGCGCAGACTGAACGAATTCTCAGAAAAATTCAGGCCTTTTTTCCAGCCCCCCGACTTCCGCGCGATATTCTCCGCGGACGATCTCTTCCCGTTCAACGCCGCCGGCGTCGCGCTGATTATCAGCGACGTGGCCCCCGACACCGCCCCGGAGGAAGAGGAGTCAAAGCCGGGCACGTTCGGAATCTGGCTCGAGGAGACGCCATGAAACTTGCCTTTCTCATTCGTGATTGGTACAATTCCGCCACCCGGAGGTCTCCAGGCCACAAAACGAAAGGGCTCCCTGAAATGGAAAAGGGAACCGTCAAGTGGTTCAACAACGCGAAGGGCTACGGCTTCATCACGCGTGAGAACGGCGAGGACCTTTTCGTGCACTTCAAGTCCATCGTCGGTGACGGCTACAAGAGCCTCAAGCAGGGAGAGCCAGTGCAGTTCGAGGTGGAGCAGGGAGTGAAAGGGCTTCAGGCGATCGGCGTCACGAAGTTGAGCCCATCGTAAGCGCCAGCTCGCGTCAGCGGCAGCTCTTCATCGATCGACTTCCCGTCTGCGTTACCAGGGGAGGCCGGAATTCAGCTCCGGTGCGCAGTCACCCACTCGCGGAGGTAGGTGACTATTGTCTGCGTCGAAGCACCCGGCGTGAATATCCTCCCCACACCCAGTCTGTTCAACTCCTCGATGTCCTTATCCGGAATGATCCCCCCGCCGAACAGGAGCACGTCGTCGAGCCCCCGCTCCTTCAAGAGCGACAGCACCCGGGGGAATATCGTCATGTGCGCCCCGCTCAGGATGCTGATCCCGACCGCATCGACGTCTTCCTGGAGCGCGGCGTCAACGATCACCTCCGGCGTTTTTCGGAGCCCGGTGTAGATCACCTCCATCCCGGCGTCCCTGAGGGCGGCCGCAACGACTTTTGCACCGCGGTCGTGACCATCAAGCCCCGCTTTCCCGATCAGCACGCGGATCCTCTTCTCCGTCATCATCCGTCCTTTCTGTCTGCATGATCTCCGGGAAACGACTGCAGCGCGCTGTACAGGCGCGACAGCGGGAGACCGACCACGTTATAGAAGCACCCCTCGATCCGGGTCACGAATACCGCCCCGTAATCATCCTGGATGCCGTATGCCCCTGCTTTGTCCAGCGGCGAGCCCCCGGCCACGTAGTCCCGGATTTCGCCGGGGGGCAGCCTGCGGAACGTCACCTCCGTCCGTTCCGTCCCGGTCAGACGGGAGCCGGAGGGGCGGTCAACCAGCGCGAATCCCGTTACCACCGTGTGCGTCCTGCCGCTCAGCTCCCCCAGCATCCGTTCGGCATCGCGTGCGTCTTCGGGCTTGCCGAGCATTGCGCCGTCAAGGACGACGATCGTGTCGGCCCCGATCACCACGCCGTCTCCGACGTTCTCCGCGACGCAGAGCGCTTTCTGGAGCGCCAGGGCGGAAGCATTTTCCTCCGGGCTCCGCGCCGGATCAAACGTCTCCGGAATGTCGCACGGCATCACCGTCGGGTGCATGCCGATCTGACGGAGCAGGTGCAACCGGCGGGGCGACCGGGAGGCGAGAATCAGCGGCCTGTGCGGATCCATCGGGAGAGGGAAAAAAAAGGCGACACGTCAGTATCGCCCTGGAGACAATCGTGGAAGGGATCGCCTGTCGCGCATCAGCGGAACATCGCCTTGATGCTGCCCCAGGTCTTTTTGACGCTGTTCACCGTGTGGCTGACGCCGACTTCGTAGGGATCGGAGCGCGCGCCGCTCGAGTAGAGCGCGGTGATGCGGTACTCGTAATAGGTGCTGGACGTGCGGAACGCGCTGTCGTCGACGAAATCGTACGGCTGGTTGCTCCCTTTCGCCTTGTACATGGGGACGAGCACGATGTACTGGCCGTCCCATCCGACTTTCCGTGCGATCTCGTACCCGACGACGCCGGTCTCGTCGTCGCTGTCCCAGTGCACGGTGATCGTCGACCCGTTACTCCGTGCGGTGGGCTGCCCCTTGATCACCCCGGCAGATGCTGTCCCGGCGATGCACAGGGCGAACGCAAGCCCCGGCAGAAACAACCGTTTCATGGATGGGTGCATGGGAGAGCTGACAATGAAAATCGAGTGCGGAAGGCGGGACTTGAACCCGCATGCCTTTTGGGCGCCACCCCCTCAAGATGGTGCGTCTGCCAATTTCGCCACTTCCGCAGGGAGTCGCTCCTGGCACACTATCGACACCGTGTCCGAATATAAAAACCTCAAACTTCAGGCGCAAGTGAAAACCGCAATTCCGGCTCAATTTGTCGGGCATGTCTCTTCGACGCCTCTCCGGGCTTCGTTAAAATCAACGATTTGCCCGGTTGCCACGTGAGGCCTCAGCCGCCGGCACCCGGCCGCAGATGCTTCTCAAAGCAGACGCTGTTTTCGACCCCGGCGTACTGCCCGTAGTTGGAAATTACAGAATATCCGCTCTTCAGGTAGAGGGCTATCGCCTCCGGCTGCTTCTTCCCTGTCTCCAGGACGCACCGGGTCGCGCCAAGTTCCGCGGCCCAACGCTCAAGCTCCCCAAGCACCTGTGCCGCCACCCCCTTACCCCGCCGATTCGGCAGCGTGTACATCCGCTTCACTTCCATTGTCCCTGGAGCGAAGTCTTTGATCGCGCCGCACCCCACGGCTTCCTCCCCATCAAGCGCAAGTACGGCATGCCTGATCGTGCCGATTGTATTGTACCGGACGTAGAACGAGTGTTCCGCCCCATTCCTCTCCGCCAGTTCCGCGTCGAGGAGTCCGACGAGCGCAACGAATGCGGTATGAGCAGACGTCACGCGGCTCAACGTTATCGAGTGGTTGCTCATCGTGGGGGATATGCGTGAGCGATTGAGATTCCGCTCCCAGGCGGGTCGGCGCGTGCGAGCAGAGGCGAGTCCGTTTCCGCTACGATCGGCACCAGGCGATAGATGCGTACCGTGTACGCAAAAGCAGACTTCCGCCCGACAAAGTCTTTCAGACTCAGCGTCTTCCCGGCCATTCCCGCATATTTCCTCATCAGGCTGAACTGCGTGACGACGTCCGGACGGTTATCCTCAGGGCTGAGACCGTTGACAAGGACGAACCACTCCGCTCTTCTTGCCACGTCGATTCCGAGCGAATCAGAGAGAAAGATCTCGTCGAAGAGCCGGTAATCGCGCCCCGCCGTGCGAAGTCCCCACCACGGGTACGGATACCCGGTCAAACAGATCGCGGATCCCGGGGGGATCCTCTCCTCAATCGCGGACGTGAGCCCGGCATAGTCGGTATCGCGACGGAGGGCGTAATGAAATTCATAGTTGAAGAATCCGGTGTACGCTACAAAATTCCCGGCTACCGCGATGAGAAGGACGCCTGCAATCGCGCGCATCGCGCCTCTTCCCCCGCCCCATCGATCAATGAAACTCCCGCAAACCACCGAGAGGAGCGGTAGGCAATACACGTGATATGGGATCTCGAATGCGCATGCGGCCACCGCGGTCGACACCGTTGCCCCGATCGCCAGCAGCAACATGGGGGAAGATTTCGATCGACGGAATTCAAGCCAGACGCCAGACAGGCACACAGGGATCATGAGGCCGAACAACGGCAGGCTCCTGTACCGTTCCGCAAATGCGATCAGCGGCGCCGGGAACGCATGGGCTTTCCGCCCAATCTGAAAACCGACCTGGAACGCAAAATCGGCCCAACTGCCGGCTGAGAGTATCCAGAGCATCAGCGCGACAACGGTTGCAGCCAGGAACAGAAGTATCGCCCGCAGAATTGGGATAGCTTCATTCCGGCGAACCAGCAGCATGTGGCTCGCCGCGGACGTGGGCCCCAGAATCCCAAATGGATGCATGAGCAGCGCCACTGCAAAAAGCGCGCTGCTGAGCGCGATACGCCCTGTTCCCCCGAGTGTCCTGTACCTGGCATACGCCGTCAGACCCAGCATGGTAAAGAGAACGCAAAGCCCGTCCATCCTGGCGAGCTTTACATATGTGATGAAATTGGGATTGAGCGCGAGAAGCAGGATGCCCGCTCTTGATGCCCATCGGGACGCGCCGATCTGACGCGCGAACATCCATGTCGCCCAGATCACGATGAGCCCGACACACATTGAAACCACTCGCAGCGGGAGTATACCGAATCCACACAGGGCGATCACGGGAGCCATCAGGTAGAACCATCCCGGTGGCTGCCAGCAGGAGGTGCTTCCCATGCCATCGATCAACGCTGTTGCCGGATGACCCGTAAGAAGCACGCCCCGGGCAGCATCGGCAAACGCAGCTTCATCCGGCAGGAGAAGCGGCCAGGAAAGGAGGAGCGAGCCGGATAAGAGAAGATAGAGGGCCGACACCAGGAGAAGGAATCTGAGATCGGTCAGCCCGAGCCGCGCTGAAAGGGTGTTCACAGAGTGTCCAGGGAGAGGAGCGGATTCTTCTCAATCTTCCCCGGGAATTTCGAGAATTCACACCTGAATATCAACGCAGTTTGCTCGCAGCGGTCATTGCGGGCCGTGCATGTGGCGCCGAAGGCGCAATCCCAGGCGAAGCAATCTCGCGTGCCAGGGATTGCTTCGGGCGCGATAGCTTCGTTGGCGCCTATGGCGCCATCTTCGACATCGCGCCCTCGCAATGACAGGGAGCGTTACTTTACGACTACCATCCGCTTTAGCTCCGTATGGTTCCCGTTGACGAGCCGGTAGAAATATGCGCCGGACGAGAGGGACGACCCGTCAAAGGCGACGTCGTACTCCCTCCCTGACTGCGCCATCCCCTCGAACGGCGTGGAGACCACTTCTCCGAGGATATTGTACACCTTCAGCGTCGTGTACGCGGCGTTGTCCACGCTAAATGTGATGTGTGTTGACGGGTTGAACGGGTTCGGATAATTCTGTCCGAGTGCAAAGACCGCCGCCCCCCGGCCATCTGCAGCACCCACCACGACTTTCACCGGATCGCTCAGCCTGGCATTTCCGTCGAGATCGACCTGCTTCAGGAGGTAGTAGCTCGTCCCCGCGAGGGGGTTCCGGTCCACCCAGGTGTAGCTCCTCGCAATCAATGACGTCCCGCTCCCGGCGACGAAGCCGCCCGGGACATCGGCAAAGCCCGACGTCGGGGACGCACTCCGCTGGATGTAGAATCCGAAGTTGTTGACCTCCGACGCTGTCGTCCATGTCAGCTCGACCGGGCCAGCTGTTCCCGCCGGCGTCGCCCTGAACGATGCGAGCTGTATCGGCAGCGGGGAGCTGCTGGTCGTCAGCGTCATATCGCAGCTCGTCGTGGTACCGCCGCTGTTCGACGCGACGATGCGGTAGTGGTACAGCGTGGCGGGCGTGAGTCCGCTCAGATCGGTACTGACGACCACGGGAGCCGATCCGGTACCCGCGTTCGCCGTCGAGGTCGAGGAGCCGTAACCGGATGTCAGGCCATAATCGAAGTGGTATGTGGTGCTGAGCCCGTTCGGATCCAGCGAGCCATCCAGCTCCGAGCCCGTCGCCGTGATATTGCAGGCCGACGCCGTCACCGAAGAGGGCGCCTGGCATGGGGCATAACTGCCCGATACGACGACGAATACGTTGAATTCACTGGAGGTATGATGATACTGCCGCGGATCGTTGCCGATGACGGCCGGCAGGCTTTTGCCGGTCAGCGGGATCGACACCGTGCCGCCCGTGTATGTGCCTGAAGCGATGGGAGTGCCGTAGTAGTTTTGCGCGTCGATCACTGTGTACGTGTCTCCCGCCGACAGGAAACCTGAGAAGTTGACCGAACGAGTGCTTGCCCCCGCGCTGTTCAGGACGACGATGTTCGCGCCCTTTTCGTACGTGAAGGGGTGGATGATCGTGGTGTCCCACGTCGAGGGCTTTGACGTCGTCCACGTATTCCCCGGGAGACTGCTCTCCGGAGCCCCGCCGCCGTAAAAGATCTTGTTGGCGGTGATCGTCGGGCTGGTGTTGAACTGGAATGTCAGGGTTGAACCCTGCCCCCAGAGCAGGTTGCCGGTCATCGTGAACCGATCGGTTCCCGGCGTGCCGTTCCCCGAGCAGACGAGGAGATTGATGGACATGTCGGTATACGAGACATTCCCGCGGAAGAAGTCGTCATAGCCGAGGTTGCCCGGGCCGAAGAACCCGTTGCGCCCGTTCCCGATGCCCACGTTTGAGCCGCACTGGGAGAATATGTTGTTGTCGACGTACACGGAATCGCCGTACGTCGTCGCGCTGCCGTAGACCTGGAACGCATTGTCGTATGATCGTTCGTTGACGTTGTTGATGAACTTGACGGTACCGTTCATCGGCTGGGTCTGGATGTACCAGTTGTGCCCGTGCGCGTCTCCGTTCGTGTCGTACCACCCGTCATAGAAGACGCAGTCAGTCACTTCGCTGTACCGCCCTCCCTTCCAGTGGGAAATCCCCTGCTTGGTATCGTGGACAATGCAGCGGATGATCTTCACCCCGGGGATATCCACCGACCCGTCCGTCGGGAGAAACACAACGCCCTCCGGTTGTGCGATATTGTCAGGCCAGGAATAATTCCCGTATGTTTCATCACCGCCGGCTTTCGTCGTCGCGGACGACATGATCTCCAGACCCCATACCCAGACATACGCCGCGTTGATGCCAAGCGTCGCCTGTGCCGTGTACGGAGAGCCGGCGTCGATCGTCGCCCTCTGGCCCGGGCGAACCCGATAAATGATGGGGCTGCCGCTCGTTCCCGATTTTGTCGCCGTGAACGTTCCGTTGTACGTTCCCGCGTGGATCCAGACTGTGTCGCCGGGAACGAGTGTTGTGTTCGAGGAGCTCAGCGACCAGGCGAGCGTCCATCCGTGCGCGCTGTCCGCTGCCGTGCCGGTGGTCAGGCCGCCCGACGCGACGACATGTCGCGCGGTGCCTGAGTATACGTTCTGTCTACCGCAGAGAGTGAGAACAGCGAGTAATGCACACACAATGAGTGCTATCGAAGAGTGTTCACGGACAACGGTGACACTCGTGCTGGGTGACGATTGTGTTCGGTTCATAATCCCTCTCAGGATGTTGTTCAATACACCGAGGCACACAACCAGGGGGGTGATCAATCCCGGCTACTCAAAATCCCTGTCATTGATGCGCGTCACAGATTTCCAACGGGTGTGCCAAAGAGGGAGAGCTGAAAAATTTGTCAGTCGGAGAAGTTCGGCGGGCGGTTAACGCAGGGACATAAGTGTTGCTTCAGGCGATTCTACAACGCCCTTGGAGAAATGGGATCGATTCGCTTGTTATGTGTGGTTATTGTGGTGCGGATGCGCTGAGAGGTCACACGTCATCATTACTGACGATGAGACACCGGTCAGTCTGCAGAGTACGTGTCAGAAGGGATTGAGCGCGAGGAGATTTCTTTCAGATGCGGCGGGAGAACGCGTGTGTGCGACGGGAGAAGAAGCCCGTGATTTATCCCGAAAACAAAAAAAAAGCCCTTCAGACTCGAAGGACTCGTGTTAGCCCAGGCGGGCTCGCACTAAAGATATCCTACACATTGCGAGAGCCCCGAAGGACCTCCGGGGCTCTCGCGATGGTGGCACTTACTTGCTCTTGTTGGGATATGGCGGCGGAGGCGGAAGCGATACGGGGTGCTTCTGGAGCTCATCCTTGATCACTTCGATTGCCTTGTTGAGCTGATCATCCACCCCCGCGTACTCCCTCGCAGGGTCGTTGTCGACCACGATGTCCGGATCGACGCCATGTCCCTCGATGATCCAGTCCTTCCCCTCGACGTCGTACCGCGAGAACTCGGGCCGGTTCAGGAACCCGCCGTCCAGCAGCGGGAGCGTTCCGCGGATTCCGACTACGCCGCCCCAGGTCCGTTTTCCGATGACTTCTCCGAGCTTGTATTTCTTGAAGCGGTATGCTACCAGATCCCCGTCTGATGCGGAGAACTCGTCGATCAGCATCACCTTGGGCCCCAGAATCAGGCCGTCCGGGTCGGGGCTCGGAGCCGTATTGCGCGCGATATCAATCATGACCATCTCCCGGCGCAAACGCTCGATGATCTGCGGTGAGACGTTCCCGCCGCCGTTTCCCCGCACATCAACGATCAGTCCCTCTTTGCGCAACTGGGGATAGTAATACTTGACGAACGTGTTCAGCCCTTCGGTCCCCATGTCGGGGATGTGGACGTAGCCGATCCTCCCGCCGGTCGCGGCGGT
>Ga0335079_10005588_pt1 | contig 14383 bp, 12 predicted proteins | sample Lox_Sample_33_FD_206719 | JGI IMG/M metagenome (GOLD analysis project Ga0335079, IMG submission 206719) | Soil microbial communities from Loxahatchee National Wildlife Refuge, Florida, United States - Lox_Sample_3.3 | ecosystem: Environmental > Terrestrial > Soil > Wetlands | place: USA...
ATCTGGCGCAGCCGGTAGGCATTGAGCGGCAGCGCGATCGATTGCAGAACCAGCGGCACCCACTCGTGCGACACGGCATGGAACACGATCAAAAAGCAGTTGGCGACGATGGCGAGGATGCGCAGCGGCACCATGGTCTTGGTTGACGCGGTCGCGACGATGAAGAGCGATCCGGCGCTGTTGAATATGTCGCCCCAATGCATGGCCATACCTCCATCGATCGCCTGCACGATGATCGCGATCGCCCGCCGTTTCAACGCTCGTGCAGCATTAACCAGTCTGTGGCCGGCCACTTCTGCGTGCAAATTCGGCTGGCCGTTCGAAAAACGACGTCGTAACTTAGCAAGCGACACGGCAGCAACGATCGCGCCCGGGACCGTGGCGAGGCAGACGTGGACTTGAAAGACGTCTTCACGAAGCTCGCGCTCTACAGCGCGCCGCTGCGCCGATTCGGTGCGTCGACATTAGCGCAGATTCTGGTCCTGACCGTTGGTCTGTGTGCCATGACGGCATTCACCATGCCGGAACTGGCGCGTGCGTCGCGGCACTGGTTGAGCGCGACATTGTGGTGCTGCCTGATTTATTTCGCGCTCGAAGGCGCATTCCGCGCCCGCCAGGCCCATGCCGAGGGCAGGCTGTCGGGCCACCTGCGATCGGCCTCCGGCGTGGTCGATTTCGTCGCGGTGCTGCCGGTACCAATTGCGCTGACGACCGGGCTGCCGCCGCCGACCGCCTGGCTGTTCGCCTCGCTATGGATACTCAAACTGGCGCAGAACGCACCCGGATTTGCCCAGCTCGGGCGGGTGTTCGTGCTCGAAGCGAAGCCATTAGCGAGCGTGCTCGCGCTGTTTCTGATCGTGCTGTTCCTGTCCTCGGCAGCAATGCACGTGCTCGAACGCGACAATCAGCCTGAGGCTTTCGGCAGCCTACCTGCCGCTTTGTGGTGGGCGGTCGTGACATTGACCACCACCGGCTACGGAGACGAGGTGCCGCAGACCTATCTCGGTCATCTGCTCGGCTCATTCGTCATGATCTGCGGCATCGCCACGTTCGGACTATGGACCGGCATTTTGGCGACCGGTTTCGCGGCCGAAAGCCGCCGGCGGAATTTCCTGCAGACCTGGGATCTGGTGAGCAAGGTGCCGTTTTTCCAGTCGCTCGACCCGTCGACGATCGCCGAAATCACCCACAAGCTGCGTCGGCTGGAAGTCCCGGCACATACTACGGTCGTGCGGCGCGGCCGGATCGGCGACTGCATGTATTTCATCGCCGACGGCGAAGTCCAAGTGGACGTGTTGCCGAACCCGGTGCGGCTTGCCGCCGGCGCGTTCTTCGGCGAGCTTGCGTTGCTTGGCGATTCGGTCCGTACCGCCAATGTCTCGACGACGAGCGCATCGACGCTTTTGATTCTCGATCTCGCCGATTTTCGGACCTTCATGGCGAACCACCCGGACCTGGCGCACATCATCGACGCCGAGGGCAAGCGCCGCATGAGCGAGAATCAGCGGCTGCGCGACCTGCACCGACAATCCGGGGCAGCGCAGTCGTAGCGACGCCGGGCGGTCTCAGCCAAAGTGTGGATCGACGAGCAGGCTTGCCGCTTCGCCGGGCGCGCCGATCAGGGCCGGCGCGCCGACCAGCACCGTTTGACCGTCGATTGAGAGCGCGCCCCGCACCGAGACGACGGCGCCCAGCGAGGGCGCAAGCGAGCCATCGACGCGCGACCCGATCATCGGATCGAGCGGTTGCACCAGACGGCAGCCTTCGACGAGCCAGGAGCGAAACTCCGAGAAGCCATGGCTGTGCGGCAGACCTGCGACGGCCGCGGCCAATTGCGCATTCGCCTTCTCGGCAAGAGCTGGATCGCAAATCGTACGCACCAGGCGCACCCAGCTCCCTTTGTAGGCAACCGTCGCCCGCAGCGCGAAGGTCTCGCCGCGCCGCGCGGCCCCCTCGATGCGTACGAAGCGAGCGTCACGCTCAAGGTCAGCCGCCACGGCAACGTAAATCTCTTCGGCGCCGCGGTGGCGTGCCTCCCGCTCGACGGCCGCGACCATCGCACCAAGCGTATCGGGCGACGCGGCACCGAGCGCGCGGTGGGCGATTGCAGCGGCATGCATCGCCAAGGCGATCTCGGCCGGATCGGCCTTGCTGCGCAGCGGCGCGAACCAGTCGCTCGCGTCGCGCAGCGCGAGGCCGGGGCCGCCCTCGCGCAAATCGTCGGTGATGCCGGCAGGAAGGCCGTCGAGATCGACCACTCCGACCGCGGCGTCAGCGCGCGCCGCGGCGATCTCTTGGCCTGCCTTGAGACCGATGCGCGGCGCGTGCAGAACTGCGCCGACCCGGCTGACGCGCTCGATCCAGGGTTTGACGCGGAAGCTCAATGCGGCGACGAGAAACGTCGCGCCGCGCCCCGGCACAACCAGCAACGCCTCAGACCAATACGGCACGAAGCCGGTGAGCCACGACACGCCGGCGGTACGGGTATTATTGGTATAGATCGCGAGCGCGTCGAGCTCGGCCTTGGCCATCGCTGCGCGCACGCGATCGAGCCGCGCTTCGAGCACCGCGTCGGGCAATTCCACCGGCGAACGACTGATCAATCCGCGGCGCATCTATCAAGCCCGAACGCTCACGCCGTAATCTCGAACAATTCGCGCGGCGTCTTGCACAGCACTTCGACGCCACGGTCGGTCACCAGGACGGCATCGCCAAGCACGATATAGCCAACCTCGGGATGATAGGTGTTGGGGTGTACGATCAAGGTCATGCCGGGCTCGAGCACGGTATCCACGTCTTCGAGAATGTGAGGCTTGGAATCGGCGAACAGCCCCATGCCGTGGCCGCGCACGCGCGTCCACTGGCTGGTCGTGTATTCGCCGAGACCGTATTTGCGGAACACGTCGTTTTCCGCCTTGGCGACGTCGGCGGCGCGCACGCCCGGACCCACCGCGGCGATGCCTGCCTCGAGCGCTTCGACGAAAACCGCGAAGGCGCGCCGCTGCGCGTCGTTTGCCTTGCCGACGACGAGGGTCCGGCAGACCTGCGCGAAATAGCCTTCGACGGCGGGAGTGAGTTCGGTGGTGACGAGGTCGCCGGTCGCGATGCGCCGCTCCGACGGCGGCGTCATACCAAGCACATCCTTGCCGCCCGAGCCGATGATCATGAAATTGTCCGGACAGCCGATCCGGCGCAGATAGGCTTCGATATCGGCCACGATCTCGAACTGGCGCCGCCCGGCGCGCACCACCCGCAGGAACTCGCCATAGCCGTCGTCGGCGATTTGCGCTGCACGGCGCATCGCCTCGACCTCGCCTGGCGTCTTGTGCATGAGCAGACGATCGACCAGCGCGGTTGCGTCATCGAGCTTGAAATGGCGCGTCTTATCGGCGAGCCAGCCCGGCATGAAACGCCGCGGCGCGGCGCCGAGATGTTCGTTCGCTACGCGATCAAGCCGCGCACCGACCGCCCGCGCGATATCGGCGGCGAAGTGCACGCGGGTTCCGGGCGCCTCGCACTCGGCACGCTCGGCGTCGCTGGCGCTGTCGAGGAACAGATCGACCTCGCCCTCGGCCGAAACCAGCGCGATGCCATGGCCTTCGAGAATTCCGAAGGCCGCGGCATAACGCAGGTAGTCGCCTTGCCAAGCATTGCCGTAGAGCAGCATATGGGCGATGCCGGCCTCGCGCATCGCCGCCGCAAGCCGTTGTCGCCGTTCTTCCGCGAGCGTTTTCTGCATTGCCTGAGCGGTTCCTGGTGCGACTATAGCAGGCGTGGCGGCATGGACGAGGCCGAACTGTTGCCGGAATTGCTCCCCAAGATACTGCACGAGGATTTTTTGAGCACGGCAAGTTCGCCGCGAGAATTTGCGAATATTATTGCGCCAAAGGTATAGGGGCTGAGAATGGCTCGCCGCAACATTGCGCTGCTGATCGCAACATGCGTGATGCTCTCCGGCGCGGCGGCACAGGCGCAGACCCCCTCAGCCTCAACCATCCGATTGGCACAGAGCCCCGCAACGCCGACGCCACCATCGCCGCCGGTGCCCCCTGCGCCGCCCGGGGCTCCGGCTCCCGCTATCCCGGCTGCACCGTCGCCGAACGCGGTGCCATCGGCTCCAGCGCAGACAGGCATTCCGGCGCCCGGCGGCGCGCCTATGGCGGCGCCAAGCGCAGCAGCCCAGGCCGCCGCAGCCGACACGGCGATCGGCAGCGTCGCCACGCTGCAAGGCAGTGCCGCCGTCACGCGCAACAACGCAACCAATATCCTCACGCTCCAAGATCCGATCTACAAGGGCGACGTGCTGCAGACCGGCGCGGACGGCACGCTCGGCATCACCTTCGATGACGACACAACGTTCACTCTGACGCCGAATTCGCGCATCACTGTCGATGAATTCGTCTATCAGCAGGGCGGCGCTCACAACGCCTCGCTGTTCAGCGTGGTGCGCGGCACAGTCGCTTTCGTCGCCGCCCAAGTCGCCAAGACCGGCGATATGAAGATTGCGACGCCGACAGCAAGCCTCGGCATCCGCGGCACCACAGGTCTCATCGTCGTGCCTGAGGGCGCAACGCCCGGCACAACCGGCGAAGTGTCGATCAAGCTCTATCCGGATGCCGACGGGCGGGTCGGCCGCATTGAAGTCGTCGGCCGCGACGGCGCTGCGCTCGGCGTACTGACGCGCGCGGCGACCGGATTTGCGATTCGGCTCGGCGCTCCCGGCGGCCGCTTCGCCGCCGTGCCGCTGCGGATATCCGCGCTCGAAGCAACGCGCGACCGTGCGTTCGTACGGCAGACGTTCTCGGCGCAGATCCTCGGCCGCCAGCATAATTTGCAGCGTCGCAACTTGCTGCCGCGCAACCTGCAACGCCTGCCCGGCCAGCCGGGCCGGCAGGGCCTGCTGCCGGGTCAGCCTGGTGGAGCAGGTGAACGAACGCTGCGCGGCCGCTTCGGCACGCCGCCGGGCCTGTTGCGGCAGGACGGCCAGAAAAACCCGACCTTCAACGAGCGAGAGCGGCGGTAGGGCAGATCAGTCCGATGCAACGTCGATCTGGCGATTGCGCCGGCTTTCGATCCTCACCGCCGCGCCGGAGATTGCCAGGCTCGCACCGATGATGACGAAAATGCCGGCGGTGCCGGTCGCCGCCGCGATCAAGCTCGCCAAAAACGGAATGGTAAGCTGGCCGAGCCGGTTTGCCATGGTGCGCAGCGAATTCGCGGTGCCGACGGCGCCGCCGCTCGCGATGTTGAGCACGGCGGCTATGCTGGCGGTGATCGCGATACTCAGCGCGAAGCCGACGAGCGCGATTGCCGCATACATCACCGGGATCGGCAGCGGCAGAGCGAGACTCACATAGGCGCCGGCGGCAGCGAAGGTGCTGACCAGTGTCAGCGGGACGCGTCCGAGCGCGGCGTGAAGTCGCGCGAACAGCAGCCGCGACAACATCGACGACACCGCACGGATCGCCAGCAGCGTGCCGACGGCATGAACATTCATGCCGCGCTCGGCGCCGAGCAGCGGCAGATAGACCACGATGAGGTCCTGCGCCACCACGGTCACCACGCTCACCAGCAGGATTGTGGTCAGGCCCGGAACGAACAGCAGGTCGCGCAGCGGTGGCGGCTTGCCACGATCGGCGGCCGACTTCTTTGCGCCGCTCGGCCGGATGAACAGTGACATCGCCATGGCAACGACTGCGCCGCAGGCGGCAATGGTGAACAGCAGATTCGTCGGCGGCACGCTCGCCGAGCCGCCGATATAGCCGACGATGTAGGGTCCGACGCCTTGCCCGACGGCATTCGCCACCATGTAATTGCCGATGGCGCGCTCGAGAGCCCCGGGACCGCTGCCGCAACGCGTGCACAGCACCTGCTGACTGATGACGAAGAGCAGGTGCGCCGTGCCGGTTATCGCCGTGAAGACGAGGAGCGCACCGAGATTCGGGAACAGCGCGAAGCCGGCGGTCGAGACGATCAGCAGCCCGCCGCCGATCCACGTCGTTTCCGCATCATGACCGCGATCGATGAAGCGCCCGAGCTGCACGCCGAGGATCAAAGGCAGCACCGCATAGACCGCGGTGATCACGCCGAGCCAAACCACCGAAAGGCCGAGTTCGACCGCACGATAGGTCGTGCTGACGCGGACGATCGAGATGACCACCTGCTCGATGAAGGCCGTCGCGACGATGGCGTAGAGGAGCCGCTTGTGCATTCCGCGAATTCGCACTCACGCCAAACGGACGTTCTTGCCGAAATCGTAATCGGCGGCGTGTTCGGACTCGTAGATCTGAATCCGACGGCTGTGGTCGTAGTTCGGATCGAGAACCTTCTTCAGAAACGCGAGCTGATACGCCCACGAAGCCTCGGCGATGTCGTGGCGATAGCGGCCCGGCATCGTGTCATTGAGCCAGCCATGCGGCGCCGCCGGATAGATTTTGATCGTATAGGTTTTGTCGTGGCGATCGAGGCTGTTGCGCAGCCGCCGCACGTCGTCGAGCGAGATAACGTGATCGGCCTCGCCGAAGATGCCAAGCACCGGGCAATTGATCGCGGCGATCAGGTCGTCGAGCGGCCTGGGGAAACGCTCGTTGGTCTCCCATTCGCGGCCGCCGGCCGCGCCGTACCAGACGAGTGCCGCGGCGATCGAGTGCTCGGCGGCGTAAACCAGCGGATGGCGGCCGGTCTGGCACACGCCCATGACCACGATCTTGCCGGGGTCGACCTGCTGCAGCTTGCCGAGTTCGGCGATCGCGGTTGCGATATGCGCATTCGACTCGGTGTCCTTGAACGGGTAGCCGACATCGCCCCGGTGCAGCGCCTCCTGGTCGGGATATCGGTAATAGAAGTCCGGCGCGATGCAGACGAAGCCATCACGCGCAAAACGTTCGGCGAGATCAAGCGTGTGCCGTACCAGCCCGTAACGCTCATGCATCAGCACGATTGCCGGAAGCTTTGCGCCGCCGCTCGCCGGCAGCGCCAGAAAAGCCGGCAGGCCGCCGGCGCAATTGAAGTTTCTGGTGAGGATTTCTGGCACTAACTTCTCCCTGATGATCTTATCGAAAGACCGGTCCCCGCCGTTGCGGTTCCTGCTCTAGAATCCGGCGGCAAAGGCTGCCGCGAGCTTGCGGCGCGCGCCTGCGTCGTCGAGCGCGGCGCTTGCCGTCTTCAACCAATCCTCGGCCCGAGCGGCGCCGACGAGCGGAACGAGCACGCGGTGCGCCTTGTCGGTGACCTCGGCATCGCCCAGTGGATGTTCCGGATCTCCGGTCGCGGCGACGATGCGATGGCGATGCACGGCGCCGTCGGCTTCGACCTCGACTTCGGCCGGCCAGTGCTGCGGATAAAACGTCTCGAGCGCCGTGTCGGCGACGATCTCGATTTTGGCCGCGAGCGCGGTCACCTTGGCATCAAGCGTGGTGGCGCTGCGATCGACCTCATAGAGCCGGTCCGGCGCAATCGCGGCCAGCGCGAGCTGATAGGCGCCGCTCACCATGGTCGACTGCCGCGCGCCGGGTTCGGCCCGCGCCGAGATCATGCCCGCATAGGCCGGCGGTACGCACACGCGTACTTTGTCGATCGCATCGCTGCGCAAGCCGCCACGCAGCACGGCACGGAACGCTTCGATCGCGGCGATCGCCTGTTTCGCCGAGCAGAACGGCTTCATGCTGAGCGCGGCGTAGACCGACCGTTCGCCAAGATGCTCTGTCAACCGATCGCGGTCGAGCGCGATGCCGTGGGTTTCGCTGAGCCAGTTCCTGTCGAGGATATCGGCGTCGCCACGATAGTCAGCCGCTGCAGCCTCGGCCGCGGCGATTCCGCCGGCAACCGCATTGGCGAATAGAAACCAGCGACCGGACGGCGCACCGTGGATGCGACCAACGCCGCCCGCCATCAGCATCACCGCGAGCGACAACGCCTGGGCGGTCCGCACTTCGTCAAGCCGCATGAGACGCGCCGCGGTTGCGGCCGCGGCCACTGGCGCCGCGAGATAGGTCGGCCAGATGCCGCGGTAGAGCACACGCGGCCCGCTCACTGCGACGCCGATCCGCGTGGCAAGCTCGATGCCAGCCCAGATCGCGCTGCCGAGTTCGTCGCCGTCGAGGTCGGGCATGCCGGCGGCGAGTGCGAGCGCCACCGGCACGACCCCGGCGCTCGGCGTCGTGCATGACGGCAGATGGATGTCATCGATCTCGGTCAGCCGGATCGCCGCCGCCTGCCGGCCGATATGACCGGCAAGCCCATTGCCGCCGCCGAAATTCTGCAGCGCTTTGCCCTCGGGGATGCAGGCTCCAGCGAGCGCCGCGACCGCGGTATCGGCAAGGTGCAGACGCAGGCGCTCCCGTTCGGCAGCGGGCAGGGCCGACGCCTTGGCACCAACGACGAAAGAGGCAAGCTTCGCGATGACTGTCACGTTGCGATTGCCCGGCCTGAGGTGCTTTGTGTATCCATTACGGATACATAGCAGAAACCCGCCGGCATCCGCACATGGCCCTTCCCCTCGACGAGACGCACGATCCAGCCCGACGGAGCTGGGTCGAGAGCGCCAACACGTCCGATTGCGAATTCCCGATCCAGAATCTGCCGCTCGGCGTATTTCGTCGAACGGCGGGCGAGACGCCCCATTGTGGCGTGGCGATCGGCGATCAGATCCTTGACGTCGCTGCCGCAGGCACAGGATTTGGCGGCCTCGCCGGCGAAGCGGCGCGCGCCTGCGCGGAGCCGCATCTCAATGCGCTGATGGCGCTCGGGCCGAAATCGAGCGCAGCGCTGCGGCTCGCGCTGTCACGCGCGCTAAGCACGGAGCACGGTGATGCGAATTTGCGCCGGCACCTGACGCCGATGGCGCAGGCTGAAATGCTGGTGCCGGCCAAGATCGGCGATTTCACCGACTTCTTCGCCTCAGTCTTCCATGCGACCAATGCCGGCCGCATGTTCCGGCCGGACAATCCGCTCAATCCCAACTACAAATATGTGCCGGTCGCCTATCACAGCCGGGCCTCATCGGTCTGCATCAGCGGCACGCCGTTCAAAAGGCCGCGCGGCCAGCGCAAGGGGCCGAACGATCCGGCGCCAAGCTACGGTCCCTCGCGCAACATGGATTTCGAGCTCGAGCTCGGCATGTATGTCGGCATGCCGAGCAAGCTTGGCGAGCCCATTCCGGTCGGCGCGGCGGCGGAGCATATTTTCGGCTTCTGCCTGCTCAACGACTGGTCGGCGCGCGACGTGCAGGCCTGGGAATATCAGCCGCTTGGGCCGTTCCTCGGCAAGAATTTCTGCACCACCGTGTCGCCCTGGGTGGTGACGCGCGAGGCCTTGGCGCCATACCAGACTGCGGCCTTCGCGCGCCCGCAGGGCGATCCTGCGCCGCTGCCCTATCTCGATGACGCCACCGACCACGCCCAAGGCGGCCTCGATATCACGCTCGAAGCCTATATCGCGAGCGACACGATGCGGCGGGCGGGAACGCCGCCATTTCGCCTGGCTCGTACTTCGTTCGCGACGATCTATTGGACCGTGGCGCAGATGGTCGCGCATCACACCTGCAACGGCTGCAATCTTGTGACCGGTGATCTCATCGGGTCCGGCACCGTGTCGGGGCCCGAAAAATCGAGCTGGGGAAGCCTGCTCGAATTAACCGCGCGCGGCAGCGATCCGCTCCTGCTGCCGAGCGGCGAGAAGCGCGGCTTCATCGAGGACGGCGACGAAATCATCTTCCGCGGCTTCTGCGCCAAGCCGGGCTATCCGCGCATCGGCTTCGGCGAATGCCGCGCTGTGATGCTGCCGGCGGGGTGAAGCGGCATGAGCTCCTAATCGACTGGAACCCATTTTTGCAGGCGCTTTCCGGTGTCGACTTCGCCGGTATAGAGATTGCCGCGCGAGTCGAATTTGCCGACATGCACCCAATGGAATTCGCCGACCTCGCGACCGGGCCGGCCGTAGGTGCCGACGACCGCGCCGTCCTTGCGCCGCACCGTCTCGATGACGTTGTTGGTGCCGTCCACGAGGACGAAATAGTCCTGCTTGCGATCGAGCGGCGAGAAGGCGATGCCCCAGGTCGAGCCCGAACCTTGCGTCTTCGGATCGAACACGAATTGCGTCACGTAGCTGCCGTCCTTGTGAAAGACCTGCACGCGATTGTTGGAACGGTCGCAGACGTAAACAAGGCCGTCCTTGGCGAGCGCAATGCAGTGCACCGGATTGGCGAATTGCGGCGATTCCGGATTGTAGGCCGGCAGCGGATCGTCGGTCGGCGGCTTGCCGTAAGCGCCCCAGATGCGCTTGATCGCGCCGGTATCGGCGTCGAGCACCGCCACGCGGTGGTTGCCGTAACCGTCGGCGGCGTAGATTTCGTTCGCCGGCTTGTCGAGTTCGAGCGAAGCCACCAGGCCGAATTGCGTCAGATCGGCGCTGTTGGTCAGCGGGCCGCGCTTGCCGAGCTGTTTGACGAATTTGCCGTCGGTGGTGAATTTCAAGATCATGCTGTCGCCCTTGCCGTTGCCGGAGAGCCAGACATAACCCTTGCCATCGACCAGGATGGCGTGCTCCTGCAGCGGCCAGTCGTAGCCCTGGTTGTCGCCTGGGCCGCCCCACGATTTCACCACATCGCCGGCCTGATTGAAGACCAGCACGGACGGCGCCGGCACGCAGCATTTCGAATGTGGCGGATTGAGCGTCGCCCCTTTCTCATCGTCGGTGAGCGAGCGTGGCCGCTGGAACACCCAGATATTGTCCTGGGCGTCGACCGCCATGCCGCCGACTTGTCCGAGGATCCAATTGTTCGGCAGCGGCTTCGGCCAGAACGGATCGACCCGGAACGCCGGGCTCACCGCGCGCGCCGGCGAAATGGCCGCCAACAGCAACATCAGCGCCACAACCTTCAGCGCGATTGAACCCATCTTGCGCATAACGACCCTCCCCGACGGCGATTGCATCAATGAATGTCCGGTTCCGCGATCGGCCGCTGTCCTTCGAGAAAATCGAAATCGCAGCCCTCATCGGCCTGGCCGATATGGGCGGAGAACATCGCGCCGTAGCCGCGCGGATAATGCGGCGCCGGCGCCTTCCAGGCCGCGCGTCGACGCGCCATTTCATCGTCGCCGACATGAAGATGAATTCGCCGCGCCGCGACGTCGATCTCGATCTCGTCGCCAGTTTTGACGAAAGCAAGCGGACCACCGACATAGCTTTCGGGTGCGACATGCAGGATGCAGGCGCCGTAGCTCGTCCCGCTCATGCGCGCGTCGGAAACGCGCAGCATGTCGCGTATGCCGGCCTTGAGTAGCTTCTTCGGGATCGGCAACTGGCCCCATTCCGGCATGCCGGGGCCGCCCTTCGGCCCGCCGTTTTTCAGCACCAGCACGTGGTCGGGCGTAACGTCGAGGTCGTCGCGGTCGACTTCGCGCGCCATGTGATCGTAATTCTCAAACGCAATCGCCTTGCCGCGATGTTGGCGCAGTCGCGGCTCGGCAGCCGCCGGCTTCATCACGCAGCCGCGCGGCGCAAGATTGCCGGTCAGCACCGCCGTTGCCCCCTCCGGATAAAGCGGCTGCGCGAGCGAATGTATGACGTCGGGAAGATAGACTTTGCCGTCGGCGATCGCCTCGCCGAGCGTACCGCCGGTGACATTGATGCAGGACAGATCGAGCATGTCCTTCATCTGCGCCATCAGGGCCCGCAGCCCGCCGGCATAGAAGAAATCCTCCATCAGATATTTGCCCGACGGCGTGATATTGGCGATCACCGGCACCCGGCGTGAGATTTCGTCGAAGCGCTGCATGTCGAGCGCAATGCCGAGGCGGCGCGCCATGGCGATGACATGGATGATGGCGTTGGTCGAACCGCCGAGCGCCATGTGGACGCGAATGGCATTGTCGAAGGCGGCCGGAGTCAGAATCTTGGCCGGCGTCAAATCCTCCCACACCATGTCGACGATGCGGCGCCCTGCAGCAGCGCACATGCGTGGATGATTGGCGTCGGGCGCCGGGATCGAGGAAGCGCCCGGCAAGGCGAGACCGAGCGCCTCCGTGATCGCCATCATGGTCGCGGCGGTGCCCATCACCATGCAGGTACCGAAAGAGCGCGAGATACCGCCCTCGATCTCGTTCCACTCCGCATCGCCGATGCGGCCGGCGCGTTTTTCGTCCCAGAATTTCCAGGCGTCCGAGCCTGAGCCCAGCGTATGGCCGCGCCAATTGCCGCGCAGCATCGGTCCGGCCGGCACATAGATCGCCGGCACGCCCATGCTGATCGCCCCCATGATCAGACCAGGCGTGGTCTTGTCGCAGCCGCCCATCAGCACCGCGCCATCGATCGGATGGCTGCGCAACAGCTCTTCGCACTCCATGGCGAGAAAGTTGCGATAGAGCATGGTCGAAGGCTTGACGAACGGTTCGGCGAGCGACATCGCCGGCAATTCGATCGGAAAGCCACCGGCCTGATAGACGCCGCGTTTGACGTCTTCGGCGCGCGCCCGCAGATGGCCGTGGCAGGCGTTGATCTCGCTCCAGGTATTGATGATGCCGATGACCGGCTTGCCGACCCAGTCGGCACCGTCATAGCCGAATTGGCGCAGCCGCGAGCGATGGCCGAACGAGCGCAGATCGTTCTTGCCGAGCCAACGATAGCTGCGAAGCTGTTCCGGCGTTTTTCGTTTATCGACAGGCATGCATAATCTCTCGATGCGATGGAGGATCAAGCGGCCACAATGCTGCAGATTCCCGCGAGCAGGATCGTCGACATGATGGTGAAGGCGGTGACGTTGGCGTCCCAGCGCCAGCTTGCCGGGCCGATCGGCGGGCGAAACGGCAGATAGCCGTTCGCATCGTAGAGCGCGCCTCGATAGATCGGGCGCGTGAACACCGTGACAAAAAACGCGCCGTAGATCGCAACGGCGAGCGCGGCCGCAAGGTAGAGCCGTTCAATCGGCAACGGTCCCCCACTCCAGATCAGAAACAGCGCAATGATGCCGATGCCCGAATAGGACAATATCTGCCACACGACGTGGAAACGCGCGTGCGGCGTCCACGCCGGATTGGTGGCATGCGTCTTGTTGAAGTCGGCCTTGATAGTGACGAGGCTGTAGCCGAGCACTGCGAGCGTAAGCAGGATACGAGCGGTCATCAGCATATGTTCCACCCTTCGCTTGCGGTGACCTCAATGTGCTGCCGCACCAAGCGGCAGATCGAGCTTGAGCAGTTTCGCGGCATTGCGCCAAAAGATCTTCTCGCGGTCGGCGTCACTCAGCCGCAGGCCTTCGACCAGCTTGATGGCCCGCGGCTTGAGCGAGGTGAGCGGCGGCGCATCGCTGCCGTAAAGAACGTGATCGGGCCCGACCGTGTCGACAACAAGCTGGGTTGCCGGGGGATGATAGGAGACCGAGTCGAAATACATGCGTTTGAGATAGTGGCCCGGCTCGTGCTTGATCTTGATCGGCGCATAGGAGCCCAGGAAGTAGCATTCCTCCTGCAGTTCATAGGCGTAGTTCAAGCGCCCGACGACTTCGCAAATGCCGCCGCCGCCATGCGAGGCGACGATGGTGGCGCGGGGAAAATCCTCCAGAATGCCGCGCACGATCAGCCGCGACAGCGCAAGGCAGAGATCGGCCGGCCGCCCGACGCTCGAAGCGAGCCGGTATTCCTTGAGCCGTTCCTCGCCGAAGCCGACATGCGGCGGATGGATGAAGACCGGCACGCCGAGGTCTTGCACCAGCTCCCAGAACGGCCGCGCCTCGTCGTCGTCCGGATAGTGACCCTTGTGGCTCGAATGAATCAGGATACCCTTGAGCCCGAGTTCGCGGATGGCACGCTCGGTCTCCTTGACGAAGGCCGGCCCGCCGCAGGGCAACATGGTGGCGAAGCCGTAGAACGTACCCTTGTGGCGTTGCTGCAGCTCGGCGGCATAGTCGCTCCAGCGCTGGATCGCCTTGAGCTCGTCGGCTGCGGCCTTGCCGCGCATGTAATGGGCCGCATTGCTGAACACAGTGACGTCGATGCCGCAGCGCTGATGGGCGTCGAACACGTTCTCGAACGTCATCGGGCAATGCCCGGCCCAGGCCGGGCCGGTCTTGCCGTCCCAGGCCGCGATGTCGGCCGCCGCTTCCTCCGGCGGATAGACGTGGGTGTGCCACTCGATGATCATGCCGTTGCCGCCGCGCTCAGTTGAGCTTCAACAATCGCGCCGCGTTGCCGCCCATCACCTTGTCGCGCTGCGCGGGCGTCATGCCGATGTGATCCATCATCTTGAGCCCTTTCATTTTCAAGGGGACCATAGGCGGCGAGTCGGTCCCGAACAGAAAGTGATCTTCGCCGATCGTCTTCAGGCAGCATTCGGCAGCCGGCGCGGCGTAGCATGCGGAATCGAAATACATCATTTTCAGGTAGTGGCT
>Ga0335079_10005589_pt1 | contig 14381 bp, 14 predicted proteins | sample Lox_Sample_33_FD_206719 | JGI IMG/M metagenome (GOLD analysis project Ga0335079, IMG submission 206719) | Soil microbial communities from Loxahatchee National Wildlife Refuge, Florida, United States - Lox_Sample_3.3 | ecosystem: Environmental > Terrestrial > Soil > Wetlands | place: USA...
CATTATCTCGGTATCGCCCACCAGCGTGATGCTCTCAACCCGCCGCGATTAAAGATTATTCTGGTGGATCACAATGAACCGCGTCAAGCCATCGCCGCGCTGGATGAAGCGGAACTATTGGAGATTCTCGATCATCATCGTCTCGGCAATCCCTCTACGCATCAGCCGATCCGATTCACGGTGGATGTGGTCGGTTCGACTTCGACACTCGTTTCGGAATTGACGGCCGAGGCCGGACTCTCCATGCCGCCCGCCTTGGCGGGTGCGCTTCTTGCAGGACTTTTAGCGGACACCCTGATCTTGACATCTCCCACCACCACGCTACGCGACAAAGACGCCGCGCAACGATTATCGCGTTGGGCATTTGTCGGAGGGAGTCCCCTGGCAGGCGAAACGATTCAATCGTATGGCAAATCCGTTTTATCTGCCGGCGCGGGGCTTTCCAACCGCGATCCGAAAGATGTGGTCAGCACTGACATCAAACCATACGAAGCGGGCGGATTCAAATTTGCAATCGCGCAGGCTGAAGTCACCGACTTGATGCAGTTGACCGAACACTTGAAACCCATCTCCTCCGCGCTCGACGAGTTACGCGATAAGCGCGGACTTGACTTTGCGCTGTTGCTGATCACTGATATCGTCGGCGGTTCCAGCCGGTTGCTTTTATCAAGCAATCCTCCGCCTATACTGGACGAACTCCCTTATTCGCCTTTGAACGACAGCACTCTCGACGCGCCGGGAGTGGTATCAAGGAAGAAACAATTATTGCCGGTGTTGCTGGGGTTGTTGGAAAGATAATTTTTTGTGGCTGAATATTTAAAATGAAGCAGATCGTTAGATGAAATACAATTCCGGCAGACACCGTTCCCATTTATTTCACCAGAAACGCCGCGGACCGCTTCTGCCCATCGGTCTGGTAATTGTTCTTGTATTGCTTGGTGTTTTCTTCTACCTCATCCCCACTGACTTTTTGCTAAATTCCCTTCCGATCAACGTTTCAATTCCAACATTTACTCCCATTCCAATCGAGCCAACCGTCACGCGCACGCCGCGCCCGGTCAACGCGCACGGCGGAACGATTGTTTTCACCTGCACTCGCGGCGACACGAATCATCTTTGCGCGATCAATGCGGATGGAACGGACTTCCGACAAATCACCAACGCTGAGCGAAATGATTATTATCCAACCTTTGATCCGCTCAGCAATAATGTCATCTTCGCTGGAAGCTATCAAGGCGGCTTTGACCTGTTCGCAGTTGATTTGAACACCGGTAATATTTCTCAATTGACGTACAACATCGGCAATGTTTTCTCTCCCAGCTTTTCACCCGATGGGCAGCAGATCGTCTTTGTCAACCGCGTCGGCGGCGGAGCTTTCTCATTGTGGATTGCGGGGCGCAATGGAGAATTTCCACATTCGATCTTCACCGGAACGAACACCATCGTCGCCACATCCTGGTCGCCGAGCGGAGATCGCATTGCTTTTGCCATGGCAGTTGATCAGCAAAACTCCTACGAAATATTTTTGCTCGACGTAAACGATCTCAAGCAACCACCGCAACGAATCACAAAAGGCTTGCCCGGCATTGATGGCAGTCTCGTCTGGTCGCCCGATGCGAAGAATCTGCTCTTCTGCGCGGGTCCCGATAAATTGAAAAATATCTATCGCGCCGACATCAACAACGAAGTGCCAATCCAATTGACGAATGGCGGATTTAATAACGCGGCGGCAGCATATTCCACCAGCGGGCAATTCATCGTTTTTAATTCTCTTCGCAATAACAATAACGCCAATCTTTATATTATGCGCTCCGATGGAACAGACGAACATCAGCTTACCAACGATACCGATCCGGACTGGCAGCCACAATGGGGACCATAGCTCATGTCATTGCGAGCGAAGCAATCTTCATTGACGAGGAGATTGCCGCTTCGCTGTGCTCCTCGCAATGACATGATAAAATTCAACAAGTATGGAAACCATTTACCAAGCCCTTGAAGAACTTGAGAAATCCAATGAGCCGGGCGCACTGTGCACCGTGGTAAAAAGCGAAGGCTCCACGCCACGCCATGTAGGCAGTAAGATGCTCGTCTACTCAGATGGACATTTTATCGGCACGGTCGGCGGCGGCGATCTTGAGCATCGTGTCATGGATGAAGCTTGGATGGCAATCGCCGATGGCAAATCGCGCTTGCTTTCTTATAACATGTCCGATCCGGCGCGCGGTGACCCCGGCGTCTGCGGCGGACAAGTGGAGGTGTTTGTGGAACCGATCCTGCCCCCAGCGGCAATCGTCATTATCGGTGGCGGACACGTTGGAAAAGCGGTGGCTCATTTGGCGAAATGGCTGGGCTTCCGCGTCTTTGTCTCGGATGACCGGCCTGAGTTCTGCAACAAGGAAACCATACCCGATGCTGACGCGTTTTATGTCTGCCCGATGGAAGAATTGCCCAAGCACATGAAGATCGATAAACGCACGTATCTAATCCTGACCACGCGCGGCTCCTCCGTCGACGCGGTGGGCCTCCTCGGCCCGTTGCTTGATTCCCCAGCCGCCTATATCGGCGTGATTGGATCAAAACGTCGCTGGGCAACCACGGTCAAGGACCTGAAATCCCGCGGCGAGCCCGAGGAAAGAATCACCCGTGTTCACTCACCTATTGGATTGGAGCTACAAGCGGAAACGCCGGAAGAGATCGCAGTCAGTATCATGGCTGAAATCCTAATGATCCGCAATGGTGGGACCGGCAAGGCAATGAAATCCTAAGATGGATTTCGTGCAACGACGGCTCGTCTTGTACGTATAAAAATAAGACAAATGGGTGCTTGTAACTGCCCAGTCCATCGGCTATAATCAGCCCATATTATTAAAAGGTTTAAGCCAAACACAAAGGAGTCCGACATGGCTAGAATTTTTGATGTTATCGAATATCCAAATGAAATGACCGACGAACTCGTCCACCGCTTCCCGGATGACAACTCCATCGGCGATTACAGAATCGGTTCACAGCTGATCGTGCGCGAAGCACAGTCAGCCGTTTTCTTCCGCGACGGGAACGCGCTCGATGTTTTCCACGCCGGACGCCACACGATCACAACCGCCAACGTCCCGGTCCTGATCAATTTCATCGGCAAGGCGTTCAACGATCGCACGCCCTTCCCTGCCGAAGTTTATTTCGTCTCGATGAAGGAATGGGCAAACAAAAAATGGGGCACACCTCAACCGATCATTGTTCGCAATCCCGGTGTAGGTTTGGGTGTGGCGCTATTGCAAGGCTTTGGAACCTATTCATTCCAGATCAGTGACCCGCAAATGTTCGTGACCAAGATCGTGGGAACGCAAGGTACATTCCACACAGCCGATATCGAGGATCGTTTACGCACAATGTTATTATCGAAACTACAGGACATCCTCGGCGAAACCGGTGCGAAACATTCCGTGCTCGAAATGATCGGTTTGACCGAAGAGCTTGGAGCCGGTGTCCGCGCCAAGGCGCAGGATGATTTCGCGGCGCTCGGCGTCACTCTTAAAACATTCTACATCGGCAACTTGAAACCGTCCGATAAATCGGCTCAGGAATTGCGCGATATGGGCATGCTCGATATGGCAACCTATACTCAACTGCAAGCCGCAGACGCGATGCGCGACGCAGCCAACAACCAGAGCGGCGGCGCAGGTCTGACGGCTGGTATCGGTGCTGGAATGGGCATCGGCAACTTGATGGGATCCGCTCTGCAAGGTGGAATGCAAAATAACGCGCAAGGCGGCGCTGCGGCTCAAGCTGCAAGTTCATCCGGCGGCGGAAGCATGCCCGATGTGATGACACCGTCCGAAGCGGCGGGCTTCTTGAAAGTCTCCGAAGAAGATGTGATGGCGGCGATCAACGATGGTTCGCTGAAAGCCAAGAAGCTCGGCAATGCCTATCGCATCAGCAAAGAGTCAGTGGAAAATTTCTTGAAGAGCTGAGAATTTAATAACACGGTAGGGACACAGCATGCTGTGTCCCTACTTTTTGTTTAATTTCCTTTTATTCCAAATCGCTCAACACATCCGAAACCGAATTCAACACATCGCTTGCCAATACGGAAGCAGTCGTTCCTAAATCATCTGCGGCATAGAGACCTGCTTGCGCGTGAATCCATGCGCCCGCCACCGCGGCGTCAAACGCGTCCAAGCCTTGAGCGCGCAGACCCACAATCAGGCCCGCGAGAACATCGCCAGTTCCAGCATGTGCGAGAGCTGGCGATGCAACCGGAATAACAGTCACGCGCCCATCCGGTGACGCAATCAACGTGAACGCGCCTTTCAACACGACAATGTGATTCCATTCTTTTGCGAATCGACTCGCAACTCCAAATCGATCCTGTTGAATTTCTTCTTTCGATAAACCAGTCAACACCGACATCTCACCCGGATGCGGAGTCAACACCGCAGGCTCGGGCAACAACTTATACCAATCTTTGATGGATGCTAGAAGCTTCAAGCCATCGGCATCAAAAACCATGGGCGGCAACTGATTATTTTTTTCTTCATGCTTTTCACTTTCTTCATGCACAAAACCAATTCGTCCGCTTGCTTTCTTCGGCATGGATTTTCCAGCCAACAAATTTTCAATGAACTCTTTGGTGGTGTTCTCCATCCCAAAGCCGGGACCAACCAGCATGGCAGTTGCGCGTTCCAGATTCTTTGCAAGCACTTCCGCCGCGCTTGCAGACACCACTCCCACTTCATGCGGCAGAAGAATCCATGTTGCTTCGGGGAACTGACCCGATAGTGCGGCGTGCAGCGGAGTCGGAACGGCGAGCGTGACCAGTCCCGCGCCCACGCGGTACGCGGCTTGACCGGATAACAAAGCGGCTCCTGTATAATTGACCGATCCCGCCACGATTAGCGCGGTTCCGAATGTTCCCTTATGTGATTCGAGGGGACGATCCGGCAATAGCGCCGCGACCATTTCTTCTTCGGCAACTTCGGTCTGCACGGACGACCAGGATTTCAAATCAGCGGGCAAGCCGATGTCGACCACTTGCAAATCGCCGACCAGTTCGTACGCCGGAAGTTTAAGCAAGCCTTGCTTGACCGCCGCCATCGTGACGGTCAAATCGGCGGGGATGGTTTCATCCGCGGCTTCGCCGGTTTCGCAATCCACGCCCGATGGACAATCCACCGCGATCACGAACGGCGGTTCATCCGCATCTTCGATGCTGGATAACGCATGTGCGAGAACATCGGCGACATCTTCCTTCAGCGGCAATTTGATTCCGGTTCCAAGCACGCCATCCAAAACAATGGACGCGGTTTGAATGAACTCGGTGAGGCTTTCAAAATTTGAATCATCATCAAGTAAGGTGACCTCGCCGCCCGCGTCTTCGAAGCGTTTGACCAGTGCATCCTCCTTGCGCTTGACCAGATAGGCGCGTGCTTGCCAGCCATCCGCCGCGAGCTGCGACAGCGCCACCAGCGTATCGCCGCCGTTATTGCCTGAGCCGACCAAACCAAAGACCTCGCGCTCGTCTTCTTCAAGCGGCAAATCTCGAATGACGTCCGCCAAGCCGCGACCGGCGTTTTCCATCATTTGATCGTAGGTCAAGCCGCTGGCATCGGCTTCTTTTTCAATGGCTTTCATTTGAGAGACGGTTACAAGTTTCATACTGATTCCTTCGTTAAAGATCTTATGCTATACTTGAATTGTAATCGTTTTGTATTCCAATTGCTATTAACTGACAGAATAATAGTAGGCTGCTTATGACCAATCAAGTCAGTCAAAAATTGTTGAAAGATTTCCTGGATGCATTCAATCGCCATGACTTGGATTCGATCATGGATTTTTTTGCAGAAGATTGCGTTTTCTATTTTCCGCGCGGGACTAAGCCTCGGGGCGATCAATATGTTGGAAAGAGGGAAGTTCGGACAGGCTTGGCAAAACGATTTGAGGGTATTCCAAATGTGCACTATGGAGAAGATCGGCACTGGGTATGTGGTGATTTTGGAGTCTCAGAATGGACTCTGACCGGTACATCGGTTTCGGGCCAAAAGATAGAGGTGCGCGGGGTTGACCTGCTTGAGTTCGACCGGGATGGGAAGATCACACGTAAGGATTCTTTCTGGAAAATACTCGAGTGACGCCATGAATCATGAATGATGGTAAATATTAAATAATCGGAGAACTGATGGACTCTTACAAATCGAAATCTATTGACGAATACATTGCCAATTGCATTGAAGTAAGTTGAAAGAAACCGCAAGACGTGCGAGCAACCGTAGCATAATAATTAGCAAAGTATCAAAGCAAAATCTTTAATAGTATTGGATCAGCTATGGATTGGACGACATTTTATCTGGGCACGGCAGGGGCAGCAGCTACCTTGATGGGCTTACTTTTTATCGGCGTCCAATTTCGGCTTGGCGAACTCAGGAACGAACCAGTCGGCCGCTGGAGGTTCATCGCACGCTCCACATTCACGATGTATGTTGCGCTCTTCATTCTGCCAATGAGTTTCCTGATACCAAATCTAGGAAGCACTGGCCAAGCTTCGTTTATTTTTATCGTGGCAGCCTTCTGCACAGTGCGCGCCTTTGCAACATGGCTGCCCGTCTGGCGCAGTATCCATCAACGCGGCGAACGAGTGATCGAAACATTATGGTTATTAGTCGGACCACTGGCAGCTTATTTTTCTTTAGCTTACTTTGGATTTCAACTTTATCATGGCGACGACCCTAATAATGTTCAATTGAACATCGCGATGATTCTCATTGTCTTCTTTACAATTGTATTGCGGAATTCATGGAACTTACTCGTTGAGTTGCCAAATGAAAAACATCAAAAACAGAAGTGAAAGGAAAAATTATGGAAACGAATAACGCAAAAACAATTGATGAATATATCGCCAAGTGTCCGGCTGAAGTTCAGCAAAAATTGAAAGACATGCGCGCCACCATCAAAGCCGCCGCGCCGATAGCAACAGAAAAAATCAGTTATCTAATGCCGACGTTTTATTTGGAAGGCAATCTCGTCCATTTTGCAGCGTTGAAAAATCACGTCGGGTTCTATCCAACGCCGAGTGGAGTGCAAGCGTTTCTCAGGGAAACTTCAAAGTATGCCAGCACAAAAGGCGCGATCCAATTTCCACTCGATAAACCGTTGCCGTTGAAGCTGGTCAGCAAGATCGTTAAGTTTCGAGTCAAAGAGAATCTCAAAAGGGCTGAGATAAAATCAGGCAAAAGAAAATGATATCGTTATGAGCATAAATATGAATCAACCAGCGAGTCCAAGGCAACCCTTCCTGCATATTCCAGTGCCATGGGTATTTGTATTAGCATACCTTCTTGGCGTTGGTCTGGAAATTCTTTTTCCTTTGGGGCCTCTTTCGTCCGAAGTGTTGCTCGTCAGCCAAATTGGTGGCGCCGTGCTATTTCTAATCGGTGCAGCACTTGCAGGATGGGGATTGCTCATGTTTCACAACGCACGCACCACAACGGTTCCGGGAGAGATGTCATCCAAGCTAGTGACCTCGGGACCTTATTGCATCAGCCGCAACCCAATGTATCTTGGACTGGTCTTTGCCTACCTCGGTGAAGCCGGATTGCTTAGCGAAGTTTGGCCGCTTCTCACTTTGATTTTTGCCATCGCTTACGTCAACTGGTTTGTGATCCCTATTGAAGAGGTTCGTCTCAAAGAAAACTTTGGAAACAATTATGAACAATACTGCACCAAGGTGCATCGCTGGATATGAATTCTAGCAACCTATTTTGAAGAAACCGTTTATCCCCGCAAATCTTTTACAATATCCTCCAAGCCCAGCGCGAAAAGTTTTTCTTTGGTCGGATAACCGGTTTTTTCATCCCAGCCGCGCGCTTCATAATAAGCTATCAGCATCGCGCGAATATCGGGGACAAATCCCTCCGTGCCGCCCGTGGACAATGGTTTAAGCAACGCCTTCGGTAATTTATCATTCGCGGCTTTCTCGGCAGGGATGGCCGCCAATATTCCGGAAGGCCTCACGTTTTTTTCCTTTCCGGGTGCTTTTAGAAAATTATTGTGCACGACCAACGGTGTGGAAAGACACCACCGTGCAGTGAGATGCAAGGGTCGTCTCGATCTTTCCCAATCAGGCATCTTGTTTATGTTTGGTCTCTGCTATTTTGATTTAAGCTTTTCTTCTACATACTACGCCCTTGTCTTCGCCCTTAATTTTCCCCAAATACTACTCCTCATGGAATTCTCACCTTGTTTTGCATCAATTCCGCAATAGTTATGATGAATATTCATAATTAAATTGACTTTTATGATGAATCATTATAAAATTGACCTATGAGCACAAAAACCGTTACAGAAAAGTCTGTTTCCCTGGATGAAATTGACCAACACATTCTGGACGCTATGCGTAAGGATGGACGTGCGGCTTTTGCTCAAATTGCTGGAAAGCTCAAAGTCTCGCCGGGCATGATCCGCCAACGCTATAACCGTCTGGTGAATATGGGTGTGCTCAAGGTGGTTGCCATTTCCAATCCAATCCAGCGCGGATTCAAAACCATGGCGCTGGTCGGCATTCGTACAGATGGTATTAAGATGCTGGATGTCGCGGAACAAGTTTCGAAATTAAAGGAAGTTGTTTACCTGGTGGTTGTAAGTGGACGATTCGATATCGTGGCTGAAATCGTTTGCCGCGATCACGAGGACTTGTTGAAATTCATCACGGAAAAACTATACACCATTGAAGGCGTCCGCGAATCGGAAACCTTCATGCACTTGAAGATCGTCAAGGAGATTTATTTTTAGTCGGTTGTCATGGTAAGCGCTGTCGCTTCGACTTCATTTTAGCGAGATCGATTTATCGCAGCGACAAGCTGATTATGGACAGACCCGCCTACGGAAGAAATGAGGCGGCACAAAACTTGTCCGCACCCGCATAGATCGGGCACACGGAGCCAATCGAAAGGAATTATGAAAGTCTTACTGGTCGGCGTCGGCGGCGTGGGAGAAGCCATAGCCGCGATCGCGAAAGAACGCGCATGGGTGGAACAGATTGTGTTGGCAGATTACAACAAAGCGCGCGCGGAAGAAGTCCAGAAAAAAATGGGAGATCCAAAACGTTTTCCGGCTGAGTTCATTGACGCGGATAAACAGGTAAGCATCGAAGACCTCGCGAAGAAATACAGCGTTGATCTCATCATGAATTCGGTGGACCCGGAGTTCAATGAGAAGATCTTTGACGCTGCATATAATGTGGGTGCCATGTATATGGATATGGCGATGACTCTTTCACAGCCGAATCCAACCGACCCATTCCACAAGTCGGGCGTCAAACTGGGTGATTATCAATTTGCGAAAGGCAAAGAATGGGAAGCGAAAGGCTTGCTTGCCCTCGTTGGTCTCGGCGTGGAGCCGGGCATGGCGGATGTTTTTGCGCGTTTTGCTCAAGATCAGCTCTTCGATGAGATCGAGGAAATTGGCGTCCGTGACGGATCGAACATTGCTATTGATGGATATGAGTTTGCGCCAAACTTTTCCATCTGGACCACGATTGAAGAATGTCTCAATCCGCCTGTGATCTATGAAGATCAGAAAGGCTGGTTCACGACAGAACCTTTCTCGGAGCCTGAGATGTTTGATTTTCCGGAGATTGGCAGGGTCGAAGTAGTCAATGTGGAACATGAGGAAGTTCTGTTAGTGCCGCGCTGGGTAAAGGCGAAACGGGTCACGTTCAAGTATGGATTGGGCAACCAGTTTATCGGCGTGCTGAAAACGCTTCATATGCTTGGTTTGGATAAGAAGAACAAGATCAAGGTCAAAGGCATGGATGTTGCACCTCGTGATGTGGTCGCGGCGAGTTTGCCCGATCCGGCTCATCTCGGCGATAAGATGCATGGCAAGACCTGCGCCGGGACATGGGTCAAGGGAATCAAAGACGGTCATGCGCGTGAAGTCTATCTGTATCAAGTTGCGGATAACGCCGAGTGCATGAAGCGTTGGGGATGTCAGGCGGTGGTGGCGCAGACGGCATTCAGCGCGGTGATCGGCTGGGATTTGATTGAACATGGTCAATGGAAAGGCACGGGCGTACTTGGGCCTGAGGCGTTCGATCCGATTCCATTCATGGATAAGATGGCGGAATACGAATTTCCTTATGGCATCAAAGAGATCACGAAGGAAATCGCTTAGTGTGCTAGTTAGGTAGTCGAAGACAAATTCCGTGAGCGCAAAGCCGCTTGCGGATTTTTTATTCTCACTGCCCAAGATCGAAGATACTTTTCGCAATGGCCATGTGCTGAAATTTTCATACTATACTCTGCTCTCCCAGTCACTTTCGGGTACAATAAAAATAGGCAATATTAAATTGATAAAGTAGCTAAAGACGAGGCCGCTGTGAAAACTATTACTTTGGAAGAACATTATGTAAGCCCATCGTTTTTGGAGGGTCCCGGTAAGGGTCTAAAAGAAGAGGCGAAAAATCCTGCAAGTTATATTGGTAGGTTATTTGGACAATTATGCGATTTAGGCGATAAAAGAATCGCGGAGATGAATGCCGCTGGGATCGATGTACAAGTATTGTCCCTAAATTCTCCAGGCGTCGAGCAATTGGATGCTGAACAGTCAAAAAAGATTGCCAAACAAACGAACGATTTTCTTGCAGGGGCAGTAAAAAGTCATCCCCAACGGTTTGCCGCCTTTGCTACATTGCCGACGGCTGATCCCAAAGCGGCAGCCACCGAATTGGAACGTACTGTCCGAGATTATGATTTCAAAGGAGCTATCATCAATGGTCACGTCAAAGGACGTTATCTCGATGACAAATTCTTCTGGCCGATTCTGGAGCGTGCCGAAGCGCTTCATGTTCCCATTTATCTCCACCCCACGCAACCTCCACAAGGCGTGATTGATGCATCCTATTCAGGTTTTGATCCGGCCATCACGAACATGCTGATCGGCGCAGGTTGGGGCTGGCATATCGAAACCGCCGTTCATGTGATCCGTCTCATCCTCGGCGGGGTATTCGACCAGTATCCGGAGCTGCAAATCATCATCGGTCATATGGGGGAGACGCTTCCATTTATGTTGCAGAGAATGGATCGTATTATGTCCACAGAAACGACCAGACTTAAGCGTCCCATGAGCACCTATCTTCGGGAAAATATCCATTATACGTTTAGTGGTTTGAACTACACTTCAGTGTTCCTTCTTTTGTTAATGGAAGTCGGCGTGGATCGAATCATGTTTTCGGTTGATTACCCTTATGCCTCTATGGCACAGGGAAAAGACTTCTTAGATAAATTACCGGTCAGCGCCGCTGATAAAGACCGGATCGCACACGAGAATGCAGAGCGACTTCTAAAAATTTAGCACTGACCGCTGTCGCTTTCGGAAAATATGGTTTGCTGATTGTGGTTTCCGTCCATATAATAGGGAAATCAAACTTAGAACGTATCCTAAGCCAAAAGGAGAGACGAAATGGATTACAAACTTTGGATCGATGGTAAATGGGAAAATAGCAAGGGCGGTAAGATGATGGCAATTGAAAATTCTGCCATCGGAGAAAAGATTGCCGAGGTCATTGATGCCAGCCGTGAGGATGTGGACCGTGCCGTGCAAGCCGCGAAGCGAGCTTTCTATGATGGCCGCTGGTCGAGGAAAACACCTGCAGAGCGTTCCAAGGCGATATGGAAACTTGCCGATTTGCTTGAAGCAAATGCCGAACGATTGGCAAAAGTTGAATCAGAAAACACGGGCAAGCCATACGCGTATGTCAGCCTCGGAGGCGATCTCCCTTTTGCGGTTGATAATTTGCGTTTTTTTGCAGGCGCGGCGCGTGATACACATGGATCGCATGCTGGTGAATACATGACCGGATACACGTCCATGTATCGACGCGAGCCGGTGGGCGTGGTTGGACAGATCACTCCGTGGAATTATCCGTTGATGATGGCGGCGTGGAAGATTGGTCCCGCGCTTGCCGCAGGATGCACCATTATCTTAAAGCCGGCGCCCGGCACACCGCTCACCACATTGTTATTTGCTGAGTTGATCAAAGAAGCTGGTATTCCTGATGGCGTAGTGAACGTGATCTCTGGCGGCAATGACGCGGGCCAAGCAATTGTGGAACATCCCGATGTACGCATGGTGAGTCTAACTGGTTCCACTGCCACCGGTAAAAAGATCATGCGGACTGCTGCTGATACCCTCAAGCGCGTTCATCTGGAATTGGGAGGCAAAGCGCCATTCATCATCTTCGATGATGCAGATCCTGAATTGGTTGCAGCAAAAGCTACTTTCGCGGCAACTATGAACACGGGTCAGGATTGCACGGCCGCGACGCGTTTGTACGTCGAGAAGAATAAAGTCAAGGTTATGCAAGATGCAGTGGTCGAAGCGATGAAGAAGGTCAAAGTAGGCTTGCCGTTCGATGACGGTGTTCAAATGGGTCCGTTGATTTCAAAGGTTCAACGTGAACGCGTTTCCGGTTTTGTGGATCGAGCCAAAGCGCAAGGCGCGAAAGTGTTAACCGGCGGTGGAGTTCCAAAAGGATTCGACAAGGGCTATTATTACGAACCGACCGTCTTGACTAATGTTCAACAAGATTGGGAAATTGTTCAGAATGAAGTCTTCGGTCCGGTCGTAACGATTCAAGAATTCAATGATGAAGCGGACGCGATGACTAAGGGCAACGATGTATTGTATGGACTCGCCGCATCGGTCTTCACGAAAGATATTGGACGCGCGATGCGGATCTCTTCGCAACTGGAATTTGGCACCGTTTGGATTAACGATCATCTACCGCTGACATCCGAAACGCCTCATGGCGGATTCAAACAATCAGGCTTCGGCAAGGATTTGTCAGCCGAAGCAATTGGTGATTATCAAATCACTAAGCATGTGATGGTTGCTCAAGCATAATCACGTGAGGAGAGTCGCAAATATGGAATATGAACTTTTCATCGATGGACAATGGGTGCATGCCGGCCCAATGATGGAAGTGAAAAATAAATACAACGGTCAGACGGTTGCATCCTTGCCGACCGCGCGCCGGGAGGATGTGGACGCGGCGATTGCCGCGGCTCAGCGTGCCGCACAGGTGATGGCGGATATGCCTGCTTATCAGCGCGCTGAAATTCTTTTCAAAACCGCGTCTCTATTGCGTGAGCGTTCTGAAGATTTGGCAAAGACCATTGCCGCGGAAGCAGGCAAGGCTCTCAAGTTTGCGCGTGCCGAAGTGGATCGCGCCGTCAGCACTTTCACGATCGCGTCGGAAGAAGCGAAGCGTTTACATGGCGAGACCTTTCCGCTGGACGCGGTTCCAGCGGGTGAAGGCTATTTCGGATTCTGGGTTCGCCGTCCCGTTGGAGTGATTGCCGCGATCAGCCCGTTCAACTTTCCGTTGAATTTGGTCGCGCATAAAGTCGCGCCGGCGCTTGCCTCGGGTAATTCATTGGTGCTTAAACCAGCTACATCCACGCCGCTGGCTGCGGTGAAATTATGTCAGGCATTACAGGATGCTGGCTTGCCTGCGGGCGCGATCAATTTGGTCGTCGGCTCGGGAGGAACGGTGGGCGAGTGGTTGATCACTGATCCGCGTATCGATAAGATTACGTTTACTGGAAGTCCGCCGATTGGCGCGCATATTCTGGCAGTTGCGGGAATCAAAAAGGTGACGCTTGAATTAGGAAACACATCGCCTGTCATTATTGCGCCCGATGCGGATTTGGATTTTGTGGCGAAGCGTTGCGCGGTCGGTGCATATTACAACTCGGGTCAAGTCTGTATTTCAGTTCAACGCATCTACAGTCAGAAACAAGTGTACGAGCCATTCACCGAAAAGTTTATCAAAGCCACGGATGCAATGGTGGTCGGGGATCCGCTTGAGGAGCGGGTGGATGTCGGTCCGATGATCGACTCGAAGGAAGTTGACCGCATCGAAGGCTGGATCAAGGAAGCACAGTCTTCAGGTGCCAAAGTTTTGACCGGCGGCAAACGCGATGGAACGGTTTATTATCCGACCGTGCTGACAGATGTCAAAGCCGATATGAAAGTTGTTGCAGAAGAAACGTTTGCGCCGGTTGCATCCGTGATCTCATGCGATGATTTTGAGGAATCCCTGCGGCGGGCCAATGATACAAAGTTTGGATTACAGGTTGGTGTGTTCACTAAGGATATTGACCGCGTTCTCAAAGCGGTCAAGCGCTTGAACTTCGGCGGCGTGATTATCAATGACACGCCGAACTTCCGCGCCGATCACATGCCGTATGGCGGCAACCGTCAAAGTGGGTTGGGACGCGAAGGTGTCAAGTTCGCGATGGAAGAGATGACCAACATTCAAATGGTCGCCATTCGACAAAGTTCATAACCGTCCATTCAGAAAGAAGACTTATGGCTGATAAACTTTA
>Ga0335079_10005590_pt1 | contig 14379 bp, 9 predicted proteins | sample Lox_Sample_33_FD_206719 | JGI IMG/M metagenome (GOLD analysis project Ga0335079, IMG submission 206719) | Soil microbial communities from Loxahatchee National Wildlife Refuge, Florida, United States - Lox_Sample_3.3 | ecosystem: Environmental > Terrestrial > Soil > Wetlands | place: USA: Florida...
CGTTGAAATAACGGTCGATGTCGAGATCCCGCTTATAGACCGGCGTCACGAACGGCAGCATATCCATGTTTTCCAGGATCGCGCGTTCCTGATTGTGGACGATGACGCCGGCGCCGTTGCGGTAGGACAGCCCGTCGATTTCGGCGAGCGGCCGGCCGTCGGCCACCTCCCTGATGGTGAAGTCGAACTCGTTGCGGCCGACAAAGTCGATCGCCGATGAAGCGTTCAGGCTGCCCTCCGGGTCGACCGCGACCTTGGCACCGACCATGCCGACCTTGAGCGCTGGCTTGATGGCTTTCAGCTGCTCGATGGTCGCGACGTCGGAGCCAAACGACGGCGCCGAGGTGTGCAGCACGACGAGATCGTAGTCGCCGATCTCCTGCGCCACCTGCGCGAATTTGATGCCGTGGCTCGGCGCGTCGATCAGCTTCGAGTTTTCGACCAGGGCGGCGGGCTGGGCGAGCCAGGTCGGATACCAGAACGAACGGACTTCGCGCCGCGCCTGGTAGCGCGAGCCGGCACCGCCGTCGAAGCCGTCGAACGACGGCGCTTGAAGAAACAACGTTCGCATCACGGTTCGACCTCAGCGTACCACGCGACTATTTGGCCCGCACCAGGAGCCGCCGCCCCTCGAGCGCCTGCCATGCCAACAGGCTTGGAATGCCGAGAATCAGGTCGGGAACGCGCTTGATCAGCGCCATCGCCAGCGCCACCTCGGCCGGCACGCCGAACAGCGCGCTGACCGCGATCAAGGTACCGTCCTGCACGCCCAATCCGCCGGGCAGGACGAAGGCGGCGGCGCGGGTGCCCTGGCCAAGGCCCTCGATGGCGACCGCTTCGACCGGCGTGACCGGGTGACCCATGAAGGCCAGCGCCAGCCACACCTCGGTGGCGCCGAAGAAAACCGTCACCAGGTGCACCAGGAACGAAACCAGCAGGCTGCGGTGGCCGTTCCAAACCTGCTGCAGCCGGCCGCCGAGATCGACCACGTGATCGAAGATCACCCACTGGTGCCTTTTGCCGCGCGCCACCAGCCAGCCGACGACCGACTCGAACGCGCCGAAATTCAGCGTCAGGAAAAATCCGACCATCGCCGGCACCGCGATCGCCAATATGACGATCGCGACGGTGGTGAGATGGTGGCTACCGGAAAGGTCCAACACGATCGCAAGACCGGCCAGCAGCAAGATCATCAGGCACACGACCTGCAGAAAGATATCGACCAGGACGCTGGCAATGGCGAGGTTCAAGGCGACGCCGAAATGCGAAAGCAGCCGCGCGCCGATGATGTCGCCGCCGACCATGGCGAACGGCACCAGCGTGTTGATGGCGTCGCGAATGAACCGCAAGCCGACAAAAATGGCCGGCCGCTGCTCGCGCGGGATGAGCAGATACCAGCCCACGCCCGCCCCGGCGAGCGCGATGGCGCGCGCGGCGACGACGAGCGGCGTGCCCCATCGGGAGCTGACGAGGGCGTCGACCACCGAGGTGAAGCCGTAATAGGCGGTCAAGCCGACGAGCAGGCTCAAGCCGACGAGACCGCCGATGGCGCCCAAGATCTTCATTCCAAGATCTTCATTCTACGCGCCGCGCGCCGCCCAGGCGTCGCCGGCTAGACGAGCGCCGGACCAAGCCAATAGCGCCCGCGCACCAGCGAGGCGCGCGCGGCCCGCGCGTCGAGCGCCGTCTGCAGCAGCGCCGGCAGGTCGCGCGGCCGCCGCAACACCGAGCGGAACATCGCGCCGAAATCGGTGGTGCCGTTCGGCCGCATCGCGGCGATCGCCGAAGGCGGCAACGCGCGCTGGGCCGGATCCGTGATCACCCGGATGGCGGCGAACGGCACGTCTTCCGCGAGACCGACGGAGGCGACGATATGGGACTCCATGTCGACGGCGATGGCGCCGGTCTTGTCGAACAGTTCGCGCTTGGCGCTCGGATGCGCGACCGGCGCCGACACGCCGGCGAGCCCGCCGGACACCGCGCCCGGTATCGTCTGCACGAGCTTCTCGGTCCATTGCCGATGGGTCGGCATGCGGCGCGAGCCCGACACGACGTGCGTGCCAACCACGCAGGCGCCGCTCGGCAGTTGCGGCGCCAGTCCGCCGGCAACGCCGAAACTGACGATGCCCGGAAGGCCTCGCCCGCGCTTGCGTGCATTGGTGATCGCCGCCGTCAGCTTGCCGGGCAAGTCGCGACCGTCGCCGCTGCAAATAACATCCACCCCCGGGCCGGCAGCAATGCGTGCTTCAAACGCCAGCCCAACGACAATGATCACATGCCCCCCTAACATGCCGGAGCGTCCCTCGATATCGCTCCGAATGCACTCCCGCATTGACCAAGATGCCTAGATTACCGCGACGATTTGGTAATCGCCAGCCTCGGCCAACGTGGCAATTCACCAGATTTTACAGCACTATATTCCACATCGCCGTTCGGGCTGTCTACCTTTTTGCGGGCTATCGGGTTGGAGCGTGGCAAGCGTTTTTGCTGACATCGCGAATTGGCTATCGGTGATTTGCGAAATTGCCGCTGTCCTGGGCTGCGCTTATGCCCTGGGCGCAGCCCTTACCGTCGGCCAATTTGGCCGCGTGGCGATCATGCCGGCGACGAGTTATCCGGCCGTTACCGTGCTGAAGCCGCTGCACGGCGCCGAGCCCGAGCTTTACGGCAATCTGGCCGGGCTCTGCACGCAGGACTATCCGGGCCCGGTGCAAATCGTCTGCGGGGTCGCCGATCCCGGCGATCCGGCGATCGCGACCGCTCGCGCTCTGATGGCCGCATTTCCTGACTCCGATGTCAGATTGGTCGTCGCGCCGCGCCAGCACGGCGCCAACCGCAAGGTATCGAATCTGATCAACATGCTCGATGCGGCGCGCCACGATGTCCTCGTCATTGCCGACAGCGATATCGTCGTTGAGCGCGATTACTTGAAAGCAATTGCGGCGAGCCTCGGGCCACCCGGCGTTGGTATTGTGACGCTTCTGTATGGCGGCATCGGCGCGGCCGGCCTGTGGTCCGCATTCGCCGCTGCGGCGATCGACTACGACTTCCTGCCGAATGTGTTGGTCGGGCTCAGGCTCGGCCTGGCGAAGCCCTGCTTCGGCTCGACCATTGCGATACACCGCGACACGCTCGGTGCCATTGGCGGCTTCGCGGCGGTGGTCGACTATCTGGCCGACGATTACGCGCTCGGCACGCTAGTGCGCGGCGCGGGCTTGAGCGTCGTCATCCCGGCCTACACGGTCTTGCATCGCTGTACCGAGCCAAGCTTGCGCGCGCTTTTTGCTCACGAGTTGCGCTGGGCGCGCACCATCCGGGCGGTCGACCCGGCCGGCTATGCGGGCTTGGCGATCACCCACGCGCTGCCATTGGCGCTCATCGGCGCGGTGCTGGGCGGCTTCGGCGTCGTTTCCGGCATTATCATCGTTGCCGCGCTCACGAGCCGATTTGCGCTGCAGCTCACGGTCGACCGCATGCTCCGCCGGCGCCAGCGGCCGTTCTGGGGCGGGCCGCTGCGCGACCTCCTGTCCTTTGCGGTCTTCGTCGCAAGCTTTTTCGGCCATGCGGTCGAATGGGGCGGCTGGCGCTACAAGGTGCACACCGCGGCGGGGATCGTGGACCCGGGTCGCCACGCGCCGTAATCTCAAGCCGGTGCTCTAAGTTCGGCAAAGGATTGCAAGCTGAAAGATCTGATCGTCACGGCAGACGATTTCGGCCTGGCGCCGGAAGTCAACGAAGCCGTCGAAATCGCCCATCGCGACGGCATCTTGACCGCGGCCAGCCTGATGGTCGGGGCGCCCGCGGCCGCCGACGCGGTGGCGCGGGCGAAGCGGCTGCCGACGCTGCGGGTTGGTCTGCACGTCGTGCTGATCGAGGGACGCCCGGTGATGCCGGCGGCCGCGTTGCCGGATCTGGTGGATCGCACAGGTAATTTCCGCGGCGATATGCTTGCCGCAAGCGTGCGGATTTTCCTACGACCGCACGTGCGCCGGCAGGTCGCGTTGGAGATTGCCGCGCAGTTCGACGCCTTTGCGGCGACCGGCCTACGCCTCGACCATGTCGACTGCCACAAGCACTGGCATCTGCACCCGACCATTGCCGATCTGATCGTGCAGGCCGGGCAACGCCACGGGATGAGCGCGATCCGCGTCCCGAACGAGCCCGTCGACGTGCTCAAGCGCGCCGAGCGGAATTCTTCCGCGTCGCGCTCCGTCATCGTCGCCGCCAGTGCCGCCCGGCTGCGCCGGCGCGCGCGCGCAATGAATCTGCAGACCCCCGACCGGATATTCGGCCTCGCCTGGTCGGGTGCGATGACGGAAAGCCGCATGGCCGCGCTGTTGCAGCATCTGCCGGACGGGCTGACGGAAATCTACACCCATCCCGCGACGGCGAATTCATTTGCCGGAGCGGCGCCCGGCTACCGCTACGCCGACGAGTTGAGCGCGCTCATCTCACCGCAGGTCAAAGCGGCGATTGCCGCAAGCGATATCCGGCTGACGTCCTATGCCGACCTCGCCGCGCGCGCTGCGGCCGCCGGCGGTCAGCGCAGATAAGCGCGCGCGCGAAACCAAGCGATCGCTGCAGCGACGGCTTCGGCATAAGGCCGCGCCCGGTAATCGAGCTCGCGCTCGGCCTTGGCCGAGGAGAAGAACATGTGGTCCTTGGCCAGGCGCAATCCGGTCGTGGTCAGAAACGGCTCGCGGCCGGTGATACGCGCCACGGCCTCGGCGCCGTAGGCGAGCGGGAACATCAGCCGGCGCGGCAGGCGCAATTTCGGCGGCGCGCGCCCGACCTGGCGGGCGATCTCGGCCAGCATGTCGTGCAACAGCACGTTCTGGCCGCCGAGGATGTAGCGCTCGCCGATGCGGCCGCGTTGCAATGCCGCCAGCTGCCCCGCGGCGACGTCGTCGACATGGACGAAATTCAGGCCGGTCTCGATATAGGCCGGCATCCGCCCGGCCGCCGCTTCGACGATGAGGCGTCCGGTCGGCGTCGGGCGAATGTCGCCCGGGCCGATCGGCGTCGACGGATTGACGATGACCGCGGGCAGTTGCTCGCGTTCGACCATGGCCTCGACGGCGCGCTCGGCGACAACCTTGCTGTATTTGTAGGCGCCGACGGCGGCCTCCGGTTCGAGCGGATGCGTCTCGTCGCTCGGCTGCCCGTCCGGCAGCGGCTTCAGCGTGGCGACGCTGCTGGTATAGACGATGCGCTCGACGCCGGCGCGCAGCGCCGCTTGCATCAGCGCGCGCGTGCCTTCGACATTGGTGCGCACGATCTCGCCAGGGTCGCGCGCCCACAGCCGATAATCGGCGGCGACGTGGAACACGTAGCGCACGTTTTGCATCGCCCGTTGCAGCGAGGGGGCATCGCGCAGGTCGCCATCGGCGATCTCAATCGGCAGATCGACGACGTTGCCGCGGGGGCTGGTCGGGCGAACGAGCGCACGGACGCTATATCCGGCGCGGATCAGGCACCGTGCGACCGCGGCACCGACAAATCCGCTCGCGCCGGTGATCAGCACCATCAAGCGATACTCACCACAACGGGTGCATGCTGAAGGAGTAGGTGGTGCCGACGCCGAAGGTGAATTGATTGGGCGAGCCGCGCTGGGTCACCAGCGGCGAATTGGCGGCATCGCCGGTGAGCCTCTCGTACTCGATGAACGTGTGCGCCGCCCACGTCGGATTGAAGAAATACTCGGCCTGCGTTCCGGCGCCGTAGGAGTAGAAGCCGCCGCCGGCGTGATAGACCGGAAGCATCGGCAGGCCGGCGACCGTCGAGTTGGCCGACTGCTGCGGCGTGATGCTGAAATAGGGGCTGACCGCGGCGGCCGACTGTGCGGTCAGTCGCGGGCCGGCGGAAAACCGCCACTGCTCGACGGGCACCACCGCGTCGACAAAGATGTTGCCGGTGACGCCGGTTTCGCCGCCGATGCCCTGGCGCGCTTCGCCGTGCAGCCGCAGCCACGGCACCGGCCAATAATCGGCAAAGCCGCCGGCCTGCAGCGTATAGCCGACATTGCCGAGGCCGTTCAGCTCGTGATAGGCGCTGGCCGAACGTTGCCAAATCAACTGGAACGCCGGTCCGAGCTTGACCTGGCCGAGATCGACGACAGGAAATCCGAAGCTGTCGCGCGGGCCGAAAAAGTCGGGCGGCGTTCCGGCCTTGCGGATGCCAAACAGCGGCAGCCCGGTCAGCGCGAACTTGGTATCGGCGGCGCCCGGCCAGGCCGGGATGGCCCGGGCCTCGATCCCGATCGTAACGATCCAGTCCGGCGCCGCGACGGCCGCAGGCGCTGCGGCGGCGGGCTCAGGCGCGGCCGGCAGATCGGCCGCCATCGCGATTGTCGATGCGACAGCCAAGAATCCAGCCGAAATGGGCCAAGAAATGCGCCAAGTAATGCACCAGGACGCCGACGACATCGACACTACACCCGACTTCCCCAAATCCGGCCCGACCCCCGGATCGACAGCGAACCCGGCCCACAGGCAGGGCGCGACCGGAACAGCATAGCACAGCGGCCGTTCGATATCGTCCTCGAGCGGTTAACAAACATTTTCGCGGCATTGCCGCCGAAATGATGGCTTCGCGGCGGCGTCGCTCAGGCGGCCCGCTCGATCCGCGTGTCGATCTCGCTGCGGAGCGCTTGGAAGTCGATCGGCTTGGTGAGGAGCGACTCGGCGCCGCCCTCCAGCGCCTTGCGCTTGGTCTCCGCATCGCCGTAGGCGGTGATCATGATGACGGGTACGTCGGGCCGCAAAGCCTTCGCCTTGGGCAACAACTCGAGCCCGGTCATCCCCGGCATATTGATGTCGGTGAGGATCAGGATCAGCGAGACGGCATGCGCGTCACCGATCCGCTGCAATGCCGCCGGCGCGGACTGGGCAAATTCCATCGCAAACCGGCCGGCGCGCAGATCGCGCCGGAATTGCTGGCGAAACAAAACCTCGACGTCGGGCTCGTCATCGACAACGAGAATGAGCAGGTTCATGCGTCTGCCTTCATGAATTTGCGCGATCGATTTTGCCTATGACCGGCGGGCCCTGGACTTCATGATCGTTGGCCGCATCGGCACGCCGGTCCTCCCACTGCATCCTGCCCGCAAGCGACAGTCGCGGCTGTGCCCGATGTCACACTCACCCCGGCGACGAGGGCCCTCTATTTTGCGGCCCGCGGCAGAATGATCGTGAATTCGGTGAACTCACCGGGCCGGGTGTCGACCTCGATAGACCCAGAATGTTGCTTGACGATGATATCGTGACTGATCGACAGGCCAAGGCCGGTGCCCTCGCCCGCCGGCTTGGTGGTGAAGAAAGGGTTGAACATCTTGTCCCGGACTTCGGGCGGAATCCCAATACCATTGTCGCGAATCCTGATCTCTACGCGGTCGCCGAGGCTTTTGGTCGCAGCCGTGATCGTCGGCTCGAAGTTATTGCCGCTTTCTTGGCCGCCTTCCTGCGCCTGGCGCTTGGCCGCCGCATAGAAGCCGTTCGCGATCAGATTCAGCAAGACGCGGCTGATCTCCTGGGGAAAAGCCTCCACCGCGCCGGCCGCGGGATCGAACGATCGCTCCAGCGCGACGTTGAAGCCCTGCTTCTCGGCGCGCGCGCCGTGATAGGCGAGATTGAGGCTTTCCTCGACAAGAGCGTTGACATCGACCGGCCGGCGCTCGCCCGCGCCTTCGCGCGAATGCAGCAGCATGTTCTTGACGATGGAGTCGGCGCGCTTGCCGTGCTGCACGATCTTGCCGAGGTTGTCGCGCAGCGTGTCGGAAAGCTCGTTGACTTCGGCACGCGCCTTCTCGGTCAGCGGCGCATCGCGCAGCGCCTCCTGCAATTCGTCGATCAGCTCGACCGAGACGCCGGAGAAGTTATTGACGAAGTTCAGCGGATTCTTGATCTCGTGGGCAATACCCGCCGTCAGTTGGCCGAGCGAGGCGAGTTTCTGCGTCTGCACCAGACGATCTTGCGCGGTTCGCAAGTCATCCAGCGATTTCGTCAGCTCGCGCGTGCGCTCTTGTTCGGCATCGAAGAGCCTCACGTTCTCGATCGCTATTGCGGCCTGGTCGGCGAATGTCGACACGAGCTCGATCTGCTTGTCGGTGAACGGTTGCACGTTCTTTCGCATCAAGGTCATGACACCGACCGGCGCGCCTTCGCGCAACATCGGGACTCCGAGCAGCGTGCGGAAGGTGCCGGTTCGCACCGGGTAGGTATATTCGCGGTCGGCTTCGATATCGGGAATTTGAATGATCCGGCCTTCGAGCAGCGCGCGACCTGACCCGCTGTCTCGGCTGAGTTCGACCGGTTGATCGTCCAGAAGTCTGCTGAAATCCTCGGGCATGCCATAGGAGACTGTCCGGTAGAATCGGTCGTCCTGGCGCCGCGCGATGACCCCCATGTCGGCGTCGCACAATCTGCCGGCCGAGCGCAGCAGCGTGTCGAGCACGACCTTCAGATCGAAGGCGGAGCGGCTGATGAGCTTGAGCACATCCGATGTTGCGGTCTGTTGCTGCAACGACTCTCGAATCTCGTTGAGCAGTCGCGTGTTCTCGATGGCGATAACGGCCTGCGCCGCGAAGTTCTGCACCAACTCGATTTGCTTGTCGGTGAAAGGGCGCACCTCCTGGCGATAGATGGCGATCGTGCCGACCAGCGCCCCCTCGCGCAGCATGGGCACGCCGAGCGCGGTGCGCGCGCCGCCCTTTTGCGCCAGCATCGAATGGGCATAGGGTTCCTCGGCGGTGAGATCGTGGACGTGATTGACGCGCTTCGAGACAACGACACGACCGACAATCGTATTCCCCAACGGAACGATTGGATCTCTGCCCCGGGCCTCCATATACGCGGGCGGCGGATTGTGCATCGCCGCCATGCGCAGATCCTTGCCGTCGTAAAGCGACAAATTGCCGAAGCCCGCGTCGCAAATCTTTACTGCGTTCGCCAGCATGGCGTCGAACACCGGTCCCAAATCGCCGGTCGAGCTCGAAATGACCTGCAGCACCTCGCTGGTGGCGGTCTGTTGCTCCAGCGATTCCGCGAGATCGTCCGTGCGCTGTCGCAACTCGTTGAGCAGCCGCGTGTTCTCGATGGCGATGACGGCCTGGGCGGCGAAGTTTTTGAGCAACTCCATCTGCTTGTCGGTGAATGGCCGAACCTCCTGCCGGTAAACCGCAATTGCGCCAACCAGGACTTGGTCCTTGAACATCGGAACGGTAACGAGCGACTTCGCCCCGCCGAGGCGCCCCGGGGCGCTCCGGGCCTCCTCGGTCGAAACATCGACGTGGTAGGCAGCACGTCCCGTCTCGATGACTTCAGCGAGTGCGGTGCCGGACGGCGGTCTAAATGGACCGCGCCGGTCAATGAATTCGAGCAGCGCCGGCGGAACATTGCGGACTGCAGTCTTGCACATCAGCTGCCCGTCATAGCGGAACAGCATGCCGAACTTCGCTTCGCAGATATGCGTGGCGTTCTCCAGTATCGCCTCGAATACGGGCTCAAGTTGCCCCGGCGAAGAACTGATCACACGCAGCACTTCTGACGTCGCTGTCTGCTGCTCCAGCGATTCCGTCAGATCGTCGGTGCGCTGGCGCAATTCGCTGAGCAGCCGCGTGTTCTCGATGGCGATGACGGCCTGGGCGGCGAAGTTTTCCACCAGCTCGATGTGCTTTTGCGTGAACGGGCGGACTTCTTGGCGATAGAAGTTGAGCGCGCCGACCACCGCGCCGTCCTTCAGCAGCGGAACGATCAGAAGGGTGCGCGCTCCGGCCAGCGTCACCAGGCGATTGCCGACATAGGCCGGCTCGGTCTGAAGATCGGCCAACTGCACCGGCTGCTTTGTTTGCGTCAGCGTGACCAAGCCACTGCCCGCTCGCAGCGGAATAACCGGATTTTGCGCCATCGCGGCAATGTAAGCTTCGGGTGCACCCTCGATGGCCACACTGCGGAATCCGTCACCCTCGCGCAGCATCAGGATGCCGAACTTGGCCTGGCAGATATGCGTGGCATTCGTAAGCATGGCCCGGAACACCGGCCCCAGCTCGCCGGGCGATCGTGAAATGACGCTCAACACTTCAGAGGTCGCCGTCTGCTGCTCCAGCGATTCCGTCAGATCGTCCGTGCGTTGTCGCAGCTCCTTGAGCAGCCGCGTGTTCTCGATGGCGATGACGGCTTGGGCGGCGAAGTTCTGCACCAGCTCGATTTGCTTGTCGGTGAACGGACGAACCTCCTGGCGGAAGATCGCGAAGGCGCCGATGAACTCGTCTTCCTTCAGCATCGGGACGACGAGCAGCGTCCGGACGCCAAAGCGCTCGACTGAAGCAACCGCGAGCGGATTGCGCCGGATGTAGGCGGGCTCAGTCGCGAAATCGAGCACGTGGACGGGCTGCTTCGTCTTGACGACCCGCATGATCGGCGCGTCTTCGCTCGGCTGCTGCGGACCCGGCTCGAAGAAATCCATGAGTTGCTTCGGCACGCCGATGAAGGCGACCGGCCGCATGCCCTGTTCCTGCAATCGGAACAACATCCCAAAGTTTGCTTCGCAAACGCGGGCCGCGTTCTCCAGCATCGCCTGAAAGACCGGCTCGAGCTCGCCGGGCGATGAGCTGATGACTTTCAAGACGTCGGACGTCGCCGTCTGCTGTTCCAGCGATTCGGTGAGATCGTCCGTGCGTTGACGCAATTCGTTGAGCAGCCGCGCGTTCTCGATGGCGATGACCGCCTGGGCGGCGAAGTTCTGCACCAGCGCGATTTGCTTATCGGTGAACGGGCGGACCTCCTGGCGAAAAATGGTGATCGCACCGATCAACTCATTGTCCTTGAGCATCGGCACGCCGACGTCGGTACGCGCCCCGGCGAGCTCGACCAATCGGACGGCGGAAGGCTCTCGCTGCTTATACGCAGCACTCTCGGCATAATCCAAAATATGGACCATTTGCTTCGTGGCAATCACGTGCGCCATCGGCGTCAGGGGGCCGGGCCGATACGTGGGCCCGCGCTGCGCAATCGCTTCGGCAAAAGGAGCGGGCACATTGTGCATCGCCCCCATTCGCAGGCTGCCATTGTCGTGCAGATGCAGGAGACCGAAGTTGGCCTCGCAGATGCGGGTCGCGCTTTCCAATATGGTTTGGAACACCGGCTCGAGTTCGCCGGGTCTCGCGCTGATGACGCTCAGCACTTCCGACGTCGCCGTCTGCTGCTGCAGCGATTCGCGTAATTCACTCAGCAGCCGCGCGTTCTCGACGGCGATCACGGCCTGGGCGGCGAAGTTCTGAACCAATTCGACTTGCTTGTCGGTGAACGGCCGGACTTCCTGCCGAAAGATCAGAATGGCGCCGATGAGCTTGTCCTCCTTTAGCATCGGAACGGCGACGGCCGTCCGTGCGCCGGCAAGCGCGGCAAGCTGCGCTGCCGTGGTGCCCGACGGCGCGCGCTGGTTGGCCTCTTCCCGGATATCGGCCGTTTGCGCGACGCGTCTGGCGGCAAGCGCGCGCCCAAGATGGGTGTCGGGCCCGGGATGGATCACCGGGTTGCGCAGACGCTCTTCGACGTAGGCCGGCGGCGCGCCATGGATCGCCACAACGCGCAGCCCGTCACCCTCGCGAATGTAAAGCGTTCCAAACTTGGCGCCGCAGATGCGCGTTGCGTTCGCCAGCATCGACTGAAAGACCGGCTCCAGATCGCCCGGCGAGCTCGAGATGACGCTCAGCACCTCCGACGTCGCCGTCTGCTGCTCAAGCGATTCGCGCAGTTCACTCAGCAGCCGCGTGTTCTCGATGGCGACCACCGCCTGGGCGGCGAAGTTTTGCACCAGCGCGATCTGCCTTTCGGAAAAAGGCCGCACCTCCTGACGATAGATGACGATGGCGCCGACCAATTTGTCGTCTTTGACCATCGGCACCGCAAGAAGCGTGCGAGCTCCGGCTTGCTCGACCGTGACGACACGCAGTGGCTCGCGCTCGGACGCATAGGGGGTATCGGTCCTGAGATCGGGAATATGGGCCACTTGTTTGGTGCGCGCGAGCCGGTCGAGACCGGTGTTCGGGCCCGGGCGTATCGGGCCGTGCTGTTCCCAAAATTCGCGATAGGATGCGGGAACATCATGCAGATGCGAGGCATGATAACGCTCGCCATCGTAGAGCAGGATGTGGCCGAACTTGGCTTCGCAAATGCGCAAAGCGTTTGCCAGCAGCGCCTCGAATACGGGCTTCATGTCGCCGGGCGAGGTGCTGACGACGCGCAGTACGTCCGACGTTGCAGTCTGCTGTTCCAGGGATTCCCGCAGATCGTTCAGCAGCCGCGTGTTCTCGATGGCAATGACCGCCTGGGCGGCGAAGTTTTGCACCAGTTCGATCTGCTTGTCGGTGAAGGGACGAACCTCCTGCCGATAGATGATGATCGCACCGATGAGGTCGCCGTCCTTGAGCAAAGGCGCACAGACCGCCGATCGCGCGCCACCGAGCCGCGCCTCGGAGACCACGTGAGCATTGGCAGCCGCGTCCGCCGTGTGGCTGACCCGCTTGGTCGCCATCGCGCGGTCCAGCAGGCCTCCCGGCGACTGCCGGAACGGGCCGCGTTGCTTCAAAAACTTGCCATAAGCGGCGGGCACGCCGACGTCCACCGCCAGACTGAACGTTTCGCCGTCGAAACGATAAAGGGTGCCGAACTTGGCCTCGCAGATGCGGGTGGCGCTCTCCAGCATCGCCTGGAACACCGGCTGCAATTCGCCGGGCGACGCGCTGATGACGCGCAATACCTTCGCGGCGGCTTGCTCGCGCTCCAGCGCCTCGTCGCGCTCGCGGGTCAGCCGCGCGATCGCCGTTGCCTCGCTGGCTGCGCCGGACCGGCGCCGAGCCGCGGTCTTGGACGGCATGGCGCGCTTTGGCGCCGCCTTCCGGCGTCTCGCCTTTGCCGCCTTGCCGCCTGCTCTCGCGCGACGCTTCATTGCCTTGCCTGGACTCGGGCAAGGCATGGTAGCGGGTCCAACTGGCCGATTGGAAGTAGCCGCGGGAGGCTGCGGCGGCCGCTCAATAGCGATTCAAGACCGTCTCGGACGTGATGGCGACGCTGCACCGGTCGCATTTGAACGTCTGCAATCCGGCGGCGCCGCTCCATTCCGCGGCGATGCGCGAGGCCTGCATCGGCTTGCTGCAGACCGGACATTCCGCAAGCCAATCGACGCAGATGCTGTCGACCCGCCGGCCCACCGGCCGGCTCGCGCGTTGCGCTTGCTTCGCCGCGAACATGATGTGCCCCGCCGACACGCGCCCCGCGCGCAAGGTGTCGGATGATTGTTGTCCGATGATCGTTGCGTCTGTACGTTGGAGGAATGGGCGAGCGCCCGTAGTTCATACGAGCGCTCGTGGCAACCAAAAGGGTTCAGGACAAATGAGAATGGGCCTCAATCATTCTCCGTCCGCCGCTAACAAAACAAATATACCACATTTCTTCATGGCCGCATTGCAAACATCGAGAGTTGGTTAAAAACGAAAACGAGCAGCGGCTGCGCCGCTTATGCGGGCGCGCTCTCGCTCTTCGCGGCGTCGTCCTGCTTCGCGGCGTCGTCCTGCAATTGCCGCGGCTTGCCCATCAGCACCGGCTGGAACAGCGCCGCCGCCGCCATGGTCGTCATCAGCGAGATCGCCAGCAGCTTGCCCATGCTGGATGTGCCGGGGTGGCTGGAGAACCACAGGCTGCCGAACGCGGTCGCGGTGGTGCAGGCGCTGAACGTCACCGCGCGCGTCAGCACCGACTGCAGCAGGTTGGTCTGCCCCTCGCGCCAGGCCATGATGTAATAGATCTTGAACGCGACGCCGACGCCGAGCAGCAGCGGCAGCGCGATGATGTTGGCGAAATTCAGCGGCATGCCGATCAGCACGCAGATTTCCAGCGTCACCACGCCGGCCAGCACCAGCGGCACCAGCGTCAGCAGCACGTCGCTGACACGCCGCAGCGTGATCCAAAGAATGATGGAAATCGAGAACAGCGCGCAGGCGGCGGCGACGATGAAGGCGGTCACCACCGTGGCCCGCGCTTCGAGAATCGCGATCGGGCCCTCGGTCGCCTCCGGCGTAACCTTCTGAACCGCGTGGGCGAACGCCTCCAGCACCGTATTGTTGTTGGAATCGCCCTTCGGCGCGACGTCGACGCGGCCCTGGCCGTCCGGCGTCACCCAGTCGTCGGCGAGCGTCGCCGGCAGGTTTTCGCGCGTGACCGTCTGCGCCTTGAGCAGATTGCGCAGATCGTCGAGCGTCGTCTTCAGCGGCTGAACGAACACCACTTCGGCGCGCTGGCGCACCGAAGGATCGGCCTTGGCGAGCGCCGTCATGGCGGTGGCGAGGCGCTTGGCCGCGGTCGCACCCTGGCCGGTGCCGTCGCC
>Ga0335079_10005591_pt1 | contig 14376 bp, 13 predicted proteins | sample Lox_Sample_33_FD_206719 | JGI IMG/M metagenome (GOLD analysis project Ga0335079, IMG submission 206719) | Soil microbial communities from Loxahatchee National Wildlife Refuge, Florida, United States - Lox_Sample_3.3 | ecosystem: Environmental > Terrestrial > Soil > Wetlands | place: USA...
GCACGCCGACGCCGAGATTCTTCGCCGCCTGGATGATCTTGCCGGGACGGAAATAGACGCCGGCCGAACCCATCGCCGAATCCTGCACCAGCAACTGGTCGTCGGGGATGAACATGTCCTCGAACGCCATCTCGCCGTTGTTCATGAAGCGGCAGCCGAGAGTCTCGTTGCAGCGCGCCACCGAAAATCCCTTGGTCTCGCGCGGCACCAGAAACGATGAGGTTCCCTGCAGCATGCCGACTTTGGGGTTGGTGTTGGCATAGACGACGTAGAGGCTTGCGTCGTAGCCGTTGGAGATGAACTGCTTGCGGCCGTTGATGATCCAGCCGCCGTTGGTTTTCACCGCGCGAGTCTGCATCGCCGCTTCCGGCACGTTATAGGGCAGCCAGCGGTCGGAAGCGCCGCGCGGCTCGGTCAGGCAATGCGCCATCAAAAATTGCGGCTCGTTGACCAGGCGCGTGAACCAATGCTTCTGGTGATGCTTGGGCGCGAACTGGCGCAGCAGCACCGAGACCTTCCAGTTCTGCACCAGCTTGTCGGCGAGGCCTGAATCGCCGCGCGCGATCTCCTCGGCGACGAGCGCGAAGGTCCGCACTTCGGTGCCTTTCTCGAGCTCCACGCCGCCGTATTCTTCCGGCACGCCCAAAGTGCGGATGCCGACCTTTTCGGCGCCTTCCAGAATGCTCAACGGCAGCCGGTCTTCCGGCACCATCGACCATTCTTTCTGCCAATTCTTCTTGATGTAGGGCAGCACCATGTCGTCGACGAAATCGCGGCAACTCTGCCGCATCATCTTTTGCTCTTCGGACAATCCACGGTCGAACATCTGATTTTTTCCTTCCTTGGGCCGCGGCGGCTGCCGAGCGCCTCCCGGCTTTGATATTGGTCCGGTTTGCGTTCTATTTCCAAGTGGCATTTGCCAGGGAGAACACGCATGCAAGTCGGAGTGATCGGCGTCGGCCGCATGGGCAAGGCGATGGCGCGCAACCTGCTGAAAGCGGGCCATACGGTGCGTGTTTTCGATATGGCGAAAGAGCCGCTACGCGAACTGGAAAAGGAAGGCGCGGCGGTCGCGGCCAGCGCCAAGGACGCCTTCACGGGCGATGCGGTGATCTCGATGCTGCCGAACGACGACGCCATGCGCGCGGTCTTCGTGCAGGGCGACACGCTGCCCGCAGGCGGATCATCGACCGTTCACGTGAACATGGCGACCGCCTCGGTCGCCTGTGCCGAGGAGCTCACAGCTTTGCACCGCCAGCGCGGCGTGCCTTATATCGCGGCGACGGTATGGGGCCGCCCCGACATGGCGGCGGCGGCGAAGCTCTCCATCGCGGTGGCGGGCGACGCGACGGCGATCGAGCGCGTGCAGCCGCTGCTCAACGCGGTCGGCCAGCGCTCGACCCGCGTGGGCGAGGAGCCGCGCATGGCCAATGTCGCCAAGATCGCCGGCAATCTGATGGTCGCCGCGGCGATCGAGGCGATGGCGGAGGCCGCCGCGCTGGTGCGCGGCTACAAGATGCCGGCGAAGGAATTCCTCAACATCGTCAACACTGCGCTGTTCGACGTGCCGGTCTACCGCGGCTATGCCGATCTGATCGCCAGCGGCCGCTACGAGCCGCCCGGTTTCGACCTCATCCTCGGCATGAAGGATGTCCGGCTCGCGCTCGCGGCCGGCGAAAAGGCCAATGTGCCCTTGCCCTTCGCCAGCGTGCTACGCGACGCGTTCCTCGACGCGCTGGCGCATGGCGACGCCAACAAAGATTGGGCGGCGATCGCCAAGGTGGCGGCGAGACGGGCGGGGCTGGAAACCTGATTAGGCGGCTTTACGGCTCGACAGGAACTCACCCATGCGGCCGAGCGCCTTCAGGATGTTCTCGGTCGAGTTGGCATAAGACAGCCGCAGGTACCCCTCGCCGAGGATGCCGAAGTCGGGGCCGCCGATGGTGACGACGCCCGTTTCATTGAGCAGCGTGTTGGCCAGCTCCTTGGCCTTCCAGCCGGTGCGCTTGATGTTGGGGAAGGCGTAAAACGCGCCCTTCGGCACCACGCAGGAGACGCCGGGAAGTTTGTTGAGCCCCTCGACCACGACTTTGCGCCGCTTGTCGAACTCAGCGACCATCTTATAGACCTCGTCCTGCGGGCCTTGCAGCGCGGCAAGGCCGGCATATTGCGCCGAGGCGTTGACGCAGGAATGCAAGTTCACCGCGAGCTTGCGCGCATAGTCGTAGAGCTTGCCCGGCCATACCGCGTAGCCGAGCCGCCAGCCCGTCATGGCGTAGGTCTTCGACCAGCCATTGAGCAGAATCAGCCGGTCGCGGATCGACGGATACGACAGCAAGCAGACGTGCTTCTCGCCGTCGTAGACCATGTGGTCGTAGATCTCGTCCGACATGACGGCGACGTCCGGCCACTTCTCCAGTCCGGCAACCAGTTTGTCGACTTCCGCTTTCGGCGTGACGCCGCCGGTCGGATTGGCCGGCGAGTTGACGATGAGGAGCCGCGTCTTCGGCGTGATCAGTTTCAACGTCTCTGCCGCCGAGAAGGCGAAGCCGTTCTCCTCGCGGACCGGCACCGGAATCGGCGTAGCTCCAGTGAACTCGATCATCGAGCGGTAGATGGGGAAGCCGGGATCGGGATACATGATCTCGGCGCCGGGCTCGCCGAACATCAGGATCGACATGAACATGGTCGGCTTGCCGCCGGGCATGATCATGACCTCATCGGGCGAAACGTCGACACCGAAGCGCTTATGCAGATCGGCGGCGACTGCCTCGCGCAACGGCGGGATGCCGTTCGCAGCGGTGTAGCCGTGGTGGCCGTCGCGCAGCGCCTTGATCGCCGCCTCGACGATGAAATCGGGCGTGCGAAAATCCGGCTGACCGATACCGAGGCTGATGATGTCGCGGCCTTGCGCCGCGAGCGCGTTGGCGCGCGCGAGCACCGCAAAGGCGTTTTCCTCGCCGATGCGGTCGAAGGCGGCGATGGTTTTCAGCATGTTTCACTCCCCGGCGATTGAGCCGCGCTGACAGGCGCGCAACGTTCAAATCGGCGCGCAGTTCACCCGATCGGGCGGGGAAAATCAAATTCGACGGCGGTCAGGGCTCGCCGCCGTAGTGGGCGTTCAGATCGCGCTGCAGCTGCAGGCGGATGAACGGGTCGGGGTCGTCGCCGAGATAATCGTTGGCGTGATAGACCGGCCCGGCCGGAAACAGAGCGGTGCCGCGGTAGCCGGGTTTCACCGCGACGGCCGCGGCATGCGCCGGCTTCTTGTGCTTGCGCGCCTTGGCGGCGTCGGCCGGCGCGGCGGCAAGGACCAAGGCAAGCGCAACAAACGACATCATCAGCTTGAGCGGAAGCGATGCCATGGCAGCAGCCTTTGTTCGCGTCATGGTCGCATGCATTAGCTTGCCGGCGCGGCAAAACAAGGGCGCGGCGGCGCGACTTCGATCACAACTCGGTGTCGGAATATAAGCCGCCGGCAGGGGTTAAACGCGCAGCCAGGCGTTGTCACAATGCGACTTACCGGCGCAAACCGGATTGCAATTGCCGACCGCATGGGCGCATCCTCGCGTTAAAATTGTCCTGCGCGGGGGGAGACGACGATGGGCATTCGGGCGGCCGACAAGGAGTACGAGCGCTGGCTCACGGCCCAGCTCAAGGGCGATGTCGTCGAGGGCGATCTGAAGAAAAAGCAGAAGGCAATGTGCGACAACGCGTTCTCCTTCTTGCGCGCGACCTATTGGCGCTGGGCGGAGACGATCCTCGATATTTGTCCCGATTTCGCCAAGGCACCCGCCGTCCTCGCCGTCGGCGACATCCATTTGGAGAATTTCGGCACTTGGACCGACCGGGAAGGCCGCATCTGCTGGGGCGTCAACGACTACGACGAGGCGGCCGAGATGCCCTACCTGCTCGATCTGGTGCGGCTCGCCGCCAGCGCCACGCTCGCTGCGGCGCCGAGCCAGATTTCGCTCAAGGCGATATGCGCAAACATCCTTGCCGGCTACGCGCAGGGTCTTGAAGCGCCGGAGGCTTTTATCCTCGACCGTCAGCACTTGTGGCTGCGCAAGCGCTTCGTCGTCGACGAGACGGTGCGGGAGAAGTTCTGGCAGAAGATCGAGGATCAATATCGCGCGCTGCTGGCGAAGAAGGATCCCGAGCAGCCGGACGCTCGCTGGTTGAAGTTGTTTACTGCCGCGCTTCCGGACCGCTCGATCAAGCTCGCCTATTGGCGGCGCACCGCGGGAACCGGCAGCCTCGGCCGCCCGCGCTGGCTCGGCTATGCCGTGTGGCATGGCGGTCCGTTGCTGCGCGAGGGCAAGGCGCTGGTGCCGTCCGGCTGGACGCGCGCGCATGGCGGCGGCACGCGGCTCTATCTCGACGACATCGCCTTCGGCAAATATCGCTCGCCTGACCCGTGGTACGCGGCGACCGGCAACCTGCTGATGCGGCGGTTGTCGCCGAATAACCGCAAGATCAACGTCGAGGACCCGCGCGATGCCGCCCGCCTGCTGCATCCCGACCTGCTCTGGTGCATGGGCCGCGAACTCGCCGCCATCCATCTCGGCGCGCGCGACCGCCGCGATGCATTGCGCAAGGATCTGAATAAGCGCAAACGGCGCTGGTTTCGCACGCACGTTGAAACCGCGGCGCAATTCGTGCGCAAAGAATACGCGGAATGGAAAAAATCGGCTAAATAGCCTCCCCCGCTGCCAGCTCTCAGGGGGAGGGTTCGCTATGTCCACCGCCGACAAACGCCGCGCATTCCGCGCCCTGCACCAGAGCGGCTGCTTCGTCATTCCCAATCCGTGGAACGTCGGCACCGCCCGCTATCTGCAGGGCCTCGGCTTCAAAGCGCTGGCGACCACCAGTTCGGGCTTCGCCCATTCGATCGGCTATTCGGACGGCGACGTCACCCTCGACATGGTGCTGGCGCATTGCCGCGAGATCGCAAGTGCGGCCGACGTGCCGGTGAACGCCGATTTTGAGAACGGTTATGCGCACGATCCGGACGGCGTCGCCGAAAATGTGCGGCGTTGCGTCGAGACCGGCGTCGCCGGGCTGTCGATTGAGGATTTCACCGGCGACGACGCCAACCCGCTCTACGATTTCGACATCGCGGTCAGGCGCGTGAAAGCCGCGCGCAAGGCGATCGACGAGGCGGACAGCGGCGTCGTCTTCACCGCGCGCACGGAGGGTTTCATCAAGAATCGGCCCGATTTGGCGGAGACCGTGCGCCGGCTGAAAGCCTTTGCCGACGCCGGCGCCGACTGCCTCTACGCGCCGGGCATCAAGACGCGCGAGCAGATCGAGACTGTGGTCAAGGCTGTGGCGCCAAAGCCGGTCAATTTTCTTAACAGCGGCGCCTTCGGCTTCACCGTCAAGGACTTCGCGGAGATGGGCGTGCGGCGCATCAGCGTCGGCGGCACGCTGGCGCGCGTCGCCATGCAGGCTTTCATCAACTCGGCAACCGCCATCGCCAAAGACGGCGCGTTCGACAGTTTCGCCGGCATCCTGCCGAACGCCGAGCTGAATACCTTTTTCCACACCGACCGCGCGAAACGCTCATCGTCATGACTGGCTCGCAACCCCACCCGCAGACCGGTCAACCAATCGGCTTGCCGGTCGATACGACCCCCGCGCAGCCTCCCGGCCCGGTGACGCTGCAAGGCCGCTATGGCCGCATCGAGAAGCTCAATGCCGGCCATGCGGCGGCGCTATGGCCGCGCGTCAAGGATCATGACCACATATGGACCTACATGTCGCGCTACGGCCCGTTCTCCGGCCTTGCGGAGTTTTCGGAATGGATGGCGAGTTTCGCGAGCGGCAACGATCCCTACCCTTACGCGATCCTCGACACGACGGGCCACGTTCTTGGCTTTTTGGCGCTGATGCGCATTGGACCGCCTATGCGCGTCATCGAAGTCGGCCATGTGGTTTATTCGCCCGATCTGCAACGGACGCCGCTCGCCACCGAAGTGCAGTATTTGCTGGCGCGCTATGTGTTCGAGACGCTCGGCTATCGACGTTATGAGTGGAATTGCAACGCGTTGAATGCCGGTTCGCGCCGCGCCGCTTTGCGGCTCGGCTTTATGTTCGAGGGCGTGCATCGGCAACTGGTGATCGCCAAGGGGCGCAATCGGGACACCGCCTGGTTCTCCATGCTCGACGGCGAATGGCCGGCGCGCAAAGCCAATTTCGAGCGCTGGCTGGCGCCGGATAACTTTTCCGCGGACGGCAAGCAGAAGATCAGCCTGAGCGCGCTGAACAGCGTCGCGGAATGAACACGCCTCCTGCGACGGGCCCCAGTCTGCTGAACCAGCGTCCCTTCGTGCTGTTCTGGATCGCGCGGCTTTGCTCCACCATTGGCTATCAGATGCTGGCCGTGACTATCGGCTGGCAGGTCTATGAGCTCACCGATAGCGCGTTCGATCTCGGGCTGGTCGGGCTGATCCAGTTCGTGCCCGCGGTCGTGCTTACATTGCTGATCGGCCACGCCGCCGACCGTTACGACCGCCGCCTGATCGTGCGCACGGCGCAAGGCGTGCATGCCTTTGCCGCCTTCATGATCACCGCGGCCTTGCTGGCCGGCGTGCTGACCCGCGACCTCCTGTTCGGCGCCGTGTTCCTGATCGCCTGCGCACGCGCCTTCGAATTGCCGACCGCGCATTCGCTGGTCCCGGCGCTGGTGCCGCCGCCGATGATCGCACGCGCGGTCGCCGCCTGGACCTCTGCCAACCAAGTGGCGGTGATCTGCGGCCCAGCGCTGGGTGGGCTGCTCTACACGATAAGCCCGACGCTGGTCAGCGCCCTCTGCCTGGTATTTTTCACCGCTTCGATCGTGCTCATCAGCTTCGTGCACGCCAAAGGCCCGGCCGCCAATCGCGAGCCGCCGACTTTCGCGTCGGTGCTGGCCGGTTTCGACTATATCCGGACCCGCCGCCGGTTGTTGGGCGTGATCACCCTCGACCTGTTCGTGGTGCTGCTCGGCGGCGTCACCGCGCTGATGCCGATCTACGCCCGCGATATTCTCAGCGTGGGCCCGATCGGCCTCGGCCTGCTGCGCTCGGCGCCGGCGGCCGGCGCGCTGATCACCTCGATCGTGCTCGCCCGCCAGCCGGTCCAACGGCACATCGGGCGTAAGATGTTTGCGGTGGTCGCGATCTATGGCGTGACCACCATCGTGTTCGCGCTGTCGACCTGGTTTCCACTGAGTTTGCTGGCGCTGGCGGCGCTCGGCGCCTCCGACGCAGTGAGCGTTGTCATCCGCTTTTCGCTGGTGCAGATCGAGACGCCCGACGACAAACGCGGACGCGTGAGCGCGATCAACTATCTGTTCGTCGGCTCGTCGAATACGCTCGGCGAGTTCCGCGCCGGCGTCAACGCCGCGTCATTCGGCGCGGTGGCGTCGGCGCTGATCGGCGGCTTCGGCTCGTTGCTGATCGCCGGCCTTTGGATGCTATTATTCCCCGACCTGCGCCGCATCGATCGTTTCGAACCGGCGGACAGGGAAGTGAGGACGTAGATGCATGTTCTGATCACCGGTGCGGCGGGCATGATCGGCCGCAAACTGACCGAACGGCTGGTCATCGACCGGGCGCTCGGCAACAAGCCGATCGAAAAGCTGACCTTGATCGACATTGTCGCGCCGGTGCGGCCCGCGGGCTTTTCCGATCACGTGAAGACCCGCGCCGCCGACCTCACCGCGCCGGGCGCCGCCGAAAAGGCGGTCTCGGAGCGGCCGGACGTGGTCTTCCATCTCGCCGGCGTGGTCTCCGGCGAAGCGGAGACGGATTTCGAGAAGGGCTATCGCGTCAATCTCGACGGCACGCGCGCCTTGCTCGAGGCCGTGCGCACTGCCGGCGGCGGCTACAAGCCGAAATTCGTCTTCACCTCGTCGATCGCCGTCTACGGCGCGCCCTTTCCCCACGCCATTCCCGACGACTTCCACCTGACGCCGCTCACCTCCTACGGAACGCAGAAAGCGATCTGCGAACTGCTGCTCGCCGACTATAACCGGCGCGGCTTTCTCGACGGCGTCGGTATCCGGCTGCCGACGATCTGCGTGCGCCCCGGCAAGCCGAACAAGGCCGCCTCCGGCTTTTTCTCCGGCATCATCCGCGAGCCGCTGGCGGGCCTCGAAGCCGTCCTGCCGGTCGCCGATACCGTGCGCCATACCCACGCCAGCCCGCGTGCGGCGGTCGGCTTCCTGATCCATGCGGCGGGACTGACGCGCGAGCAGCTCGGCCCGCGCATCAATCTGGCGATGCCCGGCGTCTGCTGCACCGTCGCCGAGCAGATCGAGGCGCTCTCGCGCATCGCCGGTCCGAAGGTCGCCGCGCGCATCCGCCGCGAGCCTGACGAGCTGATCGTGCGCATCGTCAGCGGCTGGTCCGAGCGCTTCGACGCCAAGCGCGCCGCGGCGCTCGGCTTCAAGGCGGAGGCGAGTTTCGACGAGATCATTAGCGCGCATATCGAGGACGAGTTGGGCGGTAAAATCGCGAACTAGCGATTTTGACCCGCCTGCAGCGAACTTGCGCCACTCGCGCAAGCCCTTACATTGTGTGCCATGACCTACGTCGACGCCGCCGTCGCCCCCCTCCGTAAGACCGGACAGATCAAGATCCACGGGCCCGAAGCCTTCGCGGGCATGCGCAAGGCCGGGCAGCTGGTCGCGCGCTGCCTCGACATGCTGGTCGACCATGTCGGGCCGGGCGTGCCGACCGATAAGATCGACAGACTGGTCTTCGACTACGCGATGGACAACGGCGCCCTGCCCGCCACGCTGATGTATCGCGGCTACAAGAAATCGACCTGCACCTCGCTCAACCACGTGGTCTGCCACGGCATCCCCGGCGACAAGCCGCTGAAGGACGGCGACATCGTCAATATCGACGTGACGCTGATCCTCGACGGCTGGCACGGCGATTCCAGCCGCATGTACACCATCGGCGAAATTCCGCGCCGCGCCGAGCGCCTGATCGAGGCGACGCACGAGGCCATGATGCGCGGCATTGCCACCATCCGCCCCGGCTCGACCACCGGCGACATCGGCGCCGCGATCCAGAACTACGTCGAAGCCCAGCACATGAGCGTGGTGCGCGACTTCTGCGGCCACGGCCTCGGCCGCCTGTTCCACGACGAGCCCAACATCGTGCACGTCGGCCGGCCCGGCGAAGGCATCCTGCTCAAGCCGGGCATGTTCTTCACCGTCGAGCCGATGATCAATCTTGGCCGTCCGCACGTGAAGGTGCTGTCCGACGGCTGGACCGCGGTCACCCGCGACCGCTCGCTTTCGGCGCAGTTCGAGCACACGGTCGGGGTGACCGCTGACGGCGTCGAGGTGTTCACCTTCTCGCCCGCCGGCCTGGATAAGCCGCCGTATAAGCGCTGAGCGCGCCTCACAATTTTATATCGACTGCCCTCGTCGATTGCATTTTGCTGAACTACACTCAGGCCTTCCAAGGCGGCGTGGGCGTCAAGGTATGGCCGAAAAGCAAGCGAAGCGCGGATTGTCCGAGGCGCCGCACTATTATGGCCACCGCGAGCGGTTGCGCGCGCTTCCGCGAGGCCGGCAGCGAGGCGGTCAGCGATTACGAATTGCTCGAGTTGGTCCTGTTCCGCGCTATTCCGCAACGCGACGTCAAGCCGCTCGCCAAGGAGCTCATCGCCCGCTTCGGCTCCTTCGCCGAGGTGGTCGTGGCGCCGCGCGCGCGGCTGAAGGAGATCAAGGGCGTCGGCGAGGCCGTCGTCGACGAGCTCAAGGTGGTGCATGCGGCGGCGAGCCGGCTCGCGCGCGGCCAGGTGCAGAAGCGGCCGCTGCTGTCGTCCTGGGGAAGCGTGCTCGATTACTGCCGCATGGCGCAGGCCTTCGCCGACAAGGAGCAGTTCCGCGTGCTGTTTCTTGACAAGCGCAATCAGCTGATCGCCGACGAACTGCAGCAGACCGGCACCGTCGACCATACGCCGGTTTATCCGCGCGAGGTGGTCAAGCGCGCGCTCGAGCTCTCGGCCACGGCGCTGATCCTGGTGCACAATCACCCATCGGGCGACCCCACGCCAAGCCGCGCCGATATCCAGATGACGCAGGCGATCATCGAAGTGGCGCGCCCGCTCGGCATCGCCGTGCACGACCACATCATCGTCGGCAAGGAAGGCCACGCCAGCTTCAAGGGGCTGCGGCTGATTTGAGCGCTCAAGCCGCCGGCGCGAGATTCTGCGTGTCGGGCACCGCGATCCAGCGCGCGATCTTTGGCCAATAGTCGGCGAGGATCGTCCGCCCCATGAACAGGCCACCGTGGTTGCACGGCGCCGTCGCCTTGCGAATGGCGTGCGCCGGGGTCCCGACGAGGCGCTCGGCGGCGAAAAGCTGCGCCGGCGCGACCAGTTCGTCGTCGCGCGCCGCCAGCAGGAAAAGCGGAACACGCAATTTGCCGAGGTCGATCGTTTCGCCCAAGGCGACGAATTGGCCGGCCGCGATTTCGTTTCGTTTGTAAAGCTTCTCGATGACCTCGAGATAATATGCCCCCGGCAGATCGACGGTCGCCGCGTGCCATGCGCGGAACGTCTGTTCCAAAGCCGCGAAGGCGGGCGAGCCGAGCGGCTCCGGAGCCTGCATGACGTCGCGAATTTCTTGCAGGCTCGGCGTTTCCACGCCCCAGAATTTCTGCACCTCGCGGCCGAGCACCAGTCCGTCACCGAGTTTCACCAGTTCGTGGAACACGGCTAAAGGGCTCGCCTCGGCGAGCGCCGACAGAGCGGATTGCCCGGCGGCGATGTCGATCGGCGCGCCGGCCAGCACCAGCTTGCGCACCTTGGCGGGGAAGCGCGCGGCATAGAGCAATGACATCCAGCCGCCCTGACACAGCCCGACCAGATCGACGCCGCCGCCGAGGCGGTCGACCACGACGTTGAGTTCGGCGAGATAGTCGTCGATACGCAGAAAACGCATCTCCGGCGTCGCCGAGCGCCAATCGGTCACAAACAACCGCCGCACGCCGGCGCCGCGCAAGGCCGCGACCAGGCTATGCCCGGGGGCGAGATCCACGACCGCCGCGCGATGCAGCGCGAAGGGCGCGCAGAGCAATGTCGGCACGCCGTCGGCGACGGTGCTGAAGTCGCGCAATTTCAGGGTCTTCAATTCGAGCGCGATCCCATTCGGCGTCGCCCATGCCGGCTCGGGCGCAGCAGCTCCGCCGTCAGCGTCCGATGCCAGTGCGATGAAATGTTTCGCCAGCAATGCGGCAAATTCGCTTGCCGAGGCCGCGGCGAATGCCGGCCACATGAACCCGAACCGCGGATCGTGTCGTCCCCTTGGCTCGTACATGTGAAATATCTGTCACAAAAACGAAACGCGCGCGTTGTCCTAGGTCAATCGCGGCCGCGAAATACAATTCGCGTTACGATTCAAACGCTTCGTAATTGACTTGCGCCAAGGGCCGCAGCGTCACTGCTGCAGCACATAGCTGCCGGGTGCGTCGGCCAGCGCGACATGCTTCGCGCCGCCCATCGCCGGCGGATCGACCGGCTCACCCGAGCGGGCGGTGAGCCAGTCGGCCCATTCCGGCCACCAGGAGCCTTCGCGTTTCGGCGCCTGCGCCAGGAAGCTCTCCGGATCGACGTAGCGGTCGTCGGCGTTCCGCGCCATCACCTGATAGCTGCGATGATCGTGACCCGGCTCGGACACGATGCCGGCATTATGGCCGCCGCTCGCCAGCAGATAGGTCACGGCGGCGTCGGTGAGAAAATTGATCTTGTAGGTCGAGCGCCAGGGCGCGACGTGGTCGTGCACGGTGCCGACCGCGAAGAGCGGCGCGCGGATGTCGGTGAGCGCGATCGGCTTGTCGTCGACGAGATAGCGTCCTTCCGCCAAGTCGTTATTGAGGAACAGCTGCCGCAAATATTCCGAATGCATGCGATAGGGCATGCGGGTGGCATCCGCGTTCCACGCCATCAGGTCGATCATCGGCGTGCGCTCGCCCATCAGATAGTCGTGCACGATGCGCGACCAGATGAGGTCGCTGGAGCGCAGCATCTGGAAGGCGCCGGCCATCTGCGTGGCGTCGAGGAAGCCCTGCTCCCACATCATGTCCTCAAGGAAGGCGACCTGGCTCTCGTTGATGAACAGCATCAACTCGCCGGCCTCGGTAAAATCGGTCTGCGCGGCCAACAGCGTGACCGACTGCAGACGGTCGTCGCCGTCGCGCGCCATGGCGGAGGCAGCAATCGACAGCAGGGTGCCGCCGAGGCAATAGCCGACGGCGTGCACTTTCCGCTGCGGCACGATCTTGCCGACGGCGTCAAGCGCCGCCATGACGCCGAGCGTGCGATAATCGTCGAGATCAAGGTCGCGATCGTCGGGGCGCGGATTTTTCCAAGACACCATGAAGACCGTGAAGCCCTGCTCGGTCAGGTATTTCACCAGCGAATTATGCGGCGACAGATCGAGGATGTAATATTTCATGATCCAGGCCGGCACGATCAGCACCGGCTCCGGCCGCACTTTGCCGGTCGCCGGCGCGTACTGGATCAGCTCGATCAGCCGATTGCGGTAGACGACCTTGCCGGGCGTGACCGCGACGTTGTGCCCAACCTCGAATTCCTCGGTGCCGACCGGCTTCTTGCCGCTGATGCTGCGCTCCCAGTCTTCGACGAAATTGCGCAGGCCCGCGACCAGATTCATGCCGCCTTTGCTGATAGTCTGCCGCAACACCTCGGGATTGGTGAGGAGGAAATTCGACGGCGAGACCATGTCGAGGAGTTGGCGCGAGACGAATTCGACCATGTCCTCATGATGCCGGGTGACGCCGCGGATGCCGGTGGTCGCGTTGTGCCACCATTGCTGTTGCAGCAGAAATGCCTGCGCGATGAAGTTGTACGGCGGCTTCTCCCAGTCGGCGCCGCCGAACCGGCGATCCTGCGGCAAGGGCTCGATGCAGCATTGCGTGCTGCCGCCCTCCGCCGCCGCGTGGAAGGCATAGTTGGCGAAGCGGATCGCTTTACGCGACGCCTTGTCGATAAGCTGCAGCCGCTTGCCGGGCGAAACGGCAAGATGGGTCGCCCAGTCGAAATAGGCTTTGGCGAGCGCCGCCGGCGAGAGACCGAAGGTGAAACGCGCGATGGTCGCATGCAGCGAGCGATCGATGACGTCGGCAACCGCGGTGACCGCGTAAGAGTCGCGCGCTTCGGTGTCCTCGGCCGAGGCGATGCCGGCCGCTTTCGGGACGAGACGCAGCGCCGCTCTGCCGGCGGCCGGCTGCGGATCGGTCGGCACTTCGGCGGATGAAATCATTGTCATCGCGCACCTCTTGTTGTTCTTTGCGCTTGCGGCTGTTTGGAACAGGCATCGAATACAAATATTTTGGCAAATTTATAATTGCCGCAGTGTGACGCGCCATGATTTGGATCAATCGGTAAACCGGTCCTGACCCGACGAAACGCAATTGATGGCGATTATTCGCGCACCAAAGTGATCGGATTGGCGCTTTCTGGGACGCGCCGCCAGGTCTTGCCGTCGACCTCCTCGAAGCGCCAGGGATTGCCGCGCGCCGGCACCAGCATCAATTCGTCGCGATCGATCCGCCACAGCGCCAGGTTCAAGCGCACGATCGATGCGTCGCAGCCGGGCTTCACCGTGAGCGCCAGACCGTCCTGCGCCGGGCTCGCCGCCAGCGCGAGATGGCAAAGCGGCGCGCCGTTGCCGCCGACGATTGCCCAATCGCCGGCCAGCTGCTCCGGCGCCTTCGGCGGCGGGCCGGCGGCCGCGGCATTCTGCAGGAACAGCACGCCGACGCCGGGCGTCGGCGCCTCGTAGATGCCGTCCTCGACTTCGCTGAATTCGACCAGCGCCTTGCCGCTGGCATCGAGCAGATAGAGCAGGTCGTTATCGGGGAATTTCCAGCCGACGACGTCGTTCACCAGCGGGAACAGGCTGGCGCAGTTCTTGTCGAACTCGACTTTGAAGCCGACCGGAGTCGGATCGCTTTTAAACGTCGCCGTGCAAATCTTGTCGCGGTCAGCGTTGGAGAACTCCCAGGAGCCGAGCAGCGCCTTGGCCGACTCGCCGAGCGTCGGCGGCGGCGCCTGCGCCGATGCGGCGGCCGTCATGCACAACCATGTCAAACCGATGAGGGTGAAGCGAGCCATGACGAACCTATAGCACATGGCCCATGTCGCGAATCTCACGACCGCTTGGGCGGCGTTTCCGGCACCGGCGTGAGCGGCGGCTTGCCCGCGACCCAGGCCAGAATGTTGTCGACCACGAGCTGATCCATCGCCGCGCGCGTCACCTCGGTCGAGGAACCGAGATGCGGGAACAGCACGACGTGCTCCATCTCCAGAAGCTCTTTCGGCACATTGGGTTCCCTGGCGAACACG
>Ga0335079_10005592_pt1 | contig 14374 bp, 12 predicted proteins | sample Lox_Sample_33_FD_206719 | JGI IMG/M metagenome (GOLD analysis project Ga0335079, IMG submission 206719) | Soil microbial communities from Loxahatchee National Wildlife Refuge, Florida, United States - Lox_Sample_3.3 | ecosystem: Environmental > Terrestrial > Soil > Wetlands | place: USA...
GAACCTGGCGTCGATGTTCTTCCTGGGCTTTTGCGTCGCGCTGTTTGGCCATAGAACTGATTTCCGGGATCAATCTGATCCTGCCCGCCGTCGCCATTATTGCTCCCTCACCGCCGCTGCCAGCACCTCACCCAAACGCGCGATATCGCTCGCGCGATTGACTTCCGTAACCGCAATCAACATCGCGTCGCCGAGCTCCGGGTAGTCCGCCGCGAGCGGAAGTCCCGCGAGGATGCCGCGCGCCTCCGCCGCTTCGAGCGCGCGCGTGACGTGTGGCATCTTCACCACCAACTCGTTGAAGAAGGGACCGGAAAATCGCGGACGGATATTCGCCGCGCCGAGCCTCTCCTGCGCATGATGTGCGAGTTCGACATTGCGCTCCGCGAGTTCGCGCAGTCCGCGCCGCCCCATCAGCGACAGATAAACCGTCGCGGCGAGCGCGCACAGCGAGTGATTGGTGCAGATGTTGGATGTCGCGCGCTCGCGCCGGATGTGTTGTTCGCGCGTCGCGAGCGTAAGAGTGAAGGCGCGGTTGCCCTCGGCGTCGCGAGTCTGCCCGACCAGGCGGCCGGGCATCTGCCGCATGTTCGCTGCACGCGCCGCCATGAATCCGAGCCCGGGTCCGCCGAACTGAAGGGGCAGCCCATAGCTCTGGCCTTCGCCGACCGCGATATCGATGCCGAGGTCGCCGGGCGACTTCAACAATCCCAGCGCGAGCCCTTCGGCGGTGACCGAGACCGCGAGCGCACCGGCCTGATGCGCGAGGTTTGCGATGGTGCCGAGCGGCTCGATGATTCCTAAGGCGTTCGGATATCCGGCGACGATGCAGAGCAGGTTGTCTTTTGTGACATTTTGCAGCGCCGCGAGATCGACTTGTCCGCTCGTATCATCGAACGGAACTTCGACGATCTCGATCGCGCTGAGCGCGCTGAGGTAGGTGCGAATTGTGGCGCGGTAGTCCGGCCACAGCGCGCGCGCGAGCGCGACGACTGAACGTTTCGGTGCGATGCGATGCGCCATCAGCACCGCCTCGGCCGCGGCCGAGGCGCCGTCATACATGCTGGCGTTGGCGACTTCGAGGCCGGTGAGCTGGGTGATGAGCGTCTGGAACTCAAAGATCGCCTGCGTCGTCCCCTGACTCGCCTCGGCCTGATAGGGCGTGTAGCTGGTCGCGAACTCCGCGCGCGAGGTCACCGCGCGCACCACCGCCGGCACATAATGATTGTAGTAACCGCCGCCGAGGAAGCTGACGAAATCAGCCGCGCGATTGTTTTCCGCGAGCGCGGAAATCTCCGTCGCCACATCCTGCTCGCTCATCCCCGGCGCGAGCGCGATCGCGGCAGAGGCGCGCAGACTGGCCGGCACCTGCGCGATCAGCTCCTCGAGGCTGCGCGCGCCGATCGCGTCGAGCATCGCGCGCACGTCGGCCTCGGTATGCGGCATAAATCTCATGGTAGGAAAATCCTCCTCATCGCTTTCCGCCCCGCTGATAGAATGGCCGCGCGACCACCGTAGCTGGTACTTTGCGATTTCTGACCTCGACCATGAGCTTCGATCCGAGGGCCGGTTGTTGGGCGCCTCGAACGTAGGCCATTGCGATCGGCCGATTCAGCGCCGGCGCGAAGGTTCCGCTCGTCACTTCGCCTGCGCGTGCGTCATCTATAAATAGCGGATATCCCCGCCGCGCGATGCTGCGCGCGTCATCGGTTGCGATTCCGATGAGATGCTTCTTCAGTCCGCGGTTGCGCTGCGCTGCCAACGCATCTTCTCCGACGAAGCCGCGGCCGAATTTCACATACGTCGCGAGGCCCGCCTCAAGCGGTGATGTATCGCGATCGAGTTCGTGGCCATAGAGCGGCAATGCGGCCTCGAGGCGAAGGGTATCGCGCGCGCCGAGGCCGCACGGTTTGATGCCGTTTGCTTGACCTGCTGCAAGGACTTCCGTGAAGAGATGCGCGGCATGCCCGGCGCCGACGAAGAACTCGAAGCCATCCTCGCCGGTGTAGCCGGTGCGCGCCGCGATGCATCGCACGCCGCCAATGTCGCCTTCAACAACTCCGAAGCGCGCGACTTCATCGATGGCGAAGGACGCGAGCTTCTTCGCGATGCCGATTGCTTTCGGTCCCTGGATCGCGACCAGCGCGGTCTCGTCGCTGACATCGCGAAAATCCGCGCCGTCGCGATTGAGGCTAAACAGCCAGTCGCGGTCGGCCTCGATGTTCGAGGCATTCACGCACAGCATGTAACGCTGGGCGCCGAGCCGATAAACGATCAGATCGTCGATGGTGCCACCGTCGCGCGCGCACAGCAGGGTGTACTGCGCGCGGCCCTCGTGCAGCCGCGCGGCGGAGTTGGTAAGCGCACGTTCCAGCAGCTCGAGAGCACGCGGACCGCTAATCTCGAATTCGCCCATGTGGCTAAGATCGAAGACGCCCGCCGCGGTGCGCACCGCCATATGCTCTTCGATGATGCTGCGGTATTGGACCGGCATCTCGAAGCCCGCGAACTCGATCATTCGCGCGCCGAGCTTCACATGCTCATCGAAGAGGACAGTGCTTTTGGCAGGGCACATCGGTGTCATCATTTTAGCAAGCGCCCGCAGCCGGGAACGAGACGCGCGGTGCGGTTGCGAACAGCCTCGCCCCGAGGTTGTTGAACGATTCGCCGCGCGCTCGCGCATGCTATTATCGAGCGATCACTATGCCGGCGATCATCATGGACGGACGCGCGCTGAGCGCACACTTGATGCCAGAGTTGCGCGCGCATCTTGATGAGCTGCGCGATCGTCATCGCGTCGTGCCGTCCTTGACCGCGGTGATCGTCGGACGCGATCCCGCCTCGCGTCAGTATGTAAAGAATAAACGGAAGCTGGCGCGGGAGATCGGGTGCAAGAGCGACATCGTCGAGATCCCCGAGGCTGATGCGAGCACGGACTCGATGCTCGCGATGCTCGATCAACTTAATCGCGACCCTTCGACGACCGGAATCCTCCTCCAGCTCCCGATACCCGAGCGTATCGATCGCTTTCGCCTCTTCGATGCGATTGCGCCGGAGAAGGACGTCGATGCGGTCGGCGCATTTTCGGTGATCGGTTTCTATCGCGCGCAGTGGGACCGTTTCATTCCCTGTACGCCGCGCGGAATTCTCGCGCTGCTCGATCATTACAAGGTTCCCATGGATGGCGCGCGCGCCGCGGTGATCGGGCGCAGCGACATCGCGGGAAAACCGACCGCGCTGATCCTCGGCGGGCGGATGCGCAACGCGACGGTGACGTGGTGCCATCGGCATACACGCAACGTAGCGGAGATTTGCCGCGCCTCGGATGTGATCGTGTCGTGCGTCGGCGCCGATGTGGGCCGCCCGTTTTTTATCACCGCCGATATGGTCAAACCAGGCGCGTGCGTCATCGATGTCGGCGTGAGGCGAATCGGCCCAGGGAAATTTTCCGGTGACGTCGATTTCGAGGCGGTCAAGAATGTCGCCGGATGGCTCACGCCGAGTCCCGGCGGCACCGGACCGATGACGGTGGTGGCGCTGATGCAGAACCTGATCGATGCGGCGCGCTACCAGTTCGGCCTCTCGCGCGCGACCTACTCGGTTTGACGATGGGGGATTCCCGCGACGACTTCGGTGCGACCAAAGAACAGGCGCCGATCGAAAAAACCCTCAGCGACCTGATCACCGGTCCACCCAAGAACATCCGCGATCCGCGCCTCTTCCACAGCCTCTCGCTGGTAGCCTTCCTCGCGTGGGTGGGACTCGGCTCCGATGGCCTCAGCTCATCGTGCTATGGGCCGGAAGAGGCATTTCTCGCGCTCGGACAACATCAATACCTCGCGGTATTCCTCGCGCTGATGACCGCGCTCACTGTGTTCGTGATCGCCGCATCCTACTCGCAGACCATCGATCTGTTTCCCAGCGGCGGCGGCGGATACCTCGTCGCAAGCAGCTTGCTCGGGCCCTATCCGGGCGTCGTGTCCGGCGCCGCGCTGGTGGTGGACTACGTGCTGACGATTTCGATTTCGATCGCGAGCGGTGCTGACGCGATCTTCAGCTTCCTTCCGACGCCGTGGCTGCGATGGAAGCTGATGGTGTGCCTCTTCGTGGTCCTCATGATGATCGCGATGAACCTGCGTGGCGTTAAGGAATCCGTCCTCAGCCTGCTGCCGATCTTTCTCGCCTTCGTGTTGATGCACATCTGGCTCGTCGGGTACGCATTGCTGAGCCGCGGCGCGCAGTTGCCCGGGGTGTTTCATCAGGCGTTCGCACAGGCGCACACCACCGCGCAATCGGTCGGGTGGATAGCACTACTGGCGGTATTCTTTCGCGCCTATTCGATGGGTGGTGGAACCTACACCGGCATCGAGGCGGTGAGCAACGGGCTGCCGATTCTGCGCGAGCCGAAAACCGTGACCGGCAAGCACACCATGCTGTACATGGCGTTCTCGCTGGCCTTCATCGCAGGAGGCATCCTGCTTTGCTACTTGCTCGAAAACGTCCGCGCGGTCGAAGGTCAGACTCTCAACGCCGTGCTGTTCGAGCGCATCGCGGCGCAATGGCCGCTGGGCCGCGCAATTATCACGTTCACGCTGCTGACCGAGGGCGCGCTGCTGTTCGTTGCAGCGCAAACCGGCTTCATCGACGGACCGCGCGTCCTCGCCACCATGGCGCATGACAAATGGATGCCGCGCCGCCTCGCGCACCTAAGCCTGCGACTGGTGACGGCAGACGGCGTGCTCGCGATGGGTATCGGGGCGGCGCTGATTCTGATCGGAACTCGCGCCCGCGTCGATGCGCTGGTGGTGCTCTATGCGATCAACGTCTTCGTGACCTTCACGCTCTCGCAACTAGGAATGACGGTGCACTGGTGGCGCGTACGCGGGTCGGAGCGCAACTGGATTCGCAAGATCATGGTCAACGGCATCGGCACCCTCATGACCGCGGCGATCCTGATTCTCACCCTTACGCTGAAGTTCGACGAGGGTGGATGGGTAACCGTTCTCATCACCGGTGCACTGATCGGTCTGTGTCTGTTGGTGAAGCGCCACTACGCCAAGGTCGCGCAGGCGGTCGAGGAACTGGAGAAGCAAATCGGACCGGAGACGCTCAAGGCGCAGCCCGCGATCGCGCCGCCGCGCGATCCTGACGCGCTCACGGCCGTGTTGCTGGTGAAGGGTTTCGACGGACTCGGCCTCGCGACGCTGATTCGCATCCAGCAGCTTTTCCCGAATGAGTTCCACAACATCGTCTTCGTATGTATTGGCGAAGTTGATTCTTCGATGCTGAAGAGCCATGAGGACATCGAGGCCTTCGAGAACAAGATCGCCGAGGACATTCGCCGGTATTATGACTACGCGGCACAACTTGGGCTGCATCCGGAGACGCGCACCGCGATCGGCGCGGAACCGCTCCGCGAGTTGCAGAAAATCAGCCTCGCAATCGCCGACACCTTTCCGCGGGTAGTATTTTTCGCCGGCAAGTTGGTTTGGGACACCGCGGTGGAGGGCTTCCTCTCGCGCTTCCTCCACAACCACACCGCGCTCGAGTTGCAAGCGTGGCTGCAACTGTACGGCTATAGCGTGGTGATCTTGCCGATCAGAGTTGGACCTCCGCTTAAGCGCCCGCGGGATGAAGACGAGGAGTCCGACCTGAGCGATCGATCGGACTGAGTCAGCGCGAGACCGGCTCGAGTCGATACAGTGCGATGAGATGGTAATCGACGAGCTGGGTAATGTGGAACGCATCAGCGGGCGGCAACTCGAGTCGCGCATCGCGCGCGCTCTTCCAGGTGATCAGCCATCCGCCGCCGGCTTCCGAGGTGCGCCGCAAGATGATCGCTTTAGCCTCGACAGAGTTCCATCCGGGGACCGCAACGCGCGGATTGGCGCCGCGGAAATAGTAGTCGAACGCGTTGCGATAGTAGCCGGCCGGAAAGCCGGGATTCGCCTCGCCCTCCGATTTGTCGAAGAACAAAAATCCTGATTCGAAGAAGATCGGCTGATTGGGCGGTGCCTGCGCAGTGATCGTCGCGGCGATGTCGCGCCACGGTTCGTGTGTGATCTCCTTGATCGGCACCAACACCAACAGCACCACCGTGATGCCGACCACCGCGAGGTTGCGCACCTTGCTGCCGAAGCCTTCCAGCACGCGCGCGAGGATCAGCGCGATCATCGCGACGCACGGGATGAGGTAGCGGATGTGGAACATCGGCCGGATGATCACGGTGCCAGACAGAAATGCGATCACCGGTAGCAGTCCCCACGCGAGGCACCATCGCAGGGGCTCGTCGGGGTTATCCTCGTTCGAGGGTCCGAACACAATCGCGAACGAGATCGCGGCCGCGACAATCGCGACCAGCGCTTTCGCTGCGAGGCTGAAGTTGTATCCGGTGCTGATCCAATCCAGCCAATGCCCGTGGACCATCTGATCGCTCTGGGTCGAGAAAATCGGGAAGTAGGGAAGGAAGAGGACCAGTGCGATCGCGAGCGCGAGCCACGCCATCGGATTGCGCCGTCCGCGGATGAAATCGCGCAGCAGCATCGCGGCCTCCGCGCCGACCAGCAGCAGCGCCGCCAGATGCGTGTAGATCGCGAGTGCGCCGAAGAATCCGCACGCGATCGCGCGCGGCCAGCTCGGCTTGCGCCGCAGTTGCCATAGCAGCATGAAGTGCGCGAGCGCGACCGCCGCCAGCATCGGATACATCCGCGCGCGCCGCGCCAGCAGCAGGATCACCGGATTGAACGCCCACAGCACCACGGCCGAGGCTGCGACCGAATCGGTGAACATTGCGCGCGCCAGCACGAACAGAATCGCGATCGTCGCGACGCCGAACACCGGTGACAGCGCGCGCAGGCTCGCCTCGCTCATCCCAAAGACGCCGGTAAAATAATGTAACAGGATGTAGTAAAGGACCTGCTTGCCGGGATCGAGCGGCACCGCGATGTGCACGATCGACATTGGCGAGGGCATCGCGGCGGCCCACGCGGCGTAGGCCTCGCTCGCTCCCAGCGACGCCGCGCCGAGGCGATAGAAATAGAGCGTGGCGGCGAGCACAGTGGTCAGCGCGAAGACCGTCGTCGGCTCCAGCTCGATCGCACTGCGCGAGGGTATGCGCGCCTCGTCGGATGGCATCCGTGCCGCCGCCTTTGCCTGCCCGCCCATCGTGGTTTGCCCCACGCATTTATAGCGGAAATCGACACGCCAATCTTCCGCCTCAGCGCGACGGCCGCTTGACTGATCGGAGACGGACTGGCGAACTGCTCTGAAACCATGTCGGAATTTCTGGAAGCGGTTCCCGAGCTGCCCGAGCAGGCGGGTGCCGAGATCAACCTGCCTCCGCTCGAAGGCATGCGCGCCGAAGTGTGGGCGCTCGCGTGGCCGGTGATCTTGTCGTTCGCGCTCGATTCGATTCTCGGCCTCGCCGCGATGCTGATGGTGGGGCGGCTCGGCGCGGAAGCAGTCGGTGCGGTCGGCCTCGCGACCCAGATTCTCGGCGCGGTGCGGGCAGGCATCGCTGCGGTCGGCACCGGCACTATCGCGCTGGTTGCGCGCTATGTGGGGGCGCAGGATCGCGACAATGCCGAGGAGGTGCTGAAGCAGTCGGTGGTATGGGGCGTGATCGTTTCGACCGCGATCGCGATTCCGGTGATTGTCTTTGCGCATCCGCTGATGTCGCTTTTCCAGGTGCGTGGACCGATGGAAGAGATGGCGTCGCGCTACCTACAAATTGTAATGATCTCGGAGCCATTCACCGGCGTCTTCCTGCAGTGCGCTTCGGGACTGCGCGGCGCGGGCGACACGCGCACGCCGCTATGGATCGGCGGCATCGTCGACGTGATCGCGATCGCGCTCAACTACGCGCTCATCTTCGGCAAATTCGGCTTTCCCAATCTCGGCGTCGACGGTTCCGCAATCGCGACGCTGATCGCCTATGTGCTCGGCGGCGTGATCTTCTTCTGGGTCCTGTCGTTCGATTCGATGGTGCTGAACTTCCGCTGGACGCGGCTGTGGCCCGACCTCGGCCTGGGGCGGCGAATTCTTAATATTGGATATCCTGCGGCGATCGAGCAGCTCGTGATCCAGTTCGGCTTCGTCGCCTATGTCGCTTTCATCGCGAGTTACGGCGACAAGGAAGTGGCAGCCTATTTCATCGGCGTGCGCATCCTCGCGCTCTCATTCCTGCCCGGCTTCGGATTTTCCAACGCGGCGGCGACGCTGGTGGGGCAGGGGCTCGGCGCGCGCGATCCCGCTTACGCGCGTAAGGCCGGATGGGTCTCGACCGGGATGGCGTTGATTCTGATGAGCGGTATGGGCGCGCTGATCTTCGTCTTCGCGCGGCAGATCGCGGCGCTCTTCATCGACGATCCCGAAGTCATCAAGTACACCGTCGCATTTATGGAAGCGCTCGGCGCGGCGCAGCCGTTAATGGCGATCGATTGGACCTTAACCGGGGGACTACGCGGCGCCGGCGACTCGCGTTTCCCGCTGTTCGCATCGCTGGCAGGCTTCTATGGACTGCGACTCGCGCTCACGATCCTCGTATGGTGGGTGCACTGGCCGATTTGGTGGATCTGGTGGTCGATCCTCGCCGACTACATCGTGCGGGCGGCGCTGAAGACGTGGCGCTTCTATCTCGGATACTGGGAGACGGTCGAGGTTTGAGTTCGCGCGCGCTTGTGGACTGATCGCGAGCGCGCTCGCTTTACCCTGCCGGCGGCGCGCGCAATTCTAATCCTTCGGCGCGATGAACGAGCAGCAGAATGTCGAGGAGACGATCGAGGGCACGCTCGATCACATCCTCTATATGAATGAGTCGAGCGGCTATTCGGTCGCGGTGATCGAATGCGATACCGCCGAAGGGATGCGCAAGCGCATCACCGTGGTTGGCGAGCTCGGCACCGTCGAGATCGGCTCGGGCATCCGGGCACGAGGCCGTACCGAAAAGCATCCGCGCTACGGCGAGCAGTTCCGCGTGCTCGATTACGAAACCATCCGGCCCGCGGGGGTGGCCGCGATCGAGCGCTACCTCGCATCGGAGATTCGTGGGGTCGGACCGGCGATCGCGCGGCGGATCGTCGAGCACTTCGGCGACGACCTTCCAGAGGTCCTCAACAATGCGCCGGAGCGGATGCGCGAGGTTCGCGGACTGGGCACCGTGGTTGCGATGCGCATCGTGACCGCGTGGCGCGATTCATCGGGGTTGCGCGAGTTGACGGTATTTCTGCGCGGCCACGGCATCGGTGCGGCGCACGCGCGGCGCATTCACAAATTTTATGGCAAGGACGCGCTCGAGGTGGTGAAGGAAGATCCGTACGTCCTCGCGCGGACGATCTATGGCATCGGATTTCGCACCGCGGATGCGATCGCCGAGAAGCTCGGCATCCCGCGCAACTCGATTCAGCGCGCGCGCGCCGCGATCGTCTTTCTGCTCGAGCGAATGGCCGATGAGGGCCACGCCTACGCGCCGTTTGAGTATCTTGAGCAGCAGTTCGAAGGCGGTCTCGAGATGGAGGTCGAGCTTGCCTCGCGTGCGCTGAACGGATTGCAGCAAAGCGGCGATGTCGTCGCGGAGCCAGCGGACGATCATACGGCCGTGTATCTGAAACGTCTGTACGAAGCTGAAGTCGGATTCGCGAAAAAGATACACCAGCTCACGCAGGGGCGGCCGATCGGAAGAGCCGTCATCGATCGCGCTACCGCGGCTGCCGAGCGCGCGGTGCAGATCACGTTATCGAACGAACAGCGCAGCGCATTGCGCACCGCGCTGCAGAGCAAGGTAACAGTCATCACTGGAGGGCCCGGAACCGGCAAGACGACGCTGCTCAAGTCGGTGATCGCCGCGCTGGCCGATGCGGGGCTCAAGCCCACGCTCGCGGCGCCAACCGGTCGCGCGGCGCGACGGCTCCAGGAGGCGGCCGGACGCGAAGCCAAGACGATCCATCGCTTGCTCGAGTACACGCCGGAGACGCAGGGTTTCCTGCGCAACGCGCAGTTCCCGCTGCGCACCAACTATCTGATTATCGACGAAGCATCGATGATGGATATCGAGCTTGCGGCAGCACTAGCCGATGCACTGCTGCCCGACTGCGCGCTGCTATTGGTGGGCGATCGCGATCAGCTTCCGTCGGTCGGCCCGGGCAGCGTGCTTAAGGATGTAATCGCATCTGGGCTCGTGCCGGTGGTCGAGTTGCACGAGGTTTACCGCCAGGCGCGCGAGAGCATGATCATCGCCAACGCACACCGGCTCAATCGCGGCGAATTTCCCGACGTGAGCAATCGCGCCGAGGGCGATTTCTTTTTCTTCGAGCGCAACTCGCCTGACGAGGTCGTGCAGACCATCAAGCAGCTCGTGCAGCAGCGGCTGGTCGGCAAGTTCGGCATCAATGATCCGCGCGAGGTGCAGGTGCTGACGCCGATGAATCGGGGGCCGCTCGGGACCCATCTACTGAATCAAGAACTGCAGGCGCTGCTCAATCCGTCGGGGCGCGAGCTGCGCGCCGGCGAACGGATTTTTCGCGAGGGCGACCGCGTCATCCAACTGCGCAACGATTATGACAAGCTGGTGTTCAACGGATCGATCGGACGCATCATGTCGATCGATGCGGCGAAAGGGAAGGTCAGCGTTGCATTCGAGGAGACGCATGCGGAGTACGATCTTTCCGACATCGACGAGATCGCGCTGGCCTATGCGATCTCAGTGCACAAGAGCCAGGGCAGCCAGTATCCGGCGATCGTGATGCCGATCCATCCGACGCACTACCTGATGCTACGGCGCAATCTGCTCTATACCGCGATGACGCGCGCCGAACGCGTATGCGTGCTGGTCGGAACGCGCAGCGCGTTGCAGCAGGCGGTTCGAAATGCGGAGGAGCGCAAGCGCTTCAGCCGCCTCGCAGAGCGGATCCACATCGATTGATGCTAGACCCACACTGCGGGATGCAGCACCCGTCCGAGTCCGCCGAAAAAAAGAATCGCGCCGCCGAAGATCAAAACGATCACCACCCCGATGAGCAGGATCGATCCGAGCGCACGCCACGCGGAGAAGCGATGCACCTCGCCAACACACTTGAGCATCACCACAAAGCCCCACATGACGAGCAATCCGTGCAGCAGCAGGATGCTCGCGCCGGAATTGGTGAGGTCGGCCTCATCGCCGAGAATCGGACCGTCGGTGCCCAGCAGGATGGCGAGGATTCCGATCGCCACCGCGACGATTACCGGAACCCGCGACCACGCGAGCGCGGCGCGAACCTCAGCATAGCTGCCGACCCCGCCGAGCGCCGCGCCAGCCCACTTGAGCAGCGCGCCGTTGATGTATAGCTCGACAACGCCCACGATCGCGCCGACGATCACCGCCATCACTACCAGCATCGGGAAGGCGGGCGCAGGCGAGGGCGAACTCCATCGGCGCTCGAGCCAGATCAGCGCGCCGGACAAAATCGCCAGAAAGGACACCTGATAGCGCACGTCAGTTTCAACGATGCGGCGAATGGTCGCGCGCGGTCTGGTCCAGATAGTAGCCCATGGATGTCCGATCACTTCCGCGCCCGAGGTCATTCGCATCCTCCATTTTCGGCGCGAGTGTAGGATCGACTCGACGCCCTTGCTAGATTATGCCCGATCAACACCGGCGGCTCACCAAGCCGTCATCATCAGGCTGAGAGGAGTACCGTATGAGTCTTCCATCCCGATTCTTCACCCTTGGATTGGCCGCGGCTGGGGCCCTCGCGCTGAGCGGTTGCATCATGATTTCGTCGAGCTCAATTTCCGATTCAACGCGCAGCCAGGCCGGCAACACCGCGACCGCATCCGCCTCCGACTGGGGCATTCTGCATCTGATGGCGCCGCAGGGCCTGACCGGGGTCGCCAATCAGCAGCTCGCGAATGCGTGTCCGGGTGGCAAGTTTACCGATGTGCAGACCGAGCTGAGCATGCGCGACTTCTTCCTGGCGCAGATGTATATGGTAAATGCGGTCGCGATCTGTCAGTAGTGCAAAGGAGCCTCGAAGCGAAGCCGGAGATTCGCGGGATCTCCGGCTTCTTTTTTTGGCGATCCTACATTCTGTAGATCGATGCCGCCTCTTACGATTTGCGCGTTAGCTTTCGTACCCGCGTGGGTTTCGGTTCCGCAGGGGGACGGCGCCGCTTGCCGCGCATTGGGGCGAATGTTCGCAACGCTTCGAGGATGGATTCGACCTCGCTTGCGACCGCATCGGGATCGTGCCCGCTCGCTTCGACGATCCGGTTAACTTCGGCGATGGTCGCAGCGTAGTCGTTCTTGAGGTGGCGATTGATTTCCTTCCACGGAATTCCCGCGAGCGCGTCGATTACATTGGCGGGCGGACGATAGAGCCCGCGCATCAGCAGCACCGCGATCGCAGGATAACCGAGGTAGCCCTGCCAGTAAGACGCGTTATCGTTGGAGGAAATCTCGCGCCCGTCTGCGGAGAGCTCGACTGCGTAAGTTTTGTCGCCTTCCGAGGAAGTGACCAGCGCGCGCTGCTCGTCCTCGAAACGCAGGCGACCGTCGCCGATCGCGCCGAGCGCCTCGTAGATTTTGATCGGCGGCGGCAGCTTCCAAAGTTCAGGCATCGATTGGTCTATCGCGCATTTATTCGAAGCGGGCAAGGCGCCTTGACCGTTTCGAGGATGCGTCACTAACATTCGCGCCAAACGCGAAGTGGAGTCGCACATGCAAAAAGGACCGATCGGAAAACTCGATCATATCGGCATCGCAGTCAGAAGCCTCGCGGAGGCGCGCAAGTTCTGGGAAGGCGTGATGGGCGCGAAATTCCTGTATGGCCACGATAGTCCGCGCGCCGGCTACAAACTGCTCGAATTCGATCTTAATGGGCTCACGGTCGAATTGCTCGAGCCGCTCGGCGACGATTCCTTTCTCCACCAGTATCTCGAGAAGAGGGGCGAGGGGATGCATCATCTGACGTTCGCGCTGCCGGACGTGCCAAAGGCCGCATCGGAACTCAAGCAGGAGGGCGTGCGAGTCGTCGATGAGATCGAATACTCGCCGACTTCCTACGAATGCTTCATCTCCCCGCGCTCCAGCCACGGGGTCCTGATCCAGCTCGGCTCGGGATATCCGACGCTGTCGAACGATCCGGAATGGTTCGCGAAAAAATGAGCGCGCGATCGCGACCGAATCAGTCTTCGGAGACGGCCTGCCGAATTGCGTTAAGCACGAAGAGCAGATTGCGCGGCGTCGCGAGCCGCCCCAGCATCGAGACCTCGCGCAGCACTTTGAGTTCCGCCGGTGTGATCGAATGCTCCGACACCATCGCGCGATCGCTCGAGAACTCGCGCCACGCGGCATCAGGATCGTAGGGCTCGCTTTGCGCCGGCTGCGCGATCAGGTAGCGCGCCTCTGGGTATGTGATCAACAGGAGCTTCTGTTTGTCGATACCGAGCGTCTCGGCGAGGCGGCGCACCAACGCGAGGGAGGGCCGGCGCAAGCCGCTTTCGATATACGCGACGTGGCTGGCCTTGACGCCCAGCTTGCGCGCAAGCTCCCGCTGGGTGAGCCGGAAGCTCTCGCGTTGATGTCTGACGAGCTGGCCAAGGTCATTCTTTTTTTTCATAGATCGTACTCTGTGAGGAGGGCGGCACGCAGCTTGGCGAAGTGAATCATCCCACCGAGATAGTTGAGCTTGCGGGTGGCCGGAAGATCCGCGGCGGGCAGGTTCATGCCGAAGTGCGTGCGGTAGTGTTCGATGATGCGCGCCAGCAGCTGATCCGGGAAAGCGGTCGGGTCTCGCAGCAGCGATTTTTCCGTTGTGGAGAAAATCTCCCGCGCGACCGGCGCCGGATAAGCGGCGAGACTCAACACCACGTCGGCGGTCAGCTCCCCGACGTCCTCGAGGTGCGAGGCGTAGTCGACGTCGAAGAAAAAATGCACCGATGAGTCGCGTGAATCGAAGACCTCGGACGCTACCAGATGCCCGACCTCGTGAAAGAGGGTCGCGGCGACGGCGACCGGATGATGGGCTGTGTTGACGTAGATCAATGGACGTTTAAGTGATTCGCCGTCGCGATCGACAAAGAATCCTCGCAGCGCAAGGCCGCCTTCTCCCGTGAAAGGCATGCCTTGGAAATGGATATCGCGGCGCTCGCGGACCTGCGCGAACAATCTCCGAAGCCCGCTCGTTGAATCGCCCTTGACCCAGCCTTCGATATGGTCCGGTTTGTGCTGACGATTCAGATCGGGAAAGATCTCGCGCGCCGCCCGGATCACTTCTGCGACGGTCGCGCGAGCAAGCAACGCGCGCAGGCTCGGCGCATAGTCGCGTTCGGCTACGCAGCGCAGGTCGCGCTCGGGATTGTGCCATGCCTCCACCCCCTCGCAGTTGGCGAGGTTGGCAAG
>Ga0335079_10005593_pt1 | contig 14372 bp, 17 predicted proteins | sample Lox_Sample_33_FD_206719 | JGI IMG/M metagenome (GOLD analysis project Ga0335079, IMG submission 206719) | Soil microbial communities from Loxahatchee National Wildlife Refuge, Florida, United States - Lox_Sample_3.3 | ecosystem: Environmental > Terrestrial > Soil > Wetlands | place: USA...
GCCCGAGAGCGCCTCGGAGACGCCGACGAGCACGCCGCCGAGCAGCGCCCCCGGCATGCTGCCGAGGCCGCCGAGGATGACGATGATGAAAGCGAGGAGCGTATAGTCGGTGGCGATGTAGGGCTCGACATCGACGAGCAGCAGCATCAGCGCGCCGGCGGCACCGACACAAGCGGCGCCGAGGCCGAAGGTGATGGCGTAGAGGCGCTTCACGTCGAGGCCGACGACCTGCGCGCCGATCTGGTTGTCGGCGCAGGCGCGGATCGCTTTTCCCGTGCGGGTGAAGCGGAAGAAGGCCCACAGCGCCGCCGCGCCGAGCGCCGCGCCCGCCGCGGCGATGACGCGCACCTTGTCGAGCAGCAGGCCGCCGATCTGGTAGCTGTCATAGGCATAGTCGAGCTGCACATTGCGCGCATCGGGGCCGAAGCCCATCAGCAGGCTCGCGGTGATGATGGTGGCGAGGGCAAGCAGCAGCAGGAACTGCTCGTGCTCCGGACGCGCGATATAGCGGTTGATAAGCACACGTTGCAGCGCGTAGCCGAGGAGAAAGAGCAGCAAGGTCACCGGCGCCAGCACCACCAGCGGGTCGAGGCCGGTGACCGTGCTGGCGAGGTATGTGGCGTACATCGCCACCACCATCATCTCGCCATGGGCGAAATTGACCACGCGGATGACGCCGAAGATCACGGAGAGGCCGAGCGCCATCAGCCCGTAGACAAGACCGGTGAGCAAGCCCGCGACGGTGATGTTGAGGTAGAGCATGGGGCCGCGGGTCGCCCGCTCGCGATCGCCTCGATGGGCTCAGCCGCGCTGGGACCAGCCCGGCACGGGGAAGACCGGCTTCGCCTCGGCATTCTCCGCCGGCAGCACCACCGTGGGCTTGCCCTTCTGGATCTGCAGCACGGCCGAGGGCAGGTTGACGTTCTGTCCTTTGGCGTCGAAGGTGATGGGGCCGCCGATCATGATCCGGTCCTTGATGTTCGTCACCTTGAGCGCCTCGACGAGCGCCTGGGGCTTGGTCGAGCCGGCGCGCTTATAGGCGTCGCCGATGATGAGGAAGCCTTCGAAGGTGAAGCCGGCATCGAGCGTGCAGATATCGTCCGGATAGGCCTTGTTCCACGCCGCCTCGAAGGTATGGGCGAAATCCTGCTTGGGATCGATCCAGGGAATGTTGGTGATGGCATAGTCGGCGTATTTCCCCAGCACCTTCATGAACTGCGTCTGGTACATGCCGGGGCTGCCGGGGCTGATGATGCCCATCGGCTCGTATTTCTGCTTCACCATCTCGCGCACCATGAGGATGGCGTCGTTGAGCCGCGTCACCGCCATGTGGATGTCGGCCTTGGCCGCCTTGGCCTTCGCCACCTCGATCGAGAGGTCCTTCGCCTGCGGGTCATAGGAGATCGTCTCGACGATGTGGAAGGGCAGGTTGGCCTTCGGCATCAGCGCGTTGATGCCCTTCAGCATGGTCTGGCCGAAGGTGTCGTTGACGATCATCAGCACCGCGGTCTTGGGCGTGGCGTTGGTCGCCTTGAAGAGATCGTTGAAGCGGGCGAGGCCGTGCATGCCCAGCATTACGCTGGTCGGGAAATTGCGGAAGATGAATTTGTAGCCCTGCTCGGTGATTTGGGGATCGGAGCCGATATTGATGACGAAGGGGATGCCGTTCTGCTCGGCGACCTGGGCGATGGCAAAGGTCTGGCCGCTGTCGAAGGCGCCGACCAGGATCTCGACCCCTTCGCGGATCAATTTCTCCGCCTGGGTGCGCGCCACCTCGGGCTTCGATTCGGTATCGGCGTCGACGACCTCGATGGCATAGCCCATCTCGGGCAGCATCTTCTTGGCAAGGTCGACCGAGCGCTGGCAGCCCTGGCCGATCAGCGCTTCATAGCCCGAACGCGGCAGGAGGTTCCCGATCTTGATCGGCTTCGTCGCGGCGCGGGCACCACGGCCGAAGCTCGTGCCGGTCAGCAGGGCGCCCGTCGCGGCGGCGCCAAGGCCGAAATTGCGGCGCGTAATACGGTGCTTCATCGATGACCTCCCCGCGCGGCGACGGCCGCCTAACATGGTTTTTAGCTCGGATTGTCAGCCGTCCGACGCTTCGCGCCACCATAACGAAAAGCCCGGAGGGATCAAGCCGAGCCTCGCCTTCCGCGGATGCAGCCGCATCTCCCGTTGCGTTGTCGCGGCGAGACTTTAGACTGCGGCGATTGCCGAGTCGGGACGTTTGATGAGCCGCCAGGATCTGTTTCCGCCGATCGAGCCCTATGCCACCGGCATGCTCAGGCTCGACGGACCGCATGTGATGTATTGGGAGCAGTCCGGCAACCCGCGCGGCTTGCCCGTGGTGTTCCTTCATGGCGGGCCCGGCGCCGGCGCGACGCCGACCCATCGCCGGTTCTTCGATCCACAGGCCTACCGCATCATCGTCTTCGATCAGCGCGGCGCCGGACGCTCGACGCCGCTTGGCTCACTCAGCGACAATACGACGCAGCATCTGATCGCGGATATGGAGCGCTTGCGCCAGCACCTCGGCATCGAGCGCTGGGCGGTGTTCGGCGGCTCCTGGGGCTCGACGCTCGGCCTCGCCTATGCCGAGGAGCACCCCACGCGCTGCGCCGGTCTGGTGCTGCGCGGCATCTTTCTCTGCCGCCGCAGCGAGGTCGACTGGTTTCTCTATGGCATGCGCACGGTGTTCCCCGAAGCCTGGCGCGCCTTCGCAACCTTCCTGCCGGAGAGCGAGCGCGGCGATCTGCTGGAGAGCTATTACCGGCGGCTCACCCATCCCGATCCTGCCGTGCACATGCCGGCGGCGCGCGCCTGGAGCACCTATGAGGGGGCCTGCTCGACGTTGTTGCCGAGTCCGGACACGGTGGCGGCGTTCGGCGAGGATCGCATGGCGCTCGGCCTCGCCCGCATCGAGGCGCATTACTTCCTGCACAATGTCATTCCGCCCGAGCGCGACCTGCTCGGACGCGTCGACCGGGTCCGCCGCATCCCCGCCTTCATCGTCCAGGGCCGCTACGACATGGTGTGCCCCGTGGTCAGCGCCGACGAGCTCGCCCGCGCTTGGCCCGAAGCGGAATACACGGTGGTTGCCGATGCCGGCCATTCGGCAATGGAGCCTGGAATTCGCGCCCGCCTCGTCGCCGCCACGGAGAGGCTGCGGCGCAGCTTCTGACCACGGTTCCGACGCTTGCCACCCTGCGGCGAAGCCTATAGATAGATTGCGTCGCGTGGGGAGATATCCAAAAATGATCGATCGGCTCGGCGGTGTCGGAGCGGCTGTCGGCTTGCTCGCGCTCCTCGCTTCGGCACCCGCGGCGCAGGCGGATGATAGCGATCTGCTCGCCATCGGCGCCGGCGCCTACAACGTGCTGCACAACAAGAAGGAAGCGCAGCTTCGCACCGAATACCGCTTCGGCTATCGCTTCCTTTACATCATCCGTCCGATTGCCGGCGTTCTCGCCACCAACAAGGGCAGCTTTTACGGCTATGGCGGTTTTCGCCTCGACGCCGAGATCGGCGAGCATTTCGTCATTTCGCCGGAGCTCGCCGTCGGCGGCTGGTCGAAGGGCGGCGGCAAGGATCTCGGCGGCACCGTCGAATTCAAGAGCGGCGGCGAGTTCGCCTACCGCTTCAGCGATAATTCGCGTCTCGGATTCCTCTTCGACCACATCTCCAATGCCGGCATCTACAAGAAGAATCCCGGCGTCGAATCGGCGATGCTGATGTACTCGATCCCGATCGGGTGGTTCAGCGGGCGATAGGCGCGAATCTCGAAAGTCGGTGACTCACCACCGCCCCACCTCACCCCAACCCTCTCCGCCCCTCAGGGGCGGAGAGGGAGGGACCCGCGCAGCGGGAGGGTGAGGTGGGGCGGTGACGACGTTGCACGTCGTCGCAGGAAATCCGATTCTGAGTCTTCACGTCAATCGCAACAGCGCAGCACCATCTCGCCGACGCCACGATCTTCGGCGGTTATTAACCATACCGGCTCGGCCGATCGCGGCGCGCCGTCGCGCGGCTTTTGCCCCGTCGTTAACGAGGGCTCAACCGATGCGCTCTATTTTGCGCGTGTTGCGGCGGACGCGACCGGCGCCCCGCCCCCTCAAGATCGAGCTGGAGTACGCGCCTTGCGAAACATCGAGAAACATGTGTTGGTGGTCGACGACTACAACACGATGCGGCGCATTCTGCGCAACCTGCTGTCCCAAATCGGCTTCAGCAATGTCGAGGAGGCCGAGGACGGCTCCACCGGCTTGCGCAAGCTGCGCGAGCGGCCGTTCGGGCTCGTCATTTCCGACTGGAACATGGCGCCGATGTCCGGCCTCGAATTCCTGAAGGAAGTGCGCTCCGACGGCGCGCTCAAGGACATGCCCTTCATCATGATCACCGCCGAGAGCAAGACCGAGAACGTCGTCGCGGCGAAAGAGGCGGGCGTCAGCAACTACATCGTCAAGCCCTTCAACGCTGACACGCTGAAGAAGAAGATCGAGGCGGTTCTCGGGGAGCTGTGAGTCCATGTCTTCTCAGCGTCGGCTTGAGCTGAGCGAGGAAGAATACCTCGACATCGAGGAAGCGCTCGCCAGCAACGCCCGCGGACGCAGCTTCCTGCGCATGCGCGACCAGCGCGCGCGCGCGGTGGCGATGAACGAGATGCGCAAGCTCGCCCGCGAGATGAGGGACACCGTCAGGGATACCGTCAAGGCGAACAGCGAAGGCTCCGGCGAGAAACGCGACGAGGCGCATATCCGCATCCTGCGCGAGGAGCTGCGCGAGATGTCGGCCTATATCCACCAGACCCGGCGCGAGATCGCCGCGCTGCGCCCGAGCGATGCCGGCTCCAACCGCATCATGGCCGCGACGGGCGAGCTCGACGCCATCGTCTCCGCCACCGAGCGCGCCACCTCCGAGATCCTGAACGGCGTCGAGCGCATCCAGCAGCTGACGCTGAAATTGCCCAAGACCAGCGAAGTGGCGCCCGTCGTCGAAGAGATCCAGGCGCAGGTGACCGAGGTGCTCACCGCCTGCTCGTTCCAGGACATCACCGGCCAGCGCACCACCAAGGTCGTCAACACGCTGCGCTACCTCGAGCAGCGCGTGAATTCGATGATCGAGATCTGGGGGGTCGAGGGCGTGACGCCGGCGGCGCCACCGCCCGAGCCCGAGGACCGCCGGCCCGATGCGCATCTCCTCAACGGCCCCGCTGCCGATGGCGGGCCGAGCCAGGCGGATGTCGACGCGCTTTTCGAGAAGCTGGGCAAGGCGACCGAAGCGGCGCCTGCTGCACCGGCCGCGCCGACGGCTGCGGCGCCCGCCGCGCCTGCCGAGTCGCCCGGCGAAAAAAGCAGTCAGAGCCAGATCGACGCGATGTTCAACGCGGCGCAGTGAGCGCCGCGCTCGCTGCCTAGACTGCGAGCGGCGTTACGTCGCGGTCGAGCAGGCGCGCCACCTCGCACCAGAACGCCTCGCGGCCGATGTCGCGCTCCTCGCGGGCGACGCTCGTCATCTGCACCAGGAAGGAATCGATCCAGGAGGGCGGCGCGTTGTCGCGCAGCATGCGTGCCGTGCGCGCCGCGCTGAAACTGATGATGGTCGCCGTCACCGTAGGTCTCGTCCGGCCCGCCGGTTAAGGCTCGGCTCGAATTGACGCTCGGCCACGCGCTCGGCCCGGCGCGTGGCAAAGTCGGCGGCGATCATGTCGGCGACCAGGAACAGGCTCATGAGCCCGGCGGCCCAAGCAAAAATAAGCAACAAAGAATCCATTACGGTCTCCGCTTGTCTGGAGAGGGCAAGGGGGACAAAAAATGTGCTGCGGGCGGCAAAAAGTTCGCTGCGGTCTATTGGACGCGAATATGGTTAATCCGGGGTAAACGCGTCGATTTTTGGACCGCGCCAGCGCGTTGCGTTAGCACACAGAACACGCGCGCAACCCAGCGGAGAAGCGACGGCGTTTGCATCGGCGCAACGGCCCTCCTACCTTCGGCGCCGATGAAGCCCATCCCCCTCGGCCTCGCGAATCGCCGTCAGCTCGTCCCCGATGCGAGCGCGACGGCCGCAGCGGTCGGCAATGCCGGCGTCGAGGTCGTCGGCACGCCCTTTCTCATCGGCTATTTCGAGATGGCGGCGCATGAGGCCATCCTGCCCTTTTGCGAAACCGGCGAAGCGACGGTCGGCACGCGTATCGAGGTCGATCATCTGGCAGCGGCGCTGCCTGGCCGCCCCGTCGTCGCCGAGGCCAAGGTGGTGGCGGTCGATGGCCGCCGGATCCTCTTCGATGTCGAGGTGCGGCAGGGCAAACGGTTGCTGATGAAGGGGCGGCACGGCCGCGCCATCGTGCGGCTCGATCGGCTGCTGGCGCGGGCGGCGGCGGGCTAGGGACCTAAGCGCAGATGCGGACACGTGATGCACGAGCGTTTCAGATCGTCATGGCCGCGCTTGTCGCGGCCATCCACGTCCTTCCGCACCCTGCTGCTCGACGTCGGTGGCCGGGACTCGGCCTTCGGCCGGCCCGGCCATGACGTCAAAAGGAACTAGGCGCCGGCACCAGTACACTAAAAGGAGAGCGAGCAATGGCAATCGACGGTACGTGGAAGATCGCGATGGAAACGCCACTGGGCACGCGCGAGGCGTCGCTGCAACTGCAAGCCAGCGGGGGCGCGCTCACCGGCAAGATGTCGGGCGAAGCGGGCTCGATCGACATCTATGACGGCAGCGTCAGCGGCGATCAGGGGTCGTTCAAGGTCGACATCACGCAGCCCATGCCGCTGACGCTCGAATTCTCCGTCACCGCCAATGGCGATGCGCTTTCCGGCAGCGTCAAGCTCGGCATGTTCGGCAATGCGCCGGTGACCGGCGCGCGCGCTTAGAACGCGCCCGCGCCGCCCTTACCGCGGCCAGCCTGCCGGCCGCGCGCGAGCGCCTGGACTTTGTTCTATTTTTGTTCTAGAACCAAGCCGCATAGTGGGTGAGCGGCGATGAATTACGGCCTTGCGGCATCGGCATCGCGTGTCTTCCTGCGCGCCCGGAAGCCGCCGCCTTACACGCCCGGCCCCGGAGCGCGGCAGGTTGCCGCCGCGCTCGGGAGCCGGCTGCGCCAGGCGCGCGTCATGGCTGGCATGACGCGGCAGTCGCTCGCGGGCGCCATCGGCGTGACCGCCGCCACCCTGCACCGCTACGAGACCGGCGCGCGCCGCATGCCGCCGGCACGACTCGCCGCGGCGGTAGTCGTTCTCGGCCTGCCACTTTCCTGGTTCTTCCGCGAGCCCGACGCGCCGGGCGAGGAAGAGGCGCCGGGCGGCGGAACCTAGAGCCGTATCCGGTCGAATAGACTCACGCTCATTCGTCACCCAATCTCTTTTTTCGCTTTCCCGCGAAAGCGGGAAACCAGAGCGACAGGCTCCGCTCATTGGAGCTGAAGCCCCTGGATGCCCGCTTTCGCGGGCAACGCGACAATTAGGACATTGAGCCTTCGAGCGTTTTGTACATTCCCCAGCGCGAAAGCGGGGGGCCATGCTCACGGGACCACGCTCTAGCGATCAAATGCGAATGGCGCCGGGTCGCCCCGGCGCCATCCGTCATCGCTTTGGTACTGCTTAGTGGAAGTTGACCTCCACCACGCGATTTCTCGGCTCGCGCACGCCCTTCGCCGTCGGCACCGGCGGCTCGCGCATGCCGACCCAGCGCTCGTCGATCTGGCTCGTCGGCACGCCGGCCGCCACCAGCGCCTGGCGGACCGCATCGGCGCGGTGATGCGACAACGTCATGTTATAGGCATCGGTGCCGGAGAGATCGGCCTTGCCGGTGAGGGCGACGCGGCTGTTGGTGCCCTTCACCTGGCTCGCGATCTGATCGATGATCTTTTGCGCATCGGGCGTCAGCGTCGCTTTGTTCCAGTCGAAGTAGACGTTGTATTGCCGCGTCGCAACGGGCGCCGCCGCCGGCGCCGCGGCGGGCAGCGCGCCGCCTTCGAGCTGAGCGAGACCGTCGACGAAATCCTTATGGCACTGGCCGTTGATGGCCGTGCGCCAGTCATCCTCCATCCGCTCGACCCAGCAATCGTAGCTCTCCTGCGTGTGCGCCGCGAGAGCGGGGGAGCGGTCGCGCGCTCCGGCGTCGAGGACCTTCATCAAGCGCTCGCGGCCGGTCGCGAGTTCGGTGCGCGTCGCCAGCGGCACCTCGAGCGGCACCAGCCAGTTGCTGTTCTGCTCGGGCAGGACGGTGTGACCGCCGGCAGCAGCAAGTCCTTTACGCGAGAAGTAGTCGGAATCGGCCCAGTCTCCGTACTGCGAGGAAAGCTGGGTGGCCAAACCCGCATATTCGTGCGCCAGCCCCTGGTCGAAGGTCGCCCCGCCGGCCGGCGCCGCGGTCTGCGCCGCGGGAAGGTTGAGCGGTTGCAGTACGGGGTTGCCGCGCATCGGCGGCGATGAAGACCAGCTCGAGCAGGCGGCGAGCATCGCGCCCGCAGTCAACAATGCCAAGAACGTGGCGACAAAGTTCCTCTGTTGCATCTGGCTTATTCTCCCTGGGAAACTCGTCGTCGCCACGCCGTCAAAGCGGCGAGGAAGCGATCGACGAGAGGTTGGCAAGGCTAGATCGCCGACATGGCGGAATTCGGTCAGGCGTGAGAAAAATCGGGAAGGCCATGGCATTTCAAGCGCCGCAAAAGGGCGATCTCCGTCCCCAATGGAGGAGGAAATGCCGTGGCGCTGCTTCGCTTGGGTCGGCACCTCCCAACTAAGGGTTGTAGGCTTAACGATTACTAGCCAAAGATTGTTCCGCGCAATGTGTCATTTCTCAGCTCTGTGGTTTTTTTGCATGGCGTGGGCAAGAGGTCACACATGACGATTCGCGTCGGCATCGGCGGTTGGGTCTATGCGCCGTGGCGCGGCAGCTTCTATCCACCAGGGCTGCCGCAAGCGCGCGAGCTCGCGCATGCGAGCCGCGCCGTCACCTCGATCGAGATCAACGGCACCTTCTACGGCGCACAGCGGCCTGAAAGCTTTCGCCGCTGGCGGGCGGAGACGCCCGACGGCTTTGTGTTCTCGCTCAAGGCGCCGCGCTTTGCAACGCATCGCCGGGTGCTGGCGGAAGCAGGGCCGACGATCGAGCGCTTCTTCGCCACGGGCGTGCTCGAGCTCGGGCCGAAGCTCGGACCGATCCTCTGGCAGTTTCCGCCGACGAAGCGCTTCGATCTCGCGGATTTCACCGCTTTTCTCGAGCTGCTGCCGCGGCGCCACGATGGCCTCGCCCTCCGTCATGTGCTCGAGATCGGCCATGACAGCTTCGCCGACGCGGCGTTTCCGGCGCTGCTGCGCCGCTTCGAAGTCGCGGTGGCGCTGGTCGATTCCGAGCGCCACCCGCTCATCGCCGAGGTCACGGCGGATTTCATCTATGCAAGGCTGCGCCGTAGCGAAGCCGCCGAGGCGACGGGATATGCGCCCGCGGCGCTCGATGCCTGGGCGAGGCGCCTCAGGGATCTCACCGGCGCGCGCGACGGCTTCGTCTATTTCATCAACGGCGCCAAGGAGCGCGCGCCGGCAGCGGCGCGAGCGCTGCTGGAGCGGCTCGGCACGGCGCCTCCGCTTGCCGTCGCCGCCGCAGCTAAGCCCAGCCGATCCAGTCGCAAACCGCGCGCCCCATGATCAGCGCTTTGTCGGCGTCGGGGAGCCACGGCATCTCCTCGGTGAAAGCGGTCACGCATTGCCGCCAAGGGCACGGCATGCGCGTGATATCGGTGCCCCAGAACAAGCGGCGCGGACCGAAGGCGTCGTAGAGCCGGCGGTAATAGGGGTGGAGGCTCTTGAAGGGATAAGGGTCCGCCGCATAGCTCGGACCGCCTGTCGCCTTCACCGCGATGTTCGGATATTTGGCGAGCGCCACCAGCTCGGGCAGATGCTGGAACGCGGTCTCGCCGGTCGTGTTGCGCACCGCCGCCATGTGATCGACGATGAGCTTGAGCGCGGGATGGCGCTCGGCGACGCCGGCGAGCAGCGGCAGAAAATCGGCAGCGAGCAATGCAACGGGCAAGCCGGCGCGCTCGGCGGCGGGCCAAAGCCAGTCCATCGTGCCGTCGGTGGGCCAGCTCTTCTGCTCCGGCCGCAAAAAGGTGAAGCGCAAGCCGAGCATCCCGGGCCGCTTCTTCCAACCATCGATGAGCCTCCGGCTCTCCGGCCGATTCAGCGGGAAATTGCCGAGGATGGCGAAGCGTTCGGGATGAGCGCGGGCCGCGTCGACGGCGAGCTCGTTGGAATCGGCGTCCCAGCTCGGCGGATGAATGACGGCGCGGTCGACGCCGGCCGCGTCCATGTCGGCAAGCGCTTCTTCCCTGCTGTAAGGAAGCGGCCGGTGCGGCGGCAAGGTCGTGCCCTTGGACCAGAGATGGATTTGCGCATCGACGATGAGCATGCGTCACCTCCCTGCGCCAATTCTCGGCTGCGTCACCGCCCTCGGCAAGAGGTGACCCTGCTGCGGCATTGGCGGGGCGCCGTCTTCCGCCTATATCGTCTCCCTCGAGCCAGCGGCCCCGAGCGACCGCACCGGCGAAACAGGGAGGGTCCGAATGTCAGGATTCGTCGCGCGCGCGGCGCTGTTCATCGCGCTGCTCGTCGCGCTCGCCTCCTGCGTTACGCCCGAAGAGCTGCGCGCGCAAGACGAGGCGGCCTGCCTCAGCTATGGTTTTCAACGCGGCACGCCCGACTTCGCCGCCTGCCTGCAGCGCGAAAGCCTGGCGCGGCGCTATGCGGCCCCACCGCCGCCGGATTGGGGGCCGGGGCCGTGGGGACCAGGCTGGTGGGGGCCAGGCTGGCGTCCCTTCCCGTGAGCCTGAGAGGAGCAACACCATGGAGAAACGCAGCTTTGGCCGCACCGGGTTGCGGCTGTCGATCCTGGGATTCGGCTGCGGCGCCGTCGGCGGGCTCATGGTGCGCGGCGATCCCGCCGACCAGGAGCGCACGATCGCGCGGGCGCTGGCGGCCGGCGTCAATTACTTCGACACCGCCGTGCAATATGGCAATGGCGCTTCCGAGACCAATCTCGGCCGCGTTCTCGCGGCGCTGAAACCGGCCGATGTCGTCGTCGGCACCAAGGTGCGCCTGCCATCTGCGGAGTTCGGCCGCATTGGCGCGGCGGTGACGGCATCGCTCGACGGCAGCTTGCGCCGGCTCGGCCGCGATCATGTGGACATCCTCCACCTCCACAACGCCATCACGCCAACGGGCGGCGGCGAAGCCCTGGGCGTGCGCCAGGTCCTGGACGACGTCGCGCCGGCTTTCGATCGGCTGCGCCGTGGCGGCAAGCTGCGATTCCTGGGCCTTACCGCGGTGGGCGACACCGCGGCGCTGCATGAGGTGCTGGCCGCGAAGCTCTTCGACAGCGCGCAAATCGTCTACAACCTGCTGAATCCTTCGGCGGGCGCTGCGCTTCCCGCATCCTATCCGGTGCAGGATTACGGCAGGCTGTTCGAGCGCACGGCGGCGGGAGGCGTTGGCGTCATCGGCATCCGTGTGCTGGCGGGCGGCGCGCTCTCGGGCTCGACCGAGCGGCATCCGATTGCGAGCCCGCCGCCGGCGCCGATCGGCTCGGCCGAGAGCTATGCCGGCGACATCGCACGCGCACGCCGTTTCATGCCGCTGGTCGAAGAGGGTTTCGCCGCCAGCCTCACCGAAGCCGCGACGCGCTTCGCCATCACGCAGCCCGCGATCGGCACGATCCTCGTCGGCATGGCAACGCCGCAGCAATTCGAGACGGCGCTGGCCGCCGTCGAGAAGGGCCCGCTGCCCGAAGCCGCGCTGCGCCGTGTCACAGCGCTGCAACAGAGCTTCGCCGGCGAGCCGCGCTGACGCCTCGACTGACAGCGCGGCCCGTTCTTGCTAGAGTAAGTCGCAAATAGCGCGGCGAAGCCGCAGGCCGGCGGCCCGATCATGGGCCCGGACAAGCACGGGGATGGAAATGCCGAAATACGTCTATGCCGGTGCGGCGCCGTGGATCGCCGCGAGCGCAGGTGCCGCGACGGGCGGACTCTTTCGCCTCGATGCGGATAGCGGAACATGGGAGCGGCTGAGTTCGGGACTGCCCGAAGCGGTCGAGGCGCGCACCATCGTCATCGCGCCGAAATCGCCCGGCACCCTCTATGTCGGAACGCAGAGCGGCCCCTATCGCAGCACCGATGCCGGCAATACCTGGAAGAAGCTGGCGCTGCCGGGCAAAGAAACGCTCGTCTGGTCGATCCTGCTCGACGCCGAAGACCCGCGCATGATCTATGTCGGCACGCAAGGCACGACCATGTATCGCAGCCGCGACCGCGGCGAGAGCTGGACCGAGCTGACGCCGCCCGAGCCCAAGGGCATGGTGCGCATGAGCTTCCCCTGCCGCGTCATCCGCCTCGCCCAGGATGCCAGCGATCCGCGCCGGATTTATGCCGGACTCGAAGTGGGCGGCGTGCTTGCGAGCCGCGATGGCGGCGACAGTTGGCGCGGCTGCAATGAGGGCCTGCTCGAATTCACCAAGGAGCCGCGCCTCAGAAGCCGCATCGTCAGCGACACCGAGACCGAGGGGATGATGGATTCGCATGCGCTGGCGGTGAGTTCCGCCAAGCCCGGCACGGTGTTCCTCGCCAACCGCATGGGGCTTTTCCACAGCGGCGATGGCGGTGCCTCCTGGCAGGAGATGGGCATCGGCCGCTTCTCGCCGTTGACCTATGCGCGCGACGTGAAGGTGTCGCGCCATGATCCCCGCACCATGTACGCCGCCTTGAGCGTCGCCGCGGTGAGCGACGAAGGCTCGCTCTATCGCAGCCGCGATCTCGGCGAAACCTGGCAGCGCTTCGATCACGACGTCGCCATGAAGAGCACGCTGATGATCATCGCCGAAAGCCCGCGCGACCCGAACCGGGTCTATTGCGCGACGCGCAAAGGCCAGGTCTTCGGCACCGAGGATGGCGGCAAGAGCTGGCGCGACTATCAGCTGCCGGACGGCGTCGAAGGCGTCTACGGCCTCGCGGCGGCGTGACGGAAGGAAAGAGGAGGCGAGGAAGCCATGGCGAATTATCTGCTGGTCAGCTTCAAGACATGTCCCTGGGTCCAGCGCGCCGCGATCGTGCTGCGCGAGAAGAAGGTGCCGTTCGAGTTCCGCCACATCGACCCCGACAATCGGCCCGACTGGTTCCTCGCCATCTCGCCGCACAAGAAAGTGCCGGTGCTGCGGCTCGACGACCGCGTCTCGCTGTTCGAATCGAACGCCATCGCCGAATATCTCGACGAGACGATCGCACCGCATCTTCACCCGGCGGACCCGGTCGCGCGCGCGGTAAACCGCGCCTGGACCGACTACGTCCCGACCTTCGCCGCGGCCATCACCGCGACCGCCTATGCCGACAGCGAGGCCGAGTTCAAGAAAGCGGCGGCTCAAATGCCGGTGCCGTTGGAGCGGCTCGAAAAGGCTCTCGATGCGCAAGGCAGCGGCCCCTTCTTCAACGGCGCCGCCTATTCGCTCGTCGATGCCGCCTATGCGCCGTTCCTGCAGCGCTACTATTTCCTCGACCGGGTGAAGCCGCTCGGCCATATCGAGGCCTTCCCGCGGCTCAAGGCCTGGGCCGCAGCGCTGCTCGCGCGCCCCTCGACGCATTCCTTCCCGCCGGCCGAGTTCGAAGCGCTCTATCGCGAGGGCCTCAAGCGCCGCAAGAAATGGGTCTCGCAATTCGTCGACGCCGCGCCCATCGCGGCCGAGTAAAGCCGAGTAAATAAGAAGATCCACCACGGAGGCGCGGAGGACACGGAGAAGTGAAGAATGGCGCGCTTTGCGCGCCGAATACCCGTTCTCCGTGTCCTCCCTGCCTCCGTGGTCAACCTGATATGCAATAACCCACTCGTCGTTGACGGCGGCGGCAGCGCGGAGGAAGCTGAAGCGGGTCCGGCAGAGAAGGAGAGCGGCGATGCTGGTGCAAACGGCGGAACGGGAGATCGATGTCGGCGCGGCGCGCTGGCAGGCGCGGGTGGATCTGGCCGCGGCGCATCGCTTGGCGGTGATGCATGACCTCAATGAAGGCATCTTCAACCACCTGACCTATCGCGTTCCCGGCAGCGATGACCGCTATTACCAGATCCCCTTCGGCCTGCACTGGTCGGAAGTAACCGCGAGCTGCTTCATGGAAGTCGGCTATGACGGCACCTTGCGCGCCGGATCGGGCGAGATCGAGCAATCCTGCTATTGCATCCATGCGCCGATCCACCGGCTGGCGCCGCACGCGGCGGCGGTGTTCCACACCCATATGCCGTTCGCCAGCGCGCTGACGCGGCTCGAGGATCCACAGATCCTGCCGATCGGCCAGACCGAGCTCGGCACGTCGGTCAACACCGCCTATGACGACAACT
>Ga0335079_10005594_pt1 | contig 14370 bp, 16 predicted proteins | sample Lox_Sample_33_FD_206719 | JGI IMG/M metagenome (GOLD analysis project Ga0335079, IMG submission 206719) | Soil microbial communities from Loxahatchee National Wildlife Refuge, Florida, United States - Lox_Sample_3.3 | ecosystem: Environmental > Terrestrial > Soil > Wetlands | place: USA...
ACCGCGGACGGCCGGGTCGACGAGGGCGATTTCCGGCGCGCGCTGGAGCGGCAGCCGCGGATCGTGGCCTTCACCCACGTCTCCAACGTCCTCGGCACGGTGAACCCCGTGGCGGCGCTGACGCGACTCGCCCACGATGCGGGCGCGCTGGTGGTGGTGGACGGCGCGCAGGCCGTGCCCCACCTCGCGGTGAACGTAGCCGCGCTGGACTGCGACTTCTACGCGTTCTCGGGACACAAGATGCTCGGGCCGATGGGCATCGGGGTGCTGGTCGGCAAGCCGGCACTGCTCGATGCGATGCCGCCCTATCACGGAGGCGGCGAGATGATCCGCGCGGTCCAGGACACGACGGCGACCTACGCGCCGCTGCCGCACAAGTTCGAGGCGGGCACGCCGAACGTGGAGGGCGCGATGGGATTGGGCGCCGCCATCCGCTACCTGCAGGGCCTCGGGATGGACGAGGTGGCCGCGCACGAGCGGGCGCTGGCCCGCTACGCGCTCGAGCGGCTGGCGACCGTGGAGGGCGTGAAGGTGTACGGGCCCGCCGAACGGGCCGGCGTGGTGTCGTTCACGCTCGCCGACATCCATCCCCACGACCTCGCGACCATCGTGGACAGCGAGGGCGTCGCGATCCGCGCTGGGCACCACTGCGCGCAGCCGCTGATGCGGCGGCTCGACGTGGCGGCCACCGCGCGCGCGACGTTCTACGTGTACAACACCCGCGAGGACGTGGACGCGCTGGTCGCCGCGCTCGAGAAGGCGCGCGCGCTGTTCGGCTACGCCCATGCCTGAGCGCGACGAATCCGGCCTCGCGGAGCTGTATCAGGAACTGATTCTGGACCACTACCGGCGGCCGCGGAACCAGGGAAGCCTCGAAGCCCACACCCGCCGCGTAGCGTTGTCGAATCCGACCTGCGGCGACGAGCTGGAGCTGGACCTGCTCCTGGACGGCGACACGATCGCCGACGTGCGCTTCTCCGGACGCGGTTGCTCGATCAGCCAGGCCTCGGCGTCCATGATGACGCAGCTGATCAAGGGCAAGACGGTCGCCGAGGCGCGCGCGCTCGGGGCGCGGTTCGGCGAGATGATGCACGGCTCGGCCGAGGCGGCGCGGGACCGGGCGCTCGGCGAGGCGCGCGCGCTCGCGGGCGTCGCCAAGTTCCCGGTGCGCGTCAAGTGCGCCCTGCTCGGATGGAACGCGCTGGAAGAGAGCACCAGGATCTCGTCCTAGTCGCCCCCCGCCGCAGCGGCTGTTATTCTCTCTCTCCGGTGACGGCCATCGGAGACCCCCGTGCCACCGAACGTCGTCTTCGTGATCGCGCCGGAGCGCTTCCGTGACGAGGAGCTGCTGGTGCCGAAGCGCATCCTCGAGCAGCATGGCGCGACCGTCACCGTCGCCTCGACCCGCGGGGGCATCGCGACGGGGATGGGCGGCGCCGAGGTGGGTGTGGATTGCACCGTCCACCAGGCGGCCCCGAGGTCGTGCGACGCGCTCGCAGTCGCCGGGGGCGCCGGCGCGCCGGCTCACCTCTGGGATTCGGAGCCGCTGCGTGCGCTCGCGCGGGCCGTGTACGCCGCAAACCGGCCCGTCGGCGCGATCTGCCTGTCGTCGCCGGTGCTGGCGCGCGCCGGCCTGCTGGCCGGCAAGCGGGCAACCACGTTCCCCAGCGACCGCGCCATCGCGGAGTTGAAACGCGGGGGTGCCACCTTCGTAGAGGAGGCCGTCGTGCTCGACGGGACGATCGTCACCGCCAGCGGCCCGGAGGCTGCGGCCGCGTTCGGCGAAACCCTGGCCCGGCTGCTCGACCCATGACTCCAGACAACGTCGTCGCCATCGAGGGGATCGCGAAGCGGTTCGCAGGACACGTCGCGGTCGCGGACCTCTCGCTGCGCGTGCCCAAGGGCGCGATCTACGGGCTGCTCGGGCCGAACGGCGCCGGGAAGACCACCACCATCCGCATGATCATGAACATCACGATCCCGGACGAAGGGACGATCGAGTTGTTCGGCGACCGGATGGGCGGGCGTCACCACAGCGCCCGCATCGGCTATCTGCCCGAGGAGCGCGGCCTGTACCGCAAGATGCGGGTGCGGGACATGCTCGTGTTCCTGGCGGAGGCGAAGGGGGTCGACCGCGCGCGGGGCGGCGCGAACGCCGACGAATGGCTGCGCCGCCTCGACCTCGCCGAATGGGGTGCGCGCAAAGTCGAGGAGCTGTCCAAGGGCATGCAGCAGAAGGTCCAGTTCATCGGCACCATGCTGCACGAGCCCGAGCTGCTGATCCTGGACGAGCCGTTCTCGGGCCTCGATCCGATCAATCAGCAGGTCCTCAAGGACATCGTCGTGCACCTCTCGCGGTCGGGCAAGACGATCATCTTCTCGACCCACCAGATGGACGTGGCCGAGAAGATCTGCGACCACGTGTGCATCATCGCGCGCGGGCGGAAGGTGCTGGACGGCGGGCTGGCGGAGGTGAAGCGCGTGCACGGCGGCACCCACGTCGCCGTGGCGTTCGAGGACGGGGCGGCGGGAGCCGAGGCCATGCGCGCGGTGGCGGACCTCGTGGCCGCGGCCGACGACTCGGGCCTGTTCGCGGAGCTGAAGTTGAAGGACGGCGTGGATCCGCAGCTCGTGCTGGAGCGGTTGATGAAGACGGGAGCCCGGATTCGGCGCTTCGAGCGCATCGAGCCGTCCCTGAACCGCATCTTCCTCGACACGGCGGGGCCCGAGGCAGCGGCCGAAGCGGAGGTGGCCCATGCGTAAGGTCTGGGCGGTCGTCCGGCGCGAGTTCATCGAGAAGGTCCGTACGAAGTGGTTCCTGATCTCGACCATCCTCGGGCCCGTGTTCATGATCAGCGTGACCGTCCTGCCAAGCCTGCTGATATCGCGGGCGGGGCGGGTCAATCACGTGGCGCTGGTGGACGAGGAGGCGGGCGACTTTGCGGCGCGCCTGAAGACGCAGCTCGAGAGCTCGGGGCGCTACGTCCTCACCGTGGTGCAGGCCGGCTCCGGGCGGGCGGACGCCCTGCAGGATTCGCTGACCAACGCGGTCCGCGCCGAGACGCTGGACGGGGTGCTGACGGTATCGTCGGCGACCGTGGAGTCGGGACTGGCTGAGTACCGGGGCCGCAACGTGTCCATCACGGACATGGGCCTCATGGAGGGCCTGCTCCGGCAGAGCATCGTGACGGAGCGGTTGGCGCGGCACGGCGTGGACGCGGCGGTAGTCCAGGAGGCGCAGCGCGGCATCAAGCTGCACACCGAGCGGATCACCAAGCACGGCGCGACGGGCGAGTCGGCGATGGTGACGTTCTTCCTGGGCTACGCGGTGGGGATCGTGTTGTACATGATCATCCTCATCTATGGCATCAACGTGATGCGCAGCGTGCTGGAGGAGAAGCAGACCCGCATCATCGAAGTCCTGGTTTCGAGCCTGCGCCCATTTCAGTTGATGCTCGGCAAGGTGATCGGCGTCGGCGGGGTCGGCCTGTTCCAGGTCGGCATCTGGGGTCTGACGGGCTACCTGGTCGTGCACTTCCGTACCCAGCTGCTGGGCGCTTTCCACGTCTCGCCCGAGCAGGTGAGCTCCATCACGATGCCGGCGATTGGCGCCGGTCTCCTCGCCGTCATCGCCGTGTATTTCGTGCTCGGCTTCCTGCTCTACTCGGCGTTGTTCGCCGTGGTGGGTGCGACCGTCACGGCCGACTCCGAGGCCCAGCAGGCCCAGCAGCCGGTCATGATGCTGTTGGTCTTCTCGTTGATCGTGTCGTTTGCGGCCCTGAACGACCCGGCCGGGCAGATGGCGGTCGTGACCTCCATGATCCCTTTCTCGTCCCCGATCATCATGCCGGTGCGCGTGGCCACGTCGGACGTGCCGACGGCCCAGCTGGCCCTGTCGCTGGCCATCAGCGCCGGTTCCAGCGTGGTGGTGGTGTGGCTGGCCGCGCGCGTATACCGGATCGGGATTCTGATGTACGGCAAGCGCCCCAACCTGAAGGAGCTGTGGCGCTGGGCGAGACAGGACTGAGCTGAGGGCGCAGGGCGGCCGAAGCCACCCACGGGGCCCCGCCGGGGGCCCCGTTGCACGTGCAACACCCCCTCCCTGCCCCGCAAGTGTGCTAGCCCGTTGCACGTGCAACAGATAGATTCCCCCGCCCCATGGCCAGGGTCATCGCAATCGCCAACCAGAAGGGCGGCGTCGGCAAGACGACGTCGGCCGTCAATCTGGCCGCTTCGCTGGCGGCGGCGGAGAAGCGAACGCTGCTGGTGGACGCCGACCCGCAAGCGAACGCCACGAGCGGCGTGGGCCTGGAGCGCGACGGCCTCCATCTGACCCTGTACGAGGTGTTGCTCGACAACCGGCCGCTGACGGAATCGATCCGCCGCGCCGTCCATTTCCCGTTCCTCGACGTGGCGCCGGCGTCGCGCGACCTGGTGGGCGCGGAGGTGGAGCTGGTCTCCCGGGCACACCGAGAGACCATCATGCGCGGCGCCCTCGAAGGGGTGCGCCAGTCGTACGACTATGTCCTGATGGACTGCCCCCCCTCGCTCGGCCTGTTGACGCTGAACATGCTCACGGCGGCGGACTCCGTCATCATCCCCATCCAGTGCGAGTACTACGCCCTGGAAGGGCTGTCGCAGCTGCTGAACACCGTGCGTCTGGTGCAGCGCAACTTCAACCCGCGCCTGGCGATCGACGGCGTCCTGCTCACCATGTACGATGCCCGGCTCAACCTCTCGCGCCAGGTTGCCGACGAGGCGCGGGAGTACTTCGGCGCGCGGATGTTCAAGGCGGTCGTGCCCCGGAACGTGCGGCTGGCCGAGGCGCCCAGCTTCGGCAAGCCGATCCTGCTCTACGACATCGGGTCGGTCGGTGCACAGTGCTACCTCAACGTGGCGGAGGAGCTGATCCGTCGCACGGCATCCAAGGTCGCGGCCGAGGCGCGCGAGACCACGCGGCACGCCGCCGAGGCGGCGACGTGAGCGGGGTGACCGGGAGCCGCCGCCGGCTGGGCCGGGGACTCGAGGCGTTACTCGGGGCTGGCTCGGTGGAGGAGGCCGAGCGCGAGGGTTCGCTGCGGGATCTGCCGATCGAGACCGTGGAGCCGAATCGCTTTCAGCCCCGGCGAGCGATGGACCCGGCCGCCCTCGCCGAGCTGAAGCAGTCGATCGCCGCCAGCGGGCTGCTCCAGCCGGTCATCGTGCGGCAGATCGAGGCGGGCTACGAGCTGGTGGCCGGCGAGCGACGCTGGCGAGCGGCGCGCGAGCTTGGCTGGAAGAAGATCCCCGCCGTCGTGCGGGACGTGGACGACCGGACGTTGCTGACCCTGGCCCTGGTGGAGAACCTGCAGCGAGCGTCGCTGTCGGCCATCGAGGAGGCGGAGGGGTACGACCGGCTGGCGTCGGACTTCAAGCTGTCGCACGCGGCCATTGCCGAAGCGGTGGGCCGCGACCGCTCCACCGTCGCGAATGCGGTCCGGCTCCTGAAGCTGCCCAAGAGCGTCCAGCAGCTGGTGGCCAGCAATGCGCTCACGGCGGGGCATGCCCGGGCGTTGCTCAGCCTGAGCGACGGGCGCCGGATCGAGAAGCTCGCGCGGGAATGCGTGACCCGCGGGTGGTCGGTGCGCGAGATCGAGCGTCACACCCGCGGCGCGCCGGGCGGCGCGCGGGAGGGCAGGGCCCGCGTGGGGCGCCGCGCGGTGCCGGCCGAGGTCGCCCGGATCGAGTCGGCGCTCCGCAAGCGGCTCGGGACGGACGCGACCGTGGTGCTGAACGGGAAGGGGAAGGGTCATCTGCAGGTGCGCTTCTACTCTGAGGAGGATCTCGGCCGGCTGCTCGAGCTCATCCTCGGCCGCCGCTGGGACGGCTAGTGCCGGGCTCCGGTTACACCGTCATCGTCCACCGCAACGGCGCCCTGAACTCGCGCCAGCTGCAGGTGCCGTCCTGGCTGGTCCGGGCCGGGCTGATCACTGCAGTCGTCCTGCTGGTCGCCGCCGTCGCCATCGTGGTGTCGTACGGACCCGTACTCTCCGCCGCGCTACGCGCGCCGCTGCTCCAGCACCGGGTCAACCAGCTGACCCGGGAGAATGCCCGGGTGGCGCAGCTCGCCCGCGAGCTGTCCGACGCGGAGGCGCGGTACACGCATTTGCGGGGCATGCTGGGCGCCCAGGTGCCGGCCCCCGACGGAGGCGCCGAGAGCCAGCTGGCCGCCGGCGAGGAGCGCCTGTACATCGCGCCGCCGATGATAGCCCGGGCGCCGACGCGCGACTCGACGGGCGAGGGAGCCAGCGGCCTCTCGGTGCCGAGCCGCTGGCCGCTCTCGGTGCCATCCTATCGTACCCGCGGCATGGTGGCCGACACGCCCAGCGAAGAAGTGCACCCCGGCATCGACCTCGCGGTGCCGGAGGGATCCGACGTCAGAGCCTCGGGTGGCGGCATTGTGGAGCGGGCGGGCAGGGATTCCTCGTACGGCCTGTTCGTGTTACTCCAGCATCCTTCGGGCTATCAGTCAATGTACGGCCACCTGTCGCGCATCCTGGTCGCGCGCGGCGACACCGTCGCCGCAGGACAGGTGATCGCACTCTCCGGCAACACCGGCCGTTCTACCGCTCCGCACCTGCATTTCGAGGTGCGACTCCGCGGCCGGTCCATCGATCCGACCAAGCTCGTGCGGGAGGGACCGTAGCCATGGGCATCTTCGGCAGCAAACCCCAACCAGCGCGGGAGAAGGCGGCGCCGCCGGGCAGGGGATCGGCCGCGGCCCTCAGCCTGTCCATCGTGGGCGCGGGCATGGTGGTCCGCGGCGACCTCGAGACGGACAGCGTGGTGAAGATCGAGGGGACGGTCGACGGGCACGTCAGGGCATCCACGCAGGTGCTCGTCGCCAAGGGCGGCGTCGTGCACGGCGACATCGAAACGGCCGAGGTGATCGTGGGCGGGGTGGTGAACGGGGCCATCCGGGCCCGCGGACGCGTCGAGGTGCAGGCCGGCGCGTCCATCGAGGGCGACATCACGACGCTGCGCATCTCGGTCGCCGAAGGCGGGACCTTGAATGGCCACGTCAAGATGGGGGACGGCTCGCTGCTCCAGGAGAACCGGCGGCCCGATGCCGCGACGGAGTCCTCCACGGCGGCGGCGTCCCGAGCGACCGGCCCCGGCCGGAGCCAGTAGGCGTCCAGCGGCGGCCACAGGCGTCGCGTCGGCGTGATCCATCCACGACCGTTCGCCGACGCGACCCCCTCTCCCTGGGCTTGAGCGGTGCGCCTCGAAGACCTCGTGCGATACCTGGACGACTACCTCCGCACCGGGGAGGTGGCCGACGACCCGAACGCCCTGAACGGGCTTCAGGTCGAGAATGCCGGCGAAGTGCACAACGTCGCCGTTGCCGTCGATGCGTGCCAGGCGGTCATCGACCAGGCGGCCGAGCGCGGCGCCGATCTGCTGATCGTTCACCACGGCCTGTTCTGGAGCGGCCTCGAGCCGCTGGTGGGGCGCCATTACCGGCGTGCGGCGTCGCTCGTGCGCCACGGCATCGCCCTGTACTCGGCGCACCTCCCGCTCGACCGGCACCCGGAGGTCGGCAACAACGTGGTCCTCGCCCGCAAGCTCGGGCTCGAGGTCCGCGGCTGGTTCGGTGAGTACCGCGGCGCCCCGCTGGGCACCTGGGGCGAGCTGGACCTGCCGCGGGAGACCCTGGCGACGCGGCTCGGCGAGATCCTGGGCGGGGCCGTGCGGGTCATTCCGGGCGGGCCGGCACGAGTGCGGCGGGTCGGCATCATCACCGGCAGCGCCGGCTCCATGATCGCGCAGGCCAAACGCGCCGACCTCGACTCCTTCGTCACCGGCGAAGGGCAGCACTGGACCTACTTCGACGCGGAAGAGCTCGGGGTCAACGCGTTCTACGCCGGCCACTACGCGACCGAGACCCTTGGCGTGAGGGCGCTCGCGGAGCACATCGCCGAGCGGTTTCAGCTGCCGTGGTCGTTCGTTGATCATCCGACCGGCCTGTAGCCTCGGGCTGGGGCGGTGGGCCGGACCGGTGAGCGGCGGGCCGTGATCGGCCCGCTCATCCGCTCACCCCGCCACCTCCCTCGCAGCACTTCGCTCGTCCCGGGCCGGCGGCGGCGACTCGAGAATCTGGTCAGCCACGCCATCGAGACGCTGGCGGGTCCGTTCGGGATGTGGCGCCTCCAGCGGCTGGCCGTGGAGCGCCACGACGTCGCCCTTCGCGGCCTCGCTCGCTCGTTCGACGGCTACCGCATCGCCTTCCTGACGGACCTGCACTACTCGGCCGTCGTGCCGAAATGGTGGATCGCGAAGGCCGTTGCCGCGGGGCTCGCGCTGCAGCCCGATCTGATCCTGCTCGGAGGAGACTACCTGTCGCACAGCCCGCGCTACGCATCCGGACTGACCGAGCTGCTGCGACCGCTCTCGGCGCCCGACGGCGTCTTCGGCGTGCTGGGCAACCACGATCACTACGTCGGGGCCGAGCTGGTGCGCCGGGCCGTCGGCGAGGCCGGGGTAGTCGAGCTCCGCAACGCATCGGTGCGTGTCAGGCGCGGGGTGGACGAATTCGCCGTGGCGGGCGTCGGCGACCTGCGCTTCGACGTCATCGACTTCACGGCGGCGCTCGCGGGCGTTCCGGACGAGATGCCACGCGTCGTCGTGTCCCACGACCCGGACGTGTTCGCGTTCTGGCCCGCTGACCTGCGCCTCGACCTGATGCTTTCGGGCCATACCCACGGCGGCCAGGCGCACCTCCCGTGGCTGGGGCCCCCGTACGTGCCCTCGCAGTTCGGATACCGCTACCTGGCCGGGGCGATCCGCGAGGGGGCTCGCGAGCTGTGCGTCTCGCGCGGCATCGGGGCCATCACGGCGCCGTTCCGGTGGCGCTGTCCGCCGGAGGTCACGCTGCTGGTGCTGCACCCCTCTTGACACGGCGGGCCCATAGTGCCACTGTATCGGTACAGTGATACAGGTGGCGGGGGCCGTGTTCCGGCACATCGATCCACGCAGTCCCGTTCCGCTCTACGCGCAGATCGCCGATCGCATCCGCATCGCGATCGCGACCGGGGACCTCGCGCCGGGGGCGGCGCTCCCCTCGGTCCGGCAGCTGGCGTCGCAGCTGCGGGTGAACCCCGCCACCGTCGTGCAGGCCTATCGCGAGCTGGAGGACGCGGCCGTGGTCGAGAGCCGGCAGGGAGCGGGCACGTTCGTCCGGGAGCTGGGACAGCCCAGGCGCGAAGCGGAGCGGCAACGGGAGGCCCGGCGGCTGGTGCGGCGGCTGCTGCACGAGGCGTCCGTGGTTGGCGTGACCAAGGAGGACATGGAGCACGCGCTCAGAGTCGAGATGAGGTTGCGGCTAGCATGAACTACGCCATCGAGACCTCGGGGCTGGAGTACCGGGCCAGCAGGCGCTTCGAGATCCGGGACCTGAATCTCAGGGTGCGGTCGGGAGCCATCTACGGCTTCCTCGGACCCAATGGCTCGGGGAAGACGACGACGATTCGCCTGCTCCTCGGCATGTTGCGGGCCCAGCGGGGCGCGATCACGGTGCTGGGGCGGCAGGTTCCCGGGGAGATGGCGCGCATCTTGGCGGAGACGGGATACGTGCCCGAGCGTCCGCATCTGTATCCATACCTGTCCCTCGAAGAGGCCATCCACTTCCACGCGGCGTTCTATCCCGGCTTCGACGTCGCGTACGCGGCGGAGCTGCGCCAGGGCTTCGGCCTGCCGCTGGATCAGAAGCTCGCGAAGCTCTCCAAGGGAGAGATGGGGAAACTGCACATCCTGCTCGTGCTCGCGCAGCGGCCGCGGCTGCTGGTGCTGGACGAACCCACCGACGGACTCGATCCGGTGGTGCGACGGGACGTGCTGGCGGCGCTGCTCGATTTCTGCTCGCAAGGCACGGCCACGGTCTTCATCTCCAGCCATCTGGTCCACGAGCTGGAACGCATCTGCGACTGGGTAGGGGTTCTCGACGACGGTAAGCTGGTGGTGGAGCTGCCCATGCAGAGCTTCAAGAATGGCATCAAGCGTATCCGGATCTCCAATCCTCCGAGCCTGATCGGCGACACGCCGTTCGTGCTGCTGCAGCGAGAGATGGCCGGAACGGAGCAGGTGTGGGTCGTGCGCGGCTGGCAACCGCCGATGGTGCAGTGGTTCGAGGGCGCGGGCGCGGGTGTCCGCGAGATCGTAGACCTGGACCTCGAAGAGGGGTTCGTCGAGCTGCTGCGCTCGTCGCGCGGCTCGAGGTTCTGAAGCAAGGGGCGCCGAATGTACACCCAGGTACTCAAGGCCCAGTGGCTCACCGCGCGGACGGCGGTGATGTTGTTGGTGGTGCTCGCGTTCGCGCTGCCGCTGCTGGTCGTGACGTACGGCGGCAACCTCGAGGGGGCGCCAAGCGGCCGGGTCGCGACCTGGCTGTTTGCCGCGCAGAGGATCGGTGTGCTGATTCCCGGCCTAGCCCTGCTGCTCGGCCTGCTCCTGGGTCTTGGCGCTTGGGCGCCCGACCACGCGGGGAATCACGTGTACGCGCTGTCGCTGCCCGTGCCGCGGGGCATGTACGTGCTGCTGCGTTTCGCCGCCGGCGCCACGCTGCTCGCCGTGCCCGTGGCCGCCTTGGGAATCGGCGCCGCCGTGGCGGTCGCATCCGTGAAGCTTCCCAGCGGCGTGCACGCCTATCCGTTGGAGTTGACGGCCCGGTTCGCCCTCGCCGCGCTGGTCTGCTATGCGATCTTCTTCGCCATCTCCATCGCGACTCGGCGCGCGGTCCTCGCCACGCTGGGTGTGGTGTGCGGCATCCTGCTCGCCGACCTGCTCCTCGTGGCGCTCGGAGTCGAAAGCTCGGTCACCCAGAGCGTGTTCTACCTCCTCACCACCTGGCCGGGGCCGCTCAGCATCCTGATGGGGCGGTGGGCGCTGTTCGATGTGTAGACGCGCCGTCGTCTGGCTTGCCCTCGCCACGCTCGGCGGCGCTTCCGCGGCGCGTACTCAGGGTGTCCCGCGCAAGGACCACGGCGCGCGGGGACTGCTGGCTCGCGCCGAATCGCTCCTCGCTGACGCCAGGCGCGCGGACTCGGCCGACCGGTGGCGGGCGCAGGAGCAACGGCGGGCCCGACGTTTCGACGCGGGCGATGTGACACTGCTGCTGCCGGGAACGGTGGGCCGGGCGGCCGGGCGGGTGGTCGTGGCCAGTGCGGCGGCGTATCTCAACGATCTCGGCGCGGTTCCCGAGGTGTTCCTCCGCCGACACGTGCTGGTCACACTGCTCGCCACGGACGTGGACGTCACGCTGAAGACGGAAGGGCTCCTCGGTCGCGCCACAATCGGGATCGATCTCCCGCTCGTTCCCGACACGCTCGTAGCGGGTTGGAGCGTGGCGGCCGCCGTCGTGCGCGCGTACGAGGGCACGCTCGATCGCGCATGGCAGGACTGGCTGCCGACGGATCTGAGCCTCGGGTGGCGCGTGGCAGCGGACGGGCCGGCGGCGGTGCGCGCGCTGATGGAAGGAGACACCCGTGCGGGGGCGAAATGCCTGGAAGGCGAGGTGGCGCGATGTCGGTTGTGGCTCGGGCTTGATGACGATCCTGACCCATTCCAGGCTCGGTACGAGCCGGGCGAAATCCGGCACCTCGTCGCTCAGCGCGAGTGGTTCTACGAACCGGAGCGGGCGGACGCGGAGCAGTGCGTCGCCGGATCCGACGACGCCTGCCTGCGCTTCGCTGAGGGCACGCGGTTCGTGCCCCGCATCCCTGCGGGCGCGGCGGCGCGGCGCAGTCTGTTGCGGGCCGTGCGTGCGCTCCACGGTCCCGACGCGCTCCTTCGGGCGCTCGCCGACACATCCGGCTCGCTGGGCCAGCGCCTGGCGCGGGTCGCGCGAGTCCCGGAGGACTCCATGGTCGCCGAGTGGCGTTCGTGGGTGATGACGGAGGGAGGCCAGGCGCGCGTGACCGCCGGCGTCGGCGATGCGCTCCCCGTCCTGGCGTTTGTGGGCCTGCTGTTGCTGGCTGCGACTAGGGGTGGCCGGTGGCGCTGAGCCGAATGCCCTGGCTCTGGGCCCCGCTCGTCGCCCTGCTCGTCATTAGCGCGGCGCTTCTGCCGCCGCGGGAACCGTCCGAGGGCGGTGGCTTGGCGGTCGCGTTGGGCCTCGCCGAACGGGCCACGCCGGCCACCGGGGAGCGCTATGCCATAAGGGCGCTCCAGGAGGCGATCGCGAGGCAGAAGGACGAACTCGAGTACAACCGTCTCGGCGACTCCCTGCGCGCGGCGGCGCGGGGCCCGCGGGCCGTGCACAGTGCGGACGGCTCCTTGACCGTGCTGTTCGAGACGCCCGTGGGCGCGGATAGCGCACGCGTATGGCTGCACGCGGCGGCCGGCGAGCTCGGCCTGTATCCGAGCATCGGCGCGGGCGGGATCCCGGTGATCGTCGCACTGTACTCGAATCCGGCAAGACGCCGCGGGCAGGGGAACAACTACGAATGGTGGACCCTGCGATCGCGCGAGTATGCCCGCGAGCAAGGGGACCCCTGCGTCGTGGAGGTCAACCTGCTTTCGCGCAGGGACTTCGGCTACCGCCAGCTCATCGCGCGGGATGCTGCGGGCGCGCCGATCGGGCGGTTCCTGGACGAATGCGCGTTGTACGCGAGGTTCGGCGTTCCCGGCGGCGCGGTGCGACGTTGGCTCGCAGGGCGTCCCTGGTGGTGGTGGGGAAGGGAGCCTCTCGCGGTCCGGATGCAGGAGGCCGGGCGGACCATCAAGCCGGTCACCATCCAGCGTGCCTTCGACGTCACGGCTCAGCCTTGGATGGCCAGCGACCCGTGGAGGGAGATCGGTTGCCTCCAGGGCGCGGCGCCACTGTGCAGCCGGCTGGCTGGGCTTTCGAGCCTTTCGTCGGCGGGGGACGAACGCTTCTACTTTTACGGCAGCCAGTACTACACGCACGGCGAACTGCTGGCGTACCTGCTCAAGACGGGGTCGCCGGCCGCGTTTGCCGCGTTTTGGCGATCGCCGCTGCCCACAGGCCGGGCGCTCGAACAAGCCTACGGCGAGCCGGCCGGGGAGCTCGCAAGGGAGGCGTTTTCCCACTGGTTCAGCGCGTCCGAGGCTGGCGGACCGAGCGTGGGCGACCGCGCCGTCGCCGGCGGTCTGGTCTGGGTCGCGGTAGCGCTCGCCATCGCGCTGGTCGCCGGCCGGCGCTGGAAGGTGGCCGGCTAGGCCTGGTCGAGCGGCACCACGAACCTGACGATGATCCGCTCGCGGGACTGCGGGCTCACGGTGCAGAACGACTTCCCACCGAGCAACCGCTTCACGCCGTTGACCTCCGCCTCCCCGATGCTGGGCACGTCGCGGAACGTGATCTCCAGCGTCTGGCCCGCCGTGAGCTGATAGCGCACGGGTCGGCCCTGGAGCCGATGGTACGGATCCACCTTCGCCAGGCCCGCCCCGAGCGCCTGCTTGATGGCGGCGGCTCGCTCCGAGGCGGCCAGGCTCCTCACGCCGCCGGGCACCCGTCCTCCCGGCGACGCTCGCCGTTCTCGGTGACCACTGCGGCGTTGCGGGTCAGGCCCGAGCGGCCGGCACGCATCAGCGCCGACGCGCCGAAGGCGTCCTCGAACTGCTGTTCCGACATCGTGGCGATGTCCTGCAGGGCCGGCCATTCGGTCGCGGGACGCGCGCGGTATCTGGTTTCCGCCGTCTCGCGCGCGAACCGCACGTTCCAGGGACAGACGTCCTGGCACACGTCGCAGCCGAACAGCCAGTCTCCGAGCGATGGCTTCAGTGCCTCGGGCACCGGTCCCCGGGCTTCGATGGTGAGATAGGAAATGCAGCGGGTCGCGTCGAGCACCCGAGGCTCGGGGAACGCCCCGGTCGGACACGCCTCGAGGCAGCGCCGGCAGGTGCCGCACCGGTCGGCCTCGAACGGGGGGTCGACGGCCAAGACGAGATCGGTCAGCAGCACGCCGACGAACGTGAAGGAGCCGAGTCGAGGGTGGATCAGCATCGTGTTCTTCCCGACCCACCCCAGGCCTGCGCGCCGCGCGAGCTCGCGCTCCGGCAGCGGGCCCGCATCCGCGAAGGCCCGGAATCGGCCGGTCCCGGCGGCGTCCACGAGACGCGCGCCGAGGTGCTCGAGGTTGACCCGCATCACCGCGTGGTAGTCGTCGCCGAGGGCGTAGCGCGCGACGCGGCCGCGCCCCGGGGCGGGCGCGGCGTCTTCCTGCCAGTAGTTGTGGAGCACCACCACGGCGGAGCGAGCGTCGGGCCAGGTGCGTGCTGGTTCCCGCCGGATCGGGGCCTGTCGCTCCAGGTATCGCATCTCACCCTGATACCCGCTCGCCAGCCAGCGATCGAACGCGGCCGCGGCCGCCG
>Ga0335079_10005595_pt1 | contig 14368 bp, 6 predicted proteins | sample Lox_Sample_33_FD_206719 | JGI IMG/M metagenome (GOLD analysis project Ga0335079, IMG submission 206719) | Soil microbial communities from Loxahatchee National Wildlife Refuge, Florida, United States - Lox_Sample_3.3 | ecosystem: Environmental > Terrestrial > Soil > Wetlands | place: USA: Florida...
CGCGCCCCACCTTGGTGGTGAACGCCAGCTGCTTCCCGTCGGAGCTCCATGCGTAGTCGGCCGTGCCGCCGAACGGAGGCACCGGCGTGTCGTAGTCCTTGCCCGCCAGCAGGTCGCGCGGCGTCCCCCCGCCGGCCGGCACGACGAACAGGTGGCTCCGCGTGCCGTCGTCCCAGGACATCCAGTGGCGGTACAGCAGGTGGTCGTAGATCCGCGGCGCGCCGGGGTTGCCGTCGGCGGCGTCGGCCCGCCGCCCGTTGCAGGCGTCGTCGGCGCAGTCGGGGTACACCGACGAGACGAACGCGATCAGGCCGCCGGCCGGCGACCACAGCGGGCCGTCCGCGCCGGTCGGGAGGCTGGTGAGCTGCCGCCGCGTGCCGGTCGCCGGCTCGTAGATCCACACCTGCGGCGTGCCGCCGCGGGTGGTGACGTAGGCGAGCGCCTTGCCGTCGGGCGACCAGCGCGCGCTACGGCCGCCCAGGGAGTCGGTCGACACGCGCCGCGCCTCGCCGCCGGTCACGCCTGCCAGCCACAGGTCGGTGCGCTTGCGGTACGCGGTGAGATCGGGCTCGGTCACGTTGTAGGCCACCCACCGCCCGTCGGGGGAGATCGCAGGCTCGCCGGGACGCGCGATGCTCAGGAACTCGCGCACGGTCATGGGGTGGCGCTGCTGCGCGCGGGCCGGGTGGGCCGCGGCGGCGAGCGCGAGGACGGCGAGGGCGATGCGGCGTGTCATGGCGTGCCTCCGGCTGTGGTGATCGGTCTACCACCCCGCCGCGCCGCCTCCGCGGCGCGGGTCCGCCAGGCCCTGCAGGCCCTGCGGGGTCACGAGAACGGTGTTGACGTCGCCGATGAACAGCGGCCGGGCGCGGAACCGGTAGCCCATGGCCGCGAGGACGCGGCGCTGGTCGGCCGTCAGCCCGCCGCGCTCCCAGTACACCGAGTCGGGCTGCGCCTGGTGGTGGATCCGCGGCGCCGCGATCGCCTGCTCGAGCGACATGCCCTGGTCGATCAGGTTGGAGACGACCTGGGCCACGGCGCTGATGATCCGCGGGCCGCCGGGCGATCCCGTCACCAGGGCCAGCCGCCCGGCCGGATCCAGCACGACGGTGGGCGCCATCGCCGAGAGCATCCGCTTGCCCGGCGCGATCGCGTTCGCCTCGCCCTGCACCAGCCCGTACAGGTTCGGGGCGCCGGGCCTGGTGGTGAAATCGTCCATCTCGTCGTTGAGCAGGAAGCCGGCCCCGTCGACCACGAGCGCCGAGCCGAAGTCGTCGTTCAGCGTGGTGGTGACGGCGGCGGCGTTCCCCTCGGGGTCCACGACGGAGAAGTGAGTGGTGTGCTGCCCCTCGTCCACGGCCGGCACGTCGCCCGTCGGCGTGGCGCGATTGTCGTCCACGCCGCGTGCCAGCGCGGCGGCGTACGACTTGCTGGTGAGCCGGGCGACCGGCATGGTCACGAAGTCGGGATCGCCGAGGGCCGTGTTGCGGTCCGCGAAGGCGCGCCGCATCGCCTCGATCTCGAGGTGCATGAGCGCGGCGGATCCGTACCGCGGCAGCGGGCCGGAGGCCTCGAGGATGTTGAGGATCTCGGCCAGCGTCACGCCGCCGCTCGATGGCGGCGGCATCCCGATCACGCCCCAGCCCCGGTAGGTCGTCTCGAGCGGCGCGCGCCACCGGGCGCGGTAGCCGCGCAGGTCGGCGAGGGTGATGATGCCGCCGCTGCGGTGCATCTCCGCCACGATCTGCTCGGCGACGTGCCCGCGGTAGAAGACGTCGGGCCCCGAGTCGGCGATGGCCTCCAGGGTCCGCGCCAGGTCGGGCTGGCGCAGGGTGTCGCCCACCCGCGGGCGCCGCCCGCCCGGGAGCAGGGCGGCGACCGACGAGGGGAACAGCCTCAGGCGCCGGACGACGGTGTCGTTGTAGGCGGCCGCGCGGTGGGCGTCGAGCACCACGCCGTCGCGCGCCAGATCGACGGCCGGCGCGACCAGGTCGCTCCACGGCAGGCGCCCGAAGCGGCGGTGCATCTCGGCGAGCCCGGCCACGCTGCCGGGCACGCCGGCCGCCCGCGCGCCCGTGACGCTCCCGGCGAACGGTCCCGCGGCACCGACGTACATGTCGGCGCGGGCCGCCGCAGGGGCGGTCTCGCGAAAGTCGAGCGCGTAGTCGCGGCCGTCGGCGGCGCGGTAGACGAGGAACCCGCCGCCGCCGATGTTGCCGGCCCGCGGGTGGACCACGGCGAGGGCGAAGGCGACGGCGACCGCCGCGTCGACGGCGTTGCCGCCGCGGCGCAGCACCTCGACCCCCACCTCGCTGGCGCGCGGATGGTCCGACACCACCATCGCGTAGCGGCCGGCCACGGGCGCCGGCGGCGTCTGGTACCGCCAGGCGGCGGGGAAGGTCCGGTGCGATGAGGTCTGGAGTCCGGCGCCGGGCGCGCCGCATCCGGCCGCCAGCACGGCCAGCAGCAGTGCCCCGGGTCGTGGCATGGCAGGAACGCTAGCCGCGGCGCCGGGACGGCGCCAGCTTTCGTGCGTGGTCCGGCGCGCGCCGTCTCCACCGGAGGAACCGCGATGACCCGCATCCCGATCGTACCGCACCCGCTCGCCCTTCCGCTGCTCGTGGCCGCCGCCCTGGCGGCCCGCGCGGCGTCCGCGCAGCCGGCGCCGCGCGCCTACGTCTGCTATCGCGCGCACGGTGCCCCGCGCATGGACGGCTCGCTGGACGACCCCGTATGGCGCGCCGCCCCGTGGTCGGAGGCGTTCGTCGACATCGAGGGCGACGTTCGGCCCTCGCCCCGCTTCGCGACGCGAATGAAGATGCTGTGGGACGACGCCTACCTTTACGTGGGCGCCGAGCTGCAGGAGCCCGACGTGTGGGGCACGATCACCCGGCGGGACGCCGTCATCTTCCACGACAACGACTTCGAGATGTTCATCGACCCCGACGGCGACGCGAAGGACTACGCCGAGCTGGAGATCAACGCCCTCAACACCGTGTGGGACCTGTTCCTGGAGAAGCCCTACCGCGAGGGCGGCCACGCGGACGACGCCTGGAACATCGAGGGCCTGAGGACCGGGGTGAAGGTCCTGGGGACGCTGAACCATCCCGGCGACGCGGACTCCGGGTGGACGGTGACCATCGCGATTCCCTGGCGCGCGCTGGTGCGGGCGAGCCACACCACCGAGGCCCCGCGCCCGGGGCAGCGGTGGCGCATCAACTACTCGCGCGTGGAGTGGCTCACCGACGTGGCCGGCGGCGCGTACCGGAAGGTGCCGGACCTCCGGGAGGACAACTGGGTGTGGTCGCCGCAGGGGATGGTGGACATGCACCAGCCCGAGCACTGGGGCTTCGTCGAATTCTCGGCGACCCGCGCCGACCGGCGTCCGCCCGCAGCGCCGGGGCTGCCACCGGCCGTGCCGCCGCGCGGCGCGCCGCCGTCCGCGCGGGCGCCGGCCGTGCCGGTGCTGAGCGGCTACCTGGCGGACGTGGCGGGCGCCACCATCGCCTACCACTCGCCGCACCCCGAGGCGGAGACGGCGCTGCTGGCGCGCGCGCGCCGCGAGGTCCGCTCGGTGACCTGGCTGACCGACACCGTGCCGGCGTCGCTGACGGCTGACACGGTGACGTTCGTGTGGATCGCCGGCCTGGCGGGCAGCAAGGGCGTCCACGCGTTCGACTTCGCGATCGGCGGGCGGCACCGCCTCACCTTCAGCAGCATCCGCGACTCGATGGTGCGGGACTGGTCCGTGGCCGACTCGGCGGGCGGGCGCCTCGCCTTCCGCACCACGCTGGTGGACCAGTTCCAGGACGTGTTCGGCTACATGACGCTGCGACTGCCGCGGTCGCAGCTGACGCCGGGGCGGCCGGTCGAGCTGGCCGTGACCGGCGCCGACGCGGAGAGCAACGACTGGTACATGACCTTCCGGCACCGCCTCGCCGTCCATCCGCGGGTGGCGCAGGACCCGGTGCTGGTCCGCGACGGCGACACCACGGCCGCGCAGCTCCGGGTGATCCTCGACAACCTGGCCAACTACCACCGCGCGACGGTGACGGTGGGCGACCGGCCGGCGGTCGGCGCCACGCTCGGGTTCGGCGGCAACGTCGTGCACGCCGTGGCCCCCGCGGTCACGGGCGCGGGCTCGGTCCGGGTGGTGGTGCGCCTCGACGGGGTGCCCGCGCTCGACACCGCGGTGGCGCTGCGGAGCGTGCCGCGGCGCGACGTGTACCTGCTGCCGTACTCCCACAACGACATCGGCTACTCCGACCTGCAGGACCGGGTGCGCGCGAAGCAGTGGCGGAACATCGAGGACGCGCTGGCGCTGATCGACCGCACGCGGGACTACCCGCCGGAGGCGCGGTTCCGCTGGAACGTCGAGGTGCTCTGGCCGGTGGAGAGCTGGCTGGCGCAGGCCTCGCCCGCGGACCGGGCGCGGTTGTTCGCGGCGGTACGGGAAGGCAGCATCGGCCTCAACGCGTTCGAGGCGGGGGTGCTGTCCGGTCTCGCGACCGCGCCGGAGATGACCCACTTCTTCGACTACGCGCGGCGGCTCAGGCGGGAGGACAGCCTCCCGATCACCACGGCGTTGATCTCGGACATCCCCGGGCAGTCGTGGGGAATCGTCACCGCGCTCGCGCAGAGCGGGATCCACCGCTTCGCCATCGCGCCCAACAACGGCGACCGCGTCGGCTACGTGCTGCAGGACTGGGGCGACCGCCCCTTCTACTGGGTGTCCCAGTCCGGCCGCGACACCGTGCTCACCTGGGTGGCCGGGGCGAGCTACTCGCTGTTCCACGAGGCGCGCATCCGGTTGTTCGGCGAGAGGCGGCTGTTTTCGCTCATGCAGCGCCTCGAGACGGCCGGCTATCCGTACGTGCCGGTGCAGCTCCCGTACACGGTGGACGGCGACAACGGGCCCACCGACCCGGATCTGCCCGACTACGTGCGCGAGTGGAACCGGCGCTACGCGTCGCCGCGGCTGGTGGTCGCGACCCACGCGCAGCTGTTCGACGCGCTGGCGTCGACCGCCGCCGGGCGGATCCCGGTGGTGGCGGGCGACCTCACGGGCTACTGGGAGGATGGGGCCGCCTCGACCGCGCGGGAGACGGCGCTGGCACGCGCGGCCTCGAGCCGGCTGGTGCAGGCCGGTGCGCTGTGGGCGATGCTGGCGCCGGCGCGGTTCCCGGCGGCCGACGACTACGCCGCGTGGCGCGACGTGGTGCTATGGGACGAGCACACCTGGGGGGCGGCGGCGAGCATCGAGACGCCCGACGCGCCCGACGTCGTGGCCCAGTGGCGCTACAAGCAGGCGTTCGCCTTCGGCGCCGACAGCCTGTCGCGTGCGCTCGCGGCGGGCGCGCTGGCGACGCGGGGCGCGTCGGTGCCGGGTGCGTTCGACGTGTTCAACACGTCGTCGTGGGCGCGCACCGACCTGGTGCGCGTGCCGGCGGAGCTGAGCCGCGCCGGCGACCGGGTCGTGGGGCCCGACGGCCGCGCCGTCCCCTCGCAGCGGCTCGCGAGCGGCGAGCTGGCGGTGCTGGTCAGCGTGCCGCCGTTCTCGGCGCGCCGCTATTTCGTGCGGGCGGGCCGCGCCGCGGGCCGTGGCGACGCGCGCGCCGAGGGCGCGACCGTCCGCAACCGCCTGGTCGCCGCGGGTCTCGACAGCGCGAGCGGCGCCGTGGCGGGCCTGATGTGGAATGCGCGCGACGCGGACCTGGTGGACCCGTCGCACCGGCCCCTGCTCGCGGACTACCGCTACGTCGCCGGCCGCGACTCCTCCGCCGCCGCCGGTCCGACCGACGTGCGCTGGCGGGTGGCGGAGCGCGGGCCGCTGGTGGCCGCGCTGGTCACCGACGCCCGCGCGCCCGGCGCCCGCACGCTCCGGCGCGAGGTGCGGGTCGTGAGCGGGCTCGGGCGCGTCGACGTCGACGTGACGATCGACAAGACCGCCGTGCGCACGCCCGAGGGCGTGCACGTCGCCTTCCCGCTGCGGGTCCGGGGCGGCCAGGTGCGGTTCGACGTGGCGTCGGCCGTCGTGCGCCCGGACTCCGACCAGCTCCCCGGCTCGGCGCGGAACTTCGTCGAGGCGCAGAGCTGGGTGGACGTGTCCAACGACAGCCTCGGCGCGACCGTCACGACCCCCGACGCGCCGCTGGTGGAGATCGGCGGGATCAACGCCGAGTCCCCGTGGATGCGGGCGATCCCGCCGTCGCAGACCTTCTACGCATACGTGATGAACAACTACTGGCACACCAACTACAGGGCCGACCAGGAAGGTCCGGTGACCTTCCGCTATTCGATCCGTCCGCACGGCGCGTTCCGCGCGGACGCCGCGGCGCGGGCGGGCGCGGAGGCGCGCGAGCCGCTGCTCGTGGCCCCGGCGGCGGGCCGCCGCCCCGCGGCGGAGCCGCTGCTGCGCGTGGCCCCCGATGCCGTCCTGGTCACGGCGCTCCGGCCCGGCGCCGACGGACGGTCGTGGATGGTCTCCCTGGCGAACCCGACGTCGGCCGAGCAGCGGGTGACGCTGCGGTGGCGGCGCGGGATCCGCGCGGCGCTGACGGCGAGCGACAGTGACGAGCGTGCGGGCGCGCCGATCGCCGCTGCGCTCGTGATCGCGCCGCACGGCACGGCGGTCGTGCGGGCGGAGCGGCGGTGACGAGGCGCCGGCGGCTCTGGCGGCGGCATTCCGGCGGGCGTAACCTTACGGTCGCGCCGATGACGACCGCCCCGCCGAGACACCGCTCCCGCTGATGCCGGCGCGCAAGAAAGGCGTCGCCCGGCGCGCGCCACGCTCCCCGAAGGCGGCGCCCGACGCCGATTCGGCCCTCGAGCCGCTCCGCCAGGCGCCGGAGCTGTGGCAGTCGCTGTTCGAGAACTCCCCGGACCTGGTCCTGATCGTGGACCGGGAACGGCGCGTCTCCTACGTGAACCGCGTGCCAGCCCACCTCGCCCGCCGCGACGTCGTCGGCGGGAGCGTGTTCGACCTGCTCGCGCCGGCCCACCGCGCGGCCGCCGAGACCGTGCTCGACCGCGTGTTCCGCACCGCGAGGCCGGCGATCCGCGAGTTCCCCGCGGCCGGCCCGGCGAACGCCGCCACCCTGTACGAGGCGCGGGTACTGCCCATCGTGCGCCAGGGACGCGTGGGCGCGGTGCTGCTCACGGCCGTGGACGTCACCGAGCGCCGCTGGGGGGAGACGCTGCAGAAGGCGACCCAGCGGATCTCGGAGGCAGCCCTCACGGTCCCGGGCCTGCCGGAGCTGTTCGGCGCGATCCACGGCATCGTCGGCGAGCTGATGCCCGCGGGCAACTTCTACATCGCGCTGTACGACGCCGAGCACGACCTGGTGAGCTTCCCCTACTACGTGGACGAGGTGGACCGCGAGTATCCGCTGCCCAAGCGGCCGGGGAAGGGGCTGACCGAGTACGTGCTGCGGACCGGCCGCGGCATCCTGGTGACGCCGGAAGTCCAGGCGAAGCTCGAGGCGCAGGGCGAGGTGGAGCTGATCGGTGCGCCGTCGATCGACTGGCTGGGCGTGCCGCTCGTCACCGGGGGCAAGACCATCGGCGTGCTGGCGGTGCAGACCTACAGCGAGGGGCTCCGGCTGGGCGAGACGGAGCTGAGCGTCCTCCGGTTCGTCTCGACGCAGATCGCGATGGCGATCGAGCGCAAGCGCGCCGCCGACGCGTTGCGTGACAGCGAGTCGCGGCTGCGGGCGCTGGAGAGCGCGACGACCGAGGCCATCCTGCTGCACGAGAACGGGCGCATCGTCGAGGTCAACGACGCGTTCGTGCGGCTGTTCGGGTACGACGACCTCCGCCAGGTGATCGGCCGGTCGATCCTCGACTTCGGCACCGCCGAGGGCCGGGTGCGGGTGCTCGAAGCGATCCGCGACGGGCGGGTGACGGCCTACGAGGCGGAGGGCCTGCGCAAGGACGGCTCCGCCTTCGTCGCCGAGCTGTCGGCGCGGATGGCGCAGTATCGCGGGCGGCCGATCCGGATGGTGGCGATCCGGGACGTCACGCAGCGCAAGCGCGCGGAGGAGGCCCTCAAGAGCAGCGAGCGCATCTTCCGCGCGGTGATCAGCAGCGTGCCCATCGTGCTGTTCGCGTGGGACCCGCAGGGGACGTTCGTGCTGTCGGAGGGGAAGGGCCTCGAGACGCTCGGGCTCAAGCCGGGAGAGCTGGTCGGCCGCTCGGTGTTCGACGTGTACCGGGACCACCCGGAGATCCTCGCCGACGCGCGCCGCGCCCTGGCAGGCGAGGCGTTCAGGACCACGGCGATCGTCGGGGCGGCACATTTCGAGCTGTGGTACTCGCCGGTGCGCGACGAGCGCGGCGCCGTCACCACGGTGATCGGCGTGGCGGCGGACGTGTCCACCCGGGTGGCCCTCGAGGGCCAGCTGCGCCAGGTCCAGAAGATGGAGGCGGTCGGGCGGCTCGCGGGCGGCATCGCGCACGACTTCAACAACCTGCTCACCGCGATCCTGAGCTACGTGGATTTCCTGCTGGTGTCGCTGGGTCCGGAGCATCCGGCGCGCGACGACGCGGAGGAGGTGCGGCGGGCTGCGCTCAAGGCGGCCGACCTCACCCGCCAGCTGCTGGCGTTCAGCCGCCGCCAGGTGCTGCAGCCCCGGCTGCTGGACCTCAACGCCATCGTGCGCGAGATGGAGAAGCTGCTGCGCCGGCTGATCGGCGAGGACGTGGCGCTCGAGACCAGCCTGGCCCGGGACATCGGCCTGGTGCGGGCCGACCCGAGCCAGCTGGAGCAGGTCGTGGTGAACCTGGCGGTCAACGCCCGCGATGCGATGCCCGAGGGCGGGACCCTGTCGATCGAGACCGGCGGCGCGGACGCCGACGAGGTGCGCGCGCACGGGCGCGCGGCGGTCGAGCCCGGCCGCTACGTGATGCTGCGGATCCGGGACTCGGGCCAGGGCATGGACGCCGAGACCCGGTCGCGACTGTTCGAGCCCTTCTTCACGACCAAGGAGCAGGGGCGCGGCACCGGGCTGGGCCTGGCCACGGTGTACGGCATCGTCAAGCAGAGCGGGGGGTACATCTGGGTGGACAGCGAGACGGGCCGCGGCACCACGTTCACGATCCACCTGCCGCGGTTCGCGCCGTCGGCCGCCCCGGTCGCGCCGCCGGACGCCGGCGACTCCCCTCCCGCCCGCGGTGACGGCGCGTAGTTTCCCCGCCGGCCCATGACGTCGCCCTCCGCCTCGCACGACCCCCGGCTCACGGAGCAGCGGAACCCCGACACCGCCGACATCGACGTCGCAGATCCGGCGCGCATCGTCGAGCTGCTGAACCGCCAGGACCGTCTGGTGCCGGACGCGGTCTGGGCGGTGCGCGACGAGGTGGCCCGCGCGATCGAGATGGTCGAGCGCGCCTTCCGCGCCGGCGGGAAGCTCGTGTACGTCGGCGCGGGCACCAGCGGCCGGCTCGGGGTGCTCGACGCGTCCGAGTGCCCGCCGACGTTCGGCACGCCGCCCGAGATGGTGCAGGGCGTGATCGCCGGTGGCGCGGCGGCGCTGGTGCGCGGGTCCGAAGGCGCGGAGGACGATCCCGACGCCGGCGCGGAGGCGATGGACGCCAGGGCCGTGGGTGCCGCCGACGTGGTGTTCGGCATCGCCGCGAGCGGCACGACGCCGTACGTGCGGGGGGCGCTGGCACGCGCGGCCGCCCGCGGCGCCAAGACGATCCTGCTGTCGTGCACCGATCCGCCGCGCGAGCTGCTGGTGAACGCGGACCTGGCCATCCTGCCGAAGGTCGGTCCCGAGGCGCTCACCGGCTCGACCCGGATGAAGGCCGGCACGGCCACCAAGCTCGTGCTCAACACGGTCACCACCGGCGCGATGATCCGCCTGGGCCGCGCCTACGGGAACCTGATGGTGGACATGGTCGCGCTGTCGGACAAGCTCAAGGACCGGGGCGAGCGGATCGTGATGGAGGTGTGCGGCGTGGACCGCGCGGCCGCGCGCCGCGCGCTGGGGGAGGCCGGCCTGCACGTCAAGACGGCCATCGTGATGCTGAAGCGGGGAGTGGATCGCGCGGAGGCCGGGCGGCTGCTGGCCGCGGCCGGGGGCTACGTGCGGCGCGCGGTCGGCGAGCCGCCGCCGGTCGGCGGGAGCGCCGGCCGTGGCTGAGGCCCGGCTCCCGGTGCTGGCCGTGGGACTGATGTCCGGGACCTCGCTGGACGGCGTGAGCGCGGCCCTGGTCAGGATCGGCGAGCCGGCCCCGGAGGCGTACGCGCTCGAGCTGCTCGCGTTCGTCACCACGCCGTTCAGCGACGCGCAGCGCGACCGCATCGGCAACACCATCAGCGGCGGCAGCGCCCGCGAGCTGGCGCTGCTCGACGCGGACCTGGGGCAGTGGTTCGCCGACGCGGCGCTCGCGGTGCTGGCGCGCGGCGGCGTCGCGCCGTCCGCGCTCGGGTTCGTCGCCTCGCACGGCCTGACCGTCTGGCACGAGCCGCAGCGGGCGAGCCTCCAGCTGGGGAACGCGGCGGCCATCGCGGAGCGGCTCGGCGTGCCGGTCGTGTCCGACTTCCGCTCGCGCGACGTCGCGGCCGGCGGCCACGGCGCCCCGCTGGTGCCGCGCGCCGACCGGCTGCTGTTCGCCCGGCCCGACGGCCCCCGCGCGCTCCTCAACCTCGGCGGCATCGCCAACTTCACCGTGGTGCCGGCGCGTGGCTCCGGCGTGCCGGTGCTCGCGCTCGACACGGGCCCGGGCGTGATGGTGATCGACGAGTGCGTGCGCCGGCTGTTCCCCGGCCGCCGGTTCGACGAGGACGGCGCCATCGCGCGCACCGGCCGCGCCGTGGCGGGCGTGGTCGAGGCCGGCCTGGCGCACCCGTTCTTCGCCGAGGCGCCGCCGCGCTCGACCGGGCGCGAGGTGTTCGGCGTGGCGTACGCCCACCGGCTCATCGCCCAGTGCCGGGAGCACGCCGCCTCGCCGGCCGACACGGTCGCCACCGCCGTGGCGCTGACGGCCCGCGCCATCGGCGAGGCGGCGGAGCGCTTCATCCCGCCCCAGCTGCGGCCGCTCGACGTGGTGCGCTCCGGCGGCGGGGCCCGCAACCCGGCGCTGGTCGCCGCGGTCGCCGAGGCGTGGCGCGGCCCCGAGCACCGGGCGTTCGACGAGCTGTTCTTCGACGGCGACGCCAAGGAGGCGGCGGCGTTCGCCTTCCTCGGGCACCTCGCCCGGTCCGGCCGTCCCGGCAACGAGCCGGCCGCCACCGGGGCCCGCGGGCCGCGCATCCTCGGCTGTCTCACCCCGGCGTGAGGCCGCTCGCCGCCCTGGTCCTGCCGGCCATCCGCTGGGACCCGGAGCGCGGCTTCGCCCCGGCCCTGCCCGCGGTGGAAGCGGCCCTGACGCTCGGGGTCGGCGGGTTCATCGTCTTCGGCGGCGAGCGCGGCGCGGTGCGCGCCCTGACGCGCGACCTCGCGGCGGCGGCGCCGCATCCGCTGCTGGTCGCGTCGGACTTCGAGCGCGGCGCCGGTCAGCAGGTGGCCGGTCTCACGTCCCTGCCGCCGGCGCTGGCGGTGGCGTCGCTGGGCGACGACGCGGTCGCCGAGGCCGCGGCGCTCACGGCCGCCGAGGCGCGGGACGTCGGCGTCTCGTGGGCGTTCGCCCCGGTGGCCGACCTCGACGTCGAGCCCTCCAACCCGATCGTCCAGACGCGCGCCCTCGGCGGCGACGCCGGAACCGTGGGCCGCGCCGCGGCCGCCTGGATCGCCGCGTGCCAGGCCGCCGGCGTGCTGGCCTGCGCGAAGCACTTCCCCGGCCACGGCCGCACCACCGCCGACTCCCACGCCGAGCTGCCCGTGGTTTCCGCGCCGCGGGCGGCGCTTGAGGCCGACCTGCTGCCGTTCCGCCGCGCGGTCGGCGCCCGGGTCGCCGGCGTGATGACGGCCCACGTCGCGTACCCGGCGCTGGATCCGGCCGGCGTCGCCGCGACCCACTCGCGGGCCATCCTCCACGACCTGCTGCGGCGCGAGCTGGGCTTCGAGGGCCTGGTCGTCACCGACGCCCTGATCATGGAGGGCGCGCTCCGCGGGACGGCCGAGCGCGAAGGCGCGGTGCGCGCGCTCGAGGCCGGCTGCGACCTGCTGCTCTATCCCAAGGACGTGGCGGGCGTCGTCGCCGCGCTCGAGTCCGCGGCCGCGTCCGGCGCGCTCGATTCGCGCCGGCTCGAGGCATCGCGGGAACGGCGCCTGGCGGCGTGCGGGCGGGCCGCGCCTTCGCGCGCGGCGAGCGACCCGGAGCTGGCGCGCCACGGCGAGCGGGCGGACGTGCTGGCGCGGGCGGCCGTGCACCTGGTGCGGGGCGAGGCACGGGCGGTGCGGGACGCCGTGGACCTCGTGATCGTCGACGACGACGCCGGCGGCTCCTACCCCGTGCCGCCGCGCACCGGCCTCGCCGATGCGCTGGCGGCGCGGGGCGTGAGCGTGGCGCGGGGCGCCGCGCGGGTCGTGGCGGTGTTCTGCGACGTGAAGGGCGGGAAGGGCCGTGCCTCGCTGTCGGTGGAGAGCCGGCGGAGCCTGGCGCTGGCCCTGGCGGAGCCCGCCACGGTCGTCCTGTGCGCGCATCCCCGCCTCGTGGCCGAGATCCCGGGGCCGGGTCCCGTGTGGTGTGCCTGGTCGGGCGACGGGGTAATGCAGCGGGCCGCGGCGGAGCGCCTGCTGGCTCCCTAGTGCGCACGCTCGACTGGATCGTCGTCGCCGCCTACCTCGGGGGCACCCTCGCGCTCGGGATGTGGCTCGCGCGGCGCGGCTCGCGGAGCCTGGCGGAGTTCTTCGTGGGCGGGCGCGCCATCCCGTGGTGGCTGGCCGGCGCCTCGATGGCGGCCACGACGTTCAGCGTGGACACGCCGCTGTACGTCACGGGCGTGGTGGCCCGGCGCGGGGTCGCCGGCAACTGGGAGTGGTGGAGCTTCGCCTTCACCCACGTGCTGATGGCCGTGGTGCTCGCGCGGCTGTGGCGCCGGGCCACGATCATGACCGACGCGGAGCTCATCGAGCTGCGCTACGGCGGCCGGCCCGCGGCGATCCTCCGGGGCACCCGCGCGCTGCTGTTCGCGATCCCCATCAACTGCCTGGGCATCGGCTACGCGATGCTGGCGATGCGGAAGGTCATCGTCGCGCTCGGGGTGCTGAACGCCCTGCCGCTGCCCGGTGACCCGCAGCGGTGGGCCGTGGTGGCCATCGTGGTGGTCACGCTGATCTACGTGGCGGCGGCGGGGTTGTGGGGCGTGGTGACGACCGACTTCCTGCAGCTCGGCCTCGCCCTGCTCGGCGCCGTGCTGGTGGCGGGCTTCGCGCTCGCCGACATCGGCGGCCTCGGCGCGCTGCGCGAGCGGCTGGTGCAGGCGGGACACGCGGGCGCGCTGCGGCTGGTGCCGCGGCCCGGCGACGCGGCGCTGCCGTTCGGGACGTTTCTGGCCTACATCGGCATCCAGTGGTGGGCCTACCGGGGCGCCGACGGCGGCGGGCTGTTCGTGCAGCGCCTCTCGTCGGTCCGGGACGAGCGGGCGGCGGAGCGCGCGGCGGGGCTGTTCAACGTGATCCAGTACGTCGTGCGCACCTGGCCCTGGGTCGTGGTGGCGCTCGCGGCGCTGGTGGTGATGCCGGGGCTCAAGGACCCGGAGGCCGCGTATCCGCTGATGATGCTCCACTACCTGCCGGTGGGCGTGCTCGGCCTGGTGCTGGCCTCGCTGATCGCCGCCTTCATGTCCTCCGTGTCCACGCAGGTCATCTGGGGTGCGTCGTACGTGGTGCGCGACCTCTACCAGCGGTTCGTGGCCCGGCAGTCGTCCGAGGCCCGCCTGGTGCTGGTGGGGCGGGTCGCGACCGTGGGGATCACGGTGCTGTCGGCGGCCGCGAGCTTCGCGATGAGCGACGTCGGCAAGATCTTCCGGTTCATCATCCTGATCGGCAACGGCTCGGGCACGGTGCTGCTGCTGCGGTGGTTCTGGTGGCGGGTGAACGCGTGGGCGGAGTGGGCGGCGCTGCTGGTGGCGCCGCTCATCGCGCTGCTCGCCACCTTCGTCCCGGGCCTGGCGGACCTGAGCTTCGGTGCCAAGCTGGCGGTCACTGCGTTCGGGGCGGTGGCGGTGTGGGTGCCGGTGATGCTGCTGACGGCGCCGGAGTCGCCGGCGGTGCTCGAGGCGTTCTACGCCCGGGCGCGCCCGGGCGGACCGGGGTGGCGCGGGCTGCGCGCGAGGGTGGGCCTGGCGCCGTCGTCGCCGCTGGGGAGGGACTTCGCCGAGGCCGCGGCGACGCTGGCGATGGTGCTGGGGGCGATGCTGGCGGTGGGTGGGGTGGTGGTGGGGTCGACGGGTTGGTCGGTGGGGGCCGCGGGCGCGATG
>Ga0335079_10005598_pt1 | contig 14362 bp, 12 predicted proteins | sample Lox_Sample_33_FD_206719 | JGI IMG/M metagenome (GOLD analysis project Ga0335079, IMG submission 206719) | Soil microbial communities from Loxahatchee National Wildlife Refuge, Florida, United States - Lox_Sample_3.3 | ecosystem: Environmental > Terrestrial > Soil > Wetlands | place: USA...
CATTTCGTCGAGCTTCTGGCTGTCGAGTGCGAGATAGGCCGTGCCATCGGAAATCGCCGATGGATCCACGATGCTGACCTTGATCCATTCCGGGATCCCCTTCGGCGTGACGTTGGTCCAGGTCTTGCCGCCGTCGCGCGTGAGTTGTACGAGACCATCATCGGTGCCAGCCCAAATTTCTCCTTTTGCCAGCGGCGATTCGGCGATGCAAAACACCGTGTCGTAATACTCGACGCTGGTGTTGTCATGGCTGAGCGAGCCGCCGGCGGGGCCTTGCTTAGACTTGTCATTGCGCGTGATGTCCGGGCTGATCTGCGTCCAGCTTGCGCCGCCGTTGTTGGTCATCAGCACGTATTGCGAGCCCGCATAAATCACATTGGGATCGTGCGGTGAGGCTGCGATTGGAAAAGTCCATTGGAAGCGCTGGGCGATATCGGCCGCGCCGGAACCCATGGGATTGAGTGGCCAGGGATTGATGTCGCGAGATGCGCCAGTGGCGTGATTGTATTCCGTAAGCAAGCCATCATAGGAACCGGCGTAGGTGATTTCCGGATTATCACGCTTCGGGACTACCCAGCCGGATTCGCCGCCACCAACATCGTAAAATTCGCTGCCGCCTCCGCCTCGCCCGCCTCCCCCGCGGCTGGAAATGGCCACGGTTGAGTTGTCCTGCTGCGCGCCGTAAACCAAATAGGGTATCCGTGAGTCTGTATCCACATGATAGAACTCTGCGGTTGGCTGATTGTCTTCGGTTGACCAGGTGCGTCCGGCGTTGTGCGTGACGCTCGCGCCGCCGTCGTTACTATTGATGATCCAATCGGGATTTGTGGGATCAATCCAGAAGCCGTGATTATCGCCGTGCAGCCCGCGGAAGTTTTGGAACGTTCGCCCACCATCAATCGAGCGGAGGATGCTGGTGTTCAACACATAAACCGTGTCCGCATTTTTCGGGTCGCCAAAAATGTGATGGAAATACCAGGCGCGCTGCGTGAGGTTGTGATCGCCGGTGAGGAATTGCCAGGAATCGCCGCCATTGTCGGAGCGGTAGACCCCGCCTCGCCCAGCCTCGATGATTGCGTAAACGCGGTTGCCGTCCGCGCCGGAAACAGAAAGGCCGATGCGTCCCAGCTCGCCATTCGGCAATCCGCTGCCGCGAATCGGTTTCCAGTTGACGCCGCCATCAGAGGAACGGTAGATCCCGCTGCCCGGGCCGCCACTGTCAAAACCCCACGGCGTGCGCACGAATTGATACAGCGCGGCAAAAACAATGCGCGGGTTGTGCGGGTCCATGCTCAGATCAATCGCGCCGGTCTTGTCATCCTTGAATAGCGTCTTCGTCCAAGTATTGCCGCCGTCGGTCGAGCGATAAACTCCGCGCTCGGGATTTGGGCCGAAAGCATGGCCCATGGCGGCGACGAGGACAACGTCTGCGTTATTCGGGTCCACCGCGATGCGCGCGATGTGGCGCGTGTCTTCAAGATGAATGTGCGTCCAGGATTTGCCTGCGTCCATGGACTTCCACATTCCATCGCCATCGGAGATGTCTCCGCGCATGCAGGATTCGCCGGTTCCGACGTAAATGACGTTGGGATCGCTCGGAGCAACCGCAATCGCGCCGACGGAACGGATATCTGTGGTGTCCGTCAACGGGGTCCAGTTTTCGCCGCCGTTCGTCGTTTTCCAAACGCCGCCTGCCACCGCGCCGAAATAATAGGTGTCGGGGTCGCCCGCCACGCCCGCAACGGCGAGAACGCGCCCGCCGCGCGCCGGGCCAATCAAGCGCCAGCGCAAAGGGCGCCACATGTTCGAGTCAAACGTCTGGGCCAGCGAAACAACTGCTCCCAGCAATAAGAGCGCGCTTAGTCCAAATAGAATCTGGCGTGCGCCCCAAAACTTTTTCGATCGCATTTTCGTGATTCCTCCGAAATTGAATGAGAACACCGTTGAATGACAGCGAGATTCTATCGCCAATAGTGGATGGGCGGAACAGTTTTATAGGAAGGCGACTTTAGAGGGGATCATGCCAGCGCGGCTTCCGCTTCCGCGGAGGTGGCGTAAAGCGTGAAAAATTCGTCCACATGCGTGACGTCGAGGACCGCGCGGACCCGCTCGTTCATTCCGGCCAGAGCAAAGCGGCGATCCGCCCTTTGGCTGGATATTTGCGCCTGCACGAGCAATCCAAGCCCCGCGGAATCCATGAAGGGCACGTTCGTGAAATCGATGATGGTCGTATTCTCTCCGCTGTCGCGCAGTTCCTCGCGCAACGGGAACATTGTGGTGATGATGAGCGGGCCGCTCAATTCAATCACCCGCTGGCCAGAGTGCGCGCCGTGGCGGGAACGGACTTTGAATTCAAAGGGTTGCGCGGGCGTTTGCATAGCGGCGAATTCTACATCCGGAAGAGGCCCCAATTGTTACAAATGTGTGAAAGCGGCCCCACAGCGACGGACCAAGGTGGCGCGATAGCAACCAGCCTGTGACGAAAGAGGAGAAAGTGGTGCCCAAGAGAGGACTCGAACCTCCACGGCCTTGCGACCACTAGAACCTGAATCTAGCGCGTCTGCCAGTTCCGCCACTTGGGCACATCGTGCGGTACAGCGAGGCAAAAAGAATTTTGCCTGCCACCCTGAGCTTTGTCAACGCGACGCGGAATGACACATTCTCCTTCTCCATATGAGCGCTCGGTCTGGATGTATTCCTCTTGTGCGCCTCCGTGGCATGACGGTGCTATACTCCCCGGCAGAAGCTGCTTTCGGCCACATGAATAGCCTGCGAAGGCTCCGTCCGGCCCATTGTGGGAGGGTGCGATGGATCAATTAATGTCAGGATGGCTCGGCTATTTGTCATTGCTTTGGGTGATCTTGGCCGTTCTCTGGCTTGCCTTGCTCGGATACCGCGCGATGCTCTCCAGTCGCGAAGAAGACACTCTTTTTCTGACCAAGGGCGAGATCACGGCAGCAGCGGACCAACACGAACTGGTGGGCAAGCTCGAACGCTTGAGCAAACCGATCTGGGTGTTTGGAGTTTTGGCGGGCGTGCTGCTACTCACGATTCTCGGAATTTGGCTGTGGCGCGGAATGAACGGCGTGCCACTCAGGTAATGAAAAAACGATAATCGTGAAGTGAGGCCGGCGCGGCCCCGGAATTGGTTACGGCACGAGCGAAGTGTGGTTCAGCACGATGAGCCACTTCCCGTTGCGCTTTTCGAAAACGAGCGTTGTGTGCCCCTGAGCGTTCGTTGCCTTGCCATCCATCACGCCGGTTAAGTCCCATTGATAGGTTGCCCACGCGGAGTTGCCGTCAATCTTGCGAAACGTATTGCTGCGCTCGATCCGAACGCTTTGGGTGCGGGCACGCTGTCCCTGATACGCGCGCAGGTAAGCAGGCCAGCCGGAAACGGGCGGCTCCGCAACACCGCTGACCACCAGCACGTCGTCCGCATAGAAGGCATGCATCCCTTCGGCGTCTCCAGATTGCCAGGCAGCGAGCATCTGCGAAATCTGCCGGTCAATCGCTTCGTCGTCAGTGACTTGCACTCCGGAAGGCTGCGCGTCCGGCTGCTTGGATTGGTCCTTTTTGTTTTTTTGTGCGAAGGCGGGCGATACCAAGATTCCGGCGATAGCCACGAATACAGCGATTCGCCAAATAAAATCTTCGCTTATTTTTCTCAATTTCAATGAACGCATCGATTCCCCCCGCACGGCGCTGAACTGAAAGTAGCACGGGTGGGAACCGTGCGATGAAAAGGATTCCGCGGGGGTTCGCCAGATTGCAACTTCCTCGATTTCGTGTGAGTAAGCGCCGCCCGCACCGGAATGCCGGCGGCGCCGCGCCGGTTACTTCGCGCGCGACTGGCTGATCAAGTTGACGAACAGGCGGTACGCGCCGGCGTTCCCTTCGGGCAATTGCCGGAAAAATTCGAGCGCGGCGTAAATGTAAACGCCTTTGCCGTATCGCGTCCACACCAGCGATCCGGGTAGATCGGATTCGCCGGGGTCGTGCATCGATAGCACAGCCTGATAGTGCAGATCGAAGCTCGACCAGAGATAATTCGCGCGCTCCTGCACCCAGTTCTTGAAATCATCCTCCGTGATCTTGTTGGGGAAATTCAGCAACGGCGAATCCGGCGCGAGGAATTTTACATCGGCCGTCTCGTCGGTAATCCGCAAAGCGCCACCCGGCGTCTGCGCGGGGTAAGGAGCAATCGTGGTCCAGTTGTTGTCGCGCTGGTACTGCACGACCAGAGTGCCGCCCGCATTGACGTAATCAAGTAAGCGCTGATGATTTGCCATGACATCGCCGCGAAGGTCATATGCACGGATGCCGATGACTATCGCGTCGAATTTGTGAAGGTCGCCGAATGTCAGCGCCGCCTGATCGAGCATTTCCACGGGAACGCCCAGCCTCGCGAGAGCCGCGGGCATCATGTCTATATCCGCCGCGACATATCCCACGCGGAGATTCGGCGGAATGACAACGTTAAATGCATGAACCGGCGCGACCGCCGGTTCGCTCCAAAGCCACGCAGGATATGACGGCAGCGGCGCGAGCGAGGTGCGGAATGTTTCTGCGCCGCGCTTGGCCCACGCTTTGATTTCATATTTTCCCGAGGCCAATTTTTCGGGCGGAGTGATCGTGAACCGCACGAGTGCGTCGCCTCCCGCGGCAACATCCACTTCTTGTGCCGCGGGTGTGCGCCATCCTTCAGGTAAATCCACTCCGGCTGAGACGTGAACCGCGGCGGCGGAATATGAGTGCACGAGCGCGAGGACTTCCTGCGGCTTACGCGGCTGGTTCACGGCGATGATGTATTGGTTCGGTTCAAGCGTTAGCCCAACGGCGGGCACAAGCCGCAACGATTCCGTGATGACGGTGGTGGGCGTCGCGCGTTGTGCCATCACTTCCGTATCGGTGTCAAAACCGTAGCCTTCGATATTTGCGTGCGCACGCGCGAAGACGAGAGGCACGGGAAATGGAAGCATCCAATCCGCCAAGCCATGCGGTTCCGGCGCGCCGGCCGGAATAGTTACCTTCAGAGTTGTAACGCCATTTTGATCTTGCGCGGGCTGGTCGGCGTGCCAGCCTTCAGGCAGCACGAGCGTCGGCGCGGCGAATTCTGCCGATGCGATCTGATCGCGATGTTGCTGGTCAGCGCGGACGGTGAAGGACTCGCCTGCAACGAGGTTGCCGCGATCCGATTGCGCGAACACGCGAATACCCGCGGCGATGGTTAGCGCGCGGTCTATGCGTTCGCGCTCCTTTGCCAATTCGTATTCCGCGTCAGGGACTTGCGCGTGGCTGCGCACGGAAACTTGCGATTCAAGGTCCGCAATATTTTTGCCCGCGCCCGCGAGTTCATGCACGGTCTTCGGCCAATCGAGATTTTGCGCGGCGATGCGCGCGCGCTCGAGCGCCAAATCGGTTTCGACCAACTTTTGTTTCATGACATCCGCAAGGGCCGGGAACCGCGCTGGCAGTGAGCCGATTGGGAGATTCAACTGTGCTTTGTCAAAAGCGGATCCGTCCGGCTTCATCAGAGATGAAGGGCGCCGAAGGAATGCGTTTACTCCCGGCGAAAATGAAAATGCAACTACGCCTTGCGAGCGCTGGCTTGCAAAGCCATCGCGGCTGATTTCGTTGTAGGACTTTCCCCAAATGGGCGAAATATCGTTGACGGGAAGCGTGACGGACGAGACGGCTGTGTCGGCTTGCCCGCCGCGCCCGCCGCCCCCGCCTTGTTGCAGCAGCAGGTCCACATGCCAGGCCTTCAGTCCGTTGGTCAATTGATCCGGAAAAACATTTGGATCCGCTGCGGCTTCTACCGCCTTTGGCGTCAGAAATCCGGAAGCCTGATGATTGCCGTGCCCGGTACGGGTGCTTCCCCAACCATTAATCACGACATTCGGCCGATACGTGCGAATCACTTGCACCATGTCGCGAAGGGCGGTGTCGCCCCAGATGCGGAGCGTTTCCTCCATCGTTTTTGAAAAGCCGAAGTCCGGCGCACGGGTAAAGAACAATTTCACCCCGTAGGTCTGAGTGGCGGCCTGAAGTTCCGCGCTGCGGATTATGCCGAGCTGATTGCCCTGCTCCGGGCCGATCGCATTCTGTCCGCCTTGGCCGCGCGTGATCGTAAGCAATGCAACGTCGTCGCCAAATGCGCGCGCGAGATAAGTAAGCGTGCCGCTCGCCTCGTCATCGGGATGCGCGGTGATGAACAAAACGCGCGTGGCAACGCGAGCGCGCTGAATCGCTTCGAGCGCGTGGGGAAGACTCTGCCCATTCGGGTCAATGGAGGGACGCTGTGCAAAAGCGGGAAGCGCCAGCGCGGAGAAGAGCGCCGTAAAGGCAAGCACACGCAATGAAATGCGAAGACTGGTCCGCGTAATTTTCATTGCGCCACCTGCTTTGCGGAGCCATCCGCGGAATTAAAAGGCCACTCACCACGCAACCGCGCTTGAACCAAATAAACAGAGATGCCGGCAAGAATCACGAGAACTCCCCCCAGGGCAAAATTTCTTCCGGTGGCAATGAACAGCGCCGCCCAACCAAAAATCGTTATCAGCACTGGCAGCGGGTACAGCGGCATTTTATAGGGCAAACGCGATGCAGGCCAGCGGCGATGCAAAATCATTACGCCTACGCCCTGTCCGATAAATTGTACGAGCAAACGCATCGCGAGGATGGCCTTGATAACGTCGCTCAATTTGAAAAGCAGGCTGAAGACGAGCGCCGCTGCGCCGAAAAATAAAAGCGAAACATGCGGGAAGCGCTTTGTCGGATGCACCTTCGCGAAAACGGAAAAGAAATTGCCGTCGCATGCAGCCGCGTAAGGCACACGCGTATATCCCAGCAGCGCCGAAAAAAGCGACGCAAACGCAATCCACAGAATCATTACCGTCACACCCTGCGCCGCGCGCGCGCCGTAAATGTGCTCCATGAATGCGCTGACGATGAAATTGGATTTTGCCGCGCTCTGCCATGGCAGCACGCCCAGGATGCTCGTCTGCATAGCGAGATAAAGTGCGGCGACGCCAAAGATAGAAAGAAAAATCCCGCGCGGGATGTTGCGCTGCGGGTCGCGGATTTCGCCGCCAAGGTGACAAATATTGTAGTAGCCCCAGTAGGTGTAAACCGTGTTGACCATCGCCGCGCCGAGACCGGCGTAAAAAACCCACGACCAGTTCCACGCGCCCGGGGAATACGTGAATGCCAGCTTCGCGCTGAAATGAGTCATCCCGCCGAAAATGATCCAAATCATCGTGCCGATTACACCGGCCCACAAGAGGACAGAGATTTTTCCGATTGTCGTGATGCGACGATAAAGCAACGTGACGAGCAGGATGACCAGCCCGCCGGACACTGCCTTCTGCGCATACGGTGAAAGCGGATGGAGATAAGTGAGGTATTGCGAAAACCCAATTGCGCCGGACGCTACGACCAGCGGCGCCTGAATTAACGTCTGCCACACAAATAGAAATGAGAAGAGCCGCCCCCAGCGGCCCGGCCCATATGCTTCGCGTAAGAAAACGTAACTCCCGCCCGCTTGCGGCATCGCCGCGCCCAATTCGGCCCACACGCAGCCATCGAGCAGCGCTAGCCCGGCGCCCGCGAGCCAAGCCAGTAGGCATTGCGGGCCGCCCATAGCCTGAATCACCAGCGGCGCGACGATGAATGGGCCGATGCCCACCATGTCAATCATGTTGAGCGCCGTCGCGGGCAGCAGGCCGAGTCCTCGCTCGAGGCTTGCCGATTCGCGAACTGCGGATTGTTGAGTGTTGTTCACCGGCGCATTTTGCCCCTCTTGCGAGCCGCTAGGATAGCACCGCTCCGCCGGATGCGCGGACGCGAGACTTCCCTATCCGATGCAGTAGAATGCAACGCGATGCGTGGATCACTTCTATTGCGTGCGCGGCGCTTGCCTCGAATAGCGTGCGCCATAATTTTTTGCTTCGTTGCGGCGCCGCTCTGTCACGCGCAGGATGTACACCGGCTTTCCCTTCCGCAGGAAGCGCGCGACGGTCTCGATGCTCTTTATCGAGGAGATCCCGACGCCGCACTCGCGCTTTTTCGCCGAGTGCAAATCTCCGAGCCCGGTTCGCCGATTGGCTACTTAATGGAAGCCGACGCGCGATGGTGGAAAATTTATTGCCGCTCTCTCGAATTCAAATGGAACATGCTGGATGTGTGGGCCCTCGGGCCATCGCCCGAGGGCGACGCAATGCTTGCGGCCGCGGATAAAGCCGTCGCGCTCGCCGATGTACGCATCCAGCAAAGCGAGACGGCGGAGTTGCACATTTACGCGGGCGCCGCGCTGGCTCTCCGCGCGCGACTGCTTGGACTTCACGGCGATCATCGCGCCACCGCACGCGCCGGAGTGAAAGCCCGCGAACATTTTCTTCGTGCCAAGGCGCTCGATCCCAAACTCGCCGACTCCGATACTGGCCTCGGCCTTTACAACTATTACATCGACACGCTTACTGGGTTCGTGAAAATCCTGCGGGTCTTCATGGGAATTCCCGGTGGCAACAAACAGGAAGGCATCCAACAACTCACATATGCCATGGATCACGCCGACATGACCGCTGTTGAAGCGCGCTTCTATCTTTCGATCGACTTGCGGCTCTATGACTGGCAGTACGAGCGCGCGGCGGGATTGATGGCGCCGCTCGTGGCGCGCTATCCGCAGAACCCAATATTTGCGCTGATGCTCGGTAATATGAATGCACTGCTCAACCGAAAAGAGCAAGCCGCTGCAAATTATCGCGCAGCAGCCGCGATGCCGGTTCCCGATCCGAAGAGCCACGAGCGCGTGGCGAAAATTTCACGCGAAGGAATTGCCGCGCTGGGTCTTCGCCCGTAATTATCCGCCGATTCGCACGACAACAATCCGCTTCACCATGCGGGCCGACCGCGCCAGGTGCTTTTCGCCCGGAACGATTATGCGCAATGGCGCTTCGTCTCCCGCAAGGAGAGCTCCGCCAACTTTATCCGCCACGATCGCCATCTTGTTGCCGAAATTTGAGTCCACCTCAGAGAGCGTGAATGCGACTTTGTAGCCATCGGCCGCTTCTACGACGAATCCCAGAGTGAGCGCCTGCCCGCGCAACTTATCTCCCATCGGGGCCCCCGCCCGCTGGAGGATTTCCACGAGCGGGACGCCTTCATAGTCTTTCTTGGCCTCGTCGTGGTCCGTAATCGAAGCGTGCGCTCGCGGCATCGCCGCCAAATCCGCCGCAGTCAATTCAAGCCGGTGGTCAACTGCGCCTTCTACGATCAAGATTGGCGCTGCATTTTGAGCTGCGGTAGCCTTGGGGTGAGTAAGCGCGGACGTCACGGTAACCAAAATCAGGAGTAAACCTAATTTACGCATGGAAATCTCCTTTTTCGCGCTATTAGCGCGTCAAACTATTCAGTCGCGCAGGCAGCAAATAGGCCAGCGCGGTGCCAATAACCAGCCCAACGACGTAACCATACGGAATACCGAAACAAATCAGTCCAACAAGCAGAACAATCGTGAAATCAGCTATCGAGCCGGCGGTGTCTCGCGTAAGCCGCATCAACGCCAGCGCTTCAAAGAGAAGAATCACGCCCAGAACAGGCAGCGGAAATAATTGCACTACGATTGAAAACCCGCGGCTGAAGAATAGGCCTAGCCCAAGATAAAGCGCGCCGTAAATCATTAAGGAGCCACCCGTACGTCCGCCGAATGCGTAGTGGCCCGCGATTCCCCCAGACCCGTGGCAAGTGGGAATGCCGCTGAAGAATGGATTGACGAGATTCATGATGGAATATGTCGTGCTGATCTTGTTGATTGTCACTTTGCGTTTGGGAAAGAGATCCTCCGCCACCTGCTTCGTCGCGAGAATCGAGTTGCCGAGCGAAAGAGGAATCTGCGGCAGGGCCAGCAGAATAAATCCGGTTGTGATGTCATGCCATGCGGGCACATGGAGAATGGGATGGCCGAGACCAAATCCGTGCGCAGGAAGCGTTCCGCTCAATTTGAATGCAATTGCGTATGCAATTCCGAGCGCGATCACAAACGGCGCGGGCGGGAATTTCCTGTTGCCCAGCAGTAGCAGCGTCAACAGGAACGCCGCGCCGGCGAGCGCGTAACCCCAGCGCCCGTCCGCGGGGATGTAATCTTTCAGCGCGAAGCTTGCTAGCTGCAAGCCGAGCCCGAGCTGAATCCCGCGCACTACGATTTTGGGCACGGCGCGCGCCAGCCAACCAATCAATCCGGTCACGGTCAGCAGCAACATCAACACGCCGATGGCAAGCCCCGCTCCGTACAAGATATTCCCCGTGAGCTTTTGCGCGATCACGATCACTGCCATGGCTTTCAGGGGCTGCGCCGGCATGGGCATCCCATAAAGCAATCCGGTAAAAAGTTGCATCACGCCGAATATGATCAACACGCTCGCGACGTCAAGATGCGCGGCAAGAATCATTCCGACGATCAGCGGAAAGTCCGTGCCAATATCGCCGAAGGCGCCGGAGCATTCGTTGCGGTCAAACCGCGCGCGCGCGCGCAGCCATTGGAAAGGAGCGGTCATGGCGTCCACGAAAGGGCGGTATTATACGATTTAAGGCACACTTATAGTGCGATTTTGTGTGTATGGAACGGCTTAAGTGCGGGCGGCTTCGGATTGCTCAAAAGCGTGGTAGGAAGAACGAACGAGCGGCCCTGCTTCGACATGCTTGAAACCCATTTGCTCGCCGAGGTTCTTATACTCCGCGAATTCATCCGGATGCACATACCGGACAATCGGCAAATGCTCGCGCGTGGGCTGGAGATATTGCCCGAGTGTAAGAATGTCAGTGCCCTGCGCTGCCAGGTCTGTCATGGCAGACAAAACTTCTTCTCGCGATTCACCGAGGCCGAGCATCATCCCGGTTTTCGCGGGAATTTCCGGAGCAAACTCCTTCGCGCGCCGCAGCAGCTCGAGCGATCGCTCGTAAATCGCGCCTTTGCGTACCTGCCGATAAAGCCGCGGCACTGTTTCAACATTGTGATTCAGCACGTCGGGCCGCGCGGAGAGCACGGTTTCGAGCGCGGGCCACACGCCGCGGAAATCCGGGATCAGCACTTCGACTCGGCAACCAGGCACGCGCCGGCGAATTCCTGTAATGGTACGCGCGAAAATTTCCGCGCCGCCATCGGGCTCGTCATCGCGATTCACGGAAGTGACCACGGCGTAGCGCAGCCCCATTTTCGCGACCGCTTCCGCCACGCGCTCCGGCTCGTCCTCTTCCGGCGGCCCGAGCGGACGCCCCGAAGGCACGGCACAGAATCCGCATGCGCGCGTACAGATATTTCCGAGGATCATAAAAGTTGCCGTGCGGTGTTCCCAACATTCGCCCATGTTCGGGCAGCGCGCGCTCTCGCAAACTGTATGCAGCCCTAGGGTGCGCATGATTCCTTTGAGGTCCTGATAATTCGGCCCGCCGAAGAATTTCACCTTCAGCCACTCGGGGCGCGGATGTATATCAGATGGAAGTAAGCGAACCCCCGGACTTTTCGCGTTGGGCAGGATGTTGAAGGGCGAAGCCATCGAATTCCCATCTTACGCCAGCCTACCCCCCTAGACAACCGTTGGTGCGTCAGTAAATCTTGATGTTAACAGGACACCTCTTAGACGTGCCAAGGACGCATCATCTAGGGCACATTGTTGTGTGTTTACCACACGTTCGCGGATTATCTCGCGCGAGGTTCTGTATCTAACAGAAAACACACGACTTATTTATTCGTGGATAGGCCTACAAACTGCTAACATTGTTGCTCTCATGCCGCTGCAAACGACAATTTCGCGTTCGGTTGAGACCTTTGGGGTTGGACTCCATACCGGTGTGAAATGCCGGATGCGGTTCGCGCCGGCTCCCGCAGACACCGGCATCGTGTTCCGCCGCACGGATCTCGACAATTTCCCGATTGAAGCGCATGGCAGAAACGTCTCCCGCGTCAGTTACGCCACCTCGCTGATGAAAAAAGGCGTATGGCTTTCCACCACCGAGCATGTGCTCGCGGCTCTCTATTCCTGTGGGATCGACAATGTCTTTATTGACGTGGACAATCTCGAGCTTCCGATCCTGGATGGCTCCGCGCAACCCTTTATGGAAATGCTTGACCAGGCGGGCATTGAACGGTTGCGCCGCCGACGCCGCTATCTGAAAGTTTTGAAGCCCGTTGAAGTCCACGAACGAGACCGCCGCATCGGAATCTATCCCGCCGATGATCTTCGTGTGCATGTGTACGTGGATTTTCCCCATCCAATGGCGCGGCAGCAGGAAATTGAACTCGTTGTAAACCGCGAAACTTTCTCGAAAAAACTTTCCACCGCGCGCACTTTTTGTTTCCTCGATGATGTGGACCGCCTTCGCGCCTCAGGCCTCGCGCGCGGCGGCTCGCTGGAAAACGCGATTGTCCTCACACGCGATGGCGTGATGAATGGCCCGTTGCGCTCGCCCGACGAATTTGTGCGGCACAAGGCGCTCGACCTCATCGGCGACCTCGCGCTCGTGGGGCGGCCGCTCCTCGGCCGCGTGGAAGCGCACAAGGCAGGCCATTCGCTGCACACCCTTCTCGTCTCAAAGCTGCTCGCCGATAAATCGCTTTGGACAGAAACTTCTTCCCCCGGCGCGGAACACTCCGCGCATTCGCGCGTCGCGGTGAACGAGGAATCAGCCACTGTTTCCGCGGCGGATTGATACTTTCACGGCCGCACTATCCGCACATTTCTACTGGTTAATCTTGAAAACCACGTTGAAAAAAGTGTCCACCTCAACGGGCTGGCCGTTGAGAATCGTCGGACGAAAGCGCCATTGCTTCACAGCTTCTTGCGCCGCGTATGCGAGGATCGCATTGCCGCTGACTACGCGCATCTCGCGCACGGAACCGTCGCGTCCGATGATTGCGCGCATTTGCACCGTCCCCTCGATGTGACTGCGAATCGCCATCACAGGATAGACCGGTTCAACGCGCCGGATGAGTTGCGCCAGTTCAGCTCCCTCGCTCACCGCGACGGGGTTCGCGACGGGCTTCTTGTCTGATTCAGGCTGCGGCGGCTGCGGCGCTTCTGGGAATCCGCCGATTGGAATGATGCCGATGTTGCTCACATCACTATGATCGGATCCCCATGGAGCACCGGGGATAACGGGGGCGTCTGATCCGCCGCGGGGTGTTGACTCATCTCCGGTCACGGGATGTCTGATCGCATCCGTTGGATTTGGGACAAATGGAACACTGAACGGACTTTCGCTTGGCGGACCAAGGGGTCGCGGTTTGAATTCTTGGGGCTGGCGAGGCATCCCTCCATACGGCGCAATCGGAACTGCATTCCTGACAGAGATCGGGTGATTGGTCGCCAAGAGCGGCACAATTAGCACCAGCGTCAAAAGGCACGCCTGAGCGATAGCGGATACACCCAACGCCTTTCCGCGCGCTATTCCAGCGCGCGAATGAGCATTTTCATCCCCATCAACCATGCAGGATGCCAAAAAGCCCTGGGGTGCAGGCAGTGCCTGTGATTTGAGCGTCCTTTCTGAAGATTTCCGTCCGGGAGGATGGTGGCGCATAGACACAACTCCTTTAGATTCAGTTGTTTACGATAATTCCAACCGAATCTCGTGAACCTCGAATTGGAGAGGCGCGCCTTCATTCCGGTTTGACACCACCCTGCCATCAATGTTCCCGGTTTATCCATAAATACTTCTGGACGGAGTGGAGGGGTTTATGCTAAGTAATAGGCGGGGAACAGGTTAGCGTTGGTTGGGGCGGGATTTCCTTCCAGAAGTTGCATCCAGTCCGCCAATCTGTGCATCTGAATATTTGGGGATATTTCCAAGTCGCGAAAGGGATAGGTACCAGTATCATGAACCGCCAATCTACAGAGACGCTCGGAGTACGCCAAACCGGGTGGGCCGCGCTGAACCGCGATCCACAAGCGGACATCGTTGAATTCACCTGCCCACACTGCGGTGCAGAGGGGACCAAGAATGCTCGCCGTGAGCGGTCGCTATATCGCTTCACGGATGGGTTCTTGCAGGATTTGCAGGGTGAAGTGACCGTTTGCCGGAGCTGCAAGCGCTCGATGCGCGTCGTTCCCATCGTGATGGTGCACGATCAGGACGAAAAGAAGCGCTTTGAAGCTGTGTTCGCAGACGAATTGCTTCCTGTCGCGAGCTAATCGCAAAATAATCTGAAAATGAAAAGGCCGGCCCCGTTTTGGGGACCGGCCTTTTATTTTAAGGGCTGGCTTTACCACCTGTCAGGCTTCGTCAGCGGCCGCATTCCCATCGCAAACGAGCCAATTCACGCCGCGCGTTTTCGGCTTGGCGGCTGTTATACCCATGGTTGCGAACT
>Ga0335079_10005600_pt1 | contig 14361 bp, 9 predicted proteins | sample Lox_Sample_33_FD_206719 | JGI IMG/M metagenome (GOLD analysis project Ga0335079, IMG submission 206719) | Soil microbial communities from Loxahatchee National Wildlife Refuge, Florida, United States - Lox_Sample_3.3 | ecosystem: Environmental > Terrestrial > Soil > Wetlands | place: USA: Florida...
GCCGGCCGCACCCGTGCTCAGGTTTTCCGCTTCAGCCGCAAAAAAGAAGTAGAGCAAGGCGCCTTCGTCCGCGACGGCAAGATCTGTTTTCGTGTGGCGCGGGCGCCCTCGCCCGCGTCTGCAGCCACGAGCACCACCGCCGTCCAGGACGGCGAGATCTGTTTTCGTGTGGCGCGGGCGCCCTCGCCCGCGTCTGCAGCCGCGAGCACCACCGCACGCACCGCCTCTCACTCCGAACGACCCACGACCGACGACCGGCGACCGGACCTCGAAATCATGCCCCTCGCCGAAATCCCCCTCAAAGGCGCGCACAATCTGGAAAATGTTCTTGCCGGGATTTGCGTCGGCATGCTGGCCGGCTGCCCGCCCCGCGCCATCCGCGACGCCGTGCAAAACTTCAAGGCGGTCGAGCACCGCCTCGAATTCGTCGCCAAAGTCGCCGGCGTCGACTACTACAACGATTCCAAGGCCACCAACGTTGACGCCACCATTAAAGCGCTCGAATCGTTCCCGGCCAACATTCACCTGATCCTTGGCGGGAAAGACAAAGGCAGCGACTACACGGTACTGAACGACCTCTTGCGCGAGCGTGTGAAGCGGGTTTATACCATTGGCGCCGCCGCTGCCAAGATCGAATCGCAAATTCACGGCGCCGCCGAAATCGACCACGCCGAAACGCTCGAAACCGCCGTCGAACATGCCGCCGCCGCCGCCCTCTCCGGAGACGTCGTCGTTCTCGCGCCCGCCTGCTCCAGCTTCGACCAGTTCCAGAATTACGAGCATCGCGGGCAGGCCTTCAAAGATGCAGTGCATTCCCTCGCCGAGGTACGCACCCCGTAGGCCCCCTCGCAGGACTTGAATACGCCGATCCTTCCCGGCTTCTGAGCATTGTGGTATTGAGCATGGGGTATTGAGCATGGGGTGCTGAGCATGTGGTGCTGAGCATGGGGTGAGTACGGGGTGCTGAGTACGGGGTGCTGAATTCCGGGTACTCCGGCCAGAGCAACTGCTTCTTGAGCAGCGCACTCAGCCTCCCGAACCAACAAAGTAATCCCCGCCTAAGAAATCCATCATTAATCCTCTCCGTGCCCCTGTGTCTCCGTGGTGAAATGAATTAACAAGCAACCAGCAACTAGCAACTAAGAACTGTCTTCATGGCCAAGCGTGTCAGTGTCGATCGATGGATGTTCACCGTCACATGTGTCCTCGTCTTTGTCGGTCTGATCATGATCTTCAGTGCGTCCGCCGTTATGGCCAAGGAACGTTTCGGCTCGGCCTACGACTTTCTTCTGAAACAACTGATGTGGGCGGTCGCAGGTCTCGCTGTCATGCTCGTCGCCATGAAGATCCACTACAAACGCCTCCAGCATCCTGCACTGGTTTTCACGTCGCTGGGCCTCACCACCCTGTTCCTTATTTCTGTTTTCTTCCTTGACCGCGCACATGGCACCCACCGCTGGTTCCACCTGGGCCCGGTCTCGTTCCAGCCATCGGAGTTCGCCAAGCCCGCTCTCATACTTTTCCTCGCCTGGTTCTTGTCCAATAAGTTGCAGGAGAGCAAATCTGCAAGCGGTTTGGCGGGCTCGAAGCTGAATTTCGATGACTGGCGCAGCACGCTGCTGCCGGCTGTCATACCCACCGTGGTTTTTCTGGGATTGATCGTTTTCCAGCCCGATCTTGGCACGGCGATCGCCTGCGCCGGAATCACGGCTTCCATCCTGTTTGTCGCAGGAATCCGCGTGCGCTACTTCGGATACGCGCTGGCCGCCTCGATCCTACCCCTCTATTTTCTGATCTTCCATGTCTCCTATCGCAAGGATCGCATTCTCGCCTTCCTCAATCCCTATGCCGATCCCAAGGGTTTCGGCTTCCACATTATCCAGTCGCTCATCGCAGTTTCGACCGGAGGCGTCACCGGTCTCGGCCTGATGGAAGGCAAGCAGAAACTCTTCTATCTGCCCGAACCTCACACTGATTTCATCTTCGCCGTCACAGCCGAGGAGTTAGGCCTGGTAGGAGCCCTTGGCGTCATTCTCTTATTCGCTGTCTTCCTCTGGCGAGGCACGCGCGCCGCGCTGCGCACGCAGGATAACTTCGGGGTCTTCCTCTCCGTCGGCATCACCAGCATGATTGTCCTACAGGCTTTTATTAACATCAGCGTGGTCCTGGGCCTCATGCCCACCAAAGGCATTCCGCTGCCATTCGTCTCCTATGGCGGTTCTTCCTTGTTTGTAACCCTGGCCTGCGTCGGCGTCTTACTCAACATCACCAAGCAAGCGGAGTAAGCGAAGCGACACCATTTGGAGAGAAGGGGTTTGTGGAAGGGCACGGCTTCAGCCGTGCCGCTCACAGCCGCCAAAAATGTGGGCTTTAGCCCCTGAGGACCCGACGTCAACGCCCTTTTTATACGTTTACACGAGCTGCGAAAAAGGCACGCACACACATCCTTCCTCGGCAAGCAAACGGACACGCTTCCGCAGGAAATCGGTCAGGCTGATCACCTCGCTTAGAATCTTTCGTGAGTGTATCCTTAGTTTCCGCCGTCGGTTCCCTGGTTATCCGCAGGGGGCTGGCTGGTGGCCCACATCCGCTTTTCACTCCAGCAGTACCGACCGGTGCCCCACATCTGCCCGGTTTTGGCAGATGTGGGCTCTCTCCCCAGGACGCCGGGCGCCAGGCCCCACTCACGCTGCCTTTGGCTTGAGTGGGGATTTCCCCACCACGCCCGCCGTAATCCGTCGCAAGAATGCAAGTGGGTAGGGCCTCCGTGGTAGATTTTGATGTTGACCATGCGCGTCATCATCGCAGGCGGAGGCACCGGCGGACACGTCATCCCAGCCCTCGCTATCGCCCAGCAACTAAGAAAACAATTCGGCGCCGAAGTGCTCTTCATCGGCACTGCGCGCGGCATTGAAACGCGCCTCGTCCCGCAAGCCGGATTCCCCCTCGATCTGATCAAAGTCGGCGGACTGAAGAATGTGAGCCTGATGACGCGTGCCAGAACCATGTTCGATCTTCCGCGCGCCCTCTGGACCGCCGGCCGCATGCTCAACGATTTCCGCCCGGATGTCGTCATCGGCGTAGGCGGCTACGCCTCCGGCCCCGCGATGCTGGCCGCCATTCGCCGCCGCATTCCCACGCTAGCCTTCGAGCCGAACGTCGTTCCCGGCTTCGCCAATCGCATCGTCGCGCGTTTCGTCTCCGCCGCCGCCGTGCATTTTGAAGAAACCTGCGAATATTTTCGCAACGCGAAAGTCACCGGCGTTCCCGTGCGCCAAGCCTTTTTTCATCTAGCCCCCAAACCGCCCGGCGAGGCTCCCACGCTGCTCGTCTTCGGAGGCAGCCAAGGCGCGCACGCCATCAATCAGGCCATGATCGATTCGCTTCCCGGTCTCCGCGCAAGAATTCCAAACATCCGCATCATCCACCAAACCGGCCAGCGCGACTTCGACGCCGTACAAGCCGCCTATCGCGCTTCCGGAATGACAGGTTCAAGTGACGCCGCCGGCGAAGTCCACAAATTCATCGACGACATGCCCGCCACCTTCGCCCGCGCCGATCTGCTCGTCTGCCGGTCCGGCGCAAGCACGGTCGGAGAAATCACCGCCGCCGGAAAGCCCGCCATCTTTATCCCCTTCCCCCGCGCCGCCGACGATCACCAAAACGTAAACGCGCGAGCCCTCGAACGCGCCGGCGCCGCCGTGGTCGTAGAAGAATCGAACCTCGAAGCCGCCTACCTGGTAGACACAATCGCCGCCCTGCTAGTCGACCCAGCCCGCCTGCAAAGCATGTCCGCAGCAGCAAAGTCGCTGGCGCATCCAAAAGCAGTCGAAGAGATCGCAGATATGGTAAGAAAGCTTGCCGGGAACTCCGCTCCCGTGGATGCACGCTGATCAACGCAGATCAAAATTTTTTGGGGCGAGCCCCCGGGTCAATTTCGTGTAGTCGTCTGCGATATAGACTCGGGGGCCTCCATATGGTGTTGTCCATGAACTCCGTCGCTGAAATCCCAATCTTGGCGTCCTCTGTGTCTCCGTGGTGAAATGCTCGGCGTCTCAGCGGTAGAAGTTCGTAACTGAACGGCTGGTGGCTAAAACCTCACAAATCCTCCGTGACCACCCTCACATACCTTCCCCCACAACCCACGCGACAATATCTTTGCTCGACCACGCCCCACGCGTGGGCCCGCTCGAGAGCGCGGGTTTCTCAGCCCGGAGGCTTGTTTACTCTTTGATAATATTGCTCGTCAAATAAATTCGCCGAAAAATACCTCAAATTTTGCATTTTGCGACCGAATGACATATGCAAAAATGGCCGGAAAAACGCGATTCCAGGAGCTAAGTCCTTATTCAGGGTTAACTTAGAAGCAAGTTGCTGCTCCCAAAGACTTTACGAGAGAAAAGTGGTCGATAGGGGAGGGGGGGTACCTAATTTCCCCTGTTATTTCTCTCATAACAGAATCACCTCTATTCGAACCCCGAACGAACCCCGCTCACCAGGAATCACTGAGCCACAAAGAAAGATCGAATTCATCAATGCCTCTCTCTGTGTCCCTGTGACTCTGTGGTGAAAAGCCTTCTCGGCGCTCTCGGCGTCTCGGCGGTGAAATCAATGCCTCTCTCTGTGTCCCTGTGACTCAGTTGGTGAAAAGCCTTCTCGGCGCTCTCGGCGTCTCGGCGGTGAAATCAACGCCTCTCTCTGTGTCCCTGTGACTCTGTGGTGAAAAGCCTTCTCGGCGCTCTCGGCGTCTCGGCGGTGAAATGCTTTATCATCACCCTGCAGATCATGTTCGCCAAGATCCAGCGCATCCATTTCGTCGGCATCGGCGGCATCGGCATGAGCGGCATCGCCGAAGTCCTGCTGAATCTCGGCTACAAAATTTCCGGCTCCGACCTGAAAAGTTCCGCCGTAACGCAGCGCCTCGCGAAGCTGGGCGCGCAAACCTTCGAAGGCCATCAAGCCTCAAACATCGCAGGCGCCGACGTCGTCGTCACCAGTTCTGCCATCTCGATCGACAACCCCGAAGTCGCCGAAGCGCGACGCCTGCACATTCCCGTCATTCAACGCGCCGAGATGCTGGCCGAACTGATGCGCCTGAAATATGGAATCGCCATTGCCGGCATGCACGGCAAAACGACCACAACGTCCATGGTCGCCGCCGTTCTCGCCGCCGGCGGACTCGATCCCACCGTCGTTGTCGGAGGACGTGTCGATGCCCTGGGCTCGAACGCGCGCCTCGGCAAGTCGCATTACCTGGTCGCCGAAGCCGACGAAAGCGACCGGTCGTTCTTAAAGTTGTCCCCAATACTCTCGGTCGTCACCAACATCGACCGCGAGCACATGGACTGCTACCGCGACATGCGCGACGTGCGCCGCACTTTCCTCGAGTTCATGGAGCGCGTTCCCTTCTACGGCCTCGTCGTCGGCTGTCTCGACGATCCCATCCTGGAGCGCCTGCTGCCGCGAGTTCATCGCCGCGTAACAACCTATGGGATGAACGCCGATTCCGACTTCCGAGTGAAGATTGTGCCCCGGCTTCGCGCTCGTTCTTTGAGCGCTAACCTGGGTGAAGTGCCACTGAGCCGCTTCTCCGTCACATATAAGGAGAAAAGCGGAAGTGACAAGGATTTAGGCGAATTCTCCCTGCATGTTCCCGGAACGCACAATGTTCTGAATGCAACCGCCGCCATTGCGGTCGGCACAGCGCTCGACATCACCGCCGATCAGATACGCACGGCGCTCGATGCATTCCGCGGCGTCGATCGCCGCTTCCAGCTCAAAGGAAAAGTGAACGGCATCAGCGTCGTCGACGACTACGGCCACCATCCTACGGAAATCCGCGCCACGCTGGCGGCCGCGCGCCAATGCGGATTCGGACGCATCCATGTCATCTTTCAGCCGCATCGCTACACCCGCACCCGCGACCTGATGGACGAGTTCTCTACCGCCTTCACCGATGCCGATACGCTTTTTGTTCTGGATATTTACGCCGCCAGCGAGAAGCCAATCGAAGGTGTAACCAGCGCCCGGCTCGCACAGCGCATCGGCGAATCGAAGAATGGAAGCGTAGAGTACGCGCCGTCATTTGCAGCCGCCAGTGAACGAGTCGCGACCCTCTCGCAACCGGGCGACATGATTCTTACGCTGGGCGCAGGCAGCATTTCACAACTTGGGCCAATGTTGCTTGAGAAACTCGAAAGGCCGCGCTCGACCCCAGTCCGCTAGTCTCGTCTCCTTCTGGCGCACACAACAACCATCGACACCGGGATTGTTTTGCCTGGTTGACCTTCTTTCATCCCGTCCGTCCAATGGCTAGACGGTGAGGATCTCATGAACACAGAAAAAGCAGCCTATTGGTTCGCAGGTGCGATTCTGGCCCTCGGGCTCCACAGCGAATACCGGAATGGCGCATTCCCAGCTATCCATCAGGCCACAAGTCGCGCGGGCGTCACGTTGAGCCGATTCGCAGCGCATGCCGAGCGCGCCGCAGCCATGGCAAAACTCCTTACCGTAAGGCCAGCGCTGGTTCAGGACGATCTCGTCTCCGGAAGTGATGCGAGAGAATCGCGGCTTCCCCTGTTGGCCGGGAAAGCGCATATCCAGGCCGAGACGCTTCGCAGGGTCATTCGCGACCGGGCCCAATTGGGCCGCGATCAGGCGCGTCAGGCGCAGATAATTCGCGCCCAGTTCCTTCTGCAGCCTGCTCAGATCGAGGAGATTCACCGCACCGTTCGTCTTCCGCAAGCCAGCACCGCTATCAGCCGGCAGGTTGTGCTAGTGTGTCCGAGGACCGGCGCCAGGATTGCCGTCGAAACAGCGGACGGTGTTTCCGATTTGGGCATGAACTCGCCAGACACCGACGTGACGGACACCTTCTAGCTTGTGGAAAAGAAGACGGGTTCCCACCTATAGATAATTCGATAACCGGCGTGGCTCCGGCACTCAATTTTGCACTGTCTCATTTCGCGAAAAACGGTTATTCTGATCTGGCTCAGCGGTTTTCTGTCGACAATTGACCCGAACGAGTGGCGCGGAAACCAATTCCCACTGCCGTCCAGGAAGAGCTGTATCCGGTCCCCGGCTCTCGCGAGCATGACGCGCGTGAACATGGGAACCGCAGCGATGGGCGCGAAGTCTACGCACGCGAATCCTTCGACGACTCCCGCGCCTTGGACCTCGAAACCGAGCAAGAATCTCCTTTCCTCCGAGCGCAAAAGCGCATCAACGTTCGCCGCGGATCGCTCCCGAAAAAGACAGCCAGCGGGTTGAAGTGGGCGGGGCTGGCGCTGGCGGCACTCGCGGTCTCGGGCACGATTGGCGCCGCCGTTTACAGCTATGGCAAGCATTCTTGGCGCTTCCGCATCGACTCGAGCGACCAGATCGAAGTTTCGAACGCCCAGCACGTGACCCGCGCGCAGATCATGGATGTCATGGGCGGCGACATCGGACGCAACATCTTCTTCGTTCCCCTGGCCCAGCGCCAACAGCAACTCGATCAGATTCCGTGGGTCGAGTCGGCCAGTGTGATGCGTCTTGTTCCAAACCGGCTTCGCATCGAGATCCATGAGCGCAATCCCGTCGCCTTCGCCCGCATCGGCTCGCACATCTCTCTGATTGACGCCGGCGGCAATCTGATGGAACTAACCCCCGGCCCAAGGCAAAAGTATTCTTTCCCCGTGATCACCGGCATGAACGCGAACGAACCGCTATCCACGCGCGCGCTGCGCATGAGAAGCTATAACGAACTTGTGCAGCAGCTTGATTCCGGAGGCGCGCACTACTCACGCGACATCAGCGAAGTAGACCTGACCGACGGTGAAGACGTGAAAGTGATGACGGGCGACTCCGCGGGCGGAGTGCTCGTCCACCTTGGCAACAGCAACTACCTGCAGCGCTATAAGGTCTACATCTCGCATATCGAAGCGTGGCGGCAGCAGTTTGAAAAGCTGGAGTCGGTGGACCTCCGCTACGACGGGCAGATCATCGTCAACCCGGATCTTGAGGGCTTGGTCCGGCAACCCGCACTGACCCCGGCGGCAGCCAAGGCGGCTCTCGCCGCCGGCGTGAAGAACGCCGCCATCGTGAATTACGAGAAGTACGTAAATCATCCCGCTCCCGCCGCACCCGGAAACAAGCCGACGGTGACCAGACCAAAAACCGCGGCAAAACCGGTGGCGAAGGATGGATCGAGAATGACGACCAAAGCTTCCGCCCATCGGGCGGCTGCAAAGGTCAGATCAAGGTCCGTAGCCAAGAGCACCGCCGTTGCGCGCCCACCAGCCGCGCCAGCCAAGACAACCGTACCTGCCAAGGGCCCGGATTCGATCAAGGCCAAGCCAGCTTCAAAAGCGCCTTCCGCGGCCGGCACCGCGAGCAGCGCCACCGAGAAAAGCCCGGCGGCAAGGCAGCCACAAGCGACGGCTTCCAGACCTGCCACCGCCCTTGCGGGAAATCTGAAGAAACCGAGCCCCGCGATTCCGAAGGAGGGTCCGCAGAACTAGCGGTCACTATGACCAGTTTCGCTCCCAACTTCATTACCGCGATTGACGTAGGCAGCGCCAAGACCAGCGTCCTGGTCGCGGAACTGAGTGACAACGGGCTGCGCTACCGCGGGCATGGCGTGACCGAATCCCGCGGCCTGCGCAAAGGCGTCATCACCGAACTCGACAAAGCGGTCGTGAGCGTACAGAAAGCGGTGGAAGCCGCCGAGGATGTTGCCGGAATTCCGATTGAGCACGCCATCATTGGTGTAGCGGGCGCCCATATTCGCGGCGTGAACAGCCACGGCGGAATCACATTCGGCGCACGGGCCCGCGAAATAGGACGCAACGAAATCCGCCAGGCGGTCGAAAAAGCGCGTACCTTGCCGCTTCCCGCCGACCGTGAAATTCTCCACTTGCTCCCGCAGGAATTCATCCTCGACGATCAGCCCGGCGTGCAGGATCCCACCGGCATGATGGCCACGCGCCTGGAAGTTCGTGTCCACATCGTGACCGCTCTTTCAGGAGCAGCGCAAAATCTGGTCACCACCGTCAATAAGGCCGGCGTGCATGTGGACGACACCATTTTCGAGCCGCTGGCCTGCGCCGATTCCGTCCTCCGCGCCGACGAGCGCGAGCTGGGCGTCTGCCTGGCTGACCTCGGCGCCGGGTCGTGCGATTTGATCGTCTTCCAGCAGGGTGCCGTCGCACACACCGCCGTCATTCCCATCGGGGGCGATCACTTCACCAGCGATCTTTCGATTGGTATGTGCACCGGGCTCGCCGACGCCGAAACGCTTAAGAGGATCTTCGGGAACGCCGTGCCCACGCTGATTCCGGAAGGAAACGAAGTCGAGGTTCCATCGGTCGGCGACCGGCCCTCGCGCATGCTCCAGCAGCGCATGATTGGAGAAATTCTCGGACCCCGCGCCCGCGAACTGTTCGAGTTGATGCGGGACAACCTGCGCCAGGCAGGAGTTCTGGACCACTGCATCGCGGGGTTGGTGCTCAGCGGCGGAGCGTCGCGCCTCCCTGGCCTGCTCGATGTAGCTGAGTCCATTCTCCGGAAAGCTGCGCGCCTGGCCTCGCCTACTCCCATGGCAAAGATGCCAAGGGTTCTCGCCGAACCTGAATTTGCAACCACGCTCGGCATGGTCTACTACGGCCACCGGGCGCAATTAGCGAGAGGCCTGCAGGAACCGGGTTTCGGATCGAGAATGAAAGCCCTGTTTGCAACAAAGGGCGCATAGGGATGCAGTGACGGGCGTCTCGCCCGCCGGGTGGATGAGGTGAGCTGTGTGGAAACGGGGTGCGGTGTGGAGGCGGGTCTTGCCCCGTCGGCGGGGCAACATTCCGCTGCAACATCAAGGTCTTACTGAGAACTGAGAACTGATTTCACGAGGTGTTTCGATGATTGAAGACAACGGACTCCGCATAAGCTTTAACGAAGAAGCCCGCAACGACGCGCGTATCAAGGTCATCGGTGTCGGCGGCGGTGGCAATAACGCCGTGAACCGCATGATCGATTCGGGCATGGAGCATATCGAATTCATCGTGGCCAATACCGACTTGCAAGCTCTGCGCATGTCGCGGGCCGCCACCAAGATCCAGCTCGGCGTGAAACTCACGAACGGGCTGGGCGCGGGCGCCAATCCGGAAATCGGCCGCAAGGCCGCCCTGGAAGATTCGGACAAGATCATCGAAGCGCTGGAAGGCGCTGACATGATATTCGTGACCGCCGGCCTGGGTGGAGGCACCGGCACCGGTGCCACTCCCATCATCGCCTCGCTCGCCAGCGAGATGGGTGCGCTGACCGTGGCTGTGGTGACGAAGCCTTTTGCCTTCGAAGGCAAACGCCGCATGCAGCAGGCCGAACGCGGCGTCTCCGAGTTGATGGAGTCCGTCGATACGACGATCGTCATCCCGAATGAAAAGCTGTTGGCCGTCGCCGAGAACGCCGGCTTCTTTGAGTCTTTTCGCATCGCCGACGACATTCTTCGCCAGGGAGTGCAGGGCATTTCCGACATCATCACCATCCCCGGCATCATTAACCGTGACTTTGCCGACGTGAAAGCGATCATGGCGGGCATGGGTTACGCCGTCATGGGCACAGCCACGGCTGCCGGAAAGGACCGCACGACGGAGGCTGCCCAGCGCTCGATTGCTTCTCCGCTGCTCGAAGCAGGAGCCATCGACGGCGCCCGCGGCATTCTCATCAATATCACGGGCTCAAGCTCTCTGAAACTCGCCGAGGTACAGCAGGCTTGCACGATTATTCAAGGAGCGGCCCACGAGGATGCCAACATCATCTTCGGCGCAGTTCTCGACGAAAAGATGAAAGACTCGGTCAAGATTACGGTGATCGCCACCGGATTCAAGGAGTCCGAAATGCGGCGTCCTCGTCAAAGCGAAGTCTTCGACCCGATCATTGTCCCGCGCCACCGCGATCCGTATCCGGTCCGAGATCAGGCGTACGGCTTCGCGAATGAACCGGTCAACGAGGGCTCCGCCGACGGTGAGCCATCATTTGAGCCCGAGCCCGCCTTCACTCCAGATCCGCATCCTGTGACGTTCGAGCCGGCGATGCCGTCCGCAAGCTTCACCGTACAGCCGGGAGAAGTGATTTCGATGGACGGCATGAGGTCCGCCGCGCCGGCATATCAGGCGGAAGACCTTGATGTCCCTGCCTTCCTGCGCAAGCGCACCGATGTGATGTAAGGGCCTCGCGCGCTGTGAGAGCGGCGGGATGGCGGGCAATTGAATCTAAACGACGACCAACTGCGGAGCAGGCCTCGCGCTTCCCATCGGCGTCATCTTGCCGGAGCAATCGCCCTTACCGCTTTTCTTGGCATTCTGCTTCTTCTCGCTCGTCCTTGCCTTAGCTATCTTCACGCTGTTGGTCTCCTCTTGCGGATTGAGAACCCGCAACGCTGGAGCGCGCTCGCCAGCTTTGGAACTTACAGCGTCGAGGAAAGGCTGGCCCAGGTCGCAGCGCCCTCCGGCCCGATCCGCGCGCGCCTGTACATTCCCCAGGGCATCGACAAGCCGCCGGCGATGGTCATCGTGCACGGCGTGCACCATCTGGGTATCGACGAGCCCCGGCTGGTGGCGTTTGCGCGTGCCCTGTCAGCCGGCGGGATCCGTGTATTGACTCCGGAACTGGTGGCGCTCGTCGACTACCAGATTGACAGCGCTTCGATTGATGTCATCGGATACTCCGCTCGCAGCCTCTCAGCGTCCACGCGCGAAAAAGTCGGCGTGCTCGGAATCAGTTTCGGAGGCGGTTTGGCTCTGATCGCCGCTTCGCGTCCGCCGTACGCGCCCTATATCAGCTTTGTCGCCTCCGTCGGAGCCCACGACGATCTGGAACGCGTTTCTGACTTCCTCATCACCAGCACGATAGCCAGGCCCGATGGTACGACGCTGCAAATGCGGGCGCATGAGTACGGACCGTTAATCCTCATTTATTCGCATCCCGAAGACTTCTTTCCTCCCACCGACGTCAGGGCGGCGCATGATGCGCTCCGGCTATTGCTTTGGGAGAAGATTGATGAATCGAAGAAAGCTGCCGGAAAGCTGAGCCCCGCTTCTCGCCAGAAGATGGACTTGCTCTACCAGCACCACGAGGATGCGCTGGCCACGGAAATGAAGCAGTCTATTGCCAGCCATCGAGCGGAGATGGCGCCAGCTTCTCCGCACCGGCAACTAGAATCGCTGCACGTTCCTGTTTTCTTGCTTCACGGATCCGCCGACAACGTAATCCCGCCTTCTGAGATGCTGTGGCTGCAACAGGACATTCCGTTGGGATTGGTTAAAGACGCACTCATAAGTCCGGTTCTCAGCCACGTGTCGATGGAGGGCCACCCCTCGTTCGCCGACAATGTTCGTCTTGTACGCTTCATGGCTCGGATGCTGGATCGAACCGACCGGCGGAGATAAAGCGCTCCAATCTCCAGGAGCGCCTCCGGCGCTTGACTTTGCCTCTCGTGACGGCGCAGAATCTTCTGAATTGTGGGGGCGGCTGAGTTCCAAGCAGGACCTTCCCTTTCTCTCTCAGCCCGGAAGCAAATCATCATTGAAGGAGAAAAATCCCATGAGTACAGCGCAGGCGCCTCAACTTGACATGGATAAACTCAATGCCTTCATAGGCCGCTTCGTCACCGACCTTGGTGCCGCGGTTCACACCGGCATGGTCGTTATCGGAGAGAAGCTCGGGCTCTACAAGGCACTCGCCGTTGGTCCCATGAGTTCCGGCGAACTCGCGGCCAAGACGCAGACCGACGAACGCTATTTGCGGGAATGGCTGTCCTCGCAAGCGGCCGGAGGCTACATCATCTACGATTCACGGTCAGACAAGTTCAGTCTCACGGAGGAACAAGCCTTTGCACTCGCGAAGGAAGATAGCCCTGCATACCTGCCGGGCGCTTTCGAACTGGCATTGGGCTCTCTCGCCGCAGTTCCACGCATCGCGGATTCATTCCGTACGGGCGCAGGTATGGGTTGGCATGAGCATGTAGACGGCGTCTTTCATGGATGTGAAAAGTTCTTTCGCCCGGGATACGCCGCCAATCTTGTCACCTCATGGATACCCGCGCTTAACGATGTGAAGGGGAAACTCGAAGCTGGAGCACGCGTCGCCGACGTCGGTTGCGGCAAAGGAGCCTCGACCTTATTGATGGCAAAAGCATTCCCAAAGTCCCGTTTTTACGGGTTCGACTATCACGACAAGTCGATTGAAGCAGCGCGCGAGCAGGCGAAACGCGATGGAGTCGCCGACCGGGTCAGCTTCGACGTCTCAAAGGCAAAAGACTACTCGGGCAACAATTACGATTTCGTGGCCGTGTTCGATTGCCTGCACGACATGGGGGATCCGGTCGGCGCCGCTGCCCACGTTCGGCAATCTCTGGCCAAGGACGGCACCTGGATGATCGTCGAGCCGTTTGCCAACGATCAACTGAAAGACAATCTGAATCCGGTCGGCCGCGTGTACTACTCTTTTTCGACGCTGCTCTGTACGCCTTGCTCCCGCTCTCAGGAGGTTGGCCTCTGTTTAGGGGCGCAAGCCGGTGAATCGCGGATTAAAGAAGTCGTGACCAAGGCGGGGTTCAGCCGTTTCCGTCGCGCGACGGAAACGCCTTTCAACATAGTTTACGAGGCGCGCCCGTAACCGAACCGCAGCACGGTGGCCTACCCGGATCAAGTGCCGGGTGCTTGCTCGAACAGCGCTCGTCACCGGTCATTTCGGAGCCGGCTGATTCTCATTGATCCACTGGCCGATTTTCTGTTCTAGCACATCGAGCGGCAGTGGGCCCGAATCGAGCACCGCGTCGTGAAACGCCCGCAGATCGAACTTCGGCCCTAATTCCCTCTGCGCGCGCTCGCGCAGTTCGAGTATCTTCATCTGGCCCATCTTGTAAGACAAGGCTTGCGCGGGCCACGCGATATAGCGATCAACTTCGGTATTGACGTTTTCGTCGTCCATGGCCGTGTGTTCGTGGAAATAATCGACCATCTGCTGGCGTGTCCAATGTTGCGAGTGGACACCGGTATCCACCACCCAGCGGACGGCCCGCCACATCTCGTTCTGCAGCCGCCCATACTCGCTGTAAGGATCCTGATAGAACCCGACTTCTTTTCCCAGCCGCTCCGAGTAAAATGCCCAGCCCTCGGTGTACGCGTTTACATCCAGGTCGAACTTGCGGAATGGAGGCAGGTCGGTCAGTTCCTGGGCGATCGAAAACTGCAGGTGATGCCCCGGCACGCCTTCGTGATAGGCGATGGCTTCGACATTGAGAAGCAGCCGCTTCTCGGGCGCATATTCGTTGACGTTAATGCGTCCGGGACGCGATCCGTCTCCGGCTCCGATCGAATAGTCCGCGGG
>Ga0335079_10005601_pt1 | contig 14360 bp, 12 predicted proteins | sample Lox_Sample_33_FD_206719 | JGI IMG/M metagenome (GOLD analysis project Ga0335079, IMG submission 206719) | Soil microbial communities from Loxahatchee National Wildlife Refuge, Florida, United States - Lox_Sample_3.3 | ecosystem: Environmental > Terrestrial > Soil > Wetlands | place: USA...
GATGGATGTGGGGATCGTGATGAGGGTGCCGTCCGGGGCGATCTGCACGCTCTCGCTATCGTTCAATAACAAGGGGCCAATCGGCACATTCTTCCGCTACATCTGTGACAACGGGACGTATCAGGCTTATTACGACGATCTGGTGGACGGCGATCAGAACAAGATTGATCTTTCGAAGGTGGCGGTTTCGATGAATGGGATCGAACTGCAGGACCGGGAATTCTTCTCGGCCATCCAGGGCAAGCGCGAGCCGAACGCGAGCGTGCAGCAGTGCTTCACGGCGATGCAGGTGCTGGACCGGTTGGAGCAGATTCTCAACTCGAGCGCAGCGGCGTCGGCGCGGTAGGGCCGATTGCCGAACCGGCCGCAGGCCGGAGACCCACCCCGCTGATATAATTGCAGCGCAGACGTGAATCTCTCCGAAACCTTCATTCGAAGGCCGATTGCCACCAGCCTGCTCATGCTGGCGATCGCGATGTTCGGAGTCATCGCGTACCGCGCACTTTCCGTCAGCGACGTTCCGCAAATCGACTTCCCGACCATCCAGGTTCAGGCCGGCCTTCCGGGCGCTAGCCCGGCGACGATGGCGGCTAGCGTGGCGACTGTCCTCGAACGGCAGTTCACGACCATCGCCGGCGTGGACTCGATGATCTCATCGAGCACTATGGGGGCGACCAGCATCACGCTGCAATTTGATCTGAGCCGCGATATCGATGGCGCGGCGGTCGACGTGGAGACGGCGATTGCGGCCGCGGCGCCCTTGCTGCCTCCCGGCATGCCCACACCGCCCACGTTCCGCAAGCAGAATCCCGGGGATCAGCACATTATTACGCTGGCGGTGGCTTCGCCCACGATGCGGCTCTCGGATTTGGACGACTACGCGGAGAACCTGATCGTGCCGCGGATTTCCACAATACCGGGAGTGGCCCAGGTGCAGATCTTCGGCGCGGCCAAATACGCCGTGCGAGTGCAGGTAGACCCGAACAAGCTCGCCGCGCGGCGGATTGGCCTCAATGAAGTCGAAGACGCGGTGCAGAACTGGAACGTGAATATCCCGACCGGCACGCTATTCGGGCCACACACGGCATTCAACGTGGAAGCCAACGGCCAACTGACTCGGGCCATGGAGTACCGGCCGCTGATCGTGGCGTACCGGCACGGTGCGCCCGTCCGGCTGGATGAAGTGGCGCACGTGATCGATAGTGTCGAGGACGACAAGCAGTCGGCGGTTCTCTACGGCCAGGAGTTCGGAGCGGGCGGCACGCCGGCGGTGGTCATGGGAGTGGCGCGGCAGCCGGGTGGCAATACGATCCAGGTGATTGATGCGATCCGGCGGCTGCTGCCCTCGATCCAGAAGGAACTGCCGCCGGCGGTCCACCTGATCATTCGCGGCGACCGGTCGCAGAACATCCGCGAGGCGTTCAAGGACGTCCAGTTCACGATGGCCGCCACGATCGCGCTGGTGGTGCTGGTGATCTTCCTGTTCCTGCGGAGTTTCTATGCCACGCTGATTCCCGCCACCGCGCTGCCGTTTTCAATTCTCGGCACGTTCACCGTGATGTACCTGCTCGGCTTCACGCTGAACAACATCTCGATGATGGCGGTGATTCTCTCGATCGGGTTTGTAGTCGATGACGCGATCGTGATGCTCGAAAACATCACGCGCCATGTCGAGCGGGGAGAGAAGCCAATCGAAGCGGCATACCGGGGGTCGAAGGAAATCGGGTTCACTATCGTTTCGATGACGCTGTCGCTGGCGGCCGTATTCATCCCAATTTTATTCATGTCAGGTTTGCTGGGACGCCTGTTTCGCGAGTTCGCAATCACGATCTGCGCCGCCATCCTCATTTCGGGCGCGGTTTCGATCAGCCTGACCCCGATGCTGTGCAGCCGGTTACTGCGCAGCACAGGCGCGGAACGGCGCGGGTATTTCGATCGTGGGACGGAAGCCGTGTTTGCTCGCATGCGCAACGCATACGGCCAGAGCCTGGGCTGGGTGCTCCGCCACCGTCCGGTGATGCTGGTTGTCTTTGTCGCGGTGGCGGCCGCTACGGTGTATCTCTACGTGGCGGTGCCAAAAGGTTTTCTGCCCGATGCCGATAACGACCAGTTCAACGTCAATCTGCTCGCGCAGCAGGGGACCTCGTATTATCAGATGACGGAGTACGCCGACCGCATTTCCAAGATCGTGGTGAAGGAGCCGGAAGTGCTGGCGCTCTACACCCGCGCCGGGGGCAACCAGGGTGCGGCCAACACCGGCAATCTGACCGTAAACCTCAAGCCACGGCGGCAGCGTAGCGCCGGAGTGACCGAGATCATCAACCGAATCCGTCCGAAGATCGCCAATTTTCCCGGTGTCCGGGTTTCGATGTCGATTCCGCAGCCCATTCGCTTCAGCGGGCGCAATTCGAGCGCCTCGTACGATTACACGCTATACGCACCGGACACCGACGAGCTGTACCGCTCCGCGCCGTTGCTGGAGCAGGCAATGGGGCGCCTGGCCCCACTGGTGGATGTGACGAGCGATCTGCAAATCCGCAATCCGCAGATTCACGTCACGATCGATCGCGACCGCGCCGCGGCGTTGGGCGTTGACTGGAACGACATCGCCGAGATGCTTTACAGCGCGTTCGGTCCGGAGCTGATTTCGACGATCTATGGGACCAACAACCAGTACCGCGTGATGCTCGAAGTCCTGCCGCAATATCAGCGTTTCGAGGACTCTCTGAAGCTGCTTTACCTAAAGAGCCACTCGGGCGAGCTGGTGCCGCTCGATGCGATCGCCCGCCTGGAAATGAACGCGGGGCCGAACAGCGTGCCGCACTCGGGGCAACTGCCGTCGGTGACCATCTCCTTTGGCCTGCGGCCCGGGTTTTCACTCGGCCAGGCAACCGATGCGATCGAGGAAGCCGCCAAGCTCACCCTGCCCGCGAGCGTCACGGGCACATTCCAGGGCTCGGCGAAAGTCTTCCAGGATTCGACGCGCAACATGGGAATTCTGCTGATGATTGCGGTGCTGGTGGTCTACATCGTGCTGGGAGTGCTCTATGAGAGCTATATTCATCCGTTGACGATCCTCTCAGGGCTGCCGTCGGCTGGGTTCGGTGCGCTCCTGACGCTGCTGTTGTTCAAGATCGAGCTCAGCATCTATAGCTTTGTCGGGCTGATTCTGCTGATCGGGATCGTCAAGAAGAACGCGATCATGCAGATCGATTTCGCTCTGGAGGCCGAGCGGCACGAGGGCAAATCGCCGGTGGATGCAATCCATGAAGGATGCCTGATCCGGTTCCGTCCCATCATGATGACCACGATGGCGGCTCTGCTAGGCGGGATCCCGGTGGCGCTCGGCTGGGGCTCGGGCGGCGAAGCGCGGCGGCCGCTGGGAATGGCGGTGGTCGGAGGCCTTGCGTTCTCGCAACTGATGACTCTGTACCTCACGCCCGTGGTCTACACCTACATGGCGGCGTTGCTGAAGCGATGGCGCGACTTACGCGGCACGCGCCCGTCGCTCCGACCATCGCTCCGACCGGCTGATTAACCAGCGCTGCTATAATCGGACCGACCATGCAACTGCGCGCATCGAGCTTTTGCCGATAGCATTCGGGCGCCCTACCGTGAAATGAAAACCCCCGATTCCCGAACCCCCACGATTCTGATTGCCGACGATCAGCCCGACGTGCTGGAGGCGCTGCGATTTCTCATCAAAGGGGACGGCTACCAGGCCGAGGCGGTCACTTCGCCGGCCGCTGCGCTGGACGCGGTCGAGCGGCGCGAGTTCGACGCGGTAGTGATGGACCTGAACTATACGCGCGACACCACGTCCGGGCAGGAAGGCCTCGACCTGCTGACCCGCATCCAAAACCTGGATGGCACGTTGCCGGTGATCGTGATGACGGCCTGGGGCTCGGTCGAACTGGCAGTGGAAGCGATGCGCCGAGGGGCGCGCGATTTTATCCAGAAGCCGTGGGATAACGCGCGCGTCACAGCCATTCTGAAAACGCAAATCGAGCTCGGACGTGCGCTTCGCAAAGGCCAGCGCCTCGAGGCTGAGAACCGCGCGCTGCGCGCCGAGAGGTTTCCGCAATTGGTAGCGCAGTCGGCGGCCATGCGGCCGGTACTGGACGTGATTTCGCGGGTTGGCCCATCCGACGCGAACGTGCTCATCACCGGCGAGAACGGCACGGGAAAAGGGCTCGTGGCACAAACGCTGCACTCGGCATCACTGCGCTCGGCGCGTCCACTGGTCACGGTCAATACGGGCGGGCTGGCGGAAGGCATTTTCGAAAGCGAGCTGTTTGGCCATGTCAAGGGCGCGTTTACCGACGCTAAGAGCGATCGTGTTGGGCGTTTCGAGATGGCCGACGGCGGCACCCTGTTTCTGGACGAGATTTCGAATATCTCAGCGAATTTGCAGTCGAAGCTCCTGCGGGCGCTGGAGACGGGCGAATTCGAACGCGTCGGCTCGTCGAAATCGCGGCGCGTGGATGTGCGCATATTGTCAGCGACGAACGCCGATCTTCACGCTGAAATCGAGAGCGGCCAGTTTCGCCAGGATCTGCTGTTCCGGCTGAACACCATCGAGATCCATCTGCCGCCCCTGCGCGACCGGCGCGAGGACATCGTTCCGCTGGCGACGCACTTTCTCCGGCAGCATGCCAGCCATTACCGCAAACAATTCACCGGCTTCGACGAAGGGGCGGTCAAGGCTCTGCTGGCGCACGCCTGGCCTGGAAACGTGCGGGAGTTGGACCACTCGGTGGAACGCGCCGTGTTGATGGCCTCGGGCGAGACTGTGCGCGCCTCGGACCTCGGCCTGCGGCCAGGCCGCGAAGGCGCTCCGCGGCTCGAAGAGATGAGTCTGGAAGACGTTGAGGCGCTGCTCATCAAGAAGGCGCTGGCCCGCTTCGACGGCAACGTCAGCCACGCGGCGGAAGCCCTTGGGCTCAGCCGCAGCGCGCTGTATCGGCGGCTGCAGCGGTACGGGCTCTAACGCGCATTACCAGGTCAGGCCGCCGGCAGGCGGCGGCCACCTGCCAAGGATTTGGCGAACCACGACGGCCTCGCCGAGATGATAGCTGTTATGTGACGCAATGGCGTGAAGCATCTCGAGCCGGCTCTGCTTCCCGTTCTTGGCAGCCAAGTTTCCATTGCGGGAGCGGCGTTCCAATTCCTTCAAGCCGTTTTGAAACTGGTGCACGCAGTCTGCCCAATCCGCGTCGTTTGCCGGCGCCGTGCCCTTCGGCCAGCTTCCGGATGCGTGCTTGGGCACGCGGGGCTTTTCGCCATTACACCACTTGACTGCCCAATCCTGCCAAAACACGATGTGCTTCAGCAGTTGAAATAGAGAATGCGGAAGACCCGCTGGACGTTCTCCAGCGCCCTGGGCATCGAGCCCCGAAAACACTTCCGCGGACGCGACATGTGCGCCCTCGCCGGACAGGGCGCGGCCGACCACGTGCTCCAGCAGCTTCTGGTCGGTTTGGATCGGTTTCGGGCTCATCCCCTTGGCCTCCGGGCGAAGTGAAATCCTTCGTAGGAGAGAAAACCCGCGACGATCGCGGCGACTACACTCGGCCAGATCGGAACCGAAATATTGAGGACCACCAGTGAGGCTCCGAAGATAACGCGAAGCAGGTGCGCTACTGCGATCAGGAGGAAAACGATCGCGGCAGCGAGCGAAAAAGCTTTCTCGGTCATACGGCCTCCTTCCCCGTCGTAGTGTAGCTCCCGGCGCGAGGGCTGTCGAAGCCGCACCAGTATAATCAAGAATTGTTTCGGAGCTGTCACGGTGGCCCGCGCACGCAAAGCCCGGTTGAGCTATGAAGGACATGTCGTCCTGCTGGCGCTGCTCGCCGGCTTGCCCGGCGCGGCGGCGGCCCTGATCATCCTTTGGACCGGCGACTACACTTCCCGAACCCAGTGGACGCTTACGGTGCTGATCGTGGGCGGCTGGTGGGGTTTCACGATGGCGGTTCGCGACCGTGTTGTATTTCCCCTGCAGACTCTGTCGAACCTGCTGGCGGCTCTGCGCGAGGGAGATTTTTCGGTGCGGGGCCGCGCGCCGCGCCCGGATGACGCGCTGGGCGAGGTCATGCGCGAGGTCAACACGCTGGGCGGTACGCTTCGCGAGCAGCGCTTGGGCGCGATGGAGGCCACCACGCTCCTACGCACGGTGATGCGCGAAATCGCCGTCGCCGTATTCGCTTTCGACGGCGACCGGCGGCTGCGGCTGGTCAACCGGGCTGGAGAACAACTGCTAGCGGCGCCCGCCGAGCGGCTAGTTGGACAAAGCGCTGCCGATCTGAATTTGGAGGCCTGTCTGGAAGGCGAGCCGCAAAGTACGTTCCAGGGTGTCTTTCCGGGGGCAGCCGGACGCTGGGGCATGCGCCGTACGCGCATTCGCGAACATGGCCTGCCGCTCGACCTGGTGGTCATTTCCGACCTCACCCAGCCGCTGCGCGAACAGGAATTGCAAGCGTGGCAGCGGCTGGTGCGGGTGCTGGGCCACGAGCTGAACAACTCGCTCGCGCCCATTAAATCGATCGCCGGCACTCTGGAAACCGTCCTCGGGCGCGAGCCCCTCCCGGACGACTGGCGGCAGGACATGCGGCGCGGATTGAGCGTAATCAGCTCGCGCTCGGAGAGCCTCAGCCGGTTCATCGGCGCCTATGCGCGGCTGGCCAAGCTGCCCCGCCCACAAGTGCAGCCGCTTCCCATCGCCGCCAGCGTTGAGCGTGCTTTGAGCTTCGAGACGCGCGTGCCGGTGCGAGTGGAGCCTGGGCCGGATTTCCTGATTCGCGCGGATCCCGATCAGCTCGAGCAGGTGCTGATCAACCTGCTACGAAACGCCGCCGATGCCTCCCTGCCGGCCGGTACTCCGATTTCCATCGGCTGGCGCCGGGACGGCGCGATGATCGAGATCCGGGTGAAAGATTCAGGCCCTGGCCTTTCGACCACGGCCAACCTGTTTGTGCCGTTCTTCACCACCAAGCCGGGCGGGTCCGGCATCGGCCTGGTGTTGAGCCGCCAGATCGCCGAAGGCCATGGCGGCGCGCTCACGCTCGAAAACCGCGGCGACGGCCCCGGCTGCGTCGCCTTGCTCCGGATTCCAGTTTGACCCACTGGTACGGCATTAACTTTCGTTGACTTTTGCGGTCGCGGAGAAGCGCATATCCTGGTGGCGCTCACTATGGCTGAAAATTCTGAGACCCTCGCGATCCAGCCGCCGCGCGAGCCCGAGTCCATCGAGCAGACTGGTTTGGCGGAAACCACGCTCGAACACCTCATCCTGAAGATTCTCTATTTTCGCGGAGAACTGTACGGACAAGACCTGTCGAATGCCATCGGGCTGAAGTTCAGCGTCATTCAAGACCTGGTGGAATCTCTTAAGCTAAGCCATCACATTGTGGTGAAACGGTCGATGGGAATGGGAAGCGTCGGCTCGCTGCTGGCGTTGAGCGAGGCGGGCCGCGCCCGCGCGCGGGAGCACCTGGAAGCCAACCAATACGCTGGTGTGGCGCCGGTTCCAGCTGATCAGTACGCCGAAATGGTGCACCGGCAGAGGCACCAGGATGGATGGCTGACCAAGGAGGCGCTGGCACAGGCGCTCCGCGGCCTCGTGATCACGGAGCGAACTCTGGCCCAGATCGGGCCGGCGGTTGCGGCAGCGAAATCCCTGCTCGTGTATGGCAAGCCCGGAGACGGCAAGACGTTTCTCATCGAATCGCTGAACAATCTGGAAGCCTCGCCGGTTTATCTGCCGCACGCCATCGAGTGCCAGGGCAACATCATCCAGTTGTTCGATCCCATCTACCATCACCCGCTCGAGCAAGAGGAGGAGACGCCCTCGGTCCTGACGGTTTCGGTGGAACGCGGCCATGACCGGCGCTGGATCAAGTGCAAGCGGCCGTTCATTGTCAGCGGCGGCGAGCTCTCGCTCGACATGCTTGATCTGCGCTTCAATACAACTTCAAAAATCTACGAAGCGCCCTTTCAGTTGAAAGCGAACAACGGCATTTACCTCATCGACGATTTCGGACGCCAGCGCGCTACGCCGGCGGAAGTTCTGAACCGCTGGATCGTGCCGATGGAGCGGCGCGTCGATTACTTGAGCTTTTTGACCGGCGGCAAGATGACGGCGCCGTTCGAAACCTTCCTGGTCTTCTCTACCAACTTGAACCCGGCCGATCTGGGCGACGAAGCCTTCCTGCGCCGCATTCAGTATAAGATGCTGTTGCGCGGGCCGAGCGAAAACGAGTTCATCCAGATCTTCGAGCAGTTCTGCGCGCAAAAGAAGATCCCGTGTCCCGCCGCCCTGCCGCAACTGTTCATCGAGCGGTACTACCGGAACACGGGAAAAGCATTTCGCCGGTGTCATCCGCGCGATGTGCTGTCGCACGCCCTCAACCTGATCCATTTTGAAAAGCTGCCGCTCGAATTGAGCGATACCCTGCTCACGCGGGCATTTGAGAGCTGTTTCGTGGAGGAAGAGGAGGATCAGCCGGGGGCGCATACCGTGCCCACCCCGGTTAGCCCGCAACTGGTGACCGATCTCTCGCAAAATTACGGCGAGCTACACCAGGCCTGACAGCGCCTCTTCATCGAACCCGAGCACGATCTCGCGGCCCTTCACCAGAATGGGCCGCTTGATCAGGTTTGGATTCTCGGACATGAGCCGCAGCGCCTGATCGCGCGGCGGCGGATTCTCTTTCATGCCTCGCTCGCGGTATAGCTCGTTGCGGGAATTGAGAAACTCGCGGTAATCCCTCTTGCCGATCAGCCGGTCGAGCTCTTCGACTGTGAGACCGCGGTTCAGATCGATCTCCTCGAACTCAGCGCCTTTTTCGCGAAGCCAACTCTTCGCTTTGCGGCAGGACGTTCAAGTGGGCTTCAAGTAGAGTTTCATTCACGGTTTTCCTGAAAGCAGTGTAACGCAACAGCGGCGCCACTCTATTCAATCCAACTTATAGATCGTCAGCCCCGAAAGCAGCTTCGGATAAAAGTCGGTCGATTTCTGCGGCATCACACCGCCCGCGAACGAAGTGGCGGCTACCTGTTCGATGGAAGTGGGTTTCAGCAGGAACGCGATCTGCGCGGTGCCGCGGCGCGCTTCTTCGATCGCCGCATCCATGCCCCGGATATAACGAATATGTTTCTCCTCGCGGACAGCATCCTCGCTGATGCCGAGCGCCTTGCCGAGTAGCCGCTCGTGCAAGACTCGCACATCCAACTCATTGCTCAGATTGCGCCCTTCCAGCAGGAAAAGGCGGTCTCCCATGGCCGCACCAAGAATCGTTCGATCCGGCCGCGCCCGCCACGCCTCCTGCAACCTCGCCGGGGTATCGATCGGGTGCACCTCAAAATCGGCCGTCGCGGATTGCGGGAATCCTTCGACGGCCACTCCGCTCACCAGCCGATGGGTAGCGAGAATCTTCAACCCCGGTGAATGCATGTTCACGAACGTCATCATCACGCGGTCGGCGCCGGGCAAACCCAGGTTCTCGTGCCGGAACGCAAGCGCGGTCTCGTACCGGTGATGGCCGTCGGCGATCAGCAACTTCTTATCTATCATCAAACGCCGGATTGTTTCCGCCTCAGCGATCTTCCACATGCGATGCACGGCGCCGTATTCGTCGGTCACTTCCACAAGCGGCCGGCTGCGTGCGCCGTGGTCGAGCAACGCATCGATCGCTCCCGCTGGATCCGGATACAGCATGAAGATCTGGCCGAAGTGCGCGTGCGTATGGCGCAGCAGCTCCAGGCGGTCTTGCTTGGGCCCGGACAACGTCTGCTCGTGCCGGTGCACGACGCCATTCGAATAATCCTCCACGGCCCCGAGCGCGATGAAACCTTTGCGCACCAGCCGCTCGCCTGTATCCGGAACCGTGAATTCCTGGAAGTACGGGAACACGCCCGGCTCGCCGTCACGCGCGAGGATGCCGGCGTCGATCCATTCCTCCAAATGGCAAGCGGCGCGCGTGTAAACGTTGTTCGATTCGCTATCGGCGGCCGTTCGTTCCCCGAGAATGATCCGCACCAGGTTGTGCGGGCTCAGCCCCAGATACCGGCTCCGCATTGCCGGCGTGATCTTGTCATACGGCTGAGTAAGCAGGTACTCCGGCGGCCCTGCTTTTTCCGTATAGCGGTACGGTTGGAAGGCGTAGATCTGAGCCACGCCTCAGGATAACAACTTACGGCTGGAGCACAGCCGGAATCGCATCCGCTTGGCGGGTCACCTGGCCCTTCAGCGCTTCCTCAATGCTGACGTCGTAATCGTTCAGAATCGAGCCGAGCACGTTCTGCAAATTCACTTTGGCGTGGATGTACTGATTGCGGGCGCTCGATTCGGCCAGTTCTCTGGTGGTCGCGTCACGCTGTGTGGTCAGCAAATCAATGATGGTGGCGGTGCCGAGTTCATATTTGCGCCGCGTGCCGGCCAGCGTCTGGTCTTCCAATTGGCGCGCCTCGACACTGTTTTCGTATGCCGCACGCGCCTGCGTCATGCCCGTGCGGGAATTGATCACGTTCAACTTGATGCTGTTTCGCAGTTGCTTATCCTGGATCTGCGACTGCCGGTAGTTCAATTGGTCGGTAATGAAATCGGCCTGGGTCGAGCGGTTGCGAATTGGAATGCTGAGCTGCACTCCCACTGTGTAATTGGGGAAATTCCGGCTGAAGATCTGCCCGAGCACGGTGCCGTAGCCGCCGAGCAGGAACGGGTCGGGCGGCGCAACCCCGCCGCCGGTAAATCCGCTGATTCCGCCGGTCACCGACGATGGGTAGGGGACCGTGTTGGGTACTCCCGCGAGGCCGCTGTTTTGCAAGTTGGCAAAGGCCGTAAGCTGTGGCAGCATTGCGTCCCGAGTGCCTTTCATGTTGATGCGCGCGTCTTCCAGCCCGAGGCTGCTTTGTTCGACGTCGGGCCGGTTCGCCACCGCTTCCGCGATGAGATCCTGAATGGGCCGGATCTGCTCCTGTGCGGGGACGTCAAAATGATCGGTCGGGATAATATGCGCGTCGATGATTTCGAGATTCTCTACTCCGTTGCGGGTCAGCACGCTTTTGAGAATGATTTCCTGCTGCAAGACCTGAGTCTGCGCGTTCGTCACGTCCTGCTGTGCCGATTTCATCTCCGCTTCCGCTTGGATAATGTCGATCGGCGCCAGCGCGCCCAATTCGGCCCGCCGCTGGTTGTCGTGGTAGAGATTGGTATCCAGTTCCAGCGTCTGCTGCCGGATCTTGAGAGTTTCGTTGAAACTGACCAAGTCCCAATAGAGGCCGACTACGTTGGCCACTGTGGCCATCACTTGGCTCTTGAAAGCCAGGTCGGAGACGTGCCGCTGGTTTTTGGCCACGCGAATGGCGCGATTGTTGACTGACGGCCGAAAACCCTGCAACAGGTTCTGCTGAACGCCCAGCTGCAGGTTCCCCTGGTTAAACGGATTTACGCTGTTGACCGGGGAATTCTGTGTCACTCCGAACTGGCTGCTCATTCCGAGGCTGACTGTCGTTCCCGTGAGGAATTGCTTTTGAATGCCGTAATTCGCCGATTTGTACTGGTTCGTCAGGAAGCTGGTGCCGCTGATGTTGGTGGCTGTGTAGATGCTAGTCAGGTGCGCGAACTGGCCGACTACGAAGAATTGTGGATCAAGATTCGGGATGCTGGTGCCAGCCAGTTGGACGCTCAGCCCGCTCAAGACGCCCTGCTGCGGGTTGCTGCTGGTCTGAACGCCGGCCGAACCGACTTGCGCCCCGGCGGCCGCGCCCAACGAAGCCGACGACGGCCCCTGCGAGACGCTGTTCGACACGTTCCGGAGCAGCGTGCCGGCGCTGGCGCGCAGCACGTTGGCGTCGGAGAGCAGAGGATTATAGCGGGCGTTTTCGATATCGAGATTGTTCTCCAGAGCCAGTGCGATCGCATCGCGTAACGAAAGATAGATACTGCCGCCGCGCATCAAGACCTCAATTCGGCCGGAGTCGTTGAAGTCGGTTTTGCGGACCGGCCGCGCCCGATAGTCCTGGGTCAGCCGTGAGAAGAATCCGCCCTCCTGGCCGGCCCTAATCTCCGGGGTTTGCCCGAAACCGGGTGTCACCATGGCGCCGCACAGCAGGACTGCGCAAATCGACTGCATTCGTCTCATATATGGATACACCTCACAGGCATACCAGCCGCATCGTAACCAGTTACGCAGAGTGGGACGCCCGGGTTCGGCGAAACTTAGCGCTTTCTCAGCATTTGCCTGGCGGGCACGAAACCTCCGTCGGCGCTACAGTAGTCACTAGAGATATGCGCAGAATCCTGCTGGTCTTTCTGGCGGTGGCGCTCTCCGCCTGGGCGGCCAATCTCAAGCTCTACTTGAAGGATGGAAGCTTCCACATCGTTCGCGAATACCAGGTGGAATCCGACCGCGTCCGCTTTTACAGCGTCGAACGCAGCCAGTGGGAGGAAGTTCCGCTCGACTTGGTCGACCTCAAACGCACCCAGACCGAAGCCTCCGAGCGTGAGGCCACGCTCGACAAGGAAACCAAGCTGGTCGAGGAGGAGGAGAAGGTCGAAAAGCAGATCAAGCGAGAGGTTTCGCGGATTCCCCAGGACCCGGGTGTGTACTGGCTCGAAACCCCGGATGCCAAGCAAGCCAAGGTGCTGCCGGTGGCCGAATCCACCGTCCACACGAAAAAGGGGCGGTCAGTCCTCCAGAAACTCTCGCCGCTACCCTTGGTTTCCGGAAAAGCTACAGTCGAGCTCGCCGGCGCGCATTCTGCCAACGTGTTCGCCAACCCCGAGCAGGAGTTCTATATCCAGCTTTCGGAGGTGGAAAGGTTCGGCATCGCCAAGGTCACATCGAAGGGCAGCGTCCGCATCGTCGAGAACGTAACCATCATGCCGGTGACCAACGAGACCGTAGAAGAACCCGAGATGGTCGAGATCTTTCAGACCCAACTCGCACCCGACGGTCTGTACAAGATCTGGCCGAAGGCGGCGCTCGCGCCCGGCGAATACGCCGTGATCGAGTACACGCAGAACAAGTTGAACTTGCAGATCTGGGATTTCGCGATTAAAGCGGCGAAGTGAGCCAAACCTACCGGCTGCCGGCGCCAGGATAGAAGTGCAGATCCACCGTGTAGCCCGGCAGATCCACGCGGACAATATAGCGGACATCGATGCGCAGTGTGTCGGGGGTTCGCGCGATCTGGACGTTCTCGGTCTTCACCGGAAGCTCCAGAGCGCGTGCCTTGTCGAGAACCTGCGTGCGCAGCAGATCGTCCGGTTTAGCGCGGCTTTCCGGGTTCGCGCCCAGATCGTGGGCAAAATTCTGAAGCTCGAGGTTGTGGATATAGAGCGGCCCGATTTTCGCGGCCAACAATGCCAATCCCGCCAAAACCAGCACGGCGGCGGCAATCCGCCAGCGAGGTAGCGGATTCACGGCTGGCGATCGGTTTCTTTACTGGCGGCGCAGAGTTCTTCCCATAGATCGTCGGAATGCGCCTTCCATTGCGGTGTCTCGCGTCCCAGGATCTGGAGCTCGTCTTCTTTGAGCGTGCCGTGGCCGTAAGGGCAGATGTACTCGATGCGCGGCCGGCCAAACTGCAGCATGCGGCTCCATGAGCCGGTCTCGACGGGCATGCGAAGACGCCGCAGGCAGACGCGGCACCGGTAGCGCTGGTCCCAAACCACCGCGTAAAGAGCCCCGCAGCATAGCAGGAACCAGAACAGCACCGCGAGGGTATACGGCAGGTCAAAGGCGAACCGGGAAGGCCGGTAGTGGTGATAGATGACAGGAAGTGGCGGCCAGATCACGTCGAGCAGCAGGCGCAAGCCGAATATCGGCCCCGCGACGGCAACCAGCTTCGCGATGAACCACGCCCAGTACTTCATATCCGTTTAGACTCGCGTCCCCACTCCTAGTTTCCAAAACTATGAACATTTCGCGCAAGAGGGCACGCATTATTGCCGGAAAAAATGACGAGCCAAAAAGAAGAGATTCGCCGGCCGCTCGGCCAACCTTCGCATCAGATAGGGATACCAGGCCTTACCAAAGGGAACATAGAGCCGCAAACGGTAGCCTTCGGCCACCAGGCGGCGCTGCAGATCGCGCCGGATTCCATAGAGCATCTGGAATTCGAAGCGGTCCGCGGGGATGGTTTTCGCCGCGGCATAGGCTTTGGTCTGCTCGATCATCTTTTCATCGTGCGTGGCGATGGCCGGGTAGGTGCCCCGGTCGAGCAGGAGTTTCATCAGTTCGACGTAATTGCGGTCCACGTCGGCTTTCCGCGGGAAGGCCACGGTGGCGGGCTCCAGGTAGGCGCCTTTGCAGAGGCGAACGCGGATCCCGAGATCGCAGAGGCGTTCTACGTCTTTG
>Ga0335079_10005602_pt1 | contig 14356 bp, 16 predicted proteins | sample Lox_Sample_33_FD_206719 | JGI IMG/M metagenome (GOLD analysis project Ga0335079, IMG submission 206719) | Soil microbial communities from Loxahatchee National Wildlife Refuge, Florida, United States - Lox_Sample_3.3 | ecosystem: Environmental > Terrestrial > Soil > Wetlands | place: USA...
TCAGGATGTACACGCGCTGGTGCGAGGCCAGGCATTTCCGCACGTCGCTGGTGGACCGGCAGGAGGGGGACGGCGCCGGCATCAAGAGCGCGGCAATGGAAGTCACCGGCAAGTTCGCCTACGGATACCTCAAGGCGGAAAACGGCGTGCACCGGCTGGTACGGATCTCCCCGTTTGACGCAAACGCCCGGCGGCACACGTCGTTTGCCTCCGTCTTTGTCTACCCCGAGCTGGACGACGACGTGGAGATCGAAATCAACCCTGCCGACCTGAAGGTCGACACATACCGCTCGGGGGGAAAAGGGGGGCAGAACGTCAACAAGGTCGAGACGGCCGTCCGGATCACGCACATCCCCACAGGCATCATCGTGGCCTGCCAGCAGGAACGCTCGCAGTTCCAGAACAAGGAGCGGGCGCTCAAGATGCTGAAGTCGCAGCTCTACCAGCGCCGCAAGGACGAGGAGGAGGCGCGTCTGGACGCCATCGAGAGCACGAAGAAAAAGATCGAGTGGGGGAGCCAGATCCGCTCGTACGTGTTCCACCCGTACAACATGGTCAAGGACCACCGCACGGACGCCGAAACGAGCAACGTCCAGGCGGTGATGGACGGCGACCTCGACGATTTCATCAAGGCCTACCTCATGGAATTCTCAGCCAGGGGCGCCTGAGCCGGCAATGGGGTACGTCCGGTTCATCGCCGACCGCTATCTCCGCTCCGGGCGGAACGACGGCTTCTTCTCGTTCATCACGGCCATCGCGATCCTGGGCGTCATGCTGGGGACCGCGACGCTGATCGTCGCCCTCAGCGTGCTGGGCGGGTTCGAGCGGGACATCACCGAGAAAGTCGTCGGCTTCACGAGCCACGTCCAGGTGCTCGGTTTCCAGAACCAGCCCCTCGGCAATTACGAAGAGAACATGTGGCTCATGGAGGAGAAGATCCCCGTCATCCGGTCCGTCGCGCCGTTCGTCGCGCGGGAAGCCCTCATCCGTTCGCGCGAGGGAGTGGACGGCATCCTGCTGAAGGGGATCGACCCGCTGCGCGACAACTCGACCACGCGCCGCTACCTGGTGGCAGGCCGCTACGACCTGGACCGGGAGCAGGGGGGGATGGCGAAGCTGGTCATCGGCAGGAAGCTCGCCGCCAAGCTCTCCGTCGATGTCGGCGACCGGGTCACCGTCTTCGGGATCAGCCGCCTGGCCGCCCAGGGACAGGCCCGCGTCATGCAGTTCCGCGTCACCGGCATCTACGAGAGCGGCATGGCCGAGTACGACGACATTTATGCGTTCACCGACCTGGCGGACGCCCAGACGCTCTTCCAGCTCGGCAACGCCGTCACCGGCTACGATCTCCTGCTGACCCGGGTGGACAGCGCGGCCGCCGTCGCCGACGAGGTGCAGGACCTGCTCGGCTACCCGCACTACGGCAGGACGGTCTTCGACACGTACCGCAACCTCTTCAGCTGGATCGATCTGCAGAAGCGCCCGGTCCCCATCATCCTGGGCCTCATCATCATCGTCGCCACGGTCAATATCATCGGCACGCTCCTGATGATGGTGCTGGACAAAACGCGCGAGATCGGCGTGCTGGCCGCGCTGGGGGCCTCGCCGTGGGGGATCACCCGCATATTCATCAGGCAGGGAATGACGATCGGTGTGGCCGGCACGGCGCTCGGAAACGCGCTGGCCTTCGCCCTCTGCTACGCACAGCTGGAATTCCGTTTCTTCTCGCTCCCCAGCGACATCTACTTCATGACGTCGGTGCCGATCCTGCTCCGCCCGCAGTATTTCCTCCTGGTCTCCGGCGCCACGCTCCTCCTCTGCCTGGCAAGCTCGCTCCTCCCGGCGCGGCTCGCCTCGCGGCTCAACCCGGTCTCGGCAATCCGGTTCTCCTGACATGGGCTACGAACGGTTCATCGCGCAGCGGTATCTCAGGTCGAAGCGGCAGCTCCGGTTCATCAACATTATCATGATGGTCTCCGTTACCGGGATCACCGTCGGCGTGGCCGCGCTGGTGATCGTGCTCTCCGTCTTCAACGGATTCAACAGCGTCGTCACCAACGTGCTGGTGGGGTTCGATCCCCACATCCGCATCGAAGCGGCGCGGGGGAAAGGGATGCCGGTCACGGACAGCCTCCTGCAGGCGATCCGGTCCGACCGGCGGATCGCGGCGGCGGCCCCGTTCATCGCCAGCAAGGCGCTCCTGCTGACGCCGCACGTCACCAGGGTGGTGCTCGTCAAGGGGGTGGTCGATTCGACCATCGACCAGGTCTCAGGCGTGAAGCAGCGGACGGTGCTGGGGAAGTTCGACCTGCGCGACACCCCGGAGTCGGGGGGCGTGGTGCTGGGGCTCGCCCTGGCCGACCGGCTCGGCACGATGGTCGGCTCCGAGCTGACGATCGTGAGTCCCGTGGGCGTCGACGCGATGATGACGCAGTTCGGCGAGCCCCTCTCGCGCCGCTGCACGGTGACGGGCATCTACGACTCGAACAACAAGGACTATGACGCGCATTACGCCTACATCTCGCTGGAAGCCGCCCGGCAGCTCTTCCAGTACGGCGACACGTACAGCGGGATCGAGATCCGCCTGCACGATCTCGACCAGGCGGACAACGTGAAGCGCTCGCTCCAGGCGGCGCTCGGCGATCGCATGATTGTCCGCACCTGGTACGACCTTCACCGCGACCTCTATTCCGTGATGCTCATCGAGCGCTGGACCGCCTACATCATCCTCTGCCTGATCGTCGGCGTGGCGACGTTTAACGTGCTGGGATCGCTGACGATGGGGATCATCGAGAAACGCCGCGACATCGGCATACTCAAGGCGCTCGGGGCGACGCGCACGAGCATCGTCCGGATCTTCATGTTCGAGGGACTCCTGGTGGGGACGATCGGGACGGTGGCCGGTGCCCTGATCGGGGTGACGGTCTGCCTCCTGCAGATCCACTACAGCCTCTTCCCGCTCGACCCGACGGTGTACATCATCCCCGCCATTCCCGTCGAGCTGCGGTGGACGGATTTCGTGGCCGTCGTGCTGGCCTCGATGACGCTCAGCACGCTCGCATCGCTCCACCCCGCACGCCGGGCGGCGCGCCTCCTGCCGGTCGAAGCCATTCGATGGGAATAGCCAGATGAAACAGCCCGCTGAACCGGTCATCGCAGTGCGGGAGGTGACCAAGACGTTTCCTTCCGGGGAAGGCAAAGACGGGACGCTCGTCGTGCTGAGAGGAATCACGATGGACGTGCGCCGGGGGGAGATCATCGCCGTGGTGGGAGCTTCGGGAGCCGGCAAGAGCACGCTTCTCCACATTATCGGCACGCTGGAGAAACCGACATCCGGGAGCGTGCTCTACGACGGGACGGACGTCTTCGCCATGGGGGACGAGGAGCTTGCCCGGTTCCGGAACGGGAGGGTGGGGTTCGTGTTCCAGTTTCACCACCTTTTGCCGGAGTTCACGGCGCTCGAAAACGTGGCCATGCCGGCGCTCATCCGCGGGAAGAAACTGCACGAGGTGAGGGCCCTGGCTGCCGACCTCCTCCGGGAGGTCGGGCTCGAGGGAAAGGTGGACCAAAAGCCGCCCCGCCTCTCCGGGGGGGAGCAACAGCGCGTGGCCGTGGCACGGGCCCTTGTCAACTCCCCCCGGGTCATCCTGGCGGACGAGCCGTCCGGGAACCTGGATAGCGAAAATGCCCGGAATTTACATAGATTAATATGGGATCTCAGCAGGAGCAGGGGCCAGACGTTCATCGTCGTGACGCATAATGAGTCCCTGGCCGGCCAGGCCGACAGGATCGTCCAGATCGCCGACGGCATCCTGCGCCACCAGCAGGGGGGCTGATTGCACCATGTGTGAAAAAACACTTGACAAGTTCTTAAAATCTTCTAAATTGGGGATTGACCTTTACGACAGTTTCTCCCCTGACTGTTGTACGAAACATGGTCAAGCCCGGCGTTCCCCCCAACGCTGGGCTTTTTGTTAGACGCCGTCCATAAGGAGTTGATCAGGTGGCAAAGCCCATCAGGAAAAGAGAGCAGAAACACAAATCCCTCGCCCCCGAACCGCTGCCGCTCGGCCGTGAGAACTACGTCATCCTGGGAGCGGGCATCCTGGTGATCGTCGCCGGGTATGTCGCCATGCTGGAGGGATCGGTGGAAGGATTCCTCCCCCTCGTGCTCTCGCCGATCCTCCTCGTCGCGGGCTACTGCGTGGTGATCCCTGTCGGCATCATGTACAGGAAGAGGGCGCCGAATGTCCCCCAGGCTCCTCCCGTCGCCGAAGCGCCGAAGCTGGGCTGAGAAGCTTCGTCCAGGTATCTGCACGGGCACGCCGGTCCCCATGTCCACGCGTACAATCCGCACATTCGGTCTGTTCATCATGCTCATTGGGGCGGGGACACTTTCTGTCCGCGCCCAGAGACTCCCCCAGACGTTCCGGGAATTCCTCGCCGGGAACGCGGGGAGGGAGATTCTCCTTGTCAACATGTCCTCGGACTCGCTCCAGTTCGACGACGCCGACTCGAGCATGCGCTTCGTCGTAGTCCTTGACGGCGTCAGCGGAGACCTCTTCACCGTCCACCGCTCGACGCCGGGCGACAGCCGGTCGTTTGCCTATCCGATCGCAGACATCCGCCGCATCACCTACCTGTGGGGGGGTCGCCCCTACAAGCGCATCGTCGTTGAGACGTTCTGACGTCCCGCCTCCCGGGATGCCGGCGCCGGCATGCGCCATCGCCTTGAAAATCACGCGATTTCTCACTACGTTTGACGATTCACGGAAGGGGATGCATGAAGGGCCTGCGCCACTCTCTCGGGCCGGTCTTCGCGGCGGTGGCACTCGCGGGCGTGCTCCGCGCACAGACGGCGGGCGCCTCTGCCCCGACAAATCTGCGCATCTACCAGACGCTGGCGGGATCGCTGGGCGACTCCCTGGCGGCTTTGATCCCGGCCTCCGACACGCCGCGCGTGAACGTCCACGTCGCTCCCGCGGACGTCGCATGGTTTCTGCAGGGCGACGTTGAACGGGCGTTCAGCGCCAGGCGCTGCGACGTCCGCACGGGAGATTCCGCCAGGTACGACGCCGGGCTGGGGGCGACAGTGATGCGCGTGCGCTATACGAACCTGCGGCGATCCTGGATGTTCGGACCGCACCTCGTGGACAGGTCCGTGACGCTGACCGCGCGCACGCGCCTGGCGGACCGCCTGGAAGGACGCGTCCTTGAGAGCGGAGAGCACACCGCGTCGTTTACCGACACGGTGGCGGTGGACGCCGTGCAGGATCTTGAGCAGGCAGCGATCCCCGTCACGAAGGGAGTGCTCCCGGGAGAGGACTTCTTCTCCGGCATCGCCGAACCCCTTGTCGTCGTCGGTGCGGTCGCCGTTGCAATTTTCCTCCTGTTCACCGTCAGGAGCTGATGGAGGGAGTACAGGGACACCTCCCGCGGCGGCTCGGGGTGGCGGCGCTCGCCCTGCTCGCGTCGCTCGCACTCTGGGTGCTCCTGCCGCGGCGGCACGCGCCGGTCGGCGAGGCCCCCCGGATTCCTGCCCGGGAGGAGATCCGGGTGCTCGCCCTGGGGGACATCAACCTCGGCCGGCGGCTCGGACAGCGCATCCTCAGGGGGGACACGCTCTATCCGTTCGCGCGCGTGACCGATACGCTCAGGTCCTTTGACGTGGTCTTCGCCAACCTGGAGTCCACGATCTCGGATCAGCGGGGACTGACGGAGGACCCGCACAACAACATGGTTTTCACCGCGCCCCCCGCAGCAGCCCGTGCCCTGAGGCGTGCAGGCGTGACGGTGGTCTCGACGGCGAACAACCATGCGCTTGATTTCGGCCCGGGCGCGGTCCGGGAGACGATCCGCTACCTCGACAGCGCGGGCATCGCGCACGCGGGGACGCCGGAGCCGGGAGGCGGGCTGTACGCGCCGGCGCGGCTCCGGGTGCGCGGTTTCCGGATCTCCGTCTTCGCGGTCACCGACCTGATGAACGGCCGGCGAATGTGGACGAACCTGGTCGCGCCGGCGGACACCGGGCGTCTCCTCCCGGCAATACGCGCCGAGAGGGAGAGCACGGATGTGGTCCTGGTCAGCTTTCACGGCGGGGTTGAATATTCTCCCGGGCCGTCGGCCCGGACGCGGGCGTTTGCCGAAGACGTGCTGGCCGGGGGAGCCGACGTGGTCCTGGGACATCACCCGCACGTCCCGTACGGCATGACGCTCGAGGGGGGAAAGCTTGCGGTCCACTCGCTCGGCAATTTCGTCTTCATGCAGCCGCGCCGGTACTGGACCAGGTTCAGCTATGCGCTCGCGCTCGATATCGTCCGCGATGCCTGGGGGACGCGCCTGCGCGCGGTCGACGTGCTCCCCCTGCGGTCGGGGTTCCAGCCGGAGTTCATCGCCGCCGGGGCCGACGCCGATGCGGTCAGGAAGCGCGTTCGACTTTTCTCGTCACTGGGTGTCCGGGAGCAACTGACATGGTGAAAGCACTGGTTTTTCCGCTCGTCGCGTTCTGCGCACTGTTCCTCGCGGGTTGCGGGTCGTCGGAACAGACGTCGACGCTCACCGCCGACGAGCGCTTCGCGAAGGCGATGGACCTGTTCAACAAGGAAGACTACCTCGAGGCGATCAACGATTTTACCGTCATCACGCTGCAGTTCCAGGGAAGCCAGCATGCCGCGGACGCGCAGTTCTACCTCGGCGAGTGCCGGTACAGGCGGGCCGAATACCTCCTGGCGGCGTTCGAATACGGCGTCCTGAAGAAGAGCTACCCGGCAAGCCCCCGGGTGCCCGAGGCCCAGTACAAGCTCGCCCTGTCGTACTACGAGCTTTCCCCGCGGGCCTCGCTGGACCAGCAGTACACGCGCAAAGCGATCGACGAATTCCAGTCGTTCGTCGAGTACTACCCGTCGAATCCCCTGGCCGCCGACGCCACCGCGAAAATCAAGGAACTGGACGCGAAGCTCGCCAAGAAGCTCTACGACGCGGCCCGGCAGTACGTGGTCCTCGAGCGCTACGTGGCCGCGCTCCGGTACTTCGACGACGTGATCGACCAGTACCACGATACGGACTGGGCCCCGCTCGCGTTCCTGGACAAGGTGGAGCTGCTGATCAACAGGAAAAAGTACGCCGACGCGCAGACCAACCTGACGCGCTTTCTCTCCCGGTATCCCAACAGCGTGCTCAAGGCGCGGGCCGACGAGCTCCAGGACCGGCTCGCGAAGGAATTCCCGCCGGCGGGCCGGGGGAGCGCAACGGGCACGGCAACCTCGCGCACGGGCTCGGCCTCCCCGGGGGCGGAGTGAGCGCCCCGAAGCCCGTCCGGGAATCGCAGGTGATCACCACGCAGCTCGTGCTCCCGAACGATACGAATGAGCTGGGCAACCTCCTCGGGGGAACGCTCATGCACTGGATCGACATCGCCGCGGCAATTGCGGCGCAGCGGCACGCGGACAGGGTCTGCGTCACCGCGTCGGTGGACGAGCTGAATTTCCACCATCCGATCCGCCTGGGGGACGTGGTCACGCTGCAGGCGTCGATCAACCGCGCGTTCCGCACCTCCATGGAGGTCGGCGTCGTGGTGACCGCGCACACGCGCTCGGGGCACCTCGACCGGCGCGCCAACAACGCCTACCTGACGTTCGTCGCCATCGACGAGCAGGGAAAGCCGGCGGAGGTGCCCGCGGTGGTCCCGGAATCCGCCGACGAACGCAGGAGGTTCGACGAGGCGCTCGTGCGCCGTCAGCGCAGGCTCGCGCACAGAAGCTCATAAGCGGGGTTCGCAACGGTTCTTCCTTTGCCACACTACCTGCGGGTCCTCCACCGCCCGCTCAGGCGGCGCGTCATGCTCGGGCTCTGCACCGTCAACGTGCTCTGGCTGCAGGCGGTCTATTCGCAACGCCTCTACACCACGTTCGGGCCCGTGGCGGAGCGGGCGCTCCCCTTTACTCCCGCCGGCCTTGCCATGCGGCAGCGGCCGGGCCGCCGCCCCGACATCGCGATCCTCTCCCAGGCACCCCCGGGGATTCACCTCTTCACGCTCGACGAGTCGGGCGACGTCCGCGCGACCGGCTCGGCGCCGCTCCGGCAGGAGCTGGATGGACTCATTGCCGCCGAGCCCGCGGGTGCGCCGACGTACGTTGCGCTGGGGGCCGATGGCACGAGCGTGGTGCTCCTCACCGAGAAGGAGGGGGAATACGGCGAGACCGTCATTCCGCTCGGGGTCAAGTCGCAGCGAATCGCGCTGGCCGACATTGACGGCGACGGTCGGAAGGACATCCTCCTGTACGGCAAGAACAGGCCCGGGGTCTCCACGCTCCTTGCGAAAGGAGGCGGCGCATACGCTCCCGGGCCCGAGCTGTTCTCCGATATTTCGGTGAGCGACATCAGAACGGCCGATATCAACGGGGACGGGATCCCCGACGTGCTCCTGTGCGATTGGCTCTCGAACCGGCTCGTCCTGTTTTACGGCATCGGACGGCTCGTCTTCTCGGAACAGGTGACGACGGATCTCCCGGGAGAGCCGGAAGCGCTCGCCTGCACGTGGCTGGAACGGCACCGGACGCTGGGGATCGCGATCGCCTCGCCCGCCGAACGGAAGCTCCTCTTCCTGAGGGCGTCCCCGTCGGGGGACGTGGAGCTCGAGGGGACGATGCAACTCCCCGCTCACCCCCGGGGGGTGGAGTTCGCATCGCTCAACGATGACGCGTTCCCCGATATTATTGCGCCGGCGGACGAGGGGACGATCGTCTCGACGGGGGCTGGCCCATTCACGTTCAATCCGCCGACGCTCCTCGGGCCCGGGGCACTTGCCTCCGGTTGGGCGATCGCCGACATCGACGGCGACGGGAAAACCGATCTTGCCGTCGCCGAGAAAGCCTCGCGCAGGCTCGTCCTCCTGGCAAACGCCGGACGGCGGGAAGGGAACCGGTGGCCCGCCACGTACGCAGCCGGCAACCGGCCGCTCGGCGTGATTGCCGCCGACCTGGACGGGGACGGCCTGAGGGACATCGCCGTGGCGAACGAGGGCTCATCCTCGCTCACGCTCCTGTTTAACAGGGGAGGAGGGAGGTTCGCCGGCGGCTCCGCCGCGATCGTCGCAGAGCGTCCCTCATCGCTCTTCTTTACGCCGGCATCATCCGCCGCCCCGGGCGCTCTCGTCTGCGCGCACACGGCGACGGACATGCTGGGAGTGCTGACGGCGGGCGATTTTCCCCGCGGCGCCACGTTCATCGCGATCCCCACGGGGCCCCGCCCCCGGGTCCTGGCAAGCCGCTTGGACAGCGCCTCACTCAGGATCGTCCTCCGGTACCGGGGGGACGAACGGAACACGGTCGCGCTCTCCGTCTTCGAGCAGATCGGGGGCGGGCAGTTTCTCGAACGGAGCATGCGCTTCGGCCAGGGGCAGAGAATCGCCGCCGCGACGATGGAGCCTGCCGGCGCCGGGGGCGCATATGCCGTCGCATTCGTGACATCGAACGCCGCGCGCGCGACTTCCACGCTCCAGTGCGCGGACGTCACATCCTCGTTCACGGTCGGGAAAATCACACCTGTGCTCTCGTTCACCGACTCCACCGCCGCTGCCTCGGGCGTGTTGCCCGCCACGCTCCGCCAGGGAGGTGGGAGGGACTATATCGTCGTCATGGGAAAGCCCGTCAACGCCCTCATGCTCGCCTACCGCCAGCCGGACGGGACATTCCGAAGCCAGCCGGAATGGATCAGGGACGTCTCCGTCACCGGCGACGACGACGTCGTCGTGGCCGATGTCGACGGCGACGGGCGGCCGGACATCACGCTGCTGGACGGGGCAACCTCCTCCATCCTCACGTACTACGGGGGCACGCTCGGGTTCGGCGCCGCCAGCCGCATTGCGGGCGCCAGGGGGGTCGGCGGGTTCGCCGTCGGACACATCTTCCCGGGCCGGGGAATGGACCTGGTGCTGACGCATGAGGATGAGGGGACCGTCTCCGTGATGCCGGACCCATTCAGGCACAGACCGTGAGGCCCGCCCGGCTCATACGGTCCGCGGTTATCATCGCAGGATGCGCGGCGACATTCGCCCGGGCACATGCACAGCCCGCCTCCCCGAAGGCCGAAGCGTACAGCATCCTCTTCTCGCGGCTCAAGGGGGAAACGGGGGGCGTTCTCCCCGGGAAATGCGGGCTCACGGCGCTCGCTTCCGCGATCCACGCAAGAAACTCACTCGGGGCCGGCGAGCGCCGGGCGCTCGGCATCGTCCAGGCAAGAGTAGAACGGCAGACCTCACTCGTCACACAGGACGGACGCTTCAAATTCCATTTCGACACGACCGGGACGGATGCGCCCGCGCTCCTGGACAGCGCGGGGAACAGGCTCGCAGGGACTGCACGCGCATTCGCCGACTCCGCCGCGGCAATCATGGAGCACGTCTACCAGGTGGAGGTCGTCGGACTTGGGTGGCCCGCTCCGCCGCAGGACGGGATGCTGGGAGGCGGACCGGAATATGACATCTACATCCTGAACCTCGGCCCCTACTTCTACGGTGTGACGACGCCCGACGAGTTCAGCGCGGACGGGGAGACGTCGACCACGTTCATCGAGATACACAACGACTTCGCGTTCGTCACGCCGGCGAAAAACCGTGGCATCCCGGCACTCGAAGTGACACTCGCCCACGAGTTTCACCATGCGATACAGATCGGCAATTACGGCTTCTGGTCGAACGACGTCTGGTTCCACGAAATCACGTCAGTCTGGATGGAGGACGTCGTCTACCACGGCGTCAACGATTACCTGAACTACCTCTTTGCCGGGGGTAGCGAGTTTTTCGCGCCGGGAACGCCGCTCACGGTGGCGAATGGCCTGATAGAATACAGCAGGGGCATATTCGGGAAGTTCGTGACGAAGTACTACGGCCATGACACGATGAGGCACGTCTGGGAAAATGCCCGGGGCTCCTCGCCGCTCCCGGCGCTGGATGCGACGCTCCGCGCACTTCCCTCGGCAACCACGCTCAGCGTGGCGTTCGCGGAATGGGCGCTCTGGAACTACTACACCGGACCGCGCGCGGACACTTCCACCTATTATTCGGAAGGGGCGCTCTTCCCGGTGATGGCGGAGCCGTACTACGAGCTGACCAGCCCGACGCAGCAGATCAGCACGTCGCTCTCCTGCCTCGGGGCAGCCTACGCAGGCTTCGTGGCGGGGACAGACACGGTCACCGTAGCGCTCGCCAACGTGAACGCCGCGTGTCCCAACGGCGCACAAACGTCTTCGCCCTACACGCTCACCGTGAGCAGGACGCAGATCGACGGGACGTACCGGCCGATCCCGGGCAACCTCTACATGAACCTCAACGTCGCGGATCAGAGTTCGTGGATCGCATGGACGATCGGGCGGGGGGGGGCCGTGGCGGGGAGCGCCGGGGAAGGGACGGCGTTCCCGGACCCGTTCCACCCGGTCGCGGGGGCGCTTCTCTTCATGCCCGCGGGTGCGGACGAAGGCACTGTTGCCATCTACTCTTCCGGGATGGAGCTCGTCTACAACGGAGCGTTGCAGACGCAGCTTCGCCTGGGGCAGCGCGTCTTTGCGTGGGACGGCCGGACCAACAGCGGGCGCACCGCGCCCACGGGCGTCTACGTGTTCGTCCTGTCTCTCCCCGGCCGCCGGGTCACGGGGAAATTCGCCCTGGTGCGACAATGAGCGGCCGGGTGCGGCTTGACGGCCGGGAGCTGAGGAGAGAGTTCGACCGGCGCACGGTCTTCCGCGACGTCGCGTTCTCCGTCGCCGCCGGCGAAACGCTCCTCGTCACCGGCAGGAACGGGTCGGGCAAGTCGACGCTGGTCAGGATCATCTGCGGCGTCCTCACGCCGTCGGCCGGGTCCGTCGCACTGGAGTCCGGCGCTGGTCGCGCGGCCGATCCCCACATGTACGCGGGACTCGTCGCGCCCTACCTGCAGATGTTTGAGGAGTTCTCCCCCATGGAGAACCTGGGGCTCGGGGCGGGGTTGCGGGGGATGCCGTTCGACGCGCGGCGTGCAGCCGGACTCCTGGAGCGCGTGGGCCTCTCCGGGAGGCTGCACGACCCGGTGCGGACGTTTTCCTCGGGCATGAAGCAGCGCGTGAAGTACGCGTTCGCCCTCCTGCACGACCCGCCGCTCCTGGTGCTGGACGAGCCGACGGCGAACCTCGACGAAGAGGGGATTGCGCTGGCCCGCAGCGTGATGGCCGAGCAGCGTCAGCGCGGGATCCTCGTGGTGGCCACAAACGATCTCGCCGACGTGGCGGCATACGAGAGGAGCGTGGACCTCGATGCCTCCCGGTAAGGCGCCCGCGGGGGCACTCCTCCGCTCGGTGCGCACCGTGTTCCTGAAGGACTGGCGCTCCGAGCTACGCACCCGCTACGCGGTGAGCGCGCTCCTGATGTTCGTCGTGACGACGATCGCCATCATCCTCTTCTCGCTCGGGAGCGAGGGGGCCTCTTCCGACGCGCTCGACGGCATGCTCTGGGTGGTGATCTTCTTCGCGGCGATGTCCGGACTCTCCCGCACGTTCGTCATGGAAGAGGAGCGGGGCACGACGCTCACGCTGCAGCTTGCGGCCCCCCCCGCGGCGGTGTTCTTCGGCAAGCTGCTCTTCAACCTCGTCCTTGTGACAGGCATTAACGCGGTCACGGTGCTTCTCTACGCCCTCTTCATCAACGGCTTCGTTATTCGCACCGTCTCGATCTTCGCGGTGACCGTGGCGCTCGGGAGCATCGCGCTCGCCGCCGCATCCACGATAATCGCGGCGATTATTGCGCGCGCGAACACCCGGGGAACCCTGTACCCCGTCCTCTCGTTTCCAATCATGTTACCTCTTCTTCTGAGCGTGATCGAAGCCACGCGCAAGGCCTCCGAAGGTGCGTTCTTCGCCGAGGCGGGGGGTGAATTTCAGCTCCTCATTTCGTATATTGTCGTCGTGGTGGTATCGTCGTCCATGCTCTTTGAGTATATCTGGAAAGACTGACCCATGGTGCTGAAGATCACGCTCGGAGTCCTGCTGACCGCCGTCATCGTCTTCGGCATCGGTCTGCCGATGTCCCCCCATCCGCAGGCATGGTACGAACTGCCGGTCATTCCGGGTCTCGAGGAGAAAGCCCGCATCATCTTCTTCCACGTCCCCACCGCCTGGCTCAGCGTCATCGCATTCCTCACGAGCATGTTTTACGCGATCCGCTACCTCCGCTCGCGCGACCTGAGAAACGACATCCGGTCGTCCGCTGCGGCGGGACTCGGGCTGATGTTCTGCATCCTGGCCACCCTCACCGGCGCGGTCTGGGCGAAGTTTAACTGGGGGTCCTACTGGAACTGGGACCCGCGCGAGACGTCGATCTTCGTGCTCCTCCTGATTTACGGGGCCTACTTTTCACTCCGCTCGGCGGTCGAGGTGCAGGAGAAGCGGGCGACGCTCTCATCCGCGTATTCCATCATCGCCGCGGTGACGGTCCCCTTCTTCATCTTCATCATGCCGCGCATCATGCCCGGGCTCCACCCGGGTTCCAAGGGGGATCCGGAGGGGGCGGGCCCCGTGATCGACTTCAAGATGTCGCCCAACATGCGTGTGATCTTCTTCGCGTCGCTTATCGCGTTCACGCTCCTCTTCCAGTGGATGTTTTCGCTCAGGGTGCGCGCCGCGGAGATCGAAGCCCACAACCAACAGAGAGGATAACTGGTGGACTTTTTCGCACAGAACCAGCTCTACATCGTCCTGATCATCGTCCTGGCCATCTGGCTGGGCATTTACGTATACCTGTTCCGACTGGACGGCCGGTTGAAGAAACTGGAACGCGGGTCCGGGAAATAACGGGGGGAGGAAGCTATGAAACCCAGGATCATCATCGGGGCCATCGTCGTCGTCGGGTTCATCATCTTCGGCTCTTATTCGTTCATGCAGAGCAACGTCGAGTATACCGACGTCGCGGGGGCGATCGCCAAGCACAAGAAGGTGCAGCTCAAGGGCTCATGGAACAAGGGGAAGGAGTCGTCCTACGACGCCACGAACAGCCAGTTCACGTTCTGGTTGACGGACGACAGCGGGCGCGAGTGCAAGGTGGTGCTCGACGGCGCCGAACCCAACAACTTCGAGCTGGCGACGAGCGTCGTCGCCAAGGGCCGCTACACGGACGAGGGGTACTTCCACGCGACGGAAGTGCTGACCAAGTGCCCGTCCAAGTACGAGGCGCAGCCGTCCGAGCTCAAAAAGTCGAGCTGATCCCGGGCACCCCGGGGGGAACCGTTCTTCGACATAAGGTGGAATCATCATGATTGGAGGCATTCTCGTCAAGGCCGCGTTCGCGACCTGCCTGCTTTCGGTCCTGGGCTATTTCCAGTACCACCGGAAAGGA
>Ga0335079_10005608_pt1 | contig 14349 bp, 8 predicted proteins | sample Lox_Sample_33_FD_206719 | JGI IMG/M metagenome (GOLD analysis project Ga0335079, IMG submission 206719) | Soil microbial communities from Loxahatchee National Wildlife Refuge, Florida, United States - Lox_Sample_3.3 | ecosystem: Environmental > Terrestrial > Soil > Wetlands | place: USA: Florida...
GCATGACGCTGCAGGCGGCGGTGAACTTCCAGGAATACTTCCGTTGTTACGTGATCAACCAGGAGAAAGTGCACGTGATGCGATACGATCCCGGCCAGCCCCATCACCTGCGGTATGTCCCGGGCAATCCGCCGCCGGCGCGGGCGCTTGGGGAGCGCATGGAGTGTGATGCGCTCTTGCTATGCCGGGCACTGGGCTATGATCTGAACACCGTGGAATTTGCGGTGGAGGACAGCATTCCCTACGCCATCGATTTCATGAATCCGGCGCCCGATGCGGCGATCGAGTCCGTGGGGCCGGAGAATTTCAAATGGATTGTGGACGCCGTGGCGGAAATGGCTATCGCGCGCGCGCAAGAACCGGCTGCGGCGCCGGCGTACCGCTGGTCTGCCTTTCTTGAAAATCGGGCCGCACGGTCAGGAGGTGCGCAATGAGCGGCGGCGCCGTTTCCCGTCCCAGCCTCAGTATCGGGATTGAAGAAGAGTATCAGACCATCGATCCGAATACCCGCGACCTTCGGTCTCATATTCAGGCCGAGATCATTCAAAAAGGCAAGACGCTGCTGGCCGAGCGAGTGAAGCCCGAGATGCACCAATCCGTTATCGAGATTGGCACCGGTGTTTGCACGAACATCAAGGAGGCGAAAGCGGAAATCCGTTCTATCCGCCAGCAGATCATTGGGCTCGCCAGGCAGAACGGGTTACGGTTGGCCGCTGCGGGCACGCATCCTTTCGCCCAATGGCGCGATCAGGAAATCTACCCTGACGACCGCTATCGCATGATCGTCGAGGACATGAAGATGGTGGCGCGCGCCAATCTGATCTTCGGCTTGCACGTCCACATCGGCATCGAAGATCGCGAAACGGCGATTCAGATTATGAACGCCGCCCGGTATTTCCTGCCGCATATCCTGGCGCTGTCTGCGAATTCACCGTTTTGGCAGGGCATGGATACGGGACTGCGATCGTATCGCTGCAAGGTCTTCGACAAATTCCCGCGCACCAATATTCCGGATTTGTACAGCAGCTGGTCCGAATTTGAAAACTACGTTAACCTGCTGATCAAGACCAACTGCATGGACAACGCGAAGAAGATCTGGTGGGACATCCGGCCGCATCCGCATTTCCCCACGCTGGAATTTCGCATCTGCGATATTCCCATGCGAGTGGATGAAACGATTGCCATCGCGGCATTGTGCCAGGCGATCGTCGCGAAACTTTACCGTCTGCACGAGCAGAATTTATCCTTCCGCCACTACAGCCGTTCGTTGATTATGGAGAACAAGTGGCGCGCGGCTCGCTATGGACTGGGCGGCAAGCTGATCGATTTCGGCAAACAGGCCGAGGTGCCCGTCCGCGATCTCATTTATGAGATTCTGGAATTTGTCAGCGACGTGACCGGCGAACTGGATAGCAAAGAAGAAATCGCCTACATTACCCGGATATTGGAAGAAGGGAACGGCGCCGATCGCCAGTTGCGCGTCTTCGGCGAAACCGGAGATCTGAATCGAGTGGTGGATTACGTGATTGAGCAAACCGAGCAGGGCTTGTTCGAGCCGGCCGAGACCAAGGCGGCGGAGACGGGATGACGGGGACCCACGAAGCACTAAAAGGCGTCCGCTTCGATCCGGAATTCGCGCCCGGAGCGCGGAATGCCGTGCGTTGCTGCCTGCGCATCCAGCCGGATGAGAAAGTGACGCTCATCACCGACCGAGCGTCCATCGAGATCGGCGCCAGCCTGGCGCGCGAACTGGAGCACATTAGCGCTCCCTACCATGCGTGGATCCTGGAGGACTTGGCGCCGCGGCCGCTCGTGGACATGCCCGGTGAAATCCTCGCCGACATGGAAACCAGCCAGGTCAGCATTTATGCCGTGAAGGCGCAGGCCAACGAGCTGCGCACGCGCATGCAGATGACCGATGTCGTGAACCGGCGCAAGATTCGTCACGCGCACATGGTCAACATCGACCCGCGGATCATGGTGGAAGGCATGCGCGCCGACTTCGAGGAGGTGGATCGCATCAGCACTCAGGTCTGGCAGATGGCCAGCGCGGCGCAGGAGATCCGCGCTACCACCCCGGCCGGGACCGATATCGTGGGGCGTTTTTCACCGCACCTCAAGTGGCTGAAGACTAGCGGCATTATCAGCGCGAACAAATGGGGCAATCTTCCAGGCGGCGAGACTTTCACTGCGCCGGAACGTGTGGACGGGACCTTCGTGGTGGATGGCGTGATCGGGGATTATCTATGCGAAAAATACGGCGACCTCGCCCGTACTCCGCTCACGTTGCGAGTGGTGGAGAACCGTCTTCAGGAGCTCCACTCCCCAAACAAGCAGCTGGAAGACGACTTCTGGCATTACTGCCGCACGGATGAAAACAGCGGCCGGGTCGGCGAATTTGCCATTGGCACGAACATCGCGATTCGTGACGTGATTGGCAACATTTTGCAAGACGAGAAAATCCCCGGCGTTCACATCGCTTTCGGCAACCCTTACGGTGCGCACACGGGAGCTGACTGGTATTCTTCAACGCACATAGACGTAGTGGGCCGCAAATTTGACATCTGGATTGACGGCCGCCAGATCATGCACGCGGGAGTTTTTCTGCTTGATTCCCTCGCTCCGCCGGCGATTTAATCAGTCGTGGTCGCCGGAGAAGTACGCGCAATTCTTCGAACTGCTGGCACGCCAGTGCGGGGAAGGTCCGCAATTCCGGCATTGTGAGACGCCGTGTTTTCTTCCCGCGGAGCTGGTAGACCGCATGGCGCACTATGGGCGCGAGATGGTGGATCAACTGCTCTCGAATCCGGATTACCAGCGCGACTCTCGCGATGCGATTCCGGCGGCGTATCGCGCGCCACATGAAGATCCAGTTCCACTCTTTGTGCAGGCGGATTTCGGATTGGACGAAAATCTGGACCCGAAACTGGTGGAGATTCAGGGCTTCCCTTCGCTCTATGCTTACCAACTGGTGGCTGCGGATGCGTATCGCCAGGCTTATGGGATTGAGCCGGAACTCCACAGTTTGCCCGGTGGCCTCACGGTCGACGAGTACAGCGAACTCCTGAAGCAGGCGATTGTCGGTGCACACGATCCGGAAACGGTGGTCCTGTTCGAAATCGATCCGGCTCATCAAAAGACGCGCCATGATTTTCTGATGACCGAGCAGATGTTTGGCGTTCGCGCCGTCGACGTGCAGTGCGTTCGCAAGCGCGGCAACCGGCTCTTTTACGACCGCGACGGCAAGGAGATTCCCATTCACCGCATCTACAATCGCGTCATCGCCGATGAGTTGGAGCGGCGTCATCTTCGGCTCCCATTCGATTACCGGGATGAACTGGACGTGGAATGGGCCGGACATCCCAACTGGTTCTTCCGCCTGAGCAAGTTTTCGATGCCGTATCTGGATCATCCCGCGGCGCCCTGGACGCAGTTTCTTGACCGAGTCGGCAGGATCGAACATCCCGAACAGTTTGTATTGAAGCCGTTATATTCTTTCGCTGGGGCCGGGGTCATCGTCGGACCAACGGCCGTACAGATCCAGGCCATCTCCGAAAAGGAGCGGCATCATTATGTGCTGCAGCAGCGAGTGAATTTCCGGCCCGTGATTGAGACGCCGGCTGGGCCCACCAAGATCGAGGTCCGCATCATGTACGTCTGGCTCAACCAGCTTCGCCCGGTCAATCTCATCATTCGCATGGGCCGCGGCGCACAAATGGGAGTCGACCACAACAAGGGAATGGACTGGGTGGGCGCGTCTGCGGCCTTCATTCATGCCGGAGGAAATGCATGACGTTCCTGTGCCTGGCGAGTTATGAGAAGGGCCACGAATTTCTGCGCGAGTGCAAGCGGCAGGGCGCCACGGTTGTGCTCTTGACTTCCCTCAGCCTGAAAGAGAAAGCGCACTGGCCGGCCGGCAGCGTCGACGAAATCTTCTACATGCCGGATAACGATCACGCGTGGAACCGCGAGGACACCATCAAGGCCGTGAGCTTTCTGGCGCGCACCCGAGACTTCGACCGAATCGCGGCGCTGGATGATTTCGATGTCGAGATGGCGGCCGGGCTGCGTGAGCACCTTCGCGTTCCCGGAATGGGCGAAACCACGGTCCGCTATTTCCGGGACAAGCTCGCCATGCGCATGGCGGCGCGCGAGGCCGGCATCCGGGTTCCAGACTTCATGCACGTGCTCAATTACGACCGTGTGCGGTCGTTTCTCAACCGCATACCCCCGCCGTGGGTGCTCAAGCCGCGATCAATGGCCGGAGCGATTGGAATTAAGAAGGTGCGTTCCGCGGAGGAATTTTGGCCGATGGTAGAAGGCTTGGGCGATCTGCAATCCCAGTATCTGGTGGAGCAATTCATTCCCGGCGATATCTTCCACGTCGACACCATCGTCTACCAGAAGCAGATCCGATTCGCGATTGCCAGCGGCTACGGCAGGCCGCCGATGGAGGTTTCACACGAGGGCGGAGTATTCACCACCAGGATTCTGGAACGCGACTCTGACGTTGCGCGGCATTTGCTCACCGCGAACGAGCGCGTGATGGCCGCGTTTGGACTGGTGAACGGCGTGTCTCACACCGAGTTCATTCAAGCGCGCCACGACGGCGAAATCCATTTCCTGGAGACATCCGCTCGCGTTGGCGGCGCGCATATCGCCGAACTGGTGGAGGCCGCCACGGGCCTGAATCTTTGGGCCGAATGGGCCAAGGTCGAGGTGGCAGGCGGCAAAGCGCCCTATGCGCCGCCTGAACCGAAGCAGGATTACGCGGGCCTGCTGGTGTCGCTCGCCCGGCAGGAACATCCCGTTACATCCGCCTACACAGATCCCGAAATCGTCTGGCGCATGGATCAGCCGCACCATGTCGGGATGATTGTGAAATCGCCCAGTCCGCAGCGGATCCGCGAGCTACTGGCGAGTTACGTGGAGCGTGTCCAGCGCGATTTTCAGGCGTACATCGCGCCACGAGACAAGCCCACGGCGTGACGTGGCGGAAGCTAGTGGGAGTCGAACCCACCTGCGACACGAAAGTACCGCACGACGGGTTTGAAGCCCGCGCCGGGCACCGGCCAAGACTAGCTTCCTCGCCGATTCTAGCAGATCATTTGCGCGGACTCGTTCGTGAACGTTACACTGGAATCGCCCGCCCATTTTCCCCGGTCGTCTAATGGTAGGACAGCGGCCTTTGGAGCCGTGAATCGTGGTTCGAATCCATGCCGGGGAGCCACTACCTTTCTGCCCCAAATCCGAGTGGCTGTTTTGTTGACAACAGCGCCCCGCGCCTCCCTCGCCCGTATTTCCAACATTCCGCACGTTTTTCTTTGCGGCGCGTTCTCGCCGGTTGGAAGAGAGGCATCGCGGGGGTCCAAGCTCAACCCCCAGGGTTGAGGTCGAACCCCACGTTTTCACTTGCGAATTCTCCGGTTTCTCCGGTTGACAGTGAGCTTTTGTTGACGGCCTCGTCCAGAGCGGTGTGCCAGGAATGGCATGCAATTGGTGTAGCTGCGGATTCAAAGAAACTCAACTCTGCCGAGACTGATTTCACTGCCCCGTACACTCGTTTTGGAGCCTGTCTGCTTCGCTTGGGTACCGGACTTGTCGGGAGCGCCGCGCCGGTCCAGGTCCAAGGGCATGGACAGAGCGGCGTTTACGGAAATCGCTGGCGCGTGGCCCGCGCAGACCGAGCGTCGCTCCTGTTTCATCAGCTTGCGAGCAGGATGGCCTGATTCGCGTCACGTATGCACGCTGAACGGCAAAAAGAACGGCGTGAAGTGCGGTCGCCTTCGAAGACATCAAAATTGGTGAGGAGTTCTGCCCGCGCATCGACGGCGCGATCTTCAGAGTGATATCGGAGAGGCTAGGGTCAAGACAACCCTGAGCACTCTATCCAGTTCCTCGGCTACTTTACCGGTCAATACGACGCCCAGTTCCATCCGAGACCGGAGGCTTGAAACGGTCATGTTGGCACTACCAAGGTACGCTCGCGTCCCGCGATCTGCGCTGATGGCTTTGAAGTGGAAGGTCTGAGTGTCGTTTCCACTCCCTTCGAACCAGGACAGGATGGAGCAGTTGGGGTCCTTGGCGATCTTCCGAAGTTCAGCACGGACTGGAACAGGCAAATCCCGGCTGAATCGGCCAAGGATCGTGACGCTCACGCCGCCCCCTAGCCTCTTCTTGGCGAGCGTAGCGATTTCTTCGCTTGTTCCCGCATCCCAGAATGGAGAAGCGATGAGTAACGACTCCTGAGCGCCTACGATTACGTCCAACATGCCACTGCGCAAATCGGTTGAGCTTTCGCGGATAACATGCTGGGCGGCGGGAGCCAACGTCGGCGGGAGCGAGACACAAAGATGTGCGCCTGCACTGGTGCTCTGTGATTCGTCCGCAAGAATTGCGATGGCGGACTTAATCCCTTCACGAAGCTGCTGCGTTTCGAACCACCGCTGCTTGTCGAGATCATACCGCGCGCCACGACGCTTCACGACTCCGAGGTCGCAAAGGGCGTTTAGCGCGATCAGCGCTTCACTGTCCGCTACGGGGCGGCCCGTTGAGGTCAGCAGTCCCCGGAACAACCTGTACCCATCGTCGGTAGCTTCATCTGGCAGATTGGCCACAGCGGATTCAATCGCATCGAAGAGCCAGGGGTAGTTCCTCACCGCATGTACGTAATCCTTCATGTGGTGCGCCCTACGACTTCCCAGAAACCCACCGTTGTGGTGTCAATCGATGCGTCGGCCCATGGTGTATGGCCGCCCGTGAGGAAGGCTCTTGAAAGACCGTGATTGAAAGTACGACAGGAAATTTCGGGGGAATGAAGGCACCCATGACACGCGCCGCTGTGATCGGTGCAGTCGGGGTCATAGAGACATTCCACGGCTTCGTTGGAGATGTTCTGCAGGAATGCGGCAAGATGGTCCCGAACGAGCGTCGCGATGCCCCCGAGCTTGAAACTGCTGGAGTTGTCGTACACGACGAAGCCCAGCAGCGGCAGGAAAATGTATTCAGCGACGGATGTGCGGTCTATGCCGGCGTAACGGGTGATGGCGCGCATCGCCGCATGCGAGAGGCTATGAATGAGTCCGTAGACGAGTCGCCGAATCGGCAGGGCCCAGATGTCATCCAGGAAGCGATCATGTTCCACGGGCTCGAGCGCAGCGATGATGCGGGCGATGCCCGGAAGTTCAGGATTGGGAAGCGCGATGCCATTTGCCTCGAGCCAACGAATGACGACGTCGGGACCCAGGGAGAGAAATATGCCTTCATGCTCGCCTTCGCGGGCGAGAATCGGAATCGTGCCGACGAGATCCGCACGGCCCAAGGCCTGCGCTGCGAATTTCTGAACAGCCGGGAAGGAGCGTATTTCGACAGGGAGGTTTCTAGCGTTGAGTTCCTCGTAGGTCGGTTCGAAGTGACGCCGCGTGTATCCGTAAGTTGCGGTGATCACCGGCAGGTCGTCAACGTACAGGACTTCGTCCAATCCCAACGCAGTTTTCAGTCGCTGGATTTCGGGGATGACCGTTTGGACCTTTTCTTCGACGGGTACCGTGGTCACCGTGCCGCGAAATGCAAGGCTCTCTTTGATGGCCTTCTCGGTGTCGGGCGAGACGTTGTGCAAGAGTCCCTGCTCGGACGGCGAAGGGGCGGAGACCTTGCCCATAGCGATATCGACGATCCGCTTCTGCAACCGTTGCTGTTCGTCGCGGTCCCCAATGGCCTCGGCTGCCTTGAGCCGATCGGTCAGGGCCTTGATGCTGTCCGCCGCCGAAACATTCGCATCGGGGCGGCGTGAAGGAGGAAGCATTTTGAAAAGCGTCGATGAGAGTTGATCGTCCGCGGTTCTAAGCTGCGGGCGGTCGAGGCGGAGAATAGACAACGTCTGTGGATAGTAGGTGTCGCTTGCGCTATAGCGGGCTAGGCGCATCGCAAGCGCTGCTACGATGGTCCCCGTCCGCCCGTGCGCCAACTCCGGGGGTTCCTTGTTGAAGCGCTTCAAGCAGCGATGGCAACGGCATGTAAATCGGTCCAGGACGAGAATGTTGCACTTGCGGCAGAGGACTTTCATGTCCTTCACACGTTCAGAACGTCCGGGAATGAAGAGGTGATCGCCGCTATGGCACTGGGAGCACCGAATCGGGTGGCTTGTCGGCGCCAGCGGCCCGCCAGCAGGATCCTGTTTGGTCGCGGGAATCCACTCGGTGATGGGCACGAGTTCTCCGCAACCGTGCACGAACACGAAGGGCATTTGGTGGACACGCGAACTTTGGCACTCCGAGTTGGTACAGCGAACGGCACCGGGTCCACCGTATTTCTTTTGAAAGAGAATTTGGCCGCAGCGCTGGCAAATCAGCGCGGCTTGCATGACCGACGCATCGATTTCGGCGGGGGCACCCACCGTGAATCGTTCGCTCTCGTGTACCGCAGGGAACGCGGGATCGACACGCCCGCCGCGCGCCTGCCAGCGATGGAAGGCCTCTCCGATCTCCTTGAGTAGTGTGGTCTTTCGATCTTCTTCCCACACACTCGAAAGCCGCACGTTGCCGAGCTGCACGATCGCGAGACCATCCTCCCAATCGACCGTCCGGTAAGGCAGGTAGTTAAAAAGGAGTTGCGACACCCCGCGCTGCATCTTGAGTGAGCGTTCCGAACTCTGCTCGCCGTCGTGGTGTTGCTCCGGTGGGGTCGGGTGGCTAGCCATCGATCAACCTCTTGAGTGCTTTGGCTTCGTCTGAGTTAGCAATCCGAATGAACGCGGGCTCATCGACATCGCGCAAACTATTCATTGCCTCCAGGTGCATGTTGAGCGGCTTGAACCTCCCGCGCTGAGGAGGCACGTTGACGACGGAGCTATACGCATTCTTAACCGCGCGCTCGAGCTGTTCGCGGTATTGAGCCGATGGCGCGAATTCACAGCCATACGCACCCAGCATCCACTTCACGACGGCATCTTGCGTCAGTGCTTCACCATTCGCATCGCCCTGGGAGTCGCGTACAGCCTCCACGGTGGACAGGGGCTTTCCGAGTGAGGCGGCGGCAACACCCATCAGGTAACCGCACAACAGTCCTGGCATAGTGCGGCGCATGGCGGGAAGCGGCCAGCGCGTGACGGCGGCTGGATCGACGAGGCGGTCGAGGTATTGGTGGAACTTGGCAAAGCGACCGAAGATGCTTCGATCCCGCTCACTTTGGGGTGTGGGCACAAAAATCGAGATCCCCGGAAAACGTCGTCCAACGCGAGCCGACGCCTGAATATATTCGGCAACGAGGCGGGTGAAGCCGGCGAACAAGATCACGTTAAAACGGTCCACATCGACGCCGTGGCCAATGATATTCGTCGTAACCACACCCCGGATACGGGTACTAGGATCGCCGTCGCTCGTCATCGCCTTGAGCTCATCCATCGCCGTGATCATGTGCGAGACATCCACTCCGCCGTTGAACATTTCGAGGAGTAACTCGCCGTGCTGCGGGCAGGTGTCTTGCAGTTCCCGCCGGACCCTCGATTCGATCGCTTCGGCCACTTGATCAGAGCCTTTTCGGGTGAGCACATACGTGAGCGCGAGTTCGTACAGATACAGGAGGTGGTCGGTCTCCTGCTTTGTGAGTCCAGCGGTGCCGTAGATTCTCGCCGCTGCGGCGGGATCACGAACGATCAGTTCACGTGCCTTTTGTACTTCTTGGTAGAAGATAGACAGGGCCTTGGTAACGGCAGGCGTGTGCTTTCGCCCTACACCGAGCAGCCCGACGAAAATGCGCCCACAGCGCTCTGGGTTGGGGTGGTAGTAGAACGAATCGTCAGAAGCGGGCCCATGCGCCGGGAACTGACGTGACCCTCGCAAGTAGAGTTCCCAGGCCTGGCGGTTGAAATCCTGTATCGTTGCGGTCGCACCAATCACCTTCCAGGGAGCAGCGTTCAAGCTCTTGAAAAGGGCGATGACGCCGGTTTCATAGTGGGCATCAAACGTGCCAAGCTCCTCATTGAGCAGGTGCAACTCGTCTTGCACGAGTATAGCGGGCGCCGGATCGTGAAACGGCGGGTAGAAGACGCCCGTCCCCGCACACATTTTCGGACGCTCCCCGCGGCTGAAGGCGGCCGCGGCTTCGCACAGTTCGTTGGTCTTCCCGAAGCTGGCACCATGCTTGCCACAGATCAGGTCCACCCGCCCAAACAGGTTTGAAAAGCGCTGGTTCTGACCAAGGAGCGCCAGCTTATCGACCGTAGAGACGATGACCGTCGGAAGATAGCGATAAATGTCTTGGTCGGTGACATAGACGGGCAACCGTTCGGCGGAGGCAGAGCAGTTTGCGGAGGCGCAGTGATGCTCAATGAGCTTCAACGGTTCGTTATAGGCGATAGTGACCGGCCCGCCGCAGAGTGGGCAGGCAAAGATTCGTTTGTACTTGGGGTCAACGCCCTGACGGCTAAAGCGCTTGTGCATATCGTCATCGATCCTGTTCGGCGTCACGGTTCCGCCGACAAGATATCCGATACTGAAGCGCGCACCTTTGAGCCCGGCGTTCTTCCTCACCACGTCCGCGCATGCCAGTGTCCGCCCCAGTCGCTGTAATTGCTGGAAGGTCAGCAGACGGAGCGGAAACCGAACAAATGCGGTGTTGCCGAAGCGTTTCCCGCGTAGGCGATCAAAAAACGACTGCCAGAGAATAATGCCCATGAAGGCTTCGGTCTTGCCGCCGCCCGCCGCAAACCATAGGAGATCTACCCGACCATCGTCTTCCCGCTTCAGCGCGGGATACTCCCGCGAAGCCAGCTCCGGCAGCAGCGAAACGATGAACGCAATCTGAAAGAGACGCCAGCGCTGATGGGCCTTGTTCGCCGTGCGCATGGACTCATTCATCAGGCAGAATGCGCGGAGCACATCGGGGTAGGTGCCATTCCTTAGCAACGTGACGCCGCGTCTGTAGCGCGCGATCTCGCCTCGGAACTCCTGTCTGGATTGATTACCTTCGGCGCGTTCGAGACCGGAGAGGGTCGCGACTCTTGCGGCCCACTGCTCGCGGTCGTACGTATCCATGTGACGCGCCAGTGCATCGAGCACGGGAAGTGGATCAATCATGAGGTCAGCGAACGTCGGGTCGGCATCGGAGAATTCGCGTGCCTCAAGCCGGGGAGTTTCCGTGACCGGCACACTTTCCGCGATCAGATGTACGACGGAATCCTTTTCACTCGATTCAACGTGGGCATTGATTCCGACGCCTGGCATCAAGCGGTCGTATCTGAAACTGGCGGGAAGTTCCTGAAAGACGGTGGGCCTATGCACGGTGCCGGGAACACCCACGGATATCCGGACGCCGTACAGATTGGGATCAACAAAATCGACTTGTGCCCGCCCCGGCGCTGCCGTCTCGTTGATGACGCGGACGGCCAAACGCACCTGATTCGGCTCGGTCGGCACGTTGATTAACCGAACGTCCACCGATGCGCTCCAAGCGGATGTGAATGCGTGCGGATGAGCGCGAGTGGTCGCTGCGCTAAAGGCTACTTCTGTCGCAAGCTCAGCCTCGGTAGCGTGAATAGCGTGGTGAGCAGAATAGAGGGAGTGGTCGGCAGACTCGGTAGCGGAGAGCCGAATCTGGGGCGACACATCGATGCGCTGGCGCTTGATACGCAGCACGTCTGCCACCGTCACGGTCACGTCAAACGGAGCGATCTGAAACCGCCGCCAAGCGGCGACGAGCGCCTGGGACTTCGTCGTGGGTGCTTGCCCGGGTGCGGGTGCGCGGTCTCGTTGCCATGTGCCGAATTGTTTCTGCTCCGACCATGTGGGAACGACGCGCACATACACGTTCAGTTCGAGCGTCACGGAGAGAGCCGTCTGCGCTGCAAGCGACGCCCGGTCCGCCATAAACTCCAGCCCGAGGGAGGTCAATTCGAAGGCAGAGTCTTTCGGAAGATCATCGATTTCGGCATCGGCTTCGGTGTCATCCGCGCGCGGCGGGGGGGGCGGAACATCATGAGGCGTCAGGAAACCGGAGAGGACATGTTCCTGCGGCCGGGTGCTCACGATGCGGGCGCTATCGTCGTCGATCCCCTTCGCCCGCGAGCGAATGCTTTCGGCGAGAGCACGGGCAAAACGGTTATAGACTTGATCGTCGATCACGTTGCCTCACTGGGTAAAGGGTAAGACATCATCTACAACGGCAACTCGCGCCGCTTCAAGCAGCATCTTCGCTTGAAGTCCCCACTCCCGTTCCATGCGTGCAAGCGTGACGGGATCAAGTCGGCTCAGGTAAGCACCACGGATAGCCCTGGCGAGTTGCCTGCCGATCTTGCGGTGATCCACACGCAGGCGATGGATGTCGGCAAACCACTGCTTCAGAGTGTCCTGAGGTAAAGCAATGCCAAGGGCAGAGGCAAAGGCGAGGAATACCGGGAGCGTCTCCGGTATCCCGCAGTCGTCTTCGGCAGTGGACGGAAGCCACGAGTTCACCGTGGTGACATGGACACATACGCCTGCGTCTTCGAGCTTCCTCTTGATCGCCGTAGCCGAGATAGAGGTTTGAGCGCGAACCAGACGGATGACACTCAGCCACGAGGATCGCGTGCTGCTTCCTTTGAGAAATTTACCCTGGTCGAGAAGGTGCAGCAACTTCTCGGAGAAGGCTGCGCGTTCATCGTCGTGAAGCAGTACCACCTGATCACCGGCAGAAAGATCCTTTGCGGTTACACTCTGAAGCTGAAGCCGCTTCCTGCCCAACACCTCGAAGCGGGAGTTGGCTGGAACCTGGCGGGTAGAGCCATCTGCAAAACAAATGCACACGTGGAGTGGCTTGCCTGAAGACTCCGAGTGCGTTGCCGGCGTGGCCGACGAGGGACGCTCCGGGAAGAGGGACGACAAAGAAATGGGATCACTCGATGGACAGGCATGGGGTTCCAGCATCCGTGTCAAGGTGCGCAGTGACTCAAGCGCTCCGGGCGGCAAGTCCGATACCGTGCAGAAGCGCCGCTCACTGTCCCACACAGCGACGCGTGCCTCAATCGGATCGATGATGAGCTTTCGCTTCTTGGCTCGGCTCGCAAAGAGCATGTCGATCGTATTGGTGCCGAAATACCCAGCGGCTATGCAGGTGTCGTAGGCTGTGGTCGGCCAGGGGCCGAAGACATTCACGAGGTGAATGCCAAGCTGCGCGAGTTCCGGCACATCGACTCCGAGTTCGGTCGCAATCGAGAGGCGAAGGCCGTCCGCTGAAGCGTCAGTACGCACGATGATGAGTACGGTGCGAGATCCACCATCATGCAAGGCGGCATCGACGACGGCCTGACGGCGTTCCTGTCTGTGTTCAAAGGCTGCGGATTCCTCTGCGATCAAGTGTCTGACTTCAGACAACAGCTCCAGTTCCTCGCCTGGAAGGCGTGAGGTCATGTCGGCGCATAACGCCTCGAACGCCACTGCCTCCCTCGGTACCTCATGGGAGAGTGATTGCCGCGTTGCCCACCACGTTCGTTTAGCTTGAACCACCAGTCGTTCGAGCAACTGGGAACGGGTTTCCAAACCGTCGAGCGCGAAGCAGAGTTGGCGTTCACGCTGCGGGCGGTCCCGATTGACCGCCTTCACCTCGAAGGACGAGGGTGGGATCGGGGTCGAGAAGACGGTGGTTTTTGCCGATGGCGGACTGAGCGCTCCCGTCAGCACCAGGTCTGCGGGGCTTGAAGCCAGAATCAACATGGGGACCGAGGGCGAGATGTGCGACAGAAAATACTCCACGGACCGCGTCAGGTGTCGTCCGCGAATATTTTGAACATTCACTAGAACCAGATCCAGATTGTCAAATTCCCGAACCAGTTCGCGTGTTACTTCTGCTTTGGCAGGTACAAGAATATGCGGGCGAGGTGCATTCCGTGGAGCAAACTTGCCAATGGTGCTTCGGTTCCCCGCTTTGATCTGTCCGGTTTCGGTTACCCGGTCAATCGAGAGGAAGGATGACGCTGGCAAGATCAATGAACCGATCTTGTTCCTGCGGCGATCCAGTGCTTGTTCCCAGTCCTGATAGAGATCGCTTCTGTTGCTGGGCCCGCCGGCAGCATTGTGGCGCCGTGCTCGCGCTTTCTGTCGCTCGGTTTGGGCTCCCTGAGCCTCGTAGAGAGGTTGCGATAACAACTCAAAATCGGTGCCAAAGAACGGGAACAATCCGATGCGCGGTGTTATCGGTAGCGAATTCACTCGACCGGGCCATTTCAGGTGCAAGTGAGAGGCTAGCAGGGCAACCGACGGAACGTGGGTCCATAACGATAAGACCGGGATTCGGGAGCGGCTCGAAACCGCACGCTCCGCGATGTCGAGTAGTTGCGAGAGAACAGCGTCGTCAGGGGAGTCGGTTCGGGACTCCGTT
>Ga0335079_10005609_pt1 | contig 14346 bp, 10 predicted proteins | sample Lox_Sample_33_FD_206719 | JGI IMG/M metagenome (GOLD analysis project Ga0335079, IMG submission 206719) | Soil microbial communities from Loxahatchee National Wildlife Refuge, Florida, United States - Lox_Sample_3.3 | ecosystem: Environmental > Terrestrial > Soil > Wetlands | place: USA...
ATCGAGCGCCTCATTCAATCTTCCGCCGTCCAGTGGACGTTCCTCCGCCCTGGCATGTTCGCCGCCAACTCGCTCCACTGGTGGGCGCCGCAGCTCCGTGCGGATTCCAACGCCACCGTCATTCGCTGGCCTTACGCCGAAGCTCCTACCGCTCCCGTCCACGAAGCCGACATCGGCGCCGCCGGCGCTCGCGTCCTTCTCGAAAACCATCACTCTGGAAAAGACTACGTTCTCACTGGCCCGGATTCCCTCACCCAAGCGCAACAAGTCCAGATCCTCGGCGAAGTCCTCGGTCGCCCTCTCCGCCTTCAGGAAATGTCCCGCGCCGAAGCCGAACGCGACGCCCTCCCTGGAATTCCTCGCGCCGCCATCTCCATGCTCCTCAACGCCTGGGCCGCCGCTCTCGGCCAACCTGCTTACGTCACCTCCTGCGTCGAGCAACTGACCGGTCGCCCCGCCCGCTCGTTCCGCCAATGGGTCTCCGACCATGCCGCCTCCTTCCGACACCCTACCGCCCAATCCTAAACTCTTTAGCTTCTTTTACATGCGAGTCACTAAAAATAGATTATTATTTACTTGACAACAAAACGGACCTGTGCTACGATCTCCGTGGAATTGAGCAGGGCCTTCCTGCGGCTCCGTCTGAGCCGCTATTTTTTTTCCCTCGCGGCGAGCGCCGCCTGTGCACGCCATGAATGCCAAGTCGCACTCTCGCCTTTTCCCACGGCCAGCCGCTCCCTCGAAAATCTCCGCCCCGTTCTCGCCTATCTCTTTTCTTTTGATACTCTTCCAAACTCTTTCGCCACTTCGCGAGACCTATCTCCCGCATTTCCAAGCAAATACGAACTCTTCCAGCAAAACACCGGGGGATAGGGGGTGGCTACCCTCTCGTTTAATCCGAGCTTCCCGGCACCACTGCTTTTCTGCCACTCAACTCCGCCTGCAACCCCATTCTCTTCAACAGCCTGCGCACACTTTCCGTCACCACGGGGGTGGGGCGTTAAGTGCCTGCAACTTCTTCACACGCTTTTGACCCTGCTCTCTCGCTCCCTTTATACTGCTTCCACTTTCTTCCACGAGGCATCGTGTACTTAACGCTGATCCACCGCTTCCGCGCCGCGCTCGCGCAACACATCCAGCAAACCTACGGCGTCTCGCTCGACGTCGTCATCGATCGCCCGCCCAAAATCGAAATGGGCGAAGCCGCGTCCCCCGTCTGCTTTGAGTTAGCCAAGCGCCTCAAAAAAGCCCCGCGAATCATCGCCCAGGAAATCGCCAACGCTCTTCCCACACCCGCTGGCATCGCTCGCATCGAAGTCGCCGGCGCCGGCTACCTCAATGCTTACTTCGACCGTGCCGCTTTCTGGCAAGAAGCCGTTTCTGGCTCGCCACTCGTTTACCCAGAGGGACGCGCAACGCGTACCGAAGGGCCACTTCTTCAGTCCGAAAAAAAGAAAGGGCAACTCCTCCACGACAAAATCATCGTCGAACACACCTCCATCAATCCCAACAAAGCCGCGCACATCGGCCACGTGCGCAATGCCGTTCTCGGCGACACCATGGCGCGCATCCTGCGCCACGCGGGCCACTCTGTTCAGGTGCAAAACTACATCGACAACACCGGCGTGCAAGTCGCCGACGTCGTCATCGGCTTTCTCGAGATGGAGAAGCGCTCGCCCATCAACGTCAAAATGCTCGCGATGGAGCCGAAATTCGATTACTACTGCTGGGATCTCTACGCCAAAGCTACGCAATTTTTCGAGGAAGATAAACCCCGCGCCGCGCAACTCCGCGCCCGCACTCTAAAAGCCATCGAAGAAGACAAAGGCGAAGAATCCGAAGTTGGCCAGGTTGTCGCCGACGCCATCGTCAGTCTCCATCTCAAAACCATGGCGCGCCTCGGCATCACTTACGACCTGCTCGCGCGCGAAAGCGAAATCCTTCACCTGAAATTCTGGGACACCGCCTTCGAGCAGCTGAAAAAATCCGGCGCGATTCACTTCGTCGATTCCGGCAAAATGGCCGGCTGCTGGGTTCTTCCGTGGGAAGAGAAAACGGACGAAACGAAAGCTGAAACTGAAGGCGCAGAGAAAAACGAAGAAGAAAACACGCAAGACAAAATCATCGTTCGCTCTAACGGCACCGTCACCTACGTCGGCAAAGACATCGCCTACCAACTCTGGAAATTCGGTCTGCTTGGCAAAGACTTCAACTACCGCAAATGGCCCAATGCTCCTGCAGGCGAAACCGTTTGGGCCACCACCAGTTTCAAAACCGATCCGGCCGCACCGCATTTCGCTGAACCGGCCGCCGCCGTCTACAACGTGATCGACACGCGCCAGGCTTACCCACAAGAAGTGGTCGCCGAAGGCTTGCGCCGCCTTGGCCACACCGCTGCTGCCGACAAATCCATTCACTTGTCCTACGCGTTCGTCGTCCTCACGCCGCGCTGCGCCATCGAACTGGGCTACGAACTTTCGCCCGAAGATGCCCAGCGTCCCTTCGTCGACATGAGCGGCCGCAAAGGCTTCGGCGTCAAAGCCGACGACCTGCTCGACAAACTCGAAGAAGCCACGTTAGCCGAAGTCCGCCAGCGCCACGCCGAAATGCCTGAAGCGCAGCAAAAAGAAACCGCGCATGCCATCGCTATCGGCGCCCTTCGCTTCTTCCTCCTCAAATTCACCCGCAACGCCATCATCGCCTTCGACTTCAAAGATGCCCTCAGCTTCGAAGGCGAAACCGGCCCCTACTGCCAATACGCTGTAGTCCGCATCCGCGGCATCCGCCGCAAAGGCGACCCGGGAGCGCCAATCTCCCGATTGGCGTCTTCGCCCAACCCAGACGCCTCCACGCCGCAAGAATCCGCGCCAACCGTGTCCAGTTCCGCGAAAGCCAACGCACCAGCGAGCGGCAGTGCAAGTGCAGGAAGCAGCGCAGCTGCGGCAACGGCACTCACGCAGGAAAGCGTCACCGCGCTACTGAACGGTCCCGACGGCAATGGTTTTTGGGAATTACTACTGACGAGCGCCTCACTCGATCAAGCCGTAGAAGCCGCCATCGCCGCGCAAGAACCCGCGTTCGTCTCCAAATACGCTTTCCAATTAGCCCAATCCTTCAACAACTTCTACCACAAGCACCACATCCTCACCGAGCAAGACGCCCAAAAACGCGCCTTCCTCCTAGCCCTAACCGCCCAAGTCGAATCCCAACTCGTCGCCGCCCTGCATCTCCTGGGAATCGAAGCCCCGGAGAAAATGTAATGCGAGGAATGTTTTTCAGTCTTGGGTTTTCAGATGTGTCAGATACGCCTTCATGTCTTCGACTGGGACGATCCACTCGGAGATCTTTTCTCCATTGTCGGAAATCTGTCGGCGTTGATCTACGGAGTCCCAATAGCGCTCCAGGGAGAATGGCCGTCGCAGTTGATCGAAAAATCGTAGCTGATTCTGAATTCGTACATTTTGGCCGTCGCGGTACAACGGCCACCAAACGAGATATCGCGAAAGGGATGGTTCCAGAAACGAAGTTATGAGCGCGGAGCGCTCTTCGCCTTCGACAATTCTGCGAACAGCTGAACGCCAATGTTGCAAATATTGGCTTGGTTTCCAAAGGACGACATCGGCGACAAAGCTTTCCTGAAAATCGCCGAGCCGAATCTGACCATAGACAGCCTCGACGCCGGGATCAAGATCCTCGACGGGCTTGTCGGTGAGAAAAATGTCAAACACGATTTGCGGCGTGCATCAATACGACATGGCGAGGTGCACCAGCGTGCGCAACGCTACGCCGGTCGGGCCTTTGGCGAGCCAGGCTTTGGCGTCGTCGTTCCACGCTGTGCCCGCAATATCGAGATGCACCCACGGCGTGTCGCCCGCGAATTCGCGGATGAACCATGCGCCGGTGATCGAGCCGCCGCCTTTGCCGCTGCCGATGTTCTGAATGTCGGCCACCGTGCCCTTGATGAATTCACGGTATTCGTCGTCCATCGGCATCTGCCACATTTTTTCGCCGGCGGCTTTCGAGGAAGCCAGCACTTTGTCCGTCCAGGCTTGATCCGCGCCGCCAAACACGCCCACGTTAATGCTGGCCAGCGCCACCACGATCGCGCCAGTCAGCGTGGCTGCGTCCACCAGATGCGTCGCGCCAAGCTGCTTCGCGTAGTGCACCGCATCGGCCAGAATCAGTCGACCTTCCGCGTCGGTGTTCAGCACTTCGATGGTCTTGCCGGACATCGCGGTTTGCACGTCGCCCGGTTTTTGCGCTTTCCCTCCCGGCATGTTTTCCGTGGCGGGCACAACGCAAATCACTTTGACGTTCGGCCTCAATGCCGCGAGCGCGCGCATCACACCAAGCATCGTCGCGCCGCCGGCCATGTCGTACTTCATTTTTTCCATGCCGTCCGAAGGCTTGATGGAAATGCCGCCCGTATCAAACGTCACCGCTTTGCCGACGATCCCCAGCACCGGCGCCCCCGCTTTCGGCGCTGCGGAAGGCGTATACGTAATGACGATCATGCGCGGCGGCTCGACGCTGCCCTGCGCGACGCTGAGTAGCGCACCCATTTTCATTTCGACGATACGCTTTTCGTCGAGCACATCCACAGCCAAGCCGGCTTGCTTCGCCATCGCTTCCGCTTTTTCGGCGAGCACGCGCGGTGTCAATTTGTTGGAAGGCTCATTGATCAAGTCGCGTGCAAAATTCTGCGACTCGCCGATCACCACGCCGCGCGCCAGACCTTTTTCCGCCGCGCTGCGATCGCCATCGGCGAAACCCGCGAGTTGCACCGCATCAATGGACTTGTCGTTTTTCTTGTCCGTTTTGTATTTGTCCGACTCAAAATCCGCAGCGAACATGCCTTCCGCGATCGCTTGCGCAGTTTCGTCGGCAGCGCTGTCTTCACGCGCGGCAAAAACAAAGTTGTGCACACCGCGCGTTTTCAAATACCGCAGCGCAGCGCCCGCGACGCGGCGCAGCACGGCCAGATCAAACTTTTCGCGCTTCCCTGCTCCAACCAGCAGCAGCCGCGCCGCTTTCAATCCAGCCGGAGCGTGGACCAGCGTCATCTCGAGCGCTTTGCCGGTCAGTTCGCCGCCTTTGGCAATTTTTTTCAGCAGCCCGTTCGTAAATTGGTCCAGCTCCGCGACGCGCCCTTGCACAGGATCGCCATTTTCAAAGACATACGTGACGAGCGCTTCGGTTTCGGCACTTGCGAACGGCTGGGTTCCTAGGGTGATTTGCATGATGCGATTATCGCCTCCGGTTGCGATACAAAGCTGCTTCAGTTTCTCTGCGGGCTTCCTTGTCGCGTTCGTCCTGGCGGCGGTCCCAGGATTTTTTGCCCTGGGCCAGCGCGATTTCGACTTTCGCGATGCCATTGCGGAAGTAGATACGCAGAGGAATAACGGTCAAGCCTTTGGCCTCGGTGCGGCCGGCGAGCTTGAGAATCTCGTTCTTGTGCAACAACAATTTGCGGGAGCCGAGCGGTTCATGGTTCCAGGGACCGCCGGGCATGTACTGGGCGATGTGCGCGTTGACCAGCCAGGCGCCGGTGGGTTTGAAGTCCACAAACGCGTCGCGAATGTTCGCTTTTCCTTCGCGCAAGGCTTTCACCTCAGTACCATGCAGCACCAGACCTGCCTCATATTTTTCGAGCAAGTGGTAATTGTAAGAAGCGGCGCGGTTTTGCGCGACGATCTGCTCGCCAGTTTTCGCGGTGTTGCGTCCAGCGGCTTTGCTGCCCTTCTCCGGTTTTTTTGCGGTGTTCGGCACAATTTTCAATCATAACTGGTGTGTTAAAACTTCGCTACCCAGTATGGATTGCGCACAATATCGCCGAAGCGACAGCCAACCCTGGCAACCTTGTTTGGCCTCTAAGCCGAATGTTAGACTGCAAAGGCTTCTAGTCGAGGCCGCGGAGAGTCCATGCAGCGTTGGTGCAGTGTACTTCTATTGCTCGGTGTAGGTCTGTTCGCCGCGGGCTGCCCGAAAGGCCAGACCGACTACAGCAAGGGCCGCAAAGCGGAAACGCTGCAGGATTACGACGCTGCGTTGCAGTACTACGAAAAAGCGCTGAAGTCCGATCCCAACAATGCGGGTTACAAAATCCGCTACAACCAGACGCGCTTTGAAGCCGGCGAAGCACACATCAAAGAAGGTCTGAAGCTGAAGCAGAGCGGAGATTTGCAAGGCGCGGCGGCGCAGTTCCAGCGTGCACAAGCCATCGATCCTTCCAGCCCGGCCGCATCCGAAGAGTTAAAGAAAGTGCTGGCGGCGATTGCCGAGCAAAATCACCGCGCGGACGGTAACCCGCCCACGGACGAGGACGAATCCTCGAAATATCTCGCATTGCCGCCGCAACTCAAGCCGCTTTCGCTCGCACCCATCAATCTGCGGATGGTGAACGCGGACTCGAAAGCGGTGTTCGACACGATTGGCAAGCTGGCTGGCTTGACCATGATCTATGACCCGGATTATCCGGCGCGCAAGATCAGCGTGGAACTGAACAACGTGACGCTGGAGCAGGCGCTGGATATTGCCTCGTTCGAGAGCAAGGCGTTCTGGAAGCCAGTGACGGAAAATATCGTAGAAGTCATCCAGGACCAGACGCAGAAGCGGCGCGACAACGAAGAAGAAGTGCTGAAAACGTTTTACATGTCCAATACCGTGACGCCGCAGGATTTGACGGAAATCGTGACGGGCTTGCGACAGCTTTTCGATTTGAAGCGCATCGTGCAATTGAACTCGCAGAATGCGATTACGGTGCGCGCCACGCCCGATGTCCTGGAACTGGTCAGCAAAGTAGTGAACGACATCGACAAGGCGCGGCCGGAAGTGGTGGTGCAGGTGGAAGTGCTGGAAGCGCGCACGGACCGCCTGCGCAACCTAGGAATTACGCCGGGGCAGTCGGCATCTATCGCCATCAATCCAAACACGACGACGCAGAGTTCCACGACGGCTGCGACCACGACGCAAGCCACCACGTTCAATACGTTGACGCATTTGAACAGCAACGATTATCAGGTGACGCTGCCGAACTTCACGGCCAACGCGGTACTGACCGATACGTATACGAAAATCATTCAGGATCCTGAGTTGCGCTCCGTCGACGGACAGCAAGCCAAGCTAAAAATCGGCGACCGCATTCCGATTGCGACGGGCAGCTTCCAAGCGGGAGTAGGCGTGGGCGCCGTGGGCACCGCAGGCTTGGTGAATCCGTTGGTGAACACGCAGTTCCAGTATCAGGACGTGGGCGTGAACATTGATATCACGCCGCGCGTCCACCCGAATCACGAGATCAGTCTAAAAACCAAAATTGAAGTTTCCTCGGTGACGGGCACGTCGACAATTGGAGGCATCAGCCAGCCCATCATCAGCCAGCGCGTGGTGGAGCACGACATTCGTTTGAAAGATGGCGAGGCCAACATTCTGGGCGGATTGATTCAGCGGACGGACACGCGAACGCTGAATGGCTGGCCCGGGCTGGCGAAGATTCCGATCATCCGCTACCTCTTCTCGAGCGACAACGTCGAGCACCAGGAAGATGAGGTGCTGATCATGCTGATTCCGCACATCGTGCGGCTGCCGGATTGGACGCTGGCAAATCTGCGGACCATGTACTCGGGAACAGAAGGCAACGTGCAGACGAAGAGGGAAAGTGCAGTGCGCGTGCCGACCCAGGAAACACCGAAGACGACGGCACAGGCGCCTGGAGCGGGCGTGCCCGGAATCCAAAATCAGCCGGCGATGCAAAATCCTGCGGGGAGTACGGCTCCTGCCGGAAATGTGCCGGGGGCGGTTGCAAATGCGCCGCAGGCTGGGCAGGCGGGCAGATTGCGCTTTGAACCGGGGTCCATCTCCTTGAAGGTGGGCGAGACGCGAACCATCGCGGTCGTCGTGGACAATGTGACCGACTTATTCTCGATTCCCATGTTGCTGCAATTCAACCCAGCGGCAGTTAGCGTGGAAGAAATTCAGCACGCCGTGGCGGAGGGAGCGCACGGCGGGTTCCTCTCCGGCGGAACGCAAGAAATTGCCATCGTCAGCAACGTGAATAAAGAGAAGGGACAGGCCATCATTTCAGCGACGCGCCAGCCGAATACCGCGGGCGTGAGCGGAAGCGGAACGTTGCTGGGGATTGTGGTGAAAGGCATTGCGCCGGGATCGTCCACGATCCAAATCGTGCAGCAAAATGCGAAAGACTCCCAGCAACGGCCGATCCAACTGGTGACCAGCGAAGCGAACGTACAGGTCCAGCCCTAAGCAGCCGTAACGAGAAAACAATGGGTCGCGATTTTTCACTTCAGCGCCGAGTCCGCCGGCGAAACGTGTCGAGAGCGGCGGGGATGAGTCTGCTGGAGCTGATTATCGCGTGTTCGATTCTGGTGATTCTTTCTTCGATGGCGATGCCGATGTACCGCTACGCGATGGTGCGGGAGAGAGAGAAAGAGCTGCGGTACGACTTGCGGACTATGCGGGATGCGATTGATCGTTATCATGACCTGGCCAGTCAGCATAAATTCCGGACGCCGGTGGGCAGCGACAATTATCCGAAGGATTTGGATACGCTGGTACAAGGCGAAGCGATTGGCTCGGACGGTAAACGGCTGGTGTTTTTGCGCAAGATTCCCGTGGATCCCATGACCGGGAAGGCGGATTGGGGATTGCGGTGTAGTTCGGACGACTACGATTCGAAGACGTGGTGCGGGACGAATGTATTTGACGTCTATTCGATTTCGATGCAGACGGCGATGGACGGGACAAAGTACACGGACTGGTAGTTGGCTGGAGGTGCGGACATGAAAGAGAGACAGAACTGGTTGAAACGTTGGTCCGCGCGCGTGGAGATGCGGCGCAGAGGAGCGCCGTGTGCGGGATTCACGATGATCGAGTTGATGATCGTCATCGCGATCATTCTTATTCTGTTGGGTATGGCGGCACAACGCTACGACATGACGATTCAACGCTCGCGAGAGGCCACATTAAAGCATGACTTGATGGTGATGCGCCAGGCGATCGATGAGTACACGCTGGACAAGCAGGCGGCGCCGCAATCGCTGGACGATCTACAACAGGCGGGGTATTTGCGAGAAGTGCCGTTGGACCCGGTGACCCACCAAAAGGATTGGGTGCCGCAATTTGACAATGTAGTGATGAGCCCGGATCAGGTGACGACGGGGATGGTGGACGTGCACTCGAATTCGCAGGGGAGTTCGCCGTTTGATCATACGGCGTACAACACGTGGTGAAACGCGGCGACGAAGCGGGCCGCGCCGGAAACCGAGCGCTTGGATATTCTGATTGTCGCCGTTCGATTTTTCTCGGATTCCACAGAAAGCACAGCAAGAGTGCCTGTGCCACTTTCACTGGGCCACTGCACGATTGCGAGCTGATTTGACGAGGCGGCGCGTGTTCGCTATAGTGAACATGCGGGGTGGAGCAGCCTGGTAGCTCGTCGGGCTCATAACCCGAAGGTCGTCAGTTCAAATCTGACCCCCGCAACCAATTCTAGTTGATTACACGCGGCTTAGAGGATGCTCCCTCTAGGCCGCTTTCATTTTCCTCGTTTCGGTACAAGTGCGATGTACATGATTCGACGGTACCGATACTCCGACTCCTCCGCGCACGAATTCTTCAGTCCCCCATACGGCAGAATCTGCTGTTGTGGTCGGTGCGATTTAAGTGTTAGGCGACTCGGGGATGTCTGTGCCTGTGATTCAACCTAGTTCGCTAAGGCGCTGGGAACGCTCAAATAATCGAGCTGTGACCGCACCGAAAACGAAACCGCCGACGTGCGCTAGATAGGCGACGCCACCCGTGGCGCCAGCCTGTGCGCCGGCCACGCTGCCGGCGTTTACAAGCTGGGTGAGAAACCAGAAACCGATCAACAAGGCCGCGGGGATCAAGGTAACGCGGATCCAGAAGAAAATGACCAGCAAAGATTTGATCTGATCGCCGGGGTAGGTGACCAGGAATGCGCCCATTACGGCGGCTATGGCACCGCTAGCACCTAGGTTAGGAACGGTCGAGCTGGGAGAGGCGGCGACCTGAGCCGCCATCGCCGCTAACCCGCCAAGCAGATAAAACACCGAGTACTTGAATGGCCCCATGGAGTCTTCTACTTCCGGACCAAAGGCCCAGAGAAACACCATATTTCCGATGATGTGCGACCAACTGCCATGCATGAACATGGCTGTTAGAATGGTGATCCAATGATGACCAGAAACTATACTTGCCGGCACTGCGGCCCATTTCAGCACAAACGCGTCGCCGCCCATAATTTCCAGGGCGAAGACAAACACGTTGACAACAACGATCAACACGGTCGCAGCCGGAAACTGAGCCGGGCGGCGGGTCGCGTCTGACAGCGGGATCACAGTTCCCACGTTATCCTCCCGTATGGGTAAACTTCGCAATGTTTGTGCCCAGCCTGAGACACAACCAGTCTGGATCCGAGACGCGTTCCTGTTCCGCGGGCGGGCACAGTTAGGGAAGAATCACTGATAAATGTAAAGGCGCACTACGCCAGCTTGGCTACAATCGTCCGCGCACGCATGGACAGCGCCAGCCGTGCGGACCCGCTGAACAACATGGCGATACCGACCAGCATGCCAATCACCCATGGCGTGTTGGAAGGCCACGTCCTCCAAATCAGAACCGCCATGATCAGGCTGATGATTCCGTCGACAAACAACCAGCCAGAGCCCGGCAGCGGACGCAGCTTAACGGCTAGCGCAAATTCCAGGATTGCTCCCAGAAGCAGGTACATCGCCAGCGCCAGGGTAAGAGCACTAAGCCCCGTGCCGAGATGGAACAGCAAGTAACCGCCCACTAATACATAAAGCACGCCAAGCAGCATTTGCCAAACCATCGCGCCTGCTCCGCGGGTCTCCCATCCGAATACCACATGGGCTATACCGCTGAAAACCAGCAGCACGCCCACAATGATTGTTGCGGCAAGCCCGGCAGCGGGGGGAACAAAAATCGCCAGCATTCCGGCAAGAATCATCAGAATGCTGGCAACCATAGACCATCGTACTTCCTCTTTCGCAAATGTGGTTATAGATGTCGCCATAGAACCTCCTTTGCCGGTCTCTCGGAGACCGGCTCATTTTCAAACCGGGGTGATTACGATCGAGACCTAATTCTGTTCTGCCAAGGAGAGTGCAACGCTATAGCAGCGCTAGCTGCCTTTCTCTATATGGGCAGCCGCCTTCCTCAACTGGGCGGCCATTGCGGCCCTGAGCTTCGCCGATCTTTCTTCGTGTTCCTTTTTGATTTCGGCGATTCGCGCGTTGATGGTGGCTTTCGCCTCGCGCTGCGCTTTGGCAGCTTTCTCTTGCAAAGCGTTTATCTTTGCGTCCGTCTCTTTCTTGAGTGCTTCGGATCTCTGTTTGGCCTCATCAACCTTGTTTTGCAGCTTCTGGTTGAGCGCGTCAATTTTGGCCTGGATTTTCGCCTTGCGCTCGGCACGGGCGTGTGCGTGCTCGGCCTTGAGTTCGGCAATTTCGACTCGGAGTGCGGCCAGCTCCTTCGTCCGCCTTTCTTCTTCGAAGTGCTCCCGTTCTGTGCGAAGCACGGTCCCCCCCAGCGCTTCCATTCTGCTATCCACCGGGGTAACCCATTCCTCGCTCACATCAGCAAGCACCGCGGTTTTGCCGGGCTTAAGAGATGTTGCGACATCGTCCAGAAAATCGACATTCACGTCTGCCAGATACGCATCGCGGAGCATCCCGACGCTCGCCCCGATGGCGGCTCCCACCGCTAGACCTACCGGGCCTCCCAGCACTCCAATCAGGCTACCAATCCCCGTACCTGCCACTGCGCGAATTGGAAAATCGCCGTCTACTTGCTTCATGCTAACTGTGCCGTCCGCGTTCTTCTGGATCACGGATTCGGCATGGATCGCAATGCTCCCGTCTTGGTCGAGTTCCTTGAGGGCACGCGATCCTTCATAGGCCTTGGTTTCATTCTCAAAAATTACAGCCAGCATTCGCTCCATGGGCTCTCCTTTCTCAAAATGGTTTGTGCGCCATGCGTTGCTACTCTCGTGGGTATAAACGCTGAAGGAAAAACGGACAGGCGATTTTCCGGCCAGAACACGTTCAAGCTGCTCGCATGACCGGCGTCAATCTAGACGCCAGCGGTTGAGCGTCTTTCCCTATCAGCTCAGCGAACTGGCTCGAACGCGCCCGACCCTCGCCCTTGGAATTCATAGGACGAGCACCAGGTCTTTGCAGTGATACGAATCACACCCCAGTGTGATCTGCGTCCCGAAATGAAAATTACTAAGAGGTTGCGTCGAACCCCCGCTCCGTCCCGTACGAACCCATCCCTGTCGGGCAGGGTTCGGCGGCCAACCTGAACGAAGGCGAATCTCAAATTTGTGGTGTCGAGATCACGCCGGGAATCGGCACTTCAGCTCTGGCGATGAGTTTCCGGTTTCATCGGAGGCTTGTACCGCTTGAAGTACACCAGCGCGCCGATGCCACTCACGATTGCAAGTACAATGAGAAGATAGAGCGCCGGCCGGTAATACTGCGCAAAGAAGGCAATGACGCTCTGCCCATACGCGCGGCCTAAATAGGCCATAGCAAAAAAGCGCACAGCGCGGCCGGCCGCCAAGCCTGGCAAAAACTTGCGCTCTGGATAGTGCAATATCCCCGCAGCCGCCAGGACAGTAGTGAAGGGAAAAGGTGGCGGCAGCATGGCTCCGACCGATACCACCAGACCGGCACCCCGCTTCTCAACCCACTCGTACACTTGCGCTGTGCGGGCTTTCCCAAATTTCTTCTCAAGCGTGTGCTCGCCGCTCTTTGCTGCAAAACGATACGTGAGATATCCTCCCGTCACTTCACCTATGATCGCCATTAACGCGTAGTAGGCCCACCATTCCGGGTTATGCGATGCCAGGAGAATGACAGCAAGATCTACGCTTCCCGCCGGAGCCGAGACAAATGGCGCGTTGTCGGCGATGCCGAGCAGGACCAATCCTGGTATGCCCAAGCTGTGGATCCATCTCCACACTGAATTTTCCGGTCTGATAGCAAAGAGCACGATCGGCATAGACGCTCACCCACGCGGGGCCCCTTCCCGGTGCCTGTTAGTTGACACACGCCATCTTCACCTCATTAGGCGAGTAATTGGCGCAATCTTAGCTGGATACAGGCGACCGACGGCGTGATGTTCATCACTGACGATAAGAGCCGTTGCGCTTTGAATCGTGTCAATGGCGATGGCTACGACAGAAGTTGCAGCCTCTCGGCGCCTGGCCGGCGACAGGCCCGGCCTCGCTTTGACGTCTCAGAAAGCAGAGCGAAAGCTCCCACAGTGCGGCCTAACGATCCCGCGCCGCCGCGTCGCGGTTTCGGTCGTTCGGGATGTCTTGAGCCTGTTCCTCAATCCTCTTGTGCTGATTCTTAGAAATCGTCCGCCCAATGACTCAACCGCGGGCAGCGCCAATGCACCGTATGCCTTGAGGGCGGATTCCTCCGAATCGATCGATATGCAACGATCCAGTAACCCTTTTTCATGGAGGCTCCTTTTCAAAATTGCGCAATTCTTATTCATCTATTTAACGCCCTTCTTGCTTTTCGAGAGCATGCTCTCGTAGCCTCGAGTTCCTACTCCGGCAGACTCTTCGTTCCCTTCACCTCGAATGTTCCTAGCACGGTAGGGACGCCCGTGGCCGGCTGACCGCCCCCGATCGACAGCGAATATTTGCCTTCGGCGATGATCGGCTCCCCAGCGTCGGTGACCATGCTCAGATCACGATCCTTCAGCTCGAAACGAACAGTCTGGGCTTCGCCGGGCTTCAGGTGCACGCGCTTGAATCCGCGTAGAGCCCGCAACGGCGCGCCTGGGACATTCGGGAAGCCGAGATAGAGCTGCACGACCTCGTCGCCCTCGCGCTTGCCCGTGTTGGCGACGGTCACTTCCGCCACAAGAGGATCGCCCGCGCTAATTGCTTTCTTGGGCAGCCGGAGCCAGCGATAGGAGAACGAGGTATAGCTCAAGCCATAGCCGAACGGAAACAGCGGCTTGCCTTCAAAATAGCGGTAGGTACGACCTTTCATAGCGTAGTCTTCAAACGGAGGCAACTGGTCGACGCCGCTATAAAAAGTGACGGGAAGGCGGCCAGCGGGATTGTTTGCGCCGGAGAGGGTTTGCGCTATCGCCGCTCCGCCTTCTTCGCCCGCGTACCACGATTCGAGGATGACGTTCGAGTGTTCTTTGGCCCAGTTCACGGCGAGGGCGCTGCCGTTGGCGAGCACGAGCACGACAGGTTTTCCAGCGGCCGCCACAGCTTCGAGCAGTTGCTCCTCCGGCTTGGGAAGATCAATGCTGGTG